>Ga0315282_10007871_pt1 | contig 17394 bp, 15 predicted proteins | sample YL17G07_20_MG_FD_203693 | JGI IMG/M metagenome (GOLD analysis project Ga0315282, IMG submission 203693) | Sediment microbial communities from Yellowstone Lake, YNP, Wyoming, USA - YL17G07_20 | ecosystem: Environmental > Aquatic > Freshwater > Lake > Sediment | place: USA: Wyoming | collected... | reverse complement strand
ATTCAGGTAGCGTTGGAACCCTTTTTCGGTGAAATAACCTTCGGGAAAACAGGCGAGATATTCCTGCAATGCAGAAAAGGACGGATAGGTCTTAAGCTTAGCCAGTTCGCGGCGCCAGGCGTAATAACCTATTTTCAAGTCCTCTACGCTCATCTCGTAAAGGAAGGAGAGGGGTCCCCGGAATTTTCGGCTGACCGCATGGATGATGAGGAAAATCTCGAGTTCTTCCCGGATCCTTCCGACCAGGGCCGGCATAAAGGTAGCTTCCATCCCGCCAATGTCCAATAACGCCCTCAAATAGCCGACTTCGGGGAGAATAAGCTCGGGGAAAGAGTCGAGAACCCATAAGATGTCCGTTTCGGTCGGGCCGTTTTGACCCTTCAAGGAATCTTGCGCTTGCTTTTGCATATGCCGGTCCTGAATCTTTTCCGCTAGGATAAGGCATAGGACGGCAATTTTCCCATTCCCCAACCCGATGGCCGCCATGGGTCGCAAAAGGTCCATCAACTGCCCCAAATCATCTGGATCCGTCCAAAGCAAGGGGAGATCTTTGAGGACCGAAGAGGCCATGACTTGGGCGAGCTCGCGTCTCTCGCGCTCCGGAAGGCTTTCCCGGCGGGCGGCGAGATCGGTAAGTAAGCTCTGGTAGAGCTGTCGAAACTGATCGTAGTATTCATCCCCTGCCCCTTTTTGCAGAGGGGACCTCATCCGACCCACCAGCGCTGCTTTCTCTTCCAGGGAACTCCCTGAGATTTTAGCCAGGTAAGAGCGATCCAAATCCGAGAGAGTTGCATTCGCTCCCAGAAGGTGCTTCTGGAGTTCTTCCCCTTTCTCCCCCGCTGCCTTCAGAAACATAAAAGGCATGGAAGAAGCCACTCTCAACAGAATAGGCACGGCTTCTTTTTCCACCCCTTCCCGGAAGAAGGAATGGACTTGAAAAAGGAAGGGATAAAAAAGGATCTCCTGAAGCGGCCGGGCGAGGACACCCGAGAGTTCTTTAAGGAGGCGGTCTGCGTCTGCCACCTTCTTCAGGATTTCCGATCCCAATCTTCTCCGCCCCCTCGTTTTTCGGTTCAACCGCCGTACTCCATCAAATTTGGACCCCAGGTCAGTGATGACCGTTGCCAGCTCAGTTCCCCCGACGAAGGAAGCCAGGCTGTTGTAAAACTTGGGGGTCACTTTCTCCGGGTGATGGAGAAAGGCGGGGAGAAGACTCCTGATTTTCTTTTCGGGAAAGAAATCGTCCTGCCAGGATAGGGCCTTTTGCCGGAGGGACTCTGCTGGGAAGGTCAGATTTCTCAGGGCGGTAAGGTCGCTCCGCACCTCCTTGCCCGCGACAAAATCACGGAGCAACAGGAGACATCGAAAATCTGGGAAGGATGGGTATTTCTTTATGGATGGAAGGCGGGTCCAAAATTCCTGAAGGTTGGCCGGGAGACGGAGAGCCCTTTTAACCAGGCCATTCCAGGCTTCTTGTTCTTCCCGGGGGTAGTTCCGGTGAAGATTTTCCTTTTCCACCAGAGCGAGCCATTCCCAGTAGCGGCCCGTGCGCCAATAATTGTCCAACTCCTTTCTTAATCTTTTTTCCTGCTTGCTCAATCAGCTTCCAATTCCTCCTCGGCCTCTTCTATCATTTCCAGCACCCGGTCTTCCAGGTCATCTATGTCCCGGTCCTCGCTCTGCCCTCTCAGAGCTCTTTCGTAATCGCGGGAAAGTCGGTCCAGCCCCTGGCGAAGCTCCTGCGGCAATTGCTCTTCCTGGATCAGGCGCCGGGACTTTTCCAGGATATAGTTCAAAACTTCCGGTCCCTCAACTTCCCTTTCTTTTTGCAGGACTCTTTTTTTGCGGACATCCAGGGTCACCTCTTGGCGATTTTCTGCCCCCTTTTGATCTATGGTAACGTGGACTACCCCTTCTTTGTCATAGGCGAATTCCACGGTAACGGGGGAATGGGCCGGAGCCGGGTTCAGGGAAAAATAAAATTGACCCACTCGGGTATTTTCACGGCAGGATGCGCTCTCCCCCTGGTAGACCTCCACCTCCACACCTCCCTGATTTGCCGTCAGGGTGTAATAGACTTCCGCCTTGCGCACCGGGACTTTCGTGTTCCGCGGGATAATGATGGAAAAATAGTCGGCGTCCCCGGTTTCCCGATCGATGGTATCGATGGTTTTCACTCCCAAAGAATGGGCGGTGACGTCCAGAAGGATATGACCCAAGGGCTCCCCGGCAATGAGGCCTCTTTGGACGGCCGCTCCTAAAGCGACGCAGAGGTCCGGGTCGATGGAATGATGGATGGGCCGGCCGAAAACCTCTGCCAGCCGCCGCTGTACCAGAGGAGTGCGGGTAGCTCCCCCCACCAGGATGATTTTCCCGATATCGGCAGAAGAAAGATTGGCCTCTTTCAGAGCTTCCTCCACTTTCAGGATCGTTTTCTCTACCAGGTCCGCAATCATCTCTTCATATTCTCTGCGGCTTACCTCCAGGTCCAGGTTTACCGGTTGGCCGTTAACGCTGGTCACGGCTATCTCCTGCAGCCGGGCATAAGGGGCATCGGAAAGGTCTATTTTCGTCTTTTCCGCAATATCCTTTAGCCGGACCTGGAAAGCCCTGGGGATTGCCGAAAAATCGTGGCCGGTCTTTTCCTTCAGATGGTGCAGGAAGGAATTGGACAGCCTTTCGTCGAAATCATCTCCTCCCAGGACGGTGTCGCCACAGGAAGCGAGAACCTCCTTGATCTCTCCCTTTATTTCTAAGATGGAGACATCAAAAGTCCCGCCCCCTAAGTCATAAACCATGATGTATCGCGACCTCCTTTCCTCCTGGAGAGAGGCGTAGTCATACACCAGGGAGGCAGAAGTCGGTTCATTGATGATTCGCACCACTTCCAGGCCGGCCAGTCCCCCCGCTCGGATCGTAGCCCGTCTTTGAGCATCATTGAAGAAGGCGGGCACGGTGATCACCGTCTTTTTAATTTCCTGGCCCAGCATCTCACCCGCTCGCCGGGATAGATATTGGAGGATGAAGGAAGAAAGCTCTTCCGGAGAAAATTCTTTCGGCCCGAGGGGGATCCTCGTTTCTTTGCCCATGAGCCTTTTGACGGACCGGATCGTGGCTTCGGGAAATCCGGCCATCCGGTTTTTGGCCCTCCTGCCCACAAGGATCTGACCGCTTGGTTCATCCAGGCTGACCACGGAGGGCACGAGCGCCGATCCTTCTTCCACGGGAAGGGCGATGGGCTTTCCGCCCTCAAGGTAAGCGATGGAAGAATTGGTAGTCCCTAGGTCGATACCGCAAAGAATCTCGCTCATAACTCCTGCTTCCCCTTGGTTGAAAGTTCCCCGATAATCACCCTGGCAGGCCTAATCACCTGGCCATGATAGAGATAGCCGGGCTGGATAATTTTGGTCACCACCATATTCCCGTTGTCCTCCGCCGCTCTCTCGACCGTTTGGTGGAGCCTGGGGTCGAAGGGTTCGCCGGTGCGTCGGATCAATTCCAGGCCGAGGCTCGAAAGCAAAGGTTCCAGCTTCTTCCACACCATTTCGGCGGCTTCGTCCTGACCCGAGGGCAGGTCGGGCCCTTCCCGGAGGGAGGAGTCAAAATAGAAGAAAGATTCGGCCAGTTGCAGAATAGGTTCAGCGTCCTGAAGCACCAATTCCCCAACCCGGACCAGAACCTCTTTCTTGACCGCCTCCAAGAATAGGGTCTGCCTCCGAAGGACTTTCTTGATCCCTTCTAATTCCCCCAGGATTTCGCCCTTCCAGACCTCCAGGTCGTTTCTGCTTACGTTGTCCTTTTTAAAAAGTCGAATCACTTTTGACCACATGAGTTATTCTTATAACTCCTTTTTGCCACTTCCGCAATCTTTTTCCTATGCCTTTCACTCCTTGAAATACGGGAAAATGTTGACTTATTTTGGTGGTTCTCTTAATATGGATTGGTATTTGTTAGGTTTTATTATGAAGGATTGGAATAATATGACGGATACATGGCTGACTGTAAAAGAAGTTGCTCAATATCTAAAATTGAGCCCTGATCTAATCTACAAACTTGCCCAACAGGGTAAGATCCCCGCATCCAAAGTCGGAACGGCCTGGCGGTTCAAGAAACAAAAGATCGATCAATGGATGGAGGCCAAGGAAAACCGACATGGAAGACCTGATCGGTAAGTGTCTGTTGAGACTCGAACATAAAAAAGTCCATTATTTGTGCTTGCAGCCGAACTCAACCGTTCAAGGCCGCAATTTGCGACCTTGAACTTGGAATCACAAATTGTGATTCCAAGTCATGGCGTGAGCGTTTATCCATATTCACGTTTTTGAGGGAATTGCCCATGGCCGATGAAACCAGGATTGTTCCGATTGAACGCATCGAAAGAAAAATATATTTTCTTAGGGGCCAAAAGGTGATGCTGGATCGAGATTTAGCTGAACTGTACGGCGTTGAAACTCGGGTATTGAATCAAGCGGTTCGCAGGAACAAGGACCGTTTCCCCGCCGATTTCATGTTTCCACTGACCCGCCAAGAGATAAGGAACTTATCACAAATTGTGATAAGTTCAGGCTTTAAGCATGCGCCCAATGCATATGTCTTTACGGAGCAAGGGGTGGCCATGCTTTCAAGCGTCTTAAACAGCCCGACGGCAATTCGGGTAAATATCGAGATTATGAGAGCATTTGTCCGGCTGCGGCAAATGCTGTCAACCAATGCGAACCTGGAGCGGATGCTCAATGAACTGGAGAAGAAATACGATGCCCAATTCAAAGCGGTCTTCGATGCCATCCGCCAATTGATGGCTCCGCCGCCATCATCCCGCAAGAAAATCGGATTCCAATTGCGGGAACAACGGGCCACGTATGGGAAAAGATAGATCGGGTTACCACCTTTGATGGTGGCGCAAAAAGTCGTCACTCTGGTGAAAACCGGAGTCCAGAGAATTTATAATTATTTAAAAGGGTGGATTCCGGCGCCTGCCCCGGACTCATCCGGGGTTCGCCGGAGTGACAGGAAACCGTATATTCAGACTTTTTGCGAGTTCATCACTTTTTAGAAGCTTAAATTTTTTTCAACTCACCCTGAATTTCATAAGCGATGAGCGATAGATCAAAAATCGAATGGACAAACGCCACCTGGAATCCCGTCACCGGGTGCACGAAAATAAGTGCAGCTTGTATCAATTGCTACGCGGAACGGTTCGCAGAAAGATTCCGTGGTGTCCCCGGCCACCCTTACGAACAAGGCTTCGACCTTAAGCTATGGCCGGAACGGTTAACCCTACCTCTACGCTGGAAACAGCCAAGGACGATTTTCGTCAATTCCATGTCCGACCTGTTCCATGAAGAAGTTCCGGACGATTTTATTGGCCAAGTTTTTGAAGTAATGATTGCTGCAAACCATCATATATTTCAGATTTTGACGAAACGGTCAGAACGAATGTTGGCGTGGGTGCAGGCTAATTTTTCTGCTGATTCAGATGGAAATGGTATGCCAACATGGCCGCCACATATCTGGCTTGGGGTTTCTGTGGAGAATCAAAATTATACCCGGCGGATTAAGCACCTCCAGAGCACCCCGGCGCTCGTGAGATATTTATCCATTGAACCTCTTTTGGGTTCATTATCTTTAAATGCCAATCTCCTTGACGGTATCCAGTGGGTTATTGTAGGGGGAGAAAGCGGTCCCCGAGCCAGGTTTATAAGACCTGAGTGGGTTTACAATATTCGTAATAAATGCGAGACATACAACGTCCCATTTTTCTTTAAGCAATGGGGGGCTTACGATCAATCTGGAAGGCGGGTGGGGAAGAAAAGGGCTGGGCGGATTTTGGATGGCAAAACTTGGGACGCAATTCCGACTTTCCCTTTAGTCGCTTGGTAAAAGAAGAGGGCTTTCAGAAGCATTTCCGGAAGCAATGACCACGAGCCACATCGTCTTTCCATTGACAATTTGCAGTTATGTAGATGTTAGCCTTTAATTTGTGGGGGTGCAATTTTCTCGGGGGAATGATGAGTACTTCCCGAACTCATTATTTTCAAATTCCGCGCTTCAATGCAACATTTCAAAGTAAAGTCAGCGAAATGCGCTTGAAAAAGAAGGAAGCTTTTGCTCTTGACTGCCTGTGAACAAGGGTATATGGTTTCAGCCGTGCTTTCGGTTTGCATAGTTTCGACCAAGTCTGGATAATGCCAAACAATGCGACCACCGATAGATCAGGATGGACGACCCTAATTTCATACGCGTCACCAGCGTTGCGGAGTTCGTGAAGGAACTGGCCGCGCTGCGGTTGCGTGACGACTGCATGCGATTCTTCCGAGGACATGCGGATTTCAGGCGATATAGGATCCGTCCCAGCATCTACCGGCACCGTTCACTGCTCTCGAACGAGAGCAGCTTGATACAGGAAGCGATAATTCGATGCCCAGCGGACTTCCCAGATTCCTGCACCTTCTTCGAGAAGCTGGTGAAGCTCCAGCACTACGACCTTCCAACCCGCCTACTGGACGTCACTTCAAATGCTCTCGCAGCCTTGTACTTCGCGTGCCGAGAGAAAGAGCGGACGACGGGGGAGGTAATCGTATTCGACATACCGAAGGACCAAGTGAAGTATTACAATAGCGACACTGTCGCCCTGATTGCAAATGTGGCGCGCCGACCATACTCATTCGATCTCGACGACCTTCCATTAAGGAGGGATGATTTCAACAAACAACCGGAAATCGGACGGCTGCTTCATGATATTAAGGAGGACAAGCCTGCGTTTCGTCCCCTGATTGAAAAAAAGGACCTGACTCGAGTTATCTGCGTGAGGGCCAAGCTAGATAATCCGCGAATCGCTAGACAGGACGGGGCATTCCTGTTGTTCGGCATCCGCGATAAGAAGAGCAGGTGTGCGTTGGTTCCGAAGGACTGGATTGTCTGCGGGAACGACACGAAGAGGATCATTTTCTCGAACAAGCACCGAATCAAAAAAGAGCTAGAACAGTTTGGTATCTCCGAGCAGACACTGTTCCCGGAGCTTGACTATCAAACGAAGTCGATCGTCCAGCGCTTTAAAGGGAAGTACAGGAGAAGAACGAGGAAGACCTAATTAAACAAGATTGCTTTAACTGGCTTTCATTTGCGACGATATGCAGCAGTAGTCGCCGGAGAGCATGGCGAAACAGGTGCCACAGGACATCGACTTAAGAAAAACCTTTGCTCAGCTATGACTAACAACAGCAAATCCATCGAAGCCTGGATCTGGGACGCCTCGTGTTCCCCGGCTCATCTTTTCTACTGCACGCAAATCCGCACCTGCCTTCGGTCGCCGACGGCAGGGAAGAAAACGCCTATGGCGCAAAATCGGTGCTGACCAATGCATGAAGAACTTCCAAAAGGATGGGTGAAGACGAGACTCGGCGATATCCGTCGGGACAATAGCGTTGGCATCACGCAGGAACAGATGCGCGGCGAGACATTCGAGCTCTATAGCGTTCCTGCATTCAGCGAAGGAAAACCTGAAGTCATTTCCGGCAACACGATCGGTTCAAACAAAGTCTTGGTTTCTCCAAGTGATGTGCTGCTCTGCAAAATCAACCCGCGGATCAATCGCGCTTGGGTCGTTGGTGAGGCTCATGGCATCCGCCAGGTTGCTTCCACTGAGTGGATTGTGTTTTCTAAACAGGAAGGACTATCTCCAAATTTCCTGCGTTATTTTTTCAGTTTGGACACGTTCCGAGACTACCTTGCGGCAAACGTTTCGGGTGTTGGTGGTTCATTAATGCGTGTCCGTCCGAGTGTCGTTGAGGCATACCCCTTCACGCTGCCTCCCACTGCTGAGCAGGAGAGAATTGTATCGAAGCTGGACGCGGCGTTGTCTCGGGTGGCAAATGGAGAAAAGGCGGCTCACCGCGCCCTGGAGCGGCTCGATCGATACCGCGCTGCCGTCCTACAGGCCGCCGTCACCGGCGAACTCACTCGTGAATGGCGTGAAGCCCAGATGAAGAACACAAAGGCAAAGCCCGAAACCGGCGAAGCGCTGTTGGAGCGTCTCCTCGCGGCCCGCCGAGCCCGTTGGGAAGAAAACGAGTTGAGGCGCCTCAGCGCTTCCGGCAAAGCCCCCAAAGACGACAAGTGGAAGTCACGCTATGCCGAACCCGTCTCCCCCATTGCTGGCCACCTTTCCGAAATTCCAAAAGAATGGGCATTAGCGACGTTCGACCAAATCACAACTCTGATTACGAAGGGCTCATCGCCCAACTGGCAAGGATTTAATTATTGTGATGAAGGCATTATTTTTGTTCGAAGTGAAAATGTCCGTTGGGGGTCTCTTGATTTAATCGAAGTTGCCCACCTACCTCCAGCCTTCAATGAGAAGGAAAAAAGGTCGATTCTTGAGGAAGGCGATGTTCTCTTAAACCTTGTGGGAGCTTCGATTGGGCGTGCTGCAATAGCAACTGCCGAGGTCCAAGGAGGTAATGTCAATCAAGCTGTAGCGGTAATCCGTTTAGTTCAAAAAGATATAATGAATAAATTTGCTGTGCTTTGGCTAATTTCATCGATTGCGCAGAAGCGCATTCATTCAGAGAAGGTTGATTTTGCAAGGGCAAATTTCAGTTTGGCGAATACTCGGTCGTTGCCAATTCCAATTCCATCTCTTGAGGAGCAGTCCCTGATTGTTCACGAAGTGGAGCGTCGCCTGTCAGCGGCGGATCGGCTGGCAGCGTCGTTGGAGCAGCAGCTTGCCCGCGCCCAGACCACTCGCCAATCGGTCCTTCGCGATGCTTTTGCCGGCCGTCTCGTCCCCCAAGACCCGATTGATGAACCGGCTTCCGCACTGCTCAAACGCATCCTCACTGCACGCGAAACTGAAGCCAAGAAACCGAAAGGTAAACCTATGCCAAAATCCAGATCGAAAAAGAAAGTGACACATCGTCCTCTGCTCGACGTGCTCCGCGAGCACAGGAAACCGATGACGCCGGAGCAGCTTTTCCGCGAATCGGGTTACGAAGCCGCGTTTAACGAAAGTGACGCGCCTCAAGACCTGGTGGACGCGTTCTACAAGGAGCTGAGAAAGCTGACTGACAAGCCGGCCAAGGTCGCGGAGCGGAAAGATTCAGGACAACAGGCCTGGCTGAGGGTACTGCCATGAGACTAGATTACCTGAAGATTCACGACTTTAAGAACCTTGTTGACTTCGCGGTGGATTTCGACGAGACCTGCAATGAGCCGGTCACGGTGGTTTTAGGGCGCGCTGGTTCAGGCAAGAGCAACCTCTATGAGGCTCTCGTAATCATCTTTCGTGACTTGTTGAAGGGAAAACCCACAAAGGAATTTGGCTACGACCTCCGTTACACCTTGCGGAACGGAAAGGTCGCGGTGCGCGTGTGGAATCCTCCCAGTCAGCGAGATGAAGAGGACAAGTTCCCCCTGCTGCCACTTACCTCCAAAGAGGGGAAGGCTATCGACTCATTCTCATTCACAATTACCGAGGACGGAGAAGAACGGCGGATGGCGAAGGAAAAGATTCTCGATTATTTGCCACGCTATGTGGTGACATATTACTCGGGTACGAGCAACCGGCTGGAGTCTCACTTCTTCAAACCTCAATTGGAGTTCCGGGATGAACTTCTGGACGGGCGCACGCTTCCCCTGCGCCCACTATTCTACGCTAAACCCATTCACTCACAGTTCGCCCTGCTCGCGTTTTTCATGACCGAAGACCAAGAGGCGATGGAGTTCCTCAAAGAATATCTGTGGATCGAGGGGTTGGAGAGTGCGCTGTTTGTGTTGCGGCGTCCGCACTGGGCGGCTGGACGAAAGCATCACAAGGGCGGCGACCCGCGCTTCTGGGGAGCACTCGGCATAGTCCGGGATTTCCTCTCCGAGCTCTACGATTGCGCCCTTGCCCCGCTTCGATTACCCGGCGTCATCCAACAGTCGTTCGACAAGGTCGAGCGGACGGAATTCCTTTATCTGTTCGTGCGAGATCTGGAGAAACTCCGCGAGCTGGCAAAGCGGTCGATTGAAATCGCCAAGTCCAGAGCGGATCGAGAAGAAGTGAAAGCAGCTGACTTTTTCAAGGTGCTGGAAAGCACCTTCATGTCGAACTTGATACACGAGACGCGCATTCGCGTTTCCGTCCGCCACACTGATGGCCTGACATTCCGGGAACTGAGCGAAGGTGAGCAGCAAATGCTCACAGTCGTCGGTATGCTCCGCTTTGTGCGCGACGACGATTCCTTGTTTCTTTTGGATGAACCTGACACGCACCTGAACCCAAGTTGGGGAATCGAGTATCTCAACATCCTGAGGAAGCACGCCGATACCGGGAAAAACAGCCACCTACTTTTGGCGACACACGACCCACTGGTCCTATCAAATCTTCGCCGTAATCAGGTCGTCATGCTGGAGCGCAATCCTGAGACCGGCCGCGTGGCAAGTTCAGTGCCTGAAGAAGACCCCGTAGGCATGGGGGTTCAGGGCATCTTGAGAAATATGTTTGGTTTGCGTAGCGCAGTCGGAACGGAAACACAGGAAAAGCTTGACCGCCATGCCAAGCTTCTTGCTATGGGCAAGCAGCGAACGTCAACACAAGAGAAGGAGTTCAAGCAGCTTGGTGACAAACTGGGGAAAGCGGGGTTTGGGCATGAGTTCCGTGATCCTGATTATGCAGCCTTCCTTCGTGCAATGGCACGGCGACCAGAATTTAGAAAACCAGTCCTGACTACCACAGAGCTGAAGAAACAGGAAGCGATAGCCGACGAGATTCTCAAAGAAATCCTGGCCAAGGAGAAGAAGCGGAAATGAGGTTCATCAATCTGGAGGGAAGGCAGCCCAAAAGGGCTTGGCTGCGAAAAGCGGACCGCATTCTCCAGCAGCTGAACAACGCTGCGGGTGAATCTGCGCGTAAAAAGATCATTAAGGACAACGAAGATATTTGGAAAGAACTGCTACCTTGGTTGCGTAGAATCACAAAAGGAAAGTGTTGGTTCTCAGAAGCCCGTGGTGCATGTCAATATTGGGAGGTCGAACATTTCCGTCCTAAGGGAGCTGCAAAGAACCTAGATGGAACACGGCGACAGGATGGATATTGGTGGCTAGCGTTCGATTGGCGAAATTTCCGTCTTAGCGGAGGTGTCACTAACCGGAAGAAAGGCTACTATTTTCCATTGCGGGCGGGGACGCATGTTGCGACGCCTGCAGACCGGAACATCGAGGATGAAGATCCCTACCTGCTCGATCCAACCAAACTAGAAGATCCGCCTTTGTTAGCCTTTAATAGAAACGGCGACGTGAACCCTACTCCCGGGACGTCACCATGGGATACTGAAAGGGGAATAGTTTCAATCCAGCGATACAAGCTCCAGGAGCACGAGGAATTCGTGGAGGCGAGGCGAGATGTCTGGGCGAAGTGCGAGCTTGAGGTAAATAAGTGTCGGAATTTTGTTCAGCAGGAAGCCAACAATCCTACTGCGACAAATCGGCAAAGGGTCGGGGAGCAAATGAAAAAACTTCGGGAAATGGGCGCCTTCTTCTCCGAGTTTTCAGCCGTTGCAAATGATTGCCTACGTTCTTGCCCTGAGCCTTATTTTCAGAAACTCGCCAGTCCGGCTTAACCTATGTCAAACCAGTGCGCGGCCATAGTTCAAAAAGTCTGGAACTACGCCCACGTTCTCAAGGACGATGGGCTGGCATTCATGGATTACACTGAGCAGATCACCTATCTCCTCTTTCTAAAAATGGCATGGGAACAGCGGGAAGCTGAGGCGAGCGAAATTCCATCACGTTACACGTGGGGCGCATTGAAGAACATCAATGACAATGCGAAACGCTTGGAGCGATATCATCAGGGTTTGCGCAAATTGAGCGAACGTCAGGATTTGATTGGACTGATCTTTACGAAGCCACAGACCAAGATAACCGATCCAGCCAAACTTCACCTCCTCATCCAAATGATCGACAGTGAGGATTGGTCCAGTCTAGATGTGGACGTGAAGGGTGAAGTTTACGAAGGCTTACTGGCCAGAAATGCTGAAGATGTGCGAGGCGGAGCAGGACAGTACTTCACCCCCCGACCTCTGGTTCGGGCAATCGTCGAGGTGATGCGACCTCAACCCACGATGCGGATTTCCGACCCCGCATGCGGCACAGGCGGCTTTCTGTTGGCAGCTTTTCAGTATCTTAAGGGCAAGACGGCGAATGCAGATGAGGCTGCCTACCTGCGGACCAGAACATTGCACGGGGTCGATCTCGTCCCCAACGTCGCGCGCCTATGTGCCATGAACCTTTTCCTTCACGGAATCGGCGCTGATCACAAGCATCCGGTGGTCGACATTCGTGACAGCCTCGAATCGAAGGCTGAACCGGTGGACATGGTACTCACGAACCCGCCATTTGGGAAGAAGAGCAGCTTCACTATCATTGGCGAGAGCGGGAAGAGGCAGACCGACAAGATTACTTACGAACGCCCGGATTTCTGGGCCACGACCAGCAATAAGCAGCTCAACTTCGTCCAGCACGTCTATTCAATGCTCAAGGAAACCGGTCGCGCCGCAGTGGTCGTGCCAGATAATGTGCTATTCGAAGGCGGGGCTGGTGAGAAGATTCGCCGAGCATTGCTCCAGCGTTGCGATGTTCACACCCTATTAAGGCTCCCAACCGGTATCTGGTATTCGCCTGCCGTGAAGGCGAACGTTCTTTTCTTCGATAAGAAACCGGTCTTAAGGACTCCTGCAACGAAGGAAGTGTGGGTGTATGACCTGCGTTCCAACCAGAACTTTACGCTCCGCCAGAATCCGATTGGGCCTGACGACTTAACAGATTTCATTCACTGCTATTGCACCGACGACCCGACTCGGCGTAAGGAGGCCCACCGTTTTCGGCGATTCAAATATTCGGAGATCATCGCTCGGGACAAAGCGAACCTCGACATCCAGTGGCAACAGAATACGATGAGCGATGCAAAAGTCAGTAGTCCTCAAAAGCTGATGAAAGAGATTCTTGAGGACTTGAAAGAAGCCCTGAGAGAGTTTGCGGCCGCTGAGAACGAAATTCGTAGATAACACTGGGATAGCATAGGAAATGGGGACGGTGTTGACAAGGTTAAGTAAGAATGGGATTCGGATGAAAAGGTTGGCGGGGAATGATTCCATGGTGAGCCAGGTTGGGTGGGCAGGGGACCCTGCACCCCATCATCATCCGGGGAATGGAAAAGAGGCTCATTTTTGCTGATGACGTGGATGGAGAAAAGTTTTTCAGGTGCATGGGTCAGTAGGGGTTGGAAACGGGGTCGAAAATATACGCCCGGTTCTTAATGCCCCATGACGCCCCCATTCTTTTGTGAAGCGGAGATTGCGCCAGCTGGGTGCTTCGACTTCTGCTGTCTCTCAGATCTTTCACAGAAGGGAAAAGAGCTAATAAACCTTGTCAACACCCTCCCCAAGAATACGCAGATGCTGGGAAAGGATTGGAATTGCTAAGCAAGGAATCCTTAGGAGTTGAATAGATCGGACGAATTAAAAGGAAACAACCTGAGGTCTTTGGAAAGATATTTAAGAATGGAGGAAATCCATAAAGAGTAAAAATAAGAGGGTTGGAATCCCCCTAATAAAATTGGCCGAGGAGGCCCTCAAGGAAACCGTGGCAGAGGTTATTGCCAATCCCGAGCGAACCGGCGATCCGATTGTCATTTGGCGCGATGGCAAGGTCGTTCACAAACCATTCGGCCAAATTGAATTGCATGAAACTCGGAGGGTAGAATAAATTTTGAATTTATGATACGAATAGCAACTTAAAAAGTGGGGTGGATGATGAATAAATTTATCAAACAAACAGTGCCGCGCATTGAAGAATTATCAGTAAAAAACTACCGTGCGCTGAAGGATTTGCAGCTGAAAGGCCTCACACCACTGACTGTGTTTCTCGGCCCAAACGGCAGCGGTAAATCGACAATTTTTGATGTGTTCGCCTTCCTTTCCGAATGCTTTTCCGTAGGGTTAAGGAAAGCATGGGATAAACGGGGGAGGTTCAAGGAATTGCGAACCCGGGGAACTGATGGCGCTATCGTCTTTGAATTAAAATATCGAGAAAAGCCGAAATCCCCGATTATCACCTATCACCTTGCCATAGAAGAAGGGAAGAAGGGACCGTATGTGGCCGAAGAATGGCTCCAGTGGAGGCGAGGCCAACGAGGTCAGCCTTTCAAATTCCTTGATTTTAGGGAAGGAACCGGGCGAGTCGTAACCGGGGAAGTGCCGGATGAAAAGGATCAGCGGATTGATGAACAATTAGCTTCCCCAGAAATGATCGCAGCGAATACCCTTGGACAGCTTGCCAAACACCCCCGGGTAAATGCCTTGCGCCGCTTTATCACCGGTTGGTATCTTTCCTATTTGACTGCAGATAATACAAGGGTGACACCCGAAGCCGGCCCGCTCGAGCGGCTCTCGGCCACGGGCGATAATCTCCCCAACGTAATTCAATATCTAAAAGAGCAGCATGAAGACCGCCTTAAAGAAATATTGAAAACCTTGTCACGCCGCGTGCCTCGATTGGAGAAGGTGGATGCTGAATTGATGGCCGACGGCCGACTTCTGCTGCAGATTAAGGATGCGCCTTTCGATCAACCGATCCTAGCCAAGTTTGCATCGGATGGCACTCTTAAGATGCTGGCCTATCTTACCATTCTTTATGATCCGGACCCACCTCAATTAGTGGGTATTGAGGAACCGGAAAATCATCTCCATCCCCGCCTTTTGCCTGAGCTAGCGGAAGAATGTCGAGATGCATCCGCACGTACACAGCTCATGGTGACCACCCATTCGCCATTTTTCGTAAATGGACTCAAGCCTGAAGAATTGTGGGTCCTTTACCGGGATAAGAATGGCTATAGTCAGGCTCGGCGCGCCGCTGATATGCGGGGAATAAAGAACTTTATGGACCGGGGAGCTCTGCTCGGACATCTCTGGATGGAAGGCCACTTTGAGGTGGGAGACCCGTTTACAGCTGAAGGCGGTCCGAAAACAGCAAGTCTGCGGCCAAGTCAAGCCAGCAAAGGGGTGGGTGACCCGTCTACGGCTGAAAGCAGTCCGAAAACGCCATAAGGGTCTGCTTAAATCCACTAAAAAGCGACAAGCGGGTATTATGCATATCGAATTTTTGGTAGAAGAACCTTCGGCTGAAGTAGCTCTACAAAACATTGTTCCCAAAATTTTGAGGGAGGGTGTTTCCTTTGCAATTCATCCCCATCAGGGGAAACCGGACCTCCTGGGAAAATTGCCGCTTCGACTGAGAGGCTATAGGACCTGGTTGCCGGAGGATTGGCGGATTGTTATTTTGATTGATGCGGATCATGAAGATTGTCTGGAACTTAAGGGCCAATTAGAAAGGTCCGCGAGGGATGCAGGGCTAATCACCAAATCGACGGCCGCATCTGCTTCCCGATTTCAGGTATTAAACCGATTGGCCATAGAAGAATTGGAAGCATGGTTTTTTGGAGACATAGAAGCGCTGCATACCGCATATCCTCGCATATCATTAAATCTCCGGGACAAAGCGAAATATCGAAATCCTGATGAGATTTTGGGTGGCACATGGGAAGCACTTGAACGGGAACTTCAAAAGGTGGGACACTATTCCGCAGGCCTTTCCAAAATTTCGGCAGCAAGAGATATATCCATATCCATGGTACCAGAACGTAATCAATCAAAAAGCTTCCAGGTGTTTCGCCAAGGGCTCCTAGAAATGACTAGATAAAAGAAATTTCTTTTAATCCTGGCTTGGGAACCAAAAAGATTGGTCAGAGTGGTGTTCAATACCCTATTGAGCTTCAGCAGAATTTTGATGCCCATTCCTTTCTCACATAATGATGATCAGAATTGGGCTAAATATCAGGCGGCCAAGCGCTGGATGGAGGCAGTAAACAACTGGGCGCAATTGGGGCGGCGGACCTTTCACGTTTGCAGGGACCCGCAGATGTTGGGGAAAGAATTGGAATAGCTAAGCAAGGAATCTTTTAAGAGTTGAATGGACCGGATGAATAAGAAAGAACCAAACCTCTATATCATTGCCGGCCCCAATGGAGCCGGGAAAACGACGTTTGCCCGTAAATTTCTCCCCGATTATGTGAAATGTCTGGAATTTATAAATGCCGATCTGATTGCGGGCGGTTTATCACCATTCGTGCCGGAAAAGGCTGCCATCCAGGCTGGAAGAATCATGATGGAACAAATTCACTATCTCGGTGAAAAGCGCCGTGACTTTGGTTTTGAGACAACCCTATCGGGCAAGACATACGTAAAGCTCCTTAAGGAACTAAAGGGAAAGGGTTATCGTATCCATCTATTTTTCTTGTGGATTGGCAACGCCGATCTCGCGATTGAACGTATCGCCGACAGAGTGCGAAAAGGAGGACATAGCATTCCAGAAAATGTTGTCAGGCGTCGCTTCGCCAAAGGGCTGACTAATTTTGGCAACCTTTATCGCCCAATTCTGGATTCTTGGTTTATCTTTGATAATTCAAAGGCGACTCCGAAATTGGTCGCTTTTGAAAAATCTGGAAAACGGAAAATTCTTGACCCCGAAGTTTTCGACAAGATATTTAAAAGTGAGGAAAGACCATGAAGAGTAAAAAGAAACGGGCTGAAGTTCCCTTAGAAAAATTGGCTGAGGAAGCCCTTAAAGAGGCTGTGGCTGAGGTCATTGCAGACCATAAGCGAACTGGCGATCCGATAGCCATCTTGCGGAATGGGAAGGTTGTCCATGTGCCGGCCGATCAAATTGAAATGCACGAGACTCGGGCGGAATACGCTACTTCCCTCAAAAAGAGGAAATAGCCTTTGCCTCCCATTGATGTGACCGCCCGTTACTCCTTAATACCATATTGACTTTTAATCAAAGGTTTAATGCCCCCACTTTCCAGAATCATCATCACATAATCTGATAAGGGCTGCGCCTGGGCCGTGGCTCCACTGGTCTCATTGGTTACCAGACCCGTGGCCAAATCAATCTTGAGCACGTCCCCTTTCTTGACCCGGTCATGGATGCGTGGGCAGACCAACAGGGGGATGCCCAGGTTGATGGCATTGCGGTAGAAGATTCGCCCGAAAGAATCTGCCAAAATCGCACCGACGCCCACGGCCTTTAAAGTGACCGCCGCATGTTCCCGGCTGGAGCCGCAGCCAAAATTTGTGGAGGCGACAACGATATCGCCGGGCTGAAATTCTTTCGCGAACCCGGGATCTGCCCCTTCCATGGCGTGTTTGACAACATCCTCGGGGTCGGTCAATTCCAGGTAACGGCCGGGATAGATTTGATCCGTATCAATATTTGCCCCGAAGACAAACGCTCTTCCTCTGATCAGCTTTTCCATATCTCACAGCTCCCTCAATCCAGGTATTTCGCAGGATCGGC
>Ga0315282_10007870_pt1 | contig 17396 bp, 12 predicted proteins | sample YL17G07_20_MG_FD_203693 | JGI IMG/M metagenome (GOLD analysis project Ga0315282, IMG submission 203693) | Sediment microbial communities from Yellowstone Lake, YNP, Wyoming, USA - YL17G07_20 | ecosystem: Environmental > Aquatic > Freshwater > Lake > Sediment | place: USA: Wyoming | collected... | reverse complement strand
GATCAGCGTGATTGACGTACGGGGAATGATCGTGGCCGGGCGGCGCGTCTCCTGCGCCGCCTGCGAGATGGACTCCAGTCCCACGAAGGAAATAATGGCCAGCGAGAATCCGTAGGCGAACTGCTTGAGGGAAACGGCGTGCATGGCCTGCCGCCACTGGCTGGCCAGCAGCTCCGGCCGCCACGCCGCACAAAAGCCGAAGATGATGATGGAGCTTTCCGTGAGGATGTCGATGGCGCCCAGGATTTCGTTAAAGAGGGAAGACTCGCGGATTCCCCGGATGTTCAGCCAGACCAGGAATCCGATGAGGAGCAAGGCTTCAATCACGTTGTAGGGCTTATAGAGGGAGAACAGCCCCAGGTTCCAGACGGGGCTCGGAAACTCGTGATGGACGATGTACGGATAGAAGAAGTTGAGGTAGCCCACCGAGGCGACCGCGAACAGCGCAATGTCAATCGTATAGTCAAGTAGCAACGCGCTCCCGGTCACAAAGCCCCAGGGGTCGCCGAGACCCCGTAAAGCGTAGTAGTGGCCTCCGCCCGCCACCGGGTAAGAGGAGGCCAGTTCCGTGTACGCCAGGCCGACCATGATGTAGACGAGACCGGCTGCGGCAAACGCCAGGTTGGCCATACCCTGCGCGGCCGCGATGACCACTCCCAGCGCCGTGTAGATGTCCGCGCCCACGTCCGCGTAGCCCCACATGAAGGAGCCCCAGACGGTGACGTCGCGGCGCAGCTCCACCTCGTGGGGTTGCGCGGAAGCGCCACCGGGAGTGAGTGCTAGTTCCGTGGACATGGTGCGCTGGCCGACTAAACGAACTGCTTTTCCATCTGCTCTGACTACCTTCAAGACATGAATGCGACATGATGCGCCCCCCTCTGCTGGGCTGTCAAGACGCAGGAAGCCTTGGTCTGTGTCCAGCTTTTACATCGAAGGCAGCCAGTGCCGCCCTGAAGGGCGCCGCTGCTGACGGCAAAATCCCCGTTGAAATCCTTGCTCGCGCAGACTAACATGGGCGGGTCTTTGCGCCTTCCCAGGACCGCCCTCGCTTCGGTCGGTTTATGAACTACCCCGTTTGGGACCCGCCCATGTTCGGCGGCGGGATGATTATCGGCATCATTGCTATTCTCCACGTTTTTGTCTCTCACTTTGCGGTAGGCGGCGGCCTTTTTCTCCCCTGGACGGAGCGCAAAGCCTATCGGGAGTCGAACCCGGCGCTCCTCGAGTATGTGAAATCCCATTCCAAGTTCTTCGTGCTGGTTGTGCTGGTGTCTGGGGCGGTCAGTGGCGTGGGCATCTGGTGGTCGATTGGGCTGGTGAACCCCGAAGCCACCGCCACGCTCATCCACGTTTTCGTCTGGGGCTGGGCAATCGAATGGGTTTTCTTCATCGTGGAGATTGCCGCGGCTTTCGTCTATTACTACGGCTGGGACCGGCTTGACGCCAAGACGCACCTCACCGTGGGCTGGATTTACTTCGGCGCGGCTTGGGCGAGCCTGTTCGTCATCAATGGCATCCTCACCTTCATGCTGACTCCCGGCAGGTGGCTTGAGACGCGCAGCTTTGCCTCGGCGTTTTTCAACCCCGGCATGTTGCCTTCCTGTGTGCTGCGCACGGCGGTGGCGGTGGCGCTGGCGGGCGTCTATGCCCTGCTGACTGCTGCTGCCATTCGCGATGTCGCCTTGCGGGCGGACGTCGTCCGTTACGCCGCCCGCTGGCTTCTGGCGGGAACGATGGTGATCCCCCCGGCGGGGGTCTGGTATATCTCCACACTTCCGGCCGCGGCGCGGGAACTCTCCATGGGCGCCGCGCCGGTGGTTACCCTCTTTGCCGGCCTCTCCATCTTCTTTTCGGCGCTTCTGGTGGTGTTTACCTACTTTGGCCCTTACCAGCACCCGCGCTATTTCAACCTCACTTTTGCCTTCCTCCTCGCGGCTCTGGCGCTCTCCACGACCGCCGTCACCGAATGGGTCCGCGAGGCGGTGCGGAAGCCCTACGTGATTTACAATTACATGTACGCGAACACGCTGCGGCTGGAGGATATCAACCGGATTCGCCAGCAGGGGATTCTGGCCTCCGCGCGGTTCGTCCGGCATCATGACGTCGACCCGCAGGCGCCGGAAGAAAGTGGCCATGAGGTGTTTCGCGTCCAGTGCGCCAGTTGCCATACCCTGGACGGCTACAACAGCATTCGCTTCGCGGTGAAGGGCTGGAGCCGGGAGATGATTGACTACCAGCTCCTGCACCTGAATGAGTTGAAAGGCTTCATGCCACCCTTCGTGGGAACCCCAGTGGAGCGCCAGGCGTTGGCCGTCTGGCTCCTGAGGCTCAACCCTCGACCCGTGATGCAAGAGCCCCCGGCCCCCGGCGTGAAAGCCCAGGCCCAAACCCAGAACTCCCCCGGCCCCGGAGAACCCAAACCATGACCCCGGTCATCCCCGCGCCTGTTCCTGTCCCCCTGCCCGCGCCCGTGTGGCTGCTGCAACTTCTCCTGGTCTTCACATTTATCCTGCACCTCCTGCCCATGAACTTCCTGGTGGGTGGCGGGGTAATACTCACAGTCTCGTGTTTCCTGGGACGGCGCGATCCGCATCATCGCGATTTCTCGCAGCGCGCCTGTCGTACCCTGCCGGCGGTGGTGGCGTTTACCATCACTCTCGGCGTGGCTCCGCTCCTGTTTCTGCAATTGCTCTACGGCCAGCTCTTTTATACCTCCTCCGTGCTGATGGCCTGGTACTGGCTGGCGGTCGTCTTCCTCATCATGCTGGGGTACTACGGGGTCTACTGGTTCACCTTGCAGCAGGAAGAGCTTGGGCAGCGCGCCTCCTGGGTCCTGCTGGTGACGGCGAGCATCTTCATCCTTGTAGCCTTCTTCTTCAGCCGGAACATGAGCTTCATGCTGCACCCGCAGGATTTTTACAGCCAGTTCTTCCAGGGCGAAGTCGGGACTATCTTGGGGCCTGTGACGAGCACTGGCGTGGCCCGGCTGATGCACTTCCTGGTGGGCTCGCTGGCCGTGGGTGGGCTGGGAGCGGCTCTGCTCTCCCACGCCTGGCGCCGGGAAGCGCCGGAACTCGCGGCGTGGACGCGCCGCTACGGCATCCGGTGGTTCACGGTGGGAACCGGCATCCAGATGCTGGTGGGTCTGTGGTTCCTCTTCAGCTTGCCCCAGGAAATTCGCGGGATGTTTCTCGGCGGTGATAGGCTTTCGAGCGCTATCCTGGCTGTGGCCATCGCGCTGGCGGTGCTGGCGCTGGCCGCCGCGCCCAAGAGCCTGGCCGCCAGTAGCGTTGCCATCCTCGGCGCCCTCAGCCTGATGGCGGTGATTCGCCACCTGCTCCGCGTCGCATACCTTCGCCCCTATTTCGACCCGCGCAGCGTGCCCGTGCAGAGCCAGTGGCTGGTGTTTGCCCTCTTCGTCATTCTGTTGCTCGGCGGTCTGAGCACTGTGGGCTGGATGCTCTACCAGTTCTTTCGTCCCGCAGCCTCTCGCGCTCCGTCCGTCTAGCGATCCAGACCGTCACGGCGCGTTGGCGTTCGTTCCGATGTCGTTCATCCGAATCCGTGCCGACGGGCGGGTTTCCCGCTGGCAGCGTCTCAGGCTATCCGGCCAAGGAGGGCCAATGAAAACACGCAATGGCATTTCCCGAAGAACGTTCCTGGGTTCGGCCGCGGCGGCGGTGGCCGTGGCAAGAGGGGTGAGCTTGAAGGCTGCACCCGAGGCAGCGATGCGCGCAACCGCGGCGCCTGCCGACCGCCAGCCGCCCGCCAGAATCCTCACCCTCTACTTGGCAAAGCCCATCCCCACCTGGCCGCGTCCCGATTTCCAACCCCAGGATGACATCCGCCGCATTCGCCCCGTCCTGGAGGGCTTCCAGGCTCGACCTGAGCTGGCAGTGAATTTCTTCGGCCACGAACTCCTCCGCGTGCCCGACGACCTTGGGCGTGTTCAACCAGCGCTCCAGGAGGCGGACGGGTTAGTGGTCTTCAACCTGACTTCCACCGTGATGAACATGATCGAGCCGCTCAGCGACACGGGACTGCCGCTGGTGCTGTTTTCGCAGCCTTACAGCGGGCACGATTGGGCGGAGGGGCCAGCGCTGCGGGCCAAGGGCGGCTTGGTCGAGGTGGTGGCCTCAAGCGATTTCGCCGATCTTGAGACGCCGCTGCGGGTGCTGGCCGCCCGCCACCGCTTGCGGCAAAGCCGGGTCCTGTGCATCCGCCCCGAGACCGAGCATACAGAATCGAGCCGCGCGCTGGAAGCGAAGTTCGGCGCCCCCATCCGCTTCCTCCCGTACTCGCGCCTGCAAAGCCTCTTCGCAGCGGGCGACCGCCAGGCCGCCCATAGCGACGCGGCCAAATTCCTGAGCGCTGCCCTGAAGGTCGTCGAGCCTAAGCCTGCCGAGGTCGAGGACGCCTTCCGGCTTTACCGCGCCGTCGAAAAGCTGCTGGCGGAAGAGAACGCCAACGCCGTCACCATCGACTGCCTGGGTGGCTTCCGTCGCGGGGAATTGGCGGCCTATCCTTGTGTGGCCTGGTCCAAGCTGAATGACCGCGGACTGCACGGCGTATGCGAGGCCGATCTGGAAACCACCTTCACGCAGATGCTGTTTGGTTACTACTGTGGGAAACCGGGCTTTGTGAGCGACCCGGTCATCGATACCAGGACCAATACCGTCATCCACGCCCACTGCGTCTCCGCGACGCGCCTCGACGGCCCTCGCGGACTGGCCGCGCCCTATATCGTGCGCTCACACATGGAAGACAATAAGGGCGTGTCTATGCAGGTCAACATGCGGGTGGGCCAAACGATAACCTTGGCTAAGCTGGCAGACGCCAACACCCTGCTGGTCTCGGCCGGCCGCATCATCGCTACGCCGGACTTGCCCCGTGGCTGCCGCACCAAAGTCACCACGCAGGTTCGAGACGCGGCCAAGATGCTCGAAAACTACAGCAGCGGTCTGCACCGAGTCCTTTTCTACGGCGACCACCTTCGTGCCGCCCACCAGATGGGCCACCTGCTGGGCCTCAAGGTCGTGGAGGAGACGTAGGGGTGACCCGCCGCGTCGCCCCCTGCCGTCGACAGGAGTCCCTGCACGCTCCAGTCTTCTGTAGGGGCGGTGCCTGACCGCCGTTGGGAATCCAGTAGCATGAGGTAGGGGAGCACCCCGCAATGGGCGTCAAACTTCAATGAGTATAGTTCGGCCCTTCTACCTCTTGGACACTAATGTTTACAGGCATTTGGCCACCAAAGGAACCCGACTTCCTCGCGAGTTGGAGATGCGAATCGCGTTGACGCCTGTTGCCGCTGAAGGACCCCCGGAGGATATACAACGATGTAGCGCAGATAAGGATTGAAAACGGGTGGCCAGTCGATGAGTTGCGGTGCGCTGGCCTCCGCCGAAGGAGTCGACACAATGAAAAACCCCATTCTGGTTCTCCTTTTTACTGCTTGGCTCGCCCTCCCCGCGGCTGCCCAACAGCTCCCCTCGCGCTCCCTGGACGACCTGAACTGGATGGAATTCCGGGAGATTGTCCCCGCGAAGGTGAAGACGGTCTTGCTCACCACCGGCACGCTCGAGCCGCACGGCGTCATCAACAACGGCGCGGACAACCTCGCGCCCATAAAGATTGCGGAAGCGATCGCGCCCGAAGTCAACGCTCTGATCGCCCCGCACATTCCCTATGGTGTAACGGGCGACATGGCGCCGTATCCGGGCGCGACGCATATTCCTGCCGAGGTTTACGCGCCTTACGTGCGCGCGGTGCTGCTCGGCCTGGTGAAAAACGGTTTCAAGAACATCGTCATCATCAACGGCCACGGCGGCGCGCAAACCGAGCTGCTGAATAAGCTGGCGAAAGAGGTGGCGCTCGAGAACCGCGTCAACACGCTGGTGGTGAACTGGTGGGGAGCCTGCTCGGACGTCGCCCAGGAAGTCTTCGGGAATCCCGGCGGCCACGCGGGGGAGAACGAGACGGCGTTCATCCAGGCCATCAATCCCAAGCTCGTGAAGCGAGACCGCTACCCGGCGGTGACCACCACCGCCAACCCGGCCGCGGGCGCCTGGTCGGCCACGCCCTTTCCTTCCCCTATTGGTCTCTACAAGCCCGGCGAAGGCGCGCCGCGCGACTTCGATCAGCAGAAAGCCGACGACTATTTCCGCAAGGTCAATGCCTGTGTGACGGCTCTGGTGAAGGAAACCTTGCGCAAGTGGAGCGAGGCGGGGTTCAACTGATCCTGAACCACCAAGGCGCCAAGACACCAAGAGTACAAATGCATTTCTTCAATCGAGATCTATAAGTCGGCGCAAAGACTGACGGCATCGCATCTTGATTTTCCTGAGAGCCCCTCTCCTCGACGAATCCGCGAGTCTTTTCACTGCCCGTGTTTCTTCGTGTCTTGGCGCCTTGGCGGTGAATGAAGTTGTTGTTTCCCAGGGGAATTCTCGCTAATATTCTTTTCCGAGGGGACCCTCCTGAGGAGGGAAGCATACTCGCGCTTGCGAAACTCGACGCAGTGAATCGGCGCCTGCGCCTTTAGTTCCTAACCACAAGTGGAGGCGGGATGAGAAGAATTCTCAATGTTGCGATAGCGGCTTTGGTTCTTGGTTTGTCCGCGAGTTACTTTGTGGCCGCGCAGGATGAAGGCATGCCCTCGGTGAAGCACAGCCTCAAGCAGCGGCACAAGGCTGAGCGCAATGCGTTGAAGCTCAAGGCCAAGTATCAGAAGGAGGCTTTGAAGAACGCGGAGTTTCCCAAGTCTGAGCGGCTTAGGCTCAAGCACCAGAGGCAACGAGAAGCGCGCGAGCTGAAAGAGCGGCAGAAGGACGAGCTTCAGGATCTGCAAGTCCGCCAGCGGCAAAGTAAGGAACTCGAGAAGAACCTCCAGAGCCTCCCGCAGTAGGCGGCCCGATTCCGTTCCACCGTACTATCCCACCGCGTGGTCACACGCCTGGCGGTGGGTGACTGCCTCCCCGGCGGAACCCGCCTCTCTATCTCTATGAGTTTTAGCGCTGCAAACCTTGCCAGGGCGCGCAATACTGTTCACGGCGGCTCTTTCTGGTAAACTAATACAAACGCACAAACTGAAGTGACAGCCTCCTTCGTAGCGCCGGCTTCCAGCCGGCCTTGGCCGCCAGGATGGCGGCGCTACAAGAACCCTGTGGTAACATAACTTAGTGCGTTTGTATTAGAGAGCATCCCGCAGACTGGGAGGGCCATCATGAAGCGGGGCGGTGAGTTTCTGGTGTTGTTGCTTCTCTCGTGTTTGGCGACGTGGGCGCAACAGCGGCCCACGCTAGGAGAAAACCCCTCGGGGCCGTCGCTCCGCGGGCTACGTACTTTTAACACGATGGATGCACGAAGGCTCCGGCGCGTGCGGACGATCTTTGTGGAACACATCGAAAACTCCCTGAGCGAGAAGTTGGCGGAGGGTCTGGCGAAGATGGGCCGGTTTCGCATCGTGGACAAGCGCCGGGATGCGGACGCCGTGCTGCGCGGCACCTGTTCCGACTTGCGCCGGCTGAAGAGCGTCCACTCGGAAGTCTATCTCGCCGATAGCCGGGCGGACTCGACCATCTGGCAGGACACCGTGCGTAGGCCTTACAATCCTCCCCCCCTCGACAAGGTGGTGGGTGACACGGCCCTGCTGATTGTCCAGCACCTCACCGACAGTCTTCGGCAGGCGGACCGCGCGCAGTGAATCGGGCCGGGCCGTGGGGACCGATCCTCACCCGCTAGTCGTTACTTCAAAACCGAGGCCTGCATCTCCGCTCCCGAACCCCTGCGCTTCAAGGCAGGAAGTTGGGGGAAGCCGGGGTTCCTCTGTGGCTCCCGAGTTTTGATTTTCGGATTTCGAGTTTCGCCTTTCCATTGCTCAATGGGAAGGGGTCACGGCGGGCTCGTAGATGACACCCGCATCCTGGCAGGTGAAGTACTTGGCAGGTTTGTAGTTCTGCTCGACGGCGGTGAGGAACGAGAGGGGCCAACGGTTGTACACTTCGGATCGTCTCAGCGAGCCGGCGCTGGCATAGAGGATGATCAAGTCGAAGGAGCGGGAGCGGACGCGGTTGTCGATGGTGGCTTGGGGCCAGCCCTGGCGCTTCACCAGCCACGTCCACACGAAAGGGTCGGAGAGCAGCACGGGTTTTCCCGCCATCACCACCGCGCCCACATTTTCCGAAAGGATTCGTTGCCCGGGAGCGTTTTCTACGAACGCGTAAGCCTGATCGCAATCCAACAGGCGCGGGTTCGGTTCCTCTTGCGGAGGGAGAGCCAACACGGAAACGGCGAGTGCGGCGAGGACCACGGTCAGAGCACCCGTCCCGTAGGGATTTGTCCGCAGGGCGTGATAGCACAGCCCCGCGCAGAGGCAAGCCGCGGCGAGCCATTCCAGGAAGTGATTCTCCACAGCGCCGTACTTTCCGGAGGTGACTGCGGTCAGCGAGGCGAGCGCGAAGTAGATGACGGGGAGTGAGATCTCGCGCCGAGACAGGTCGTAAACGGCCAGGCCGGCAGCCAGCACCATCAAGATCGAATGCGCCTGGATCACCGGATTCAGCGTCATCAGGAAATGAGAAAAGGTGTAAGGATCGGCATGTGAGAAGATGGTGTGGAAAGCGAAGTGCCCGCTCGCCCCATGTTGGAGCCCGAGGAAAGCCAGAAGACTCAGAAGCCCGGTAGCCCCGCCGAACATCAACGTCTTCCTCCACTCTCTCTTCGCGAGGAGATAAAGCAAGCAGGCGCCGGGGGCCGCTACCAGCGAATACTTGCAAAAGATGGCGGCGACAAGAAAGGGCACGCTAAGGTACCAGCGACGCGGGAACCTCACAAACACGTAAAGGCCCGCGAGTGTAAGGGCGATTCCCGTCAGGTCCACACGGACCAGGAAGAGCCATCCCCGCAACAGAGGCAAGCTGCAATAAAGGAAACCGAAGCTCAGGGCCAGGACCCAGGAGCGCGTCCAGTGGTGTAAGAGCAGGGCCAGCAGCAGCGCGATGAGCAGAGCCGACAGGACCACCAGCACCCGCGACGCCGTGAAGCCTATGCCGAACAGTTTTAGGAGGGTCGCTACCAGCCAGTAAAAAACCGGGCCGTATTGATTCAATACGATGGGGAACTCGCCCGGCGGGGGATAGAGCGGCTGCCCCTGCACGATCCGGAGCCCGCCGCTCAGGATGACACCTTCCACATAGTTGAGCTGGTAGGGAAGGTGGATGACCCGTGCGGCATCCTCGACTGCCATGAAGCATCCAAAGGCCACGGCAAGGCCGAAGAGCCACTCAACTGTCTCCAGAAGCGTTCGGCTCTTCATGCTGGTTTCCACTCTCCCGTCTTCGCATGGCCCTTCTTCCCTTCGCTGGGCGAACCCGATATTAAATTGCGATGTTAACTGCGCCTCAAGACTGCCGCAAGGGGGATTAGTATATCGGCCTTTCAAGCTGGCGCCGCGGCGCGGAGCTTGCCCGCCGGGGCCCCCTTCCATTGGGGAGGGGATTCGGAAGTCAGTTTTCGAATTTCGCGTGCCGATTTTCGAGTTTCGGATCTCGAGTCTTGGCCTGGCACTATCAAGCTGCCACTTTAGACTTTTAACTTTCTTTTTTGGCCCTCCGGCCATAAACTTTTTGACTTTCAAATCTATGGACTACCTCAGCGAGTTTCCCCAATTTGCTTCAAGCATTTATCTGGACGTTGCTTATCAAGGGCCATTTCCTCGCGCCACCGTGGCGCGCATCCAGCAAGCGATCGAGCTGAAGTGCCGTCCCCACCGGCTGGGAGCGGCCGAATACTTCGACGTACCGGAGCGTGTCCGCGCGCGGCTGGCGGAGCTGGTGGGGGCCGACGCCTCCGAGATCGCTCTGACCAACAGCGCCACACAGGGCATCGGGGTGGTAGCGGCGGGCCTGGGACTGGAAGCGGGCGATGAAGTGGTGATCGCCAGCACAAATTTCCCCGCGAACCTCTTCACCTGGCTTCACCTGGGCCGGCGGGGCGTGCGCGTTCACGTGCTGAAGCCGCTGGACGGCTACGTGCGCGTTGAGGATGTCGCCGCCGTGCTGACCCCGCGCACCAAGGTCCTGGCGCTCGATTGGGTCAGCTACTCCACCGGCGTCCGCAGCGACCTTGTCGCGTTGGGAGAAATGGTTCGCCGCCAGGGAGGCATCTTTGTGGTGGATGGCACGCAGGGCGTGGGCGCGCTGGAGATGAACCTCCACGACTTGCCGGTGGATGTGCTGGCCGTGGCCGCCTACAAGTGGTTGCTGGGTCCTTACGGGACGGGCTTCGTGTATCTGAGTTGGAAGATCCAGGAGCGCCTGGATTTGCCCTTCGTGAATTGGTGTTCTGTGGAAGGCGCCGATAATTTCGATGCCCTCCCCACGGACCGCTTCACACTGCCCAAGACCGCTCGCATCTTTGATGTCCCCGGCACTGCAAATTTCCTGAACCTCTACGGGCTAGAAGCCTCGCTGGAGTTTATCGCGCGGGCGGGCGTTCGGACGATCACGGAGCATTGTCGCGCCCTGCTCGAGCGCCTGGCGGAGGGGTTGCTCGAGCGGGGTTACACGCTTTCGGCCGCCGCCGCGCCCGAACGAAGCTCCACCATTCTGGGGTTTCAGGCCGCGACCCCGGAAGCGACGGCGGACCTTCACAGGAAGCTTCGGGCGAATGGCGTGAGCGTGAGCTTGCGGCACAACATGGTTCGCGTCTCACCCTACCTTTATAACTGCCCCGCCCACATCGACCGGCTGCTGGAAATTGCGGGGTAGGGGAGCCCCTTTAGGGTGCTCCCGCCAGCGCGTTTACGGTGCTCGCCAGGGGAAAAGCAAGCGGGAGGGCCATCCCGACAAGGTCGGGACAAGTTCCGGCCCTCCCCTACAAAGAGCAGCGGATGGATCTCGCCAAGCAGAAAGTTTTCCTCACCGGCGCCACGGGTTTTATCGGGAGCCACGTTGTCCGGCGCCTCGTGCTCGACAAGCACGCCGCCGTCCGTGCGCTGGTGCGCGACCCGCGCAAGGCGCAGAGCCTCTGCAAGCTCGGTGTGGAGGTGGTTGAGGGTGACCTCAATGATTTTCCCACACTGGAACGGGCGGTGCGGGGTTGCTCGGTGGTCATCCACGCGGCGGCGCAGGTTTCCGCGGTGCCGCATCGCGAGGTCTTCGAGCAGTCCAACGTGGCCGGGACAGAAAACCTCCTGCGTGCCGCCGCTGGCGAGGCCGTCGCGCGTTTCCTGCATCTTTCCAGCATTGCCGTGTTCGGCCTGGCCGCCCGAGGCGAAGTTACGGACCACAGCCCCCGCCAACATTCCGGCGACCCTTACTGTGATACGAAGTTGGATGGGGAGGAAACCGTGTGGCGCTACCGGCGCGCCAACCACCTGCCCACGGTGATCCTGCGACCCTCGGGAGTTTACGGGCCGGGCTCGACACACTGGAGCGTCATTCCCCTGAAGCGGATCAAGAAGGGTAGAATGTTTTTGATCGGCGGTGGCCGCGGGCTCCTGAATTACGTCTACATCGACAACCTCGTCGATGCCATCCTTTTGGCCGCGGAAGACGAACGCGCCGTGGGTGAAGCCTTTATTGTGAACGACGGGGCCACGACCTGGCGCGAGTATTTTGCCGCTTACGCCCGCATGGCCGGAAAAGACGGGATTCCCTCGATACCTTTTTGGGCGGCAAAGTTCTGGCTCCGCTACCGCAACCTTGTTGCCGCCTTGAAGAGAGAATCCACTCGCGTCCCACCCAACGCCCTGGGGTTCCTGGTTTCGACTGCCGTGTACCGCCAGACTCACCTCGAGCAGATGCTCGGCCATCGTTCGCGGGTGGGACTCGAGGAAGGTCTGCGGCGCACCGAGGCCTGGTTTCGCGAAACCGCGCTTCTGTAGTATTGTGGCTTGGCACTCGTCCGTTGTGCTTTCTCAGTTGGCCCCATGGAAGAGCTGCCCATCCGACTTCGTTCTTACCGCCGGGATGACCTCAACACCCTTTTTGAAATTGACCAAGCGTGTTTCCCTCAAGGTGTTTCCTACGCGCGTGAGGAATTGGCCGGATTCATCTCCCACCCCGATTCGATGACGTGGGTAGCGGAAGCCGGCAAGGCGATTGTGGGGTTCTTGGTGGCGAACCGGGAGCCCAAGCAGGTGGGGCACATTATCACCATTGACGTGGTTGAGCCCTGGCGCCGCCGCAGGGTCGGCTCCTTGCTGATGGACGCCGCCGAGCATTGGGCCAGGCGCCGGCGCTTGCGGTTCGTCTATCTCGAGACGGCGACGGATAACCTCGCCGCGCGACGATTCTACCGCGCGCGCGGCTACGAAAGGGTGAACCAGGTCGACAACTACTACCAGACCGGCCAGGCGGCTTGGATCATGGTGAAGTGGCTGAAATAGCGCCAGCGGTCAACTATCCGCCCTCAGCCATCAGGCGAGGGGAGTCCTGAAGCTGTAATCTGACACCTGACACCTCTTGATGGCTGACTACTGACCGCTGACTGCTGACTGCTGCTATAATCCCCGCCTCGCGAGGATGAGCTGAATCGGCTCCGCGAGTATTTCATGCCCATCAAACTAACTTCCGCGCAATACAGGGTGATCGCTATCGGGGTTCTGGTGGCAGCCGCATCGCTCGCCATCGGGGTGAAGTATTTCTCGCGGGCCTTTCCGGAAGCTGCCATTGAGTTTCGCGTGAACCGGGACGATTCGGCGCCCCGGGCTCAGAAGTTCCTGGCTGACCGCGGTCTCAGCACCGAGGGTTACCGGCACGCCGCCATCTTTGATTACGACGATTTCGCCAAGGTCTACCTGGAACGCACCCAGGGCTTGGTGCGCATGAATGGGTTGACGCGCGGCCCCATCCGGCTTTGGCGCTGGTCGCACCGTTGGTTCCGGCCTCAACAAAAAGAGGAATTCCGGGTGGACGTGAGCCCCGCCGGCCAGGTGGTCGGCTTCGGTCACGAAATCCCCGAGTCCGCGCCCGGCGCGAGCCTCGAGGCGGCCGCCGCCCGGGCCTGCGCGGAGAAGTTCCTGGTCGAGGTCATGAAGCGCGACTTGGCCGACCTCGAGTTTCTGGAATCGGAAAGCGAAAAGCGCCCGGCCCGCACCGACTATTCTTTCACCTGGAAACAGAAGAGCGTGGACTTGGGCGACGGCAGCCTGCGCCTGGGGGTCGAAGTGGCTGGCGACCAGGTGGCCAGCTACCGCGAATTCATCAAGATCCCCGAGCCGTGGAGCCGCGACTACGAGAAACTGCGCTCCCGTAACGACGCCGCCCAGTTCGTGGACCAGCTCTTCTGGGTCTTGCTCATCGCCGCCGGGGCCATCATCCTGATCATGCGCTTGCGCGACCGCGATGTGCCGGTGCGCCTGGCGGTGGGTTTTGGCCTGGTAGCGACTACCCTTTACTTTCTGGGCCAATTGAATACGTTTTCCCTGGAGGCGTTCGGATATAGAACCACGGATTCCTACTCCAGCTTTGTAGTGGGCTACCTGGGCAGGAGCTTTCTCGCCGCTTTTGGCGTGGGCGCCGTGATCTTCTTCTTGGTGGCGAGCGCCGAGCCGGTCTATCGCCAGAGCTACCCGGGGCTCATCGCGCTTCGCCGCTACCTGAGTTGGCAGGGTTTGCGCACGCGCTCGTTCTTCATGGCCAACGTCGTGGGAATCACTCTCACTTTCTTCTTCTTCGCCTATCAAACCGTCTTCTACCTGATGGCCGACAAGTTCGGAGCCTGGGCGCCCGCGGATGTCCCCTTTTCGGACTTGCTGAACACCCGCATTCCCTGGGTGACGGTGCTCTTCATCGGATTCCTGCCGGCCGTCTCGGAAGAGATGCAATTCCGCGCCTTCGCCATACCGTTCCTGAAGAAATTCCTCCGCTCGGGGCCGACGGCGCTGGTGCTGGCGGCTTTTATCTGGGGCTTTCTGCACAGCGCCTATCCCAACCAACCGTTTTTTATTCGCGGTGTTGAAGTGGGTCTCGGCGGCATCGTCATGGGCCTCATCATGCTCCGCTTCGGCATCCTGGCCACCCTGATCTGGCACTATTCCGTGGATGCCATTTACACCGCCTTTCTTCTGGTGCGCTCACCCAATCACTATCTGATGTTCTCCGGCGCCCTCGCTGCCGGACTCATGCTGGTGCCGCTCCTTGTGGCCCTGGTGGCCTACCTGCGCTCCAGAACCTTCGCGGAGGAATCAACGCTCACCAACGCCAGTGTGGGTATTTCCCGGGCATTACGGAAAGAAGCGGCTGCCGGGGCGGAAACCCCGCTCAGCTACCAGCCCCTTGCGCCGTCGCGGATTATGCTGGCCGGCGTCCTCACTGTGGTCTTCATTGCGCTGGCCTTCATCCCTGTTTACCGCTTTGGTGAGGGAATCAAGCTTCAAACCACGCGCCAGGAGGCGATTCGGGCCGCCGACGAGTTCCTCTCCGAGCGGCAGGTGAACGTTCGAAGCTACCGCCGTGTCGCGTGGATTCACGAGAACGTGGATGCGCTGGCGGTCCGGTATTTATTGGAAAGGCGGTCGGTCAGGGAGGCTGACCGGATCTATCGGCAGGCTACGCGGTTGGTCTTGTGGCAGGTCCGCTATTTCCGCCCGCTCGAAAAGGAAGAATATCTGGTGTTTGTGGACCCCGCCGATGGCCGGGTCTTTGGCTCCCGGCATCTCCTGGATGAGGACGCCCCGGGCGTTGCACTTTCGTCGGAGGCCGCGCGGGCGCTTGCGGAGAAATACGTCGCGCAACAAGGCTATCGGCTTACGGATTTTGAAGTCCAGAACTTTCAGGCGCAGAAACGCAAGGCGCGTGCGGATTACACCCTGGTGTGGCAGGCGAAAGCCGGAGACCCGCGCAACGTGGGCGAAGCGCACTACCGCCTCCAGGTGGAGATCGCCGGTGACCAGGTGGTGGGCTTCTCACGCCACTTTAAGCTGCCCGAGCAGTGGGAGCGAGAGCGCACCGCCACGCGCTTGCCGAACGTTATCCTGCACGCCGTGTCGTATGCGTTGATTCTTGCGCTGGTGGCCGGCGGCCTGATCCTGCTGGTGAAGCAAATCAGGCGGGGGCAGGTGCCCTGGCGGCAGTCGGCCAGAGTGGGCGCTGCCGTTGCCGTTCTGATGGTCCTCTCCGAGCTGAACCAGCTTCCAGGTTTCGAGCGGCAATACCCGACCTCGATTCCGCTTTCAACCTTCCACCTTTATATCGCTGTGAGTGTGCTGCTCGTGCCTCTGCTGGTGGGATTGCTTGCTTGGTTGCTGGTGGGGCTGGCCTTGAGTCTCTATCCCGACGCCTGGCGCATCTTCCGCGCTTCCGCTCGCCAGGTGTGGCGGCGCGACGCGGCGGTAGCGACCGTCTTAGGCCTGGCCGGCGCGGCGGCGATGAGTTGCTTGAGTGCGCTGGCGCAAAGCCGCTTCCACGCCTTCGCCCCGGTGATGGTCGACCTCGTTCCCGAGGGCGTCGATGCCGCTTGGCCGGGCGCCGCGTTCTTCCTGGCCTCGCTTGTCACCAGCTTATTTGTTGTGGCCATTCTGGGAATCGTTATCGACGTCGTCCGCGCGGGCTTGCAGAGACGCGCGTGGTGGTTATGGCTGGGCGGGCTGCTCGTCCTGGTTGCCCTCGGCCCCGCCGGTTCTCACTCCCTCGCCGAATACGCCCTGGGTTGGGGAGAACGCTTGGTGTTTTGGGCCGGGATTCTCGCCATGCTCTCGCTCATCTTGCGCGATAACGTTCTGGCCTACTTCGGCGCGGTGCTCTGCGCCACCGTGGGCGAACCTCTCCTCGCTTTGTTCACTCAGCCCGCGGTATTTTTCCGCTGGAACGGTCTGTTCCTGGCGGTTCTGGTCCTCATCGTACTGGGATGGATGCTGCTCGGAGTAGGTGAACGCGAGTCGGCGGGACAAACTCATTAGGGGCGACGCCTGTTTGGCCCCTGCCATGCCCCTCAATACAGCGCCACAGCCTCGAGCAATCTGCTCTCGCCCTCCCGCCAGAGCGCGTACTTCAGGCGATACTTTGAAGTCATGGAGGCGGCCCCAACTTCGCCCCTGTTGTTGATGGCAATTACGCAGACTCCCCCCTCTTTGTTCTTTGCGTCCGTCTTCACCATGTGGCGCAGCAGTTCCATGCAGGCGTCCTGGGGTGACATCCCGCGCGCCATGTAGTGAACGATGGAGATGCTGGTGCAGTAATTCGTCATCAGGTCGCCGTCGCCCGTGGCGGAAGCCGCACCCACGTTGTCATCGGCATAAACCCCGCAGCCGACCAGGGGCGAATCACCCACGCGGCCGGGAATCTTCCACCCCAGCCCGGATGTGGAGCACCCGGAGACGACGTGGCCCTTTCCGTCGGTGGCGACCATGCCGATGGTGTCGTGGTTCTCGGAGGTCAGCCAGAAGGTTTCGCGCTTGGGGTTGGCCTTCCACTCCAGCCACTTCTTCAAACTCTCCGGCGTCAGGAGTTGCTCCGGCTTGAACCCCATCTTGAGCGCGAACCGGAAAGCCCCATCCCCTGCCAGGATGGTGTGGCGAGTTTTCTCCAGCACCAGGCGCGCCACAGAGATCGGGTTCTTGATGCTGTGGAGGCTGCACACCGAGCCCGCGCGATGCCGCGTGCCGTCCATGATGGCCGCGTCCAGCTCGACCACGCCCTCCTCATTGGGCAATCCCCCGTAGCCGACACTCATGACGTTCGGGTCGCTCTCCGGCACATTGATGCCTTTCTCCACGGCGTCGAGCAGGCTACCGCCGCCCTGGAAAACTTGCGCCGCGCGATCGTTCGCCGGCTTGCCATGCACCCAGGTGGAAAGGAATGCCGGTGCGGATTCAAGCGACAAGGCGGGTGCCGAGTTTACCGCTGCAAGCGCCGCTGCTCCCACCACGGATTTCATAAAGTCTCGCCGATGTACTGGTTGCATTAGGTCTCCTTTATATGGTAGGGGAGCCCTGCGGGCTCCCGCGGCTGGCGCAGACCCGGAATTTACTCGCCCTGGCGAGGGTCTGCGTCTCCCTTGCTGGTTAACCCGCCGCAGGCTTAGAAGAGGCTGTCTCGGAACTTCGCGCTGGGTGCGCTAAGACGACTCGCCGCAGCGTCAAATGGCGCATGAGCGAAAGTGCGCCAGGTATGAAGGCTCAGGCCAGGGCCAGTTCGCCGGCGTAACCGCGCGCCGGCTATCGTTTCGGCGCCCACCGAGTTCTTGCCGGCGCGCAGGCTAGCTAACTTGACGCGCTGAGAGCACATCCCGCGCAGTCGTCCAACGAATACTGGGATAGCGATCGTTATCGAGCGGCTCTAGCTTTGCCCGGCCGTCGAACATGTTACGCATGTACTGCATGCCCTGCCATGCCGGGTAAAGTTCCTTCTCTCCGGGAGCGACCGTGCGCGCGACCTTGATAAGCGTGCCGAGCA
>Ga0315282_10007869_pt1 | contig 17396 bp, 19 predicted proteins | sample YL17G07_20_MG_FD_203693 | JGI IMG/M metagenome (GOLD analysis project Ga0315282, IMG submission 203693) | Sediment microbial communities from Yellowstone Lake, YNP, Wyoming, USA - YL17G07_20 | ecosystem: Environmental > Aquatic > Freshwater > Lake > Sediment | place: USA: Wyoming | collected... | reverse complement strand
GAACAGGTGTAATTTCTTGCCGCAATGGCAGCACATCACGTACTCGAAGGAGATCACTCCGGCTCTGTTCGGTCAGCAGGTCACCGTGGGAGGCTGGGTCCAGGATCTGAGGAACCTTGGGGCAATCTCTTTCCTGCAATTGCGCGACAGGGACGGAGTGATTCAGGTCACGACCCTGAAGAAGAGGAACAAGGATCTCTTCGATCTCGTCGCTTCTATTCCGAGGGAATCCGTCGTCCAAGTGACTGGCACTCTCAAGGAGAGCAAGGAGGCGAGGGCGGGATTCGAGATACTCCCGGACAAGATAGCCGTACTTAGCAAGGCGGAGACACCGTTGCCCCTCGGCGTCATTGACAAAGTCGGCGCGGACTTGGACACCCGACTGAATAACCGCTTCTTGGACCTGAGGAAGGAGGAAGTGCGCGCGATCTTCCAGATAGAGGCGATGACGATCGAGGGTATCCGCAAGTTCCTGATGTCCGAGGGATTCATCGAGGTCAGCACGCCAAAGATCGTCGCAGCGGGCGCAGAGGGAGGTTCGACGCTGTTCCCAATCAAATATTTCGATAGGGGCGCTTACCTTGCCCAGAGCCCTCAGCTTTACAAGCAGAACCTGATGGCAACGGGTTTGGACCGGATATTCGAAATCGCGCACGCGTACAGAGCAGAGGCTTCCGACACGATCAGACACATCGCGGAGTTCATCTCGCTCGATGTGGAGATGGCGTTCATCGAATCATCAGAGGACGTGATGGCCGTCGCGGAAGGAATCACCGTCAGCAGCTTGGAGCACGTGCGCGAGCACGCGAAGGTGGAGCTGAAGAAGCTGGGTCTTGAGATTGAGAAGCCTTTAGTTCCTTTCCCGCGCGTGAAGTACAAGGAGGCCGTCGAGATGGTGAGGGCTGCAGGCCTGAGCATCGAGCAAGGCGAGGACCTCGGGACTGAGGGCGAGAAGGCGCTAGGAGACGTAATGAAGCGCGAAAGGAACTGCGACCTTTATTTCATCACTGAGTTCCCGACATCACTTAAGAGAGGCACTTTCTACGCCAAGCGATTCGACGACGATCCGGAGACCACGGGATACTTCGACTTGGACTACAAGGGACAGGAGATCGTGTCGGGAGGGCAACGAGAACACCGGTACGACGTCCTCGTGGAACAGATGAGAGAGAACAACCTCAACCTCGACTCGTTCGACTTCTATCTGAAGGCGTTCAGGTTCGGCATGCCGCCGCACGGGGGATTCGGCTTCGGCGTCGAGAGGTATGTCCAGAAGATGCTGGACCTGCCGAACATCAGGGAGGCGGTCCTCTATCCAAGGGACAGGTCAAGGCTGATACCGTGAAGAAGACCCCAAAGACGATGCTTCTGGAGCTCCCAACGGCAGACGAGATAGACCAGCTGGCCACGACTACCGCTCATCTCGAAGTTCGCAAGTTCGAGTACGAGATGGGAAATGTAAAGGCGAACCTTAATTACGCCCCATGCAAGGGCGAGATGGTCCTGGTCATCGTCGGCGAGGACGGTGTTGCGCTTGTCAAGCCCATAGGCTCGGATGAGTGGAGGCTCCCCTCTGGCAAGATCAGGACGCACGAGACGGCGATCCAGGCAGCAAAGAGGGTCGCCAAGGAGGAGTGCGGTCTAGCGCTAAGAAGCCTTGAGCTTGCAGGGATCTACGAAGTGGTCTGGCACTACTCTGACCTCTCCGTGAAACGGTTGCACATCCTTTACGCAGCAGTGACTGATGATCGAGAGTGCCATCCTGAGGGAGGCAAGAGCCCTTGTGACGCTAGGTTCTTCACGAAGGTTCCAGAGCATGTCCTTGGGGACGACCTGATGAGGAACGCGCTCGCTGACTGCAGTGAGAAGTGATTTAACCGTCGTCGCGCATACAACTCACGAAGGCGATGGGACGCATTTTTGAGCGCGAGCTCAAGGGGATACTGAGAGCTGACGAGAACATGCTCTCGAGAGTTACGAAGACCTGCGATACCGACGAGCGGAAGGCCTACCTCCGGATCAAGGAGCGACCCTTCATGGTCATCAGGGGCGCAGGATCGCTCGGTGTCGACCTGGTCGCAGTACGAGCTGGCATTTCCTTCCCTATCGAGGTCAAAAGTTCCGTGAGCGACGTCCTTAGGTTCAGCAGGAGCGAGAAGCTGGCGATCCAGGCCCAAGAGATGATGGACGATTGCAGGCGTGTCGGCCTGATGCCCATATATGCCTTCAGATACAAGCGCCAGAGGGGGGATGCTTGGAGGATCTTCACCCTGGATGTCGGCCAGATCAATGGCCGTCTGAAGGTAGTCTACGACCGGCTCCCCAAGATAACCCCGTCCAAAGAGGGAAACCTAATCATGCGCTGGCACGATGGCATGCCTCTGAGCAAGTTCATCGACTACGTGGTAACGCTCTCCAGCTGACCGAGCCCACAAGATCACCCGAACGCGACTCGCTATGGATTATCGAGAGAGTAGTTCAAAATCCATTCGGAAACGCGCACCGGGGATGATACTGGCTGGATGGCGCCTAAAAGGACCATCCAGCCTCAAGAGGTTATCAGCACTCATAGGGCTCATCATGGGTCCTTTCGGACCTCAGCTGACCCTCTTGTCATCACGCCGCCCCAATCTCACTCGTGGTATTTTAGAGGCGCTGCCTCATCGGATCGCGCCAAAGCACGGATTAAATATCTGGCAGTCGCTGACAATGGTCTGTGGAGCTGCTGAGCGAGAACATCTGGGTATTCTTTGGCTTCGCCATCGTGATCTCTCTGTCCGGAGTGATGACCCCAGGCCCGCTGTTTGCGGCGGCCGTGGCCAAGGGATACAAGGACAAGCGAGCCGGAGTCAAGATCGCCTTGGGGCATGGTCTGGTCGAGTTCCCGCTGATCGCCTTGATATACTTCAGCATAGGCACCATCTTCACGGATCCATTGGTCAAGCTGGGCATAGGTCTTGTCGGAGGAGCCTTCCTTTTGCAGATGGGCTACAAGATGGTTGCATCGAGGAGGATGATAGCTGGAGGTGATGAGAAATACTTCCCCTACGACTCGCTCTGGGCAGGCGCGATCACCTCTTCGCTCAACCCCTATTTCCTGCTCTGGTGGGCCTCGGTCGGGGCAGTACTGATATACAACGCGCAGTCGTTCGGAGCCATCATCGTTGTGGTCTTCGCCGTCGTTCACTGGAGCTGCGACCTTGCGTGGTACACCTTCACTTCATTCACGGTATTCAAAACGAAGCACCTCTGGACGCCGGCCGTTCATGAGATGGTCTTCGGCATCTGCGGCTTGATCATGATTGCATTCGGTATCTACTTCATCGCTGGCCCGGGGTATTCGCTGGCACGATCCCTGTGACCCTATCTGCCGGCAGCGATCATCCTCTCGAGGGGAACCTTCGCCCTCTTGATCACGTCGGCTGGAATCTCTATCTTGAACTGCATTTTGAGGAGGGCGTCCCTGACGTCTTCCAGTGTGATCTCCCTCATGTTCGGGCAAGCCGCATTGGGGCTCGAGTAGAACACCTTGCTAGGAGCCTCCTTCCTGAGCCTGTGCAGCATGTTCTCCTCGGTCCCGATGATGAACTCCTTCTTGGGCGAGGCGATCACGTGCTTGATGATGCCTTCAGTGGAGAACGCGTGGTCCGCGAAATCTATGACGTCCGGAGAACACTCCGGGTGGACGAGCACCTCGGCGTCCGGATGCTTCCTGCTCAGGTCCTCGAGGTCCTTCTTGGTGATGTTCACATGGGTCGGACAATACCCCGGCCACAGGATCATCTCCTTGTCCTTCACGAACCTCTGGACATACAGCCCGAGGTTCGTGTCAGGGACGAAGATGATCTTCTTGTCTGGAAGCGACTGCACAATCTTGACCGCGTTGGCCGAAGTGCAGCAGATATCAGTCATCGCCTTCACTTCCGCGGACGTGTTCACGTAGGAAACGACCGGTGCCCCGGGATGTTCCTCCTTGAGTGCTCGGAGCGACTCTGGATCGACCATCGCAGCCATCGGGCACTTGGCTTTCAGGTTTGGATGGAGGACCGTCTTCTCCGGGTTGAGGATCTTGGCCGATTCCGCCATGAAGTCGACGCCGCAGAACACGATGACCTTAGCTTTGGTCTTGGACGCTTGGACCGAGAGCCCGTAGGAATCCCCCAGGAAATCGGAGATCTCCTGGACCTCCTTCCTCTGATAGTTGTGCCCGAGTATGATGGCGTCCTTCTTCTTCTTCAGGTCGAGGATCCTCATCTGAAGAGCGTTCATAGTCACGAGAATCGGTTTATAAACTGGAGCGTATTAATCCTTTCCTTCGAACATACGAAAGGATACTCCGGCTGGGGATGACTGATTGGCCTCTTCTGCCTCGCAGGTCGAGTCGATTGACAACCTATCACTTGATATTGGGCGCGGACGACTGGATGATGATTCATATTAAGTCACGAAGCTTCAAATATGGCACGGCTAATAATATTGGGACGGAAAGGGAATGAAGCCGGTCGTAGATCCGAAGCTATGCAAGGGCTGCAACATATGCGTCTACATCTGTCCGAAGAAGTGCTACTCCAGAGGCACTGAGATTTCCGATATGGGATACTTCGACGCCGTCGTCGACGCGCACGAGAAATGTTACAATCACAATCGATCAGGAAGACTACTCTGCGAACTCTGCGTCCTGAGCTGCCCCGACCAGGCGATCTCGTGGCATCCCGAGACCGAGGAGGAGCAGAGCAGATGAGGGCCCAACCAGGAGAGTACTTCCTTCAGGGGAACGAAGCCTGCGTCGAGGGGGCCATCGTTGCCGGAGTGAGATTCTTTGCGGGCTACCCGATAACCCCGTCGACCGAGATCGCGGAGGGCCTGGCCAGAAGGCTCACTGGAACCGATGGAGTATTCCTTCAGATGGAGGACGAGATAGCCTGCATATCCGCGGTCATAGGCGCTTCCTGGGGAGGCATGAAGTCGATGACAGCGACGTCCGGCCCGGGATTCTCCCTGATGCAGGAGGCCATAGGGTATGCGGCGATGTCAGAGACGCCTGTTGTGATAGTCAACGTCATGCGCGGAGGGCCTTCGACTGGCCAGCCCACGCGCGCCTCGCAAGGCGACGTCATGCAGACCAAATGGGGATCCCATGGCGATTACCAGGTCATCGCATTCGCGCCCGCATCCGTGCAGGAGATGTTCGATCTGACTGTCGAGGCTTTCAACTACGCGGAGAAGTACCGGGTCCCGGCATTCCTCCTGTCCGATGCAGAGGTGGGTCACATGAGGGGGCCTCTCACGATCCCTGGCAAGATCAGGATCGTTAACAGGAAGGAGAAAGGGGTCAAGCGCTCTGACGAGGCCTATGACATTTCAGACGAGCTGGTCCATCCTTTCCCAGTGTTCGGGAAGGGTCACAAGACAATGATCACGGGCATAACGCACGCTGATGACTCTAGGATAGAGCCCGAGGACCCGAGGATCCACCAGGAGCTGGTCAAACGACTCTCGGAGAAGGTGCTCATGAACCGGAAGGACATCAACAAGTGGGAGGTGATGCGCCCGGGTTCGAAGACCATGGTCGTGTCTTACGGAGCTGCGTCGCTCGGCGCGATGGAGGTCGCGGCGCAGGATGACAGGATCGGTCTGCTCAGACTGAAGAGCATCTGGCCTTTCCCCGAGGAGCCCGTCGCAGAGATCGCGAGCCAGTGCGACAGGATACTCGTGTGCGAGATGAACCTCGGTCAGCTGTACGGTGACATCAAGAGAGTGGCGCTCGAAGTTGGCTGTCGGAAGGTCGACCTGCTTTCGAAGATAGGCGGGGACCCGCCGACGCCCAGCGAGGTAAGGCACAAGCTGAGTGAGATGGGGGCGGTCTGATGGAGCTGTTCGATTTCTACAGGAAGGACCGCTGGCCGCATGTCTTCTGTCCAGGATGCGGGAACGGCACTGTCATGAACTGCTTCTACAGGGCGTTCAACGATCTCGGCCTCTCCCTGAACCGGACTGCCTTTGTCGGCGGGATCGGCTGCTCATCGAGGATCCCGCTCTACATCAACTCGGATGCGCTCCACACGACTCATGGTAGAGCCATCGCATTCGCTACCGGACTGAAGCTCGCGAGCCCCGAGCTGAAGGTCGTGGTCTTCACGGGCGATGGCGACCTGGGCGCGATCGGCGGCAACCACTTCATACACGGCTGCAGGCGCAACCTCGACATGACGGTGATCTGCATCAACAACAACATCTACGGGATGACGGGCGGCCAAGCATCGGTAACCACGCCCCACGATTTCCTATCGACCACCACGCCGTCGGGGAACAAAGAATACCCGTTCGACCTTGCAGAGATCGCGGTCGCGGCCGGTGCGAATTATGTCGCCAGATGGACCACCAGACATGTCCACGAACTGACGAAATCGATCAAGACGGCGCTCCAGAAGAAAGGGTTCGCGTTCGTCGAGATAGTGTCCCAGTGCCCGACAAACTTCGGTCGGAGGAACAAGATGACCGACCCTACCCAACTCCTGGACTGGTTCAAGGAGAGCTCGGTCAGGAGGGACAAGGCGAGGGCGACCGCGGTGGACCACGTGGACCTTAACATCGCCGGCCAGATAACCGTTGGCGAGTTCGTCGACAGGAACCGCGAGTCTTACGGGGAGCTCATCGGGGTTGTGAAGCATGGATAGGCAGATCAGGTTCGCGGGTTTCGGGGGTCAAGGCGTGATCCTCATGGGGATAGTCCTTGCCCGCGCGGCATCCCTCTACGAAAAAACCACTGCCGACGATGGACGCTTGAGAGGGAAGCAGGCCATACAGACCCAGTCCTATGGGCCTTCAGCGAGAGGCGGGCATTCAAAATGCGATGTGAAGATCTCGGACCATCAGATGCTGTACCCCTTCGTCGAGATTCCAGACGACCTCATCATCATGTCTCAGCAGGCCTACCTTAAGTACATCGATGACAGGAAGCCGGACACCAGAATCATCATCGACCCAGACCTTGTGTTGGAAAGGCCGGATGGGGACGTCTACGAGGTCGCAGCCACAAAGGCAGCCGAGAGCCTAGGCACTAGGATAGTTACCAACATAGTGATGCTGGGAGCTTTCAGGGAGATATCGGACATCGTCTCCCGTGATGCGCTCGAGAAAGCGCTTTTCGATTCATTGCCCCCGGCCACACACGAACTGAACAAGAAGGCCTTGAGCCTCGGGGCTGAGCTGGGACGCGAGGCCCAGAGTGGGCGGGCGAAGGGTTAAAGACGACAAAAGCGTTGGACGGCCTAGGGGCTGCAAATTGATCATAGAGTCCGTGCTCAAAGAAGGGAGAAAGACCCTCGCGGAGAACGAGGTCAAGGAATTCCTCCGAGAGTCAGGGATCCCAACGACGGATTTTCAGGTTGTGGGCAGGTACGAGGAGATCGACCAGAAGAAGCTGAGGTTCCCCGTCGTCCTGAAGGTCTGCTCGCCAAACATCCTGCACAAGACCGACGTTGGCGGCGTTGTCCTGGACATCCCGAGGGACCAGCTCGAACAGGAGTTCAAGAAGATGCGGGAAAAGTTCCCCAACGAGAAGCTCCTGGTCGAATCCGTGCAGGACAGGCGCGTCGAGGTCATCATCGGCCTCATCAACGATCCCACATTCGGCCTGACGGTCATGTTCGGCCTGGGCGGCATCTACACGGAGGTCTACAAGGATGTCACGTTCAGGGTCGTGCCGATCAGGCGCGAGGACGCCGAGGAGATGCTGCACGAGATCAAGGCGGCGCCGATCCTTGAGGGTTTCAGGAAGATCAAAGTGGACAGGGAGGCCATACTGAACGTACTGATGAAGGTCTCATCCCTGGGAGAGAAGTACATGGACAAGATCGATCAGATGGACCTCAACCCGGTATTCGTGAAGGAGAAGGGAGCGGTTGTGGTCGACGCGAAGTTATTGCTGAGATGAGTTCCTTCCGAATTGACTAGTGTTCCGCGGGGTCTTGCAGTTGATCGCGAAAGGTGGACGGGGGTTCGTGGGGCTGGGCGTTCTGGCGACCATCGCTGCGCTCCCATTCGAGAAGTACGCGGCCATCGGGCTTGGCGCGTTCACCGTCTTCCTCGCAATCGTTTTCAGGGATCCCAGACGGACGATCGGGAAAGGGATAGTGGCGCCTGCCGACGGGACGATCAGGGAGGTGGACCCATCCACGGGCCTCGTCTCAACCTATCTCGCACTTCGGAACGTCCACGTCACCCGAGCGCCCATTCCCGGCATCGTGGAGAAAGCGGAGATAATCAAAGGAAGGCATAAGCCTGCATTCGCGAAGACATCCACGCGAAACCAGAGGTTCGAGATACTCGTGAGGACCGAGATCGGACAGGTCCGCGCGGTCGAGATGGTCGGGGCGATAGCTCGACGCATCGTGCCTTACATCGAGGAAGGACAGTCACTTGCCAAAGGAGAGAGACTCAGCCTGATACGCTTCGGGTCTCGGGTCGACCTTTTCCTCCCGGTCGGTTCTGTCAGGATCATTGTCAAGAAAGGCCAGAAGGTCAGGGCCGGGCTGACCCAGATCGCGGAGGTGCCGGATGGCGGCTTGGAATAAGGTGTCTCTCGGGGACCTGTTCACGCTCGCGAACGGCGTCCTGGGGTTCGTAGCGATAACCTTCATTCTGGACAAGGACTTCCTGGGCGCGATAAACCTGCTATTCCTCTCGATGATGATGGACGGGCTGGACGGGTACATGGCGAGGAGGTTCGGCAGCAAGCACACGAGAGGACAGGTACTGGATTCCATCTCGGACTCCATATCCTTCGCCTTCGCGCCTGCGCTCCTCATCTACGCGGAATTCCACACACCTGGCGATTCTCTGAAATCGATCGTCTCGCTCCTGTGCGCCATCGCGTTCCTCGCCTCGGGGCTGTTCAGGCTTGCAAGGTTCAGCGTGGGGGGCTACCAACTCTCATATTTCGTCGGGATGCCCGCGCCCGCAGGGGCGCTCGTCATCGTCCTGATATGCATGCTGTTCGGAGCCGTGCCACCGGCGGATGGAGCGCACCGCTACTACTTCATCGCGCTGTCGTCGCCCGCGCTGGTCCTCGCGTTCGGGCTCCTCGTGAGTTTTCTGATGGCCTCGGAGATCCCCTACCCCAAGATCCGAGGGAAGATGGCGGCCGCCAGCGGGTTTGCGCTCTTCCTCGCCGTCACCCCCGCGATAGCTGGCCTCCTCCTAATCGGCGACCAACCCTTATATACAGCATTCTCACGTACGGCCACGAGCATAGCACTGGCATTATCGTTGGTCTATGTTTTCGGAGGCCCTTTGTATGAAAGACACGAGAGAACAGAAAGCGGATAGCTACTTCTCGTGCTCTGACGCTGAAAGGGCGGCCTTCGAGGCGGGGATCAAGCTCGGGACTATCTATCACCAGTTCGTGGGCATCCCCTTGAGCACGGGCACCGTCCAGACGCTCGAAGGGGCGATAGAGGCGGGGAGCCGGGTCCAGCCATTCGTGGAGGACATCAAAGTGACGATTGATAGGTCCAAGCTGCGGGATAAGCACGGTCAATACGACTACGTTGCCCTGACTGGAGACATGCTGGACGTCTCCCTCGTGGTCAAGTACAAGAGGACGCGGGTTAAGGCAAGAATGAAATTCCTCGAGGAGATGAACTACCCTCTCATGTACATCGAGAAGATAGAAAGGGCATGAGAGACTACGCGAAGGTCTCCACACTGGATTGAAATGTTGAAGATTTATGATATGCATCATATATTTGAAAGGCCATACAGGTGACCGTTTGTCTGGTTCTGCGGTGAGGCGATGACGAGGGGAATCAAGATCGGAATCACTGGTCTTCCTGGAGCTGGAAAGACCCAAGCCCTCGTGAAGGTGGTCGAGATGCTCGAGGAGGAGGGTCTCGTAGTCGGAGGCATGGTCACCGAACCGATCATCGAGAGCGGAAAGAGGGTAGGATTTTACGTGATGGACTGGAAGAGCAAGCGGAAGGCGGTCTTCGCCCACGTTGAGACGGAATCGAAGTTCAGCGTCGGGAAGTACGGCGTCAATCTGGAGAGCTTGGACACCGTCGGCGTCGAGGCTCTGGTCGACGCCAGCAATTGCGCGGACGTCATCGTGATCGATGAGGTCGGCAAGATGGAGGTCGAATCCGAGAAGTTCGTGAAGGCCGTCAAGGACGCGATGGAGGTCGACAAGCCCATCATACTCACCCTTCACAAGAAGTCAAGGAACCCGTTGCTCCAGGACATCCGGAGGAGAGACGATGTGAGGATACTCGAAGTCACTCCGATCAACAGGAACCTCCTCCCGTACAAGATCATCAAGCTGATGAAGGGCGAATACGTTTGATGTCGGATGGCTTTGCCAAGGTCAGAGAGGGCATCACCGACCTTCTTGTGCCCGAGAGTTTCTGCAGGAAGGGCCCTGGGACTCGAACTGGCGATGTGTTCTACAACAGGCAGATGGAGTTCGGCAGGGACATCTCCGTCGTCTTCGGAAGGGAGACCTTCAAGGAAGGACAGAAGATCCTCGATGGACTTGCCGCGACTGGAGCGAGAGGGCTCAGGCTCGCAAACGAGTGTGGGGTGAAAGCGGATTTCGTGCTCAACGACAGGGACCTGAGAGCGGCGGTCCTGATCAAAGAGAACGCGGAGCTGAACAGTCTGGGCCACGTGCAGGTGCAGTGCTGCGATCTTCGGAGCCTGCTCGCGGGACAACAATTCGATTACATCGACGTGGATCCGTTCGGCACTCCGATAGATTTCATCGACTCCGCATTGCAGAGCTGCGCGAACGGAGGGGTCATCGCGATCACGGCCACGGACACCGCACCACTGTACGGGACCTATCCGAGGACATGCTTCAGAAGGTATGGATCGCGGTCGGCGAAATCGCCATTCGCACACGAGACTGGACTCAGGATATTGACAGGGTACTTGGTGAGGGAGGCGGCAAAGCACGACAGGGCGGTGGAGCCCCTTCTGTGCTATCATGCCGACCATTACTTCAGGTGCTATGTCAAGATCATAAACGGAGCGGTCAAGGCGGACAGCGCGATCAAGAAGATGGGATTCGCGACGTTCGACAGGAAGACCCTTGAACGAGGAATATCGCCCGAGAGGCTCACCGACAAAGACGCTGGACCGCTTTGGTCGGGCCCCCTTTTCTCGAAGGATCTGCTCAGATCGATGAGGGCCACGGGCGACCTGGGGACGGCAGCGCGATGCTCCAAGGTGCTTGAGACCTGGCGGGAGGAGGTCGGGATGCCACCGTGCTTCTTCGGGATGGACGAGCTGGCCCAGAAGACGAAGCTTGCGCCGCCGAGGTTGTTGGAATTCGTCGCGCATCTTGTGGATGCCGGAGCGAAGGCCTCAAGGACCCATTTCGACCCAAAGGGTCTCAAGACCGACCTGACTGCCGGAGAGCTGTTGGACGAATACAAGAGGCTCGCGAAGACCAGGTGACCGCATAGTCAAACCTTTTATAAGTTTGACCTGGATTGCTTATCCGATACAATGCCGTCACTGGTGGTCGTAGGCTCTCAATGGGGAGATGAGGGCAAGGGCAAGATAGTGGACTTTCTGGCGAACGAGGCGGACGTTGTAGTCAGGTTCCAGGGCGGCAACAACGCCGGACACAGCGTGAAGATCGGTGAGCGGCTGTTCGCGCTACATCTCGTCCCATCTGGCATACTCAGGCCCGGCAAGACTGCAATCATCGGCAACGGGGTCGTCGTCGATCCCGGGGCGCTTCTGAAAGAGATGAACGATCTCGAATCCAAAGGTGTAAGCATCAAGAACCTGAGGGTCAGCGATCGCGCCAACGTGATCATGCCTTACCACAGGCTCCTGGACGGGGCAGAGGAACGCCTGAGGGAAGGAGCGAAGGTGGGGACGACGGGCCGTGGCATAGGTCCATCCTACTCCGACAAAGTCGCTCGGCTGGGAATCCGGATGGCCGATCTCATCGACGAGAACGCGCTCTCGGAGAAGCTGGAATTCCTCGTACCTCTGAAGCAGAGGATGCTAGATGCGTATGGAGACGGAGCGAAGTTGGACCTGGAAGCGATCATAAGGGAATACGTGGATTATGGCATCAAGTTGGCAGAATACGTGACAGACACAGGAGAGATCGTGGGCGACTCCATCCGAAGAGGGAAGAAGGTCCTGTTCGAGGGCGCCCAGGGCACGATGCTGGACATCGACCATGGAACATATCCGTTCGTCACCTCGTCGACGACGGTCGCGAGCAACGCGGCGTCCGGGTCCGGGATCTCCCCGTTACTCTTGGACGAGGTCTACGGCGTGGTCAAAGCCTACACCACGAGAGTCGGAGAAGGGCCATTCCCGACCGAGCTCACAGATGACCTCGGGAGGACGATCGCCGAGAAGGGTGGAGAGTTCGGCACGACCACGGGCCGACCGAGGAGATGCGGTTGGCTGGATCTCGTGGTCACAGGATACGCGAACTCGCTGAGCGGATTGAACGGGATCGCGCTGACGAAGATAGACGTCCTTGGAGGGATCGGCGACCTCAAGGTGTGCACCCACTACGGAATCGACGGTAAGAGGGTGCTGAGAATACCAGCTGACCTCAAGAAGCTCGAGATGTGCGAACCGAAGTATGCGACCCTCAAGGGGTGGGACGAAATCGACGAGCCTGAGATGAAGAGGATGTTATCGCGCGGGTTCACGGCCCTGCCCGAGAACATGAAGAAGTACGTCAAGTTCGTGGAGGATCAGATGAAGGTCCCGGTCGTGCTGCTCGGGCTCGGACGAAGGAGAAACGAGATACTCGACCTGAGGAAATCGAAGTGGAAGGCGCGTAGAAAGTGAGGGGGCGCCCTGCCAAATCCATGATCTGGCAGCGGGAAAAGCGATGCCCACCAACATTATATAAGCCCGCAATCATCCAACTAAAGGATGCGTCGGCTAATCATCAGCGAGAAGAGCCATGCCGCGCGAAGGATAGCGCTTATTCTTTCCGACAACACCCAGAAGAGCAGGTCCGTCGCCGGCAACCAGGTACTCACTTTCAAGAAAGGCGAGGACGACTACTTCGTGCTAGGACTCCGGGGTCACATTGTCATGCTCGACTACCCGGACAAGTACAACGATTGGAGAGCGGTCCCTCCCAAGGAACTGGTGTATGCGAAAGCGGAGAAGAAGGTCGACCCCACGGCGAAGAAGATCATGAACGCGCTCAAGGACATAGGCTCGGGGGTGGACGAGATAATCGTCGCCACGGACTATGACAGAGAGGGAGAGCTGATCGGGGCGGAGGCGCTCGAGGAGGCACGAGTCGGCCGCGTGATCCGGAGGGCAAAGTTCAGCGCGCTCACGAAGGCCGAGATCGAAAGAGCGTTCTCGGAGCTCACCGACCTCGATTACAAACTCGCGGCTGCGGCAGAGACACGGCAACTGATAGACCTTGCCTGGGGAGCCGCGCTCACGAGGTTCATCTCCTTGGCTTCGGGTCAACTCGGCAGGGACTTCCTCTCCGTCGGGCGCGTCCAGAGCCCGACTCTGGCGCTCATCGTCGACAGAGAACGGGAGATCGAAGCGTTCGAGCCCACTCCGTACTGGCTCGTCGATGCCGAGCTCAAGAAGGACGAGGCGAACTTCAAGGCGTCGCACAAGAACGGAAAGTTCCTCGACAAGGAGGAGGCACACAACGCCTTCGCCAAGGCGAAGCTCGCCAACGAAGCGGCCATCAAGGAGGTGAATGAGACCGAGAACAACGAGTATCCTCCGGTTCCCTTCAGCACGACGATATTCCTGATGGAGTCGAACAAGCTCGGACTCACCGCCTCTCAGGCGATGAAGATCGCCGAGGGCCTGTATCAGGACGGCTACATCTCATACCCGAGGACGGACAACACGGTCTACCCCATGTCTCTGAGCCTGAGGATGATCCTGGAGAAGCTCAAGAAGTCCGAGTTCTCGACCGAGGCGGAGGAGCTCCTCGCTCAGGAGAGCCTGAAACCTTCGAGGGGGAAGAAGAGCACTACGGACCATCCACCGATACACCCCGTCGAGGCCGCCAAGAAAGGGGAGCTCAAGGGGCACCACTGGGACGTTTACGAGCTGGTGACCCGGAGGTTCCTGGCCACGGTCGCCCCCGCGTGCAAGTCGAAGACGACCAAGGTCAACATCGATATCGGCGGAGAACCCTTCGAGAGCGAGGGGTACAACATCCTCTTCCCGGGTTGGAGGAAGTACTATCCATATTACAGGGCGCAGGAAGTCACATTGCCAGCACTAGCGACCGGCGATCGCGTCAGTGTCCTCGCGGTGCATTCGACGGAGAAGAGGACCACACCGCCCGACAGATACTCCCAGGGAACCCTGATCAAGAAGATGGAGGAGCTTGGACTAGGGACCAAGAGCACGCGTCACGAGACCATCCAGAAACTCTTCGACAGGAGTTTCGCGAAGGGTGCGAGGACCTTGGAGCCCACGGAGAGCGGCGTAGCTGTCATAACCGCACTCGAACAGTTCGCGAATGACATCACCAGCGCCAAGATGACCTCCCATCTCGAGAGCGACATGGACATGATCGCGAACGGCGAGCTCGAGCAGGCGGAGGTCGTCGAGGAAAGCCAAGCCATGCTCGAGGACATAATGGACGTCCTCGACAAGCACAAGAAGGAGATCGGGGAGCACATCAGGAAGGCGCTCAGGGAGCAGCACACGTTGGGCGCATGCCCGGTGTGCAAGACGGGACAGTTGCTCCAGATAAAGATGAAGGACGGAGGCACCTTCGCTGGTTGTTCGAACTATCCCGAATGCAAGAACACCTATCCGCTCCCAAGGGGACTCCTGGTTCTTCCCACGGACCTGAAGTGCGACGTGTGCGGCGCCCCCAAGGTCAAGACGGTCACGAGGGGACAAGCCCCGACGACCGTGTGCATCGACCCCAAATGCTCGGCCGCACTGAAGGAGAGGTTCATAGGCAAATGCCCGTCGTGCGGTGGTGACCTCAGGATCATCCAGTCCAAGAAGGGCAAGAGGTTCACCGGTTGCTCCAACTATCCGAACTGCAAGGTGATCTTCCCACTGCCCCAGATGGGCAAGATAATACCGACGGGACAGGTTTGCGACGCGTGTAGCTCCCCGCTTATCAAGATCCTCATGTCGAACAGAGGGCAGTGGACTCTCTGCCTCAACATGAACTGCCCGAAGAAGACGGCCAAGGCCTCCAAGAAGGAGGCTGCCGCCGAATCCCCGGAGCAGAAGGCCGCGACGAAGTGATGCTCACTCCACAGGTGGCGGTGGGACCTCTTCCGGGCCGCTCTCCGTCACCGCAGGCTCCGATGAGGAAGATCCGACCGCTCGCAGCTTCTCCTTCGGCTGCGACGAACCGAGCTTCTTCTCGATCGCTTCCAGCCTCTCCATGACATCGGCTAGCGTGAACTTGTATTCGGTGAAGCTGAGCGCAATCGTCAGGGCAGCATCGACGAACAACCACGCTACGAGGACCCACAGAAGTATCGTGAGCAGATTCCACGTCCAGACGAGCGTCACTTGATCCTCGAGTGCGGTCCTCATGTCGTCCACGAACTTGTCGACATACAACAGGATGACAATCCCTAGCAGGGCAAGGAAAGCCGCCTTGACCCACCTGCTGGCGATCTGAGTAGTCACTTTGATGGTCCCACCGGTAGCTGGAGAGGTTTGGATGCTATTTACAGGTTCCCCCGGCCGTCGGCACTCAGCAGTAGATTCCTCACCGCGGGCCCATAATCGAAGTTCCTGAGTTCGACAGCCCTTTCCAACGGGAACAACGTTATCACTGGCTTCTCGTCGAATGCGTTGGCCTTGTGGTACCAGGCCATGATGTTGTCCAGAGCTTCAGAGTACCCCGAGAACTTGGAGATCAGGTAGCTCGCGACCGCCTCATCAGGTTTGGACAAGGAGAAGAAGGACTGGTTTACGACAGCGCGGGGCTGCGTCTTCAACCTCTTCTCCCACGGGAGTTCCATGTTGAATTGCGCATGCGCGAATGCGCATATCTCGAACCCCCACTTGTAGAGCCGAGGAATGCACACTTTCGTTATGATCGCCTCCTCGACGAACTTGTTCCTTATCCTCGTGACCGCCTGCCTTGAGAGCTTGACGACCGAGGCGACCTCCCTGTCCGATGCAAGGGGGTTCTCGACCATCGCAACAAGAGCGGTCTTCTCGGTCATGCTGAAGTCCGGGGTGACGATCTCCGCGGGAATGGGTATCCTTGCCTTAGGTGCCGGCACGTCCAGCTTGAAGAAATCATACACTATCGACGCAAAGTTCGGCACATAGGTCCCTCTCGACAGCGCAAAGGGGAATTGGGTTCCATGCAGTCGGGCCTTGGAAGCACGCCTTGATCCTGTGAAGAACCGACTGTGTGTCTGCATGAAAAGCTCGTATTCCGTCACATTCTTGAAAGCCGTGAAGAAGACGACCGAGCTTCCGCCGATCATCCCTTCGAAGATCTGCGGGCACATGTTACAGAACTCAAGATAATCGTTCGTCCTGACATCGGCCCGTTCCGACGGTTCGGCAGTACCGGTGTGGAATCCGATCATCTCGCAACCGAGCTTGCTGAAAGCGGGCACGTTGACGTAGAATACAGCCCCTGAATCGACCAGTCGTCTGCGAATGGATGCGACAGTTCCATTCCTCAACCCGTAGATGTCCGCGAGCTCGGAGTCGGTTCGGTTCGCGTCCTCCGTCAGCCCGACGATTACCTTCATCTCGGATTCCAGGAACTTCCACATGAGTGGGGCAAGTGGCGAAATACAATAAAAAACATTCTCTTTACGCAAACGCCATCAATTGGCTCGAAACCGTTGCAATATCCCGGAACTTAGACCGTCACCATAAGAAAGGTTATAATCGAAAACCTTGGTCAAGGTAACGCCATTTTGGCAAACACGCTCTTTTGTAAGAAGAGGAAAGGTGTGACCAAAGGGTGATGCCCAACTGTGGTGGAGTCCCCTCCACCCCTTTTTTCTGTTTCACTGCCTGAGGAAGCTCTCACTCATTTCACGTGGCCGCAAAAACGAGGCGTATCGATGATCGCGGAGAGACATCATGCCTTCTTCGTCTCTCTCGTCTTGATCCTGAGGCCTTTGTACCCGCATTTTCTGCATCGAGTTGCCCTTATGGCGTTTCTCGCGTTGCAGTTCATGCAGATCTTCTTGACGAGGTTCCTGGCCTCGGCCTCTGGAAATCTTGCCATGATCGACCCTCTGGCGCCACAAACAGGATTGCCATATATAACGCTTATGGGCTTCCAGCTGTGTAGAAATCCTCGGTGAAGAGCAAAAAGAGTGACTCCATCCTCCTCCCGTTGTATGCGAGTGCCTTGAACACCAACTCCTTGTGCTGCTGGCTCGTGTCCCGAGCCAGCACATGCGATC
>Ga0315282_10007868_pt1 | contig 17397 bp, 10 predicted proteins | sample YL17G07_20_MG_FD_203693 | JGI IMG/M metagenome (GOLD analysis project Ga0315282, IMG submission 203693) | Sediment microbial communities from Yellowstone Lake, YNP, Wyoming, USA - YL17G07_20 | ecosystem: Environmental > Aquatic > Freshwater > Lake > Sediment | place: USA: Wyoming | collected... | reverse complement strand
TTGGATCAGGCTACCAGAGACTTCCTGAGAAATCCCATGCGCGAATACCACTTCTTGATCCCGGTCAGGATGGATGATGGATCCATCAAGATTTTTCAGGGCTTCAGGGTTCAGCACAACGACGCTCGTGGGCCATGCAAAGGAGGGGTAAGGTTCCACCCTCAGGAAACAATCGACACAGTGAAAGCCCTTGCCATGTGGATGACCTGGAAATGCGCCGTCGTGGACATCCCTCTCGGTGGTGGCAAAGGAGGGGTTGTCTGCGATCCCCATCATCTTTCGCAAAGAGAACAGGAGAACCTTTGCCGTGGTTGGGTGAGGCAGGTAGCTTATAATATTGGACCATACCTGGATGTTCCCGCTCCCGATGTTATGACGTCCGGCCAGCATATGGTCTGGATGATGGACGAGTTTGAGAAGATTCACAATGGACGCTTCCCCGGCGTCATCACCGGGAAACCCCTGGGGATGGGAGGCTCATTGGGGCGTACTGAGGCTACCGGTTACGGAGTGGTCTACGTTTTGAGAGAAGCCCTGAGAGAAATGGGCATCGACATCAAAAAGACAAAAGCTGCCTTCCAGGGGTTTGGAAACGTGGCACGCTATGCCGTGGAGCTTTACCTTCAGTACGGAGGCACTCCCGTTTGCGTTTCCTGCTGGAACCAGGAGGATCAAAAGGCTTACACCTACTACAACGAAGAAGGTATAGACCTGGAGCAACTCCTGAAAATCACCAACCACTTTGGGGAAATTGACAAGGCAGAAGCCAGGAAGTTAGGATACGAGGTTCTCGATGGCGATGCCTGGATTGGTCAAGGCGTGGATATTCTGGTCCCTGCGGCCCTGGAGAACCAGATAACAGGGGAGAATGCTTCGAAGATCTCCCCTCGGGTGAAGTTGATCGTGGAGGGGGCTAACGGTCCCACTACCCCTGAAGCGGACAAAGTCATCCAGGAGAGAGGAATTTTTGTTATCCCGGACTTTTTAGCCAACGCCGGAGGCGTCACTTGCAGCTACTTTGAGCAGGTTCAGTGCAACATGAACTATTTCTGGACAAAGGACGAAGTCCTGTCCAAGTTAGATACAAAAATGACTGAGGCTTACCTTAAGGTCTCTGCCCTTGCCCGGGAAAGAAGGCTTTATATGCGCGATGCGGCTTATATAATTGCTATCCAGAGGGTGGTAGAAGCCTGCAAGTGGCGCGGCTGGATTTAATGAAAATTAAATAGCTTTGAAGGGTGCCCTCATGGGCACCCTTTTTCGTTTCAGTTGATTTTAAGAGGGCAGGAATTTACACTTGTTTATGACTGAAAAGGATGTTGCATAGAGATACGGAAGCACTGAACAGAAAAAGTGGGCCCTTCTTCTTTGGGGATCCCTATTATTCTAAATTTTTTCAGCTGATGCCTTATCAAATCCGGCAGGCACTCATTGTGGCAAGCCCCTATGACTTTTTCGTTCTGGAGGAGGATGGGAGGTTAGCTGACCTTCTGAGCGCTGTCTATAAACAAAAGGATTTGGGCTATATTCCTACGATCTCCAGGGTTACCTCATGCGCAGAGGGCCTGGATTTGTTGAAGCGTAATTCCTTTGACCTTGTGGTTGTGGTTTATCGCTCCCTGGATACTGATGTTTTTGCCTTCACCCATCAAGCAAAGAGTATAAGGCCAGACCTGCCGATTGTCTGCCTAACCTTCAATATACCTGAGCTCTATTCCCTTTTTCGTTCCCGGGGAAAGACCCCCTTCGACAATGTTTTTCTCTGGCAGGGTGATGGCCGCGTCCTTGTAGGCATAGTGGAGCTCGTTGAGGATAAATTGAACGCTGAGTACGATGTCAGCTTAATCGGTGTTCCCAACGTGCTCATCGTGGAAGATTCCATGGATTTTTACTCCACATATCTCAATGTGATCTATGACCTGCTCTGGGAACTTACCTCAAGGTTGCTCGAGGACAAGCTGCCTTATGAGGAGCGAATCATCCGGCAGAGAGGCAGACCCAAAATCCACCTCGCTACTACCTTCGAGGAAGCGCTTGAGGTTTTTAATAAGTTCCAGAGCCACTTCTTGGGAATAATCACTGACGTTAGTTTCCCCAGAGAGGGCAAAGAGAGCCCGTCGGCGGGAATGGATTTTGCAAGCTATGTCAAATCCAGGGACCCTAATCTCCCCATAGTAATCCAGTCCTCGGACAACTCGGTAAAAAACTGGACTAAGCCTTTGGAAACGGAACTCATCCTGAAAAGCTCCCCCTCTTTAATAGTAGACTTCCGAAGTGTGCTGCTCCAGAAATTTGGCTTTGGTGACCTTATCCTTTCTACAAATGGTGGAAACGAAATCGCACGCATCCCCACTCTGGAAAGCCTCATTTATGTGATTGAAAGCTTGCCTGCGGAGTCACTTTACGACTGTTACAAAAAAGGTTGCCTGAGAAGGTGGCTGCTTGCCAGGACTGAGTTTCAGCTGGCAGATGCAATTGAAAGGCCGGAGTTTAGCGAAACAGCTAACGCTTTGGCATTTCGGGCAAAGCTGTCAGAGCTTTTGCACTCTGATAGGGTTAACCGGCAATTAGGGAAGGTGGTTCCTTACTCGAGGCGGTTCAGCGCAGGCCAGTGGCATTTTTGTCGCATGGGCGGAGGCTCCATGGGCGGAAAGGCCAGAGGCCTGGCATTTTTCGACAAGGTCCTCTCGCTGAACCTTGATCCCAGAAGGTTTTCCGGGATAAAAATGGAGATTCCCCGTACTCTTGTTTTGGGGACTGACATCTTCGACGAGTTTCTGGAGGCTAATCGCCTCATCCCCATGGCTTACGAAGAAAGCTCGAATATTCGCCTCGCTAATGCCTTTATCAATTCTTCCTTGCCGCCTACAGTCCTTGGTGACCTGAGGCACTTTATCCGGGAGGTTCAGAGCCCCTTAGCCATACGTTCCTCCAGCCTCCTTGAGGACGCTCTTTATCATCCCTTTGCGGGAATTTACATGACAAAAATGATCCCTAACAACCTTGTGGACCTTGATGCCAGGTTCCTGAGCCTTGTAAACGCGATCAAGCTCGTTTACGCCTCCACATTTTTTAAGAACGCCAAGGCCTATCTGGAGGCTACAAACTACAAGGTTCAAGAAGAAAAGATGGCCGTTATCGTCCAGGAAGTGGTGGGACAAAAAAGGGACAAGAAGTTCTATCCGGATTTCTCAGGCGTGGCCAAATCGTACAACTATTACCCCTTTGGTGGGGCAAGGCCAGAGGATGGAGTGGCTAACATAGCCCTGGGGTTGGGGAAAACAGTTGTGGAAGGCGAAGCCTCTCTGGTGTTTATCCCGGCTTACCCTAAGATTCCCGCCAGTTTCAGCAGCATAGAAGAGCAAATTTCCCAATCCCAGAGGGAGTTTTATTGCATCAACATGCAGCCCATTGTCTCTAAGGCCTATACTGAGGAAGAACAGTATCTTCTGAAACTTGGCCTGGAAGAGGCAGAAAAAGACGGTGCGCTCAAGTTTCTGGCTTCCACTTACTCCAGGGAAGACGACCGGATATATGCGGGTCTGATGAAAAACGGGGCCCGAGTGCTTACTTTTGCCCAAATTCTGCAAAGTGGCATCTTTCCCCTGGCGGACATCCTCATTTTCCTCCTGAAGCTGGCCGAGGAAGCTATGGGGACTGCGGTGGAAATTGAGTTTGCCTGTTCTTTGAATCCAGAAAGGATTTTTCCCGCTTACTTTGGTTTTTTGCAGGTTAGACCGATGGTGAGCAAAGGGGAGCTTGTGGATGTTAAGCTGGAAGAAATCTCTCGGGAGGCCCTAATTCTCTACAGCGAGAAGGTGCTGGGAAACGGCGTTTTTGAGGGTATCCGGGACATAATCCTTGTAAAAATGGATAATTTTGATCCCGCGAAGAGCCGCACTGTGGCTTGGGAAGTGGGCATCCTTAACTCACGCCTCAAGAGCGAGGGGCGCCCCTACATACTTATCGGCCCAGGCCGCTGGGGATCAGCTGACCCCTGGCTGGGTATTCCTGTCAATTGGGAGCAAATAAGCGGGGTAAAGACGATTGTAGAGATTCCTTTCAAAGGGAAGGGGGTTGACCCCTCCCAGGGCTCACATTTCTTTCACAACCTGACTGCGCTGCGAGTGGGATATTTTACGATTTCCCAAAGAAATACTGAATCTTTCATGGACCAGAATTTTTTGGAAAAATGCACAGTTTTTGCGGAAACGGAGCACTTAAAATGGCTGCGCTTTTCGGATCCCCTAATCGTCCAGGTCGACGGTAGAACCGGTAAAGGAGTAATATTAAAACCGAAAGGCAAAAAATGAGCGTCACTCAGCCTAAACCAGAGTGGAAAGTTTTGATGGACCTTTTGCGCGCCTCCAACCCTTCCCTGCTTGAGAGGATTGGCCGCAAAATGATGAACTACCTTTTTAAGTGCAACATCGCAGAGATTAAGGATTTAATGCAGCAAATGAGCTTGTCCACGACCAATCCCGGTAAAAACCTGGAGCACAGCGAGAACGAGCCCTTACCGCGACTGAATCAGGAACTGCTGGAAAAATTTATCGATGAGGTTTTCAAAGTAGCGGCAGAGCGCTTGCCCGCTGAAAACATCACCAAGCTGGTGGAGAAGTGGCTCAAAAACGAACAATCGCGCTTTTTTACCATGGCCGCTGAAAGAAGGGATATCCCGCTTGCAGAGATCAAAGACGCGGTCATAAAGTTCTCCCGGATGCCTGATGCCTTGAGCTCCCTGACATCAGAGGAAAGCGTAGGCATTAAAGTCGCTTTAATTCGCAGGTTCTTTACCGAGGACCTGGACTACATAAACGTGACCAAAAAGTTTTGCTCAATACCAGATTTCTATGAGGTCCTTTCCCACACTATCGGCCCTGGGAGAGGAAACGGTAAACTTGGGGGGAAATCGGCAGGGCTTTTCCGGGCGCAGCAAATTCTTATGGCTGCAAAAAAGGACAACATTGCCCTGCGCAACCTCTCAGTTCCCAAGACCTGGTATTTGACCTCAGACGGCATCATGGACTTCCTCCACTTTAACGCTTTGGAGGAACTGCCAACGATAAAGTACAGGAATCCTGCAGAAATTAGACAGGAGTACCCATATCTTGAGCAAATTTTCAAAAATTCCTCCATGCCCCCTGAGATTATTGCTGGCTTAAACCTTGTCCTAGACGATTTCGGGGAGCGACCCATTGTGGTCCGCTCCTCCAGCTTGCTTGAGGATACCCTTGGCTCAGCCTTTGCCGGTAAGTACAAGAGCCTGTTTCTGGCTAACAAAGGGACGAAACAGGAAAGGCTTGAGGCCTTGATAGACGCAGTGCAGGAGGTCTATGCCAGCGTTTTCGGGCCCGACCCAATAGAATACCGCAAGGAAAGAGGGCTTCTGGATTTTAATGAGGAGATGGCCATACTGATTCAGGAAGTCGTGGGGAGGAGAGCGGGAAAATACTTTTTACCTGCTTTTGCCGGGGTTGCCTTTAGCTACAACGAGTTCCGGTGGTCTCCGCGTATAAAAAGAGAGGATGGGGTTGTGCGCATGGTCATGGGATTGGGGACCAGGGCTGTGGACAGAATGACCAATGATTACCCGTTCCTGTTCAGCCCAGGGCAACCGGCCCTCAGGGTAAACGTCAGCCCTGAAGAAGTGCTCTGGTACTCCCAGAAAAACGTGGACGTCATTAATCTGGAGGCCAGAAGGTTTGAAACGGTCCCCGTGGAAAGGTTAATTCAGGAGGTAGGAGAGGAACTCCCATACTTGTCCTACATAATCTCCATATATCAGGACGACCAGCTTTTCCAGCCCTTTGGCACTTTTCTCGGCCTGAAAGAGGGTAGGCCCGTGATTACATTCAGCAGGCTCATTTCCCAGAGCCCCTTTGTTCCCCAAATCAAGAGCATCCTTACCATACTGAAGGATACGCTGGGGTGGCCGGTGGATGTGGAGTTTGCCTGCGATGGCGACCTGCACAAACTTTACCTCCTTCAGTGCCGTCCTCAAAGTCATGCTGGCGGAATAACTCAGGTGACTATTCCGGAGAATGTGCCTGCTGAAGACCAGCTTTTCACCGCCAATAAGTTCGTGACCACGGGGGAGGTAAAAGGCATCGAGTATATAATTTACGTTGATCCCGATGAGTATTACTCTTTATCCTCGCTGGAAGAGCTTGTTCAGGCGGGAAGAGTAATTGGGATTCTCAATGACAAGCTTCCGCGGCGCAAATTTGTGCTTATGGGCCCTGGAAGGTGGGGGAGCAGGGGAGACATCAGGCTTGGAGTAAGGGTCGGCTACAGTGAGATAAACAACACTGCGATGATCATCGAGATCGCCAAAAAACAGAAAGATTACGTTCCCGAGGTTTCCTACGGCACCCATTTCTTTCAGGACTTGGTGGAGGCGCAAATTCGCTATCTACCCCTTTACCCTGATGACCCCTGTGTATTGTTCAACGAACGTTTTTTCAAGCGGTCCCCTAATATCATCAAAAAGCTAATACCCCAAATCGGCGCTCTGGAAAACGTGATCCGCGTTATTCCCGTGAGTAAAGTCAGAGAAAAAAGTATGGTTACTATTCTGATGGATGGGGAGCAGGAAAAAGCTCTTGCCTTTATCTCACATTCTGGAGGTTAAGAGGCAATAAGGTAGTCTCATGGGGAAATGAACAGTTTTTTGAACGTAACCCTTGGGAAGTAATTTCTGCACAAAAATATTTTTAAAGGAATTAGTTTACAAAAATTATTTGATATAATTTTGAAGGATTTTGGGGAAATTCCCAAAAGTAAAAAGCAAGGAGGATTTAAGCATGAGTCAAGAGTACGTGGAACGCGTTTTCGAAACTGTGAGGAAGAGAAACTCGGGGGAACCAGAATTTCATCAGGCAGTTTATGAGGTCCTCGAGTCCATCAAGCCAGTCCTTGATAAGCATCCCGATTATGAACAGGCTGGCCTCCTGGAAAGGCTCGTTGAGCCCGAAAGGCAAGTTATTTTCAGGGTTACCTGGCAGGACGATCAGGGCCGTGTGCAGGTTAACCGGGGCTTCCGAGTTCAGTTCAGTTCAGCAATTGGCCCTTACAAGGGCGGTATCAGATTTCACCCTTCCGTGTACCTGGGAATAATTAAATTTCTGGGATTCGAGCAGATCTTCAAAAACTCTTTAACCGGTTTAATGATGGGCGGCTCTAAGGGCGGATCCGACTTTGACCCAAAAGGGAAGTCGGATTTTGAAATCATGCGCTTCTGTCAGTCCTTCATGGATGAGCTTTTCCGCCACATCGGGGAAGACACTGATGTCCCTGCTGGTGACATCGGGGTCGGCGGCCGAGAGATAGGGTTTATGTTCGGACAATGGAAACGACTTACTAACAGGTTCACCGGGGTGCTTACGGGTAAAGGACTGAGCTATGGCGGCTCTCTGGTAAGAACACAGGCCACTGGATACGGCCTCATTTATTTTGTGGACGAGATGCTCAAGGACAGGAAGACCTCCTTTGAGGGAAAGACGGTGGTCATTTCCGGTTCAGGAAATGTGGCCATTTATGCTCACGAAAAAGCTGCCCAGTTAGGAGCCAAGGTTGTGGCAATGTCGGACTCCAACGGCTTCATCTACGACAAGGAAGGAGTTGACCTCCAGGTTATCAAACAGATCAAAGAGGTGGAATACAAGAGGATTAAGGAATACCTGAAATATAAACCCTCCGCCACTTACCAGGAAGGGTGCTTTGACATCTGGAATATTCCCTGCGATATTGCTCTTCCCTGTGCTACTCAGAATGAGCTTGACGGCAAGGCAGCAGAGGCCCTGATCAAGAACGGAGTGATCGCAGTTGGCGAGGGGGCCAACATGCCTTGCACGCCTGATGCCCTTAATAAGTTCTTAGCTGCTGGGGTTTCTTTTGGCCCAGCAAAGGCAGCAAACGCTGGCGGGGTTGCTACTTCTGGTTTGGAAATGGCTCAAAACTCTCAGAGGGAAATGTGGCCTTTCGAGGAAGTTGACAGGAAGCTTCACCGCATTATGGTGAACATATACTCTACTGCCAAGAGCGCGGCCGAAGAGTATGGAGCGCCCGGTAATTTGGTAGCTGGCGCTAACATCGCTGGCTTTTTGAAGGTTGCGCAGGCTATGATGGCACAGGGCCTGGTTTAACATTCAGACATTACTCTAAAAGGACCACGGGGCATAGAACTCCAGGTTCTATTTACACTGGAAAAAGATTTTTGTTATCATTATCGGTGCGTGGGGTCGTGGTGTAGCGGTCTAACATGCAGGCCTGTCACGCCTGAGATCGCGGGTTCAATCCCCGTCGACCCCGCCATCTGCCGAGGTAGCTCAGTTGGTAGAGCAGTGGACTGAAAATCCTCGTGTCGGCAGTTCGATTCTGCCCCTCGGCACCATTTCTTATTTTTTTCCCCCTTTTTTCCTCATTTGAACCTTTTTGGTTGAACGTTGGATTGCAGAAAATCTAATCTGACTTTACATCGTATTTAATCAGGCGGCTAGAGTTTCGAATCTCCTTGGGCCCACCAGAATTATTTTTTCTGGTTTTCGTCATCCTTAAAAAGGTCAAATGACGACTTAAAATAGTCTCCCGAAGGAGCCGTCTCAATTGTAGGAGTTTTATAAAAATTAAAAAGGGGTAGGATTTCGCCTTCTCCCTGTCGGAGATTAGCTTTCCAGCAAAATAACTAAATCTCGTCTCTTGAGGGCATTTTTAATGGAATGATAAGTTTTACTCTCTTATCCTTTACCCGGCCTCTCAGAGGTAGTTTTGAAAACTTACCCAGGTACTTTACAAGTAGCAGGTACAGGTTTAAAGTAAATCATCTTTCAAGAAAGCTTGAAAGAAAGTTTTAGGAAGTTTTGGAGGAAAATTAGATGGCTAAAGTTAAAGGTAAAGTAAAATGGTTCAATGACCAGAGAGGCTATGGCTTCATCGAGGTAGAGGGCGGAAAGGACGTCTATGTCCATCACACGGCAATCGAAATGGAAGGGCGTAAGACCCTCGAACCTGGCGACCTGGTCGAATTTGACATCGAGGAGGGACCAAAAGGTCCTCAAGCAGCCAATGTGAAAAAAATATAAAACCTTTCATTCTCTCTACCTGGGATAAGCTTTTCAGAGACGTTAAGATTTCGTGCTCTTTTCCTTTTTATACGTGCAAAAATACACCCAGAAGGACAGGGGAAAAATACCTTATTTTGTCCCTTTGTAGGGCAAAATGAAGCAAATTTGAGGGTGTTTGGGAAAGTTCTTGGATGAGTTCGTCCGCCAGGCCTTCCGGACCGAGTTTTACGAATCAGCGGAGGCACTCCAAGAAGATTTAGACCAATAGCTGATCTTCCATAACGCAGAGAGACCATATCAGGGATGCCGAAACCTGGGCAAGCGACCGGTCGAGCGGATCGAAGAGTATGCCGCCAGTGTTAGGCAGGCTGGGTAAGAGGACATTTCGTGTGACCTTAATATGACTAATGTATCTTGGCGTAGTAACTTTTGCCTATACTTTAGGCCTGCCTTCCCCCAACCTCCAGAAGGGAAATTGAGATATCTGGCCTCTCTTTGGTTTATTTGACGCCGGGGCCCTCCTAAAAAGGGCCTCAAAATTCCCCTACAAGGCCAGGTAAAAAGCCAGGGAAGTAATAATTTTCCCCTTAAAAGGCCGGGTTCATCCCGAAACTGTCGTGGTATTTTGCGTTTCGAATAGTCCGCTACGGTCCGGGATCCCCCTTTTTATATTGTGTGACAAAATTCACTTAAAAGGCATCCAAAAAACTTCTAATCCATAACTTTCTTTCAAAAAATCTTACGATCTATAAAACAATTTTCTAATAAGAGTTTTTGTCAAAAAGTAAATAAGCTGCACGCATGTGATATCCTATCAGTGCTCAGGAGCGCAGTTATAAGCAAACGCTTCAATCACCTCCCCACTATTAGCATCTATAACAACATTTAAATCGGCAAAAACATATCGCTCAACATTGGGAGCGATATGCGCTCCTCTACTATCAACCATTGGACCAGGCCCGATGCGTAGTACATTTACTCCATGGAACCTTACAATCCAAACGGGGATATCCTGAACTATAAGGTCGGATCCAGGCATCCGAAGAGGAGGAGTATCCATCCCTCCTATATGATCTGTGGACTGTCCATATACTGCAGTAATATTTTTCGCCTGCCCACTATACTCTGATCCACAAAGCTCCTTTGCCCTTTTAATGGCCTCAGATTCATCTATTTTTGGTATAGCATCTATTTTCTTGATCTCATATCCCTTTCCTCCAAGCTCATGCAACCAGTCTTTCATATCTCCATTTGATAGAGACTCCTGAGGTGAATTCGTAGGATAAAAAAGACTGTGAGGAGTATGCGCAGAAGCTACTGCAAGACTGCTTGCTCCAATGATCGTTACAAATAAAATAATAATCCACTTACGCGTAAGTATATATTTCCTTGTTAAATTTTATATTCTTTTCGATAAGATAAATCTCGCTTTCGTAGCCTCCTTTTTTAAAATTAGACGTTGATAGTCCCGGCCGGTTCCCTTTCAACCTGTATACTTCTTCCCACAAATGCAGACTTCGCTTTTGCCCGGACCTACCGCTCGATCTATCTTGTTTTATCTCTTACCCCGTGTCTGAAAACTCCAGGAGCGCATTTTCTGCTCTTCTTGTGTGAGGTCTTCCTGTTTCAAAAGGACTACCAGGGTCAAGAGGTCATTGTCCCTTTCCTCTCTTTTAAAGCCCCTGCCCAGTTATTTGCCCGATACAGTCCTATTTTGCAAATTTAACGTTCCTGTGTGCCAGGAATGCTGAAAAGGCGATTTTTCCTTCAGGGATAAAGTTCAGGATTTCCTCTACGGCCGCAAGTCCTATATCAGGAAGAATGGGACAAGAATAGGCAAAGAAAAAGCTTGACGCTCTTTGGTTTTCAAGTTAATATACTGGACGGTCGTATTGATAAATGGAAAAGAAACATTTTAACGTCCTACTGGTATACCCTGAGTTTCCGGACACTTTCTGGAGTTTCAAGCACGCTCTTCGCTTCATCGGAAAGAAGGCTGCATCGCCTCCATTGGGTCTTCTCACTGTTGCCGCCCTGTTGCCAGCGGATTGGCCCAAGAAATTGGTGGATCTCAATGTTCGTGCTTTAAACGATGAGGATCTGGCCTGGGCAGATATGGTTATGATCAGTGCCATGATTGTGCAAAGGGAATCCGCCGCTCAGGTCATCGACCGCTGTCATGCCGCGGGGGTCAAGGTGGTGGCTGGAGGCCCTTTGTTCATGGGAAACTGGGAGCAATTTGACAAGGTCGATACCTTCGTATTGAACGAGGCTGAGTCAACCCTGCCTGAATTTCTCAAGGATCTCGAAAGTGGGGAGACTCGGCGAGTGTATACCAGTGGAGAATTCCCGGACATTCGCCAGTCGCCCGTCCCTCTCTGGCAATTGCTTGACCTCCATCAATACAACTCTATGAGCGTTCAATTCTCTCGCGGCTGCCCATACAATTGCGAGTTTTGCAACGTTACCGCCATGTTTGGTCGTAAACCACGGACAAAGACTACGGCCCAGGTTATCGCCGAGCTGAATGCCCTTTTTTCCTTGGGGTGGCGTGGCAGCGTATTCTTTGTCGATGATAACTTCATCGGTGCTCGGCAGCAGGTGAAGAATGGCCTGCTTCCTGCTTTAATTCGGTGGCGCGCGGGAAAAATGAGGAGGATGTCCTTTTATACTCAGGCTACGATTGATTTAGCAGATGACGACGATTTGATGCACATGATGGTGGAGGCTGGGTTTCGTATGGTCTTTATCGGCATTGAAACACCGGAGGAACATAGCCTGATCGAGTGTGGAAAGCTTCAGAACAGGGGCCGGGATCTGGTGAAGAGCGTAAAGCGTATTCACCGAGCGGGCATGCAGGTGCAAGGAGGATTTATCGTGGGGTTCGACAACGATCCCCCTTCCATTTTTCAGCGGCAGGTGGAATTAATCCAGAAGAGCGGCATCGTAACGGCGATGGTGGGACTTTTGCAGGCTCTGCCGGACACTCGTTTGTACCAACGGTTAAAGGGGGAGAACCGTTTGGAGGGCGGGTCATCTGGAGATAACGTGGATGGTACCACGAACATTGTGCCTGTGATGAATCTCTCGGTACTTTTGCGTGGCTACCATTATATTTTGCAACAGATCTACGCTCCAAAAGCGTATTACGAGCGAATTCGCACTTTTCTACAAGACTTTCAAGTGCCGAGGCTCAAGACGCTCATCGACTGGAGGTCTATCCCGCAGTACATTCAAGCTTTCTTCCGCGCCATCTACAGGCTCGGCATTCGCGGCGTGGAAAGGATACAGTTCTGGCGGATCGCTCGCTGGACCCTATTCCATCGACCGCGGGCTTTCGCTACAGCTATTACACTGGCGATCTACGGGTTTCATTTTCGGCGAGTGTACGAGTTGCACGTCCAGACAAGCGGGTAAAAAGCCGGCCTGGCCTTTCTTTTTTCGCTTGCCCTCTTGAGGAGAAGTTCGAAGATCATTCTTTAGAAAGTCCTTTTTGCCGATAAGGTATCTTTTGCGAAATAGGAATTAAAAGAGAGTCCATCGGCTCCTTCCAGTTTTTACAAAGTGTGCGTCTGACCAGGGATCCTTTCCCTGTCCTTTGATTTTCTGGTGTTTGAATAAAAGCTCGTGGATTGCCTATACGTTCTTTTCATGGGCTATAAACTGCCTGAGCTTTTCTTCTGTTGGGCCAGGGCATTCAATTATGATTTGCCAGGGAAGCTCTTTTCTTTCTCATGCTCCTGGAGGACGTCCAATAATTTGGCCTGAACTTCCAGAAACTTCATAAATCTATCGTCCATCCTGGCCAGGTTTTCCAGGATGTCGGTCATGGAGCTAATTGCCTTAGCCATACCCTTCAGAAAACCTTGGCCTTCTCCTCAGTTGCAGAAGGCGCGTAAGGCGTGGAGATATAAATGTTTATCGTAGCAGGGCTGTTTGTTTGGAGGAGGTATTCCTTGAAATCCTCAATCAGTTCCGGGCTTATTTTTCTGCTCTTAGCGAAATGCAGAAAGCGATTTATCTTCTGCTCATGGAATTTGATAGTCTGAGGAGAAAGGCCTTTTAATTCTGAGTGTTTGAGGAAGAGTTCCAAAAGCGGTTGAGCGGTGGACTTAGTAAAAACACCTTCACTCCTGAGCTTTGAAGATGGTTTTTTTGCCGAGGTAACTCAGTTGGTAGAGCCGTGGGCTGAAAATCCGCAGGAAAGTCCCCTGAGGAGGGTTGGCTTTTTATGCGGATTAGCGGTCCCGAAAAGAGGGGTGTTTTTTCGACATCCGCGGGAAAGTTAGTTTCCCTGTTTTTGCGCTTCTCAGAATTTAAAGGTCTTTCCCCTCAAACCATTTCCTTTTACCGGCAAAAGCTTCAAAGCTTCCTGGAATTTCATGAAGCGCTCCCCATAGAAAAAGAGAACATCCTGGAATTTATCTCCTACCTTCAAGGAGCGGGGGAATTCCCCGGAGACCATAAACATTCATTTAAGGGCGCTCAAGGCCTTTTTCCGCTGGGCGCATTCCCAGGACTTTATCCCTTTAAATCCCATGCAGGGGATTCCCATGATGAAGTCCCCGCGCCTCTTAGTGGAGTGCTTGACCACCTATGACCTGCAAAAGTTCCTGGAGGTTGTCAGGCGCTCTGGAAGAAACAGAGCGCGCAATCAGGCCATTGTCTTGCTTCTTTTGGACACGGGGATGCGTCCTGGGGAGCTCTGCAATCTCACCTTAGAGGATTTAAACCTTCAGGAAAACATCCTCCGGTTTTGCGGGAAGACCGGGGAGCGCCTCCTTCCCTTTACCCAGAAGACCAGAAAGGCCCTCCTCTCTTATTTGCGCTCCCGCAAGGGTTTGCCGGGAGAGAAAGCCCTTTCCTTACTGAGAAAGGGGAGGCCCTTACCATAGACGCCTTGAGGCATGTCTTTAACGCTTTGAAAAGAAGGGCCGGGATAAAGCGCCTTTATCCTTACTTTATGCGCCACACCTCGGCCACCTCCTACCTCCAGAACGGTGCTGATTTAGAGACCATGAAGCCCCTTTTGGGCCACACCTCCTATGCGGTTACCCAGAGGTATTTGAGCCTAACTCAAGGGGATTTAGGGCGGGCACAGAGAAAAGCCAGCATGGTGAAAAAGCTCAGGGAGAAGGAGAAAAAATGCGGGGCTATAAGAGCCCTAAATTGCCAAAGCGATGGCTAAGAGGAAAAACGGAATTCGCCTGGAAGGCCTGGTGCAGTTGTGCGGACCTCTGGAGCTTCCAGATGGGAGCTGGGGTTATTGGACAGCGCATAACGCCCACGATGGTGCACCTTACGGGAAGGTTTTGCTTCGTCGAGGAAAATTTATTCCGGGTGAGCATTGGAGGGCCTATCTGGCTTGAAGGGCCTATTTGGCGGGGCTTCACCCAATGGGGTAAATTCTCTCAAGGAAGCAAATAATTGGCCAGAAATTGTGCAAAAAGGGCCTTTTTTGGGGTCGATAACGTGAAAAAATTATTTTAACAATAGTGGCTTCCTTTCCCTGTTGCCTCACATAAAAATCTAATTGAAAACAAAAGAGTTCTCGCCTGATAATTTTCACTTTCTTTTTATTTTTACCCATGAATCAGCCTTCAGGCGCCCTTTTGGTCTGAGGTTATTTTTTCTGCCCTGATAGGAAAGAAGGTGAGAAGCATAAGAGCCCTTGTACTCCATTTCAGTTTTCCTTTGAAAAATTGCTGGAAAATCAATCTCTGAAAGGGAGACAATTAATTTGGATGAGGCAACGACTGTTTTTTTGGGTTTTTAATGGTCCAATTCGAAAACTTGCAATCAAAAAACAGAACAGTTAAACTTGGTTAGGGGTTGTTGAGGGAAAGCTAAGAAGTCTGGAAATTATTTGGTTGCCTTGTTCCAGACGGAGCTAATGGCAGAACCGGTCCCATTTTTCAATCCTCAAAAAGGGAGAAAATTTTGGAGAATTATGGGGAAAAAGGCAACCGATGATTAACTTTCCTGTATCTGATTGTTATCCTACCGTTTCTATTCTTAACAAACTCCAAAGAAAAACGAAACAGTTGAGTGTTGATTCATGTTATCGGCCCCTGTTTTTTTATTTTTTTCCAGAAGCCACTTTTCAAAGTGGCAATTTTTGTTTTTAAGGAGGTGGGCTTAAAGGTTTTAAAAGGTTGTGAAAATGTTTCTCCTTAGGTCGCGAAAGCGAAATTCAAACTAAGGAGAGAAAGTAGGCAAATGAAATGAAGAAATTGGTATGCACATTGCTGGTGCTATTTCTGGTAGTTGGTCTGGGTATGCCAGGTGTTCCAACTGTCAAGGCGGGTACGGGCAATATCACTGTGGTGAGCGGTACGTCGACCCAGATTATCGGAGTATACAACAAAGCAAACGGAGGTAACAATTTCGTCGATCTTAGCGGTTCACCGATTCTTGCTGTTGAAGCATATGAACCTAAACCTTATCCAACTGAGTATCCCGTAGAGCCACCAGAAACAACTGGCTCAACATGGGATACTGGTGTAGGAGGATGGTTTCAGACATACAGTTCCGCTGACTGGATTTGGGAGACTCACCTTGCAAATGACCCCGCCACTGTCTATGGTTCAACTAGTCCATTATACGATGCGAATGCCGCAATAAATGGCCGCGTCGTGCTATTTGCCACTACCTTTGAAATCCCAGGCTATCCAACTTCCGCTACACTTCGTATTGCTGCCGACAACGGCTGGGAAGCGTGGGTGAACGACGGTACTCACTTTAAGAGCTCTACTGTGCATGATGGAACTGGTATGAAATGGTTCGAGTCGGATCTGCATCAAGCCTATCTTAACACAAGTGGCTGGCAGAGTTATGGAACAATTACTATACCTGCTTCAGAGCTTCATAGCGGAACAAACACGCTGTATGTCCTTGCTGGTAATGAATATTTCGCAGCAGACGATGGTAACAAAGAAACACCTGCATCAAAGTACAATCCTGGAGCTACAATCTTCCAGCTCGACGTTGCTTACGAAACAGAATCACCTGGTATTTCAGTGGTTAAAACTGGCCCTGAATACGCTCACGAAGGTGATACTATCAGTTACACCTATACAGTTTCCAACACCGGCAATGTGCTACTGAGTGGAGTTGCAGTTACCGATAGCCTGGGAATCCCTGTTACCTACTCTAGTGGAGATACTGATCTCAACGGTTTGCTTGACACAAATGAAACCTGGACGTTTACTGGAAGTTATGAGGTTCCCGAAGATACCACCGGTCCAGTTGTGAACACTGCCGAAGCCTCGGGGACAAGCCCTCACGGTACAAAAGTAACTGCTCAGGATGATTGGACAGTCGTTATCCTGCATCCTGCTATTTCAGTAACAAAGGTTGCTGACACGACAAAATACTATATAGATGGTTTTGTCACATATACCATCGTGGTTTCCAATACAGGTGACTGCACTTTGTTTAATGTTAGCGTAGTGGACGACGTACTCGGAACCTTGGATACTGGCTTAACCCTTGTTCCAGGAGGATCTAAAACCTATACACCAGTTACATACCCACCTCCAGATGTCACTATAACCAATATCGTCACTGCAAAGGGTTATGATGCACTGGACGAAGAGGTTACCGATACTGCCTCTGCAACAATTTACATGCCTCGTGGCTATACTTTAACCTGGGGCTACTGGAAGACGCACTCCTTGCATGGGCCTGCGCCTTATGACGAAACATGGGCATTATTACTACCAAGTGGTGCAGATACAACCTTCTTCCTCAGCGAGAAGTCATATTACGATGTTCTTTGGACGAGCGTTGCTGGGGGAAATGCCTACTATCAGTTGGCTCACCAGTACATCGCAGCTCAACTAAACGTGCTTAATGGGGCCTGGATGCGCGATGATGTAAAGGCTGCCTTTAACACGGCGACAGTTCTTCTCCAAACTTACACTCCAGCGCAGGTTATGAGCTTCAAGAAGGGAACCACCGCGCAAAAGGCTATCTTTGCCCAGTTCAATTCACTTGCGAGCATTCTGGACGCTTATAACAACGGCCTCATGGGAACGCCGCACGCACCATAATAGTTGTGATTCTGTATTAGGAAACTTCTGCTAGAGGCAAGGGTATTCCACAGCAAATTTCCCAGACCTCGGGTAGGCTTAAGAAGTAAACAAAAGAGGCAGCTTAAAGGCTGCCTCTTTTGTTTCTAATGCATGCGACATTTTAAGCGGGTTTTCACCACAAGCGTGCTGAACTTTACTTCTGGCAAGCGCCTTCTCAAAGTTCAAATTATCACTATTGAGGAACTCTTAAATGGAAAAAGGTTGAATACCCCGCGGTTGGAACTGAGGTGACTTTT
>Ga0315282_10007867_pt1 | contig 17398 bp, 17 predicted proteins | sample YL17G07_20_MG_FD_203693 | JGI IMG/M metagenome (GOLD analysis project Ga0315282, IMG submission 203693) | Sediment microbial communities from Yellowstone Lake, YNP, Wyoming, USA - YL17G07_20 | ecosystem: Environmental > Aquatic > Freshwater > Lake > Sediment | place: USA: Wyoming | collected... | reverse complement strand
GGGGGGGGCGCGGGGGGTGGGGCGGCCGGCGCCCGGGGCGGGGCCCCGGGCGTCCGCGTGGGGGGGGGCGTGTGGGCGCGGGGGGGGGGGGGGGGGGGGGGCGCCCACGGCGGGCCGCTGGGGAACGGGGACGACGGCCTCCTCCATATTCTTCAGGTCGTCGGGCGTCAGGCGGGCGACGCCCTGGGTCAGGGCGGCCATGTCGAGCTTGAGCAGGGGGCTGGCCAGGACGGCCGCGCCCTTGAGCTTGCCGCGGTAGCGGTCGAGGTCCTTCTTGACTTGGATGTCGGAGGCGATGATGGCTTGGCAAACGATTTTGCCCTTGGTGCCGGACGTCCAGGCCAGGGGATAGCCCATCATCGGCTGGGCCTCGGGCTCGAGCATGTGGAGCGAGAAATACTCGTTGTCCCAGGCGGCGCCGAAATCCATGTAGGGCTCGATGACGACGTTTTCGAGCCCTATCTTTTCCATCTTGTCCTTGGCCCAGAGCTGGGCCCGTTTCATTCCCTCGGAGAGCGTCAGTCGCGCCCCGAGGACGTCGGCCATATAGCCGACGGTGTCCATGACCTGGGAGCGCTGGAGGCCCTCCTCGCGGATCCTGGCAGCGGCGTCCCAATCGACGCCGGGCGTCTTGTCGGTGGCGTGGGCGCAGAGGACGATGACAAGGGAGAGGGCCGCGAGGGCTCGGAATGACGGTTTCATAGCAGGCCTCCTTATCACGGATTCGGCAAGCCTCTATTTTGCACGTCGGGGGGCGTCTTGACAACAGGATTCTCGGCCGCCGCGCGGCGCGTCCCTTCGTTCTTGACATCCACGGTCCGCGGGCGATATGTTCTTGTGTTGTCAACGCATCGTCGAGAAGACTGAAAGAATGGAGGAGAACATGATCCGTCGCAACATACGCCTCGCAGGTATCGCCCTCATCGCCGTCGTCGCCGCCGGGCTCCCTGCGGCCCTCGCCGCGGACGTCAAACTGCCCGTGGTCATCGGCGATCACATGGTCATCCAGCAGGACAAGCCCGTCACGATCTGGGGCTGGGCCGGAAAGAACGAGCAGGTCGCGGTCCGGCTGGCCGGCCGCGAGCTCAAGGCCAGGGCCTCGGCGGACGGCAAATGGCGGGTCGTATTCGATCCCCTCAAGGCCGGCAGCGCCGCCCTGGAAATGACGGTCCGCGGCGAGAAGGGACCCGAGATCGCGGTCAAAGACGTCGTCGTCGGCGAGGTCTGACTGTGCTCGGGGCAATCGAACATGGAATGGCCGCTTTCGTCCGTCGCGACACCCATTCCCGAGCTGCTGAGAGCCGACCACCCCGGCCTCCGGCTCTTCTTTGTGCCCAAGCGCACCTCCGATCGTCCCCTGGACGACGTCAAAGCCCAATGGGCGCCCTGCACCCCCGAGTCGGCCCGCCGCTTCTCGGCGATCGGCTACTATTATGGACTGATGCTTCACGAGAAGCTCGGCGTGCCCGTCGGCTTGATCGACTCGGCCTGGGGGGGGACGGACATCGAGCCCTGGACGCCGCCGGCCGGCTTCGCCGCCGTTCCCGAAACGAAGTCCCTGCTCGAAGCCCAGCTCGCCAAGTACGGCGAGTACCGAAATGCCCTGGGAAAAGCGCTCCCGGCGTGGGAGGCCTGGGCCCGCGACGCGCAGAAAGCACTCGAGGCGAAAGCCGAGATCCCGGCCGAGCCCGCGAACGGAGAATACCCGAGCAACCCCTACGACAATCCGCAGGCCCCGACGACGCTCTACAACGGCATGATCCACGCCCTGACGCCGCTGGCCATCCGGGGCGCGATCTGGTACCAGGGCGAGAACAACCGCAACGACGGCCTGTTCTACGAGAAGAAAATGGAGGCCCTGATCCGGGGCTGGCGCGAGGTCTGGAAGCTCGGCGATTTTCCGTTCTACTATGTCGAGCTCGCGCCCTTCACCTACGGCTATGACAGAAACCTGGCGGGCAGTCCCGTGCTCGACATCCAGCGCCTGCCGCTCATTTGGGAAGCCCAGCTGAATTCCCTGCGCCTGCCGAACACGGGGATGGCCGTCGTGACCGATATCACCGATCTCAACGACATCCACCCCCGGAACAAGAAGGACGTCGGGGCGCGGTTGGCCCTCTGGGCCCGGGCCAAGATCTACGGCGAGAAGGACCTCGTCTATTCCGGGCCGCTGTTCAAGGCCATGACCGTCGAGGGGGACAAGGCGCGGATCGCTTTCGACCACGTCGGAGGCGGGCTGATCGCCAACGACGGCCAGCCGCTGACCTGGTTCGAGATCGCGGGCGACGACCATATCTTCTACAAGGCCGAGGCGGCCGTCGACGGAAACACGGTCGTCGTCAGGAGCGCGCGCGTGGCCGCTCCCAAGGCCGTCCGCTTCGGCTGGAGCCAGGTCGCGGTGCCCAACCTGGCCAACAAGGAGGGCCTGCCGGCCTCGCCGTTCCGCACCGACACCTGGTAATAATTAAGAAGGGGTCAAATCTACGCAATGCCAGTTTTTTCTGGCATCGCGTAGACCCGGCCCCATCTTGATTTTTCGGCCCCGTGCTCGTATCTTTATGGATGAATTCCGGCAAAAAAGGATCTGAAGGAGAGAAGAATGGGAGCACTCGTCGTTTTCTTGATCATCATCGCGGCCGCGGCCCTGATCGCGGTCGGGATGTACAACAGCCTGATCACCCTGCGGAACCGCTGTGACAACGCCTGGTCCCAGGTGGACGTCCAGCTCCGCCGCCGCTACGACCTCATCCCGAACCTCGTCGAAACGGTCAAGGGCTACGCCAAGCACGAAAGCGGCGTCTTCGAGCGCGTGACCCAGGCCCGGGCCGCCGCCGTCGGCGCCCAGACGGTCAAGGACCAGGGCCAGGCCGAAAACGTCCTGACGGGGGCGTTGAAATCGCTCTTCGCCGTCGCCGAGAACTATCCGGACCTCAAGGCCAACCAGAACTTCCTGATGCTCCAGGAGGAGCTGGCCGGGACGGAGGGCAAGGTCGCTTTCGCCCGGCAGTTCTACAACGACAACGTCATGAAGTTCAACATGCGCCAGCAGGTCTTCCCCTCGAACATCCTCGCCAACATGTTCGGCTTCAAGCCGCGCGACTATTTCCAGATCGAGGAAGAGGTCGCGCGCGGCCCGGTCAAAGTCAGCTTCTAATTCGGGGACACAATACTCGTTTGTATGAGCAAATCTCGCGCAACAAGTGGAAGTCGGCCGCGCTCGTCGTCTTCTTCATGGCCTTCATCTTCCTCTTGACCTGGTTCTTCGAATACTTGACCGGCTGGGGCAAGGGCGGGCTGGCGCTGGCCGTCGTCGTCTCCATGGCCATGGCCGCCGCCGGCTATTACTCGAGCGACAAGCTCGTCCTGGCCATCAGCAAGGCCCGCCCCGTCACCAAAGAGGAATATCCCTATCTCTACAACGTCGTCGAGGGCCTGGCCATCGCCGCCGGCGTCCCGGCGCCGCGCTGTTACGTCATCGAGGACACGGCGCCGAACGCCTTCGCCACCGGGCGCAGCCCGCAGCACGCCGTCATCTGCGTCACGACCGGGATCCTCGAGAAGCTCAACCGCGTCGAGCTCGAGGGCGTCGTCGCCCACGAGATGTCGCACATCAAAAACTACGACATCCGGCTGCAGACCGTGATCGTGGTCATGGCCGGCGTCGTCGCCCTGCTCAGCGACTGGATGCTGCGGAGCTTCTTCTGGGGCGGGGGGAGGCGCCGCGGCGGCCGTGACCGCGGCGGGAGCGGCGGGGCCGGGGCCGTCCTGATCATCGTCGGGCTGGCGCTGGCGGTCCTCTCGCCCTTCATCGCCACGATCATCCAGCTGGCCGTCTCGCGGAAGCGCGAGTTCCTGGCCGACGCGAGCGGCGCCATGCTGACGCGCTATCCGGCGGGCCTGGCCTCGGCTTTGCGCAAGATCTCGGCCGACACCGAGCCCCTCGAGGCCGCCAACAAGGCCACGGCCCACCTCTACATCGTCAATCCGCTCAAGGACATCAAGGGCGTCGTCAACAAGCTCTTCAGCACCCACCCGCCCATCGAGGAGCGGATCGCGGCGCTGGAGAAGATGTAGACAGTCCGGAGGCCGGGGGCGCCCGGCTTGCGGCTCAGGGCAGCTTCTTGTAGGCTTCCTTGACCGACCGCTTGAGTTCCTTGGCCGAGATCTTGAGCCCCTTCTTCAGCTCTTTCCCCGCTTCCTGGCCGGCCTTGGTCCATTCATCCAGCTTGACCTTGAGTTCGCCCTGGGATTTCTCGAGGGCGTCGAGCGACTTGTCCAGTTCCGCCCGGGCCTCGAGCTGGACTTCCTTGGCCTTAGCCCTGAGCTCGATGAGCGAGGCCCGGATATGCTCCATTTTGATGCCCATCTTGGCCTGGAACTTCTCGGTTTTCGTCAATTTCGCCATGATGTCCCTCCTCTCGGGCCGATACGCCCTCGATTCTTTGTCAATAGTATAGGGGCTGATGGAGCGGAGCGCAATCCTGGCCCGCCGACGCGGCCGTCTCGACGCGCTTCGGCATCCTCCACACCACGTTCCAGCCGGAAATCGCCGAGACGGCCGGCTGCGACAGCCACTCGTGCCCTGAGGACTGACCCGGACGGACTCGCATCGACTCATATCATCGGCCACGCCCGTCCTCGTTCAGATACATGCGTGGCACCTTGAAAGTCGGAGGGCATTTCTCTATAATATGCCAGCCCGTAGCGGGGTCGTAGTTCAGTTGGTTAGAACGCCGGCCTGTCACGCCGGAGGTCGCGAGTTCGAGTCTCGTCGGCCCCGCCATTCCTTAGCCCCCGAAACGCAAACCTTTTCGAAGCCTCTCTTAAATTCTAAGAGGGGTTGGGGAGATTAAGATTTAATAATTTCTTAAGAGCGTTTCGGGTGAAAAAAAACGCCTTCCTCCAGTTCCCCCCTGTTCATAGGGGGGAATACAAGGGGGACAAAGAATATGGATAAGAGTCTTCAGGGGCGTTTTTGCAATGTGCGCCGTCCTTTGGTCCCCCCTAATTACAGAGGGGGGCGTAGGGGGATTAAGAAATCGGAAAAAGTCTTGAGAGGCGCTTTTGTGTCTTGGAATCTGGCCCTTTTCCCTTAGGCAAGAGCATGCAGTATTGGGCGTTTTTAAATATAAGTTTTCACCCAAGGGCCCCATTTATTCCCTGATCAGCGGCGGCAGAGCCCTTAATCTGCGGTGCCTGGCAAGGCACATGGAATGGATGAGTCCGCGTTCTTGACATCGATCCGCACCCGGCAATATCATTCCTTCGCGATGCGACGTGCCAATTCCGAGCTTAAGGCGAGAGAATCTCGTGAAGCGCAAAAAAGAAAATTCCCATAGTCAAATAGCGGGGGAATAGCCTGACCGACCCCGATACCGTCATCATCGGCGCGGGCGCTGCCGGGTTGATTTCGGCCGTATTCCGCGCCCGTTCCGGCTCCCGGACGATTGTTCTGGAGCAGAACGACAGGGCTGGAGCGAAGCTGTCGCTCACCGGAGGGGGCCGGTGCAACATCCTCCCCTCGTCCCTGGATGCTTCGAGATTCGTTACGTCCTCGTCCCGCAACAGCCTGGCGAGGATCCTCAGAAGATGGCCTCTCGACGAGGCGGTCAGGTTCTTTTCAGAGGATGCCGGGATCACACTCCAGCCGGAAGAGGTGACGGGCAAGGTCTTCGCGTCGGCCGATGGCGCGGCCGGAGTCACCAGGCGGCTAGTCCGCATGGCCGAAGATGGCGGAGCTTCCTTTCACTATCGCAGCAAGGTCGCCGACCTCGAGCCTCTCTCTTCGGGTTGGGCGGTTCGCCTGGCGGGAGGCGGTACGATCCGCGCGAACCGGGTCATCGTGGCGACAGGGGGCAGGTCCTGGCCCGGCACGGGCAGCGGCGGCTGGGGTTTCAGGATTGCGGCCAGGCTCGGCCACAAGATAAGGCCGGTCTATCCCGCGCTCGTTCCTCTTCGCTCGTCAGACCCGGCATTCGATGGCCTTTCCGGGATCGTGGTTGGCGTCGTCATCTCATCGGTTTTCGAAGGAAGGCCCTTCCGTGTGGAGGGGCCGCTTCTCTTCACCCATCGGGGATTCAGCGGCCCCGCCGTGATGGACGCCTCTCATGCCGTGACAGGCGTGGGGGAGGGCGGAACCCCCGGCGTCCTCTCGGTCTGTTGGGGCGGCCCCGACGAACCCGGATGGGAGTCGGCGCTTCTGGGCGGAAAGGGTCGTGTCCTGGGCCTCCTGGAGAAGAGCCTGCCTTCCAGGCTTGCTTCTGTTCTCATGGTCAAAGCCGGTCTCGAACCGTCCCTGTCATTCGCCGATCTCGACCGCGGTCGGAGGCGGGCTCTCCTGAACGCCCTTGTCCGCTTCCCCCTGCCCGTCTCGGGCCACTGCGGATGGGATGAGGCCGAGGTCACGGGCGGAGGAGTAGCGCTGGAGGAAGTCAGGCCGGATACTCTGGAGAGCAGGCTGCACCCGGGTCTTCATTTTGCAGGCGAGGTGCTCGACGCCTTCGGCCCCGTCGGGGGCTACAACCTCTACTGGGCCTGGCTTTCGGGGTTCACTCCAGCCAGTGCGGGTACATCTCAGGCATCCGCCGCCGGACGGCCGCGCCTGGGACGACGTCAATCGCCCGGCCGTGGGGGAATCTGATATGATGGGTCGATGAAGAAGCTGGCCGCTCAATTCGTCAAGGGCCTCGTCGGGCCCGACCCCATACTGGAGGATGGGACGCCCCAGATCGCTTTCATCGGGCGTTCCAACGGCGGAAAATCGAGCGTCATCAACTCCCTGACCGGCCGGAAGGGGCTGGCCCGGACGAGCTCGTTCCCCGGCCGGACGCGGGAGATCAACGTTTTCCTGGTCGAGGGCCGCGTCTACCTGCTGGACCTTCCGGGCTATGGTTATTCCAGGCATTCGTTCGAAACAGAGATGCGGCTTCACCGTTTGATCGACTGGTACCTGTTCCAATCGCCTTATCGCCCGAAGAGGGTCGTCTTCATCATCGACGCGGAGATCGGGCCCACGGACAGCGACCTGGAGATGCTCCGGGCCCTGGAGGAGATGGGGAAGCCTGTCATCATCCTCGCCAACAAGACCGATAGGATAAAGGCCTCGCGATACGGCGGCAGGATGCGGGAGATCCAAGCCCGGGTCGGCGCCCACAAGGTCTTCCCGTACTCCTCGGAGAAGGAGATCGGGCAAAAGGAACTGGCCGAAGAGCTTTTCGGCTGATAATTTCTTAAGAGCGTTTCTGGTGAAAAAACGCCTTCCTACAGTTCCCCCCCTGTTCATAGGGGGGAATACAAGGGGGATAAAGAATATGGATAAGAGTCTTCAGGGGCGTTTTTGCAATGTGCGCCGTCCTTCAGTCCCCCCTAATTACAGAGGGGATAGAGGGGTGAGATCCAAGGAACGAGTCTTAAAGGACAACGTCATGTGACGTGAAGCGCAAAAGCTCCCCAAAGAAATTTTACCGGAACACTCACATTCTGTCTGGACCATTTTTGCGGGATGAGGTCCACTAGCGGGGCTTGGGATCCTGTGGACCTAAGCATCAGTCCTCTTTCTGCTCCGGCCTAAAATGGACGAAGCGGCGGTCGAGGGTCACTGGGTGCTTGGCGGCGACGCGCTCGGCGTACTTGCTTGAAAACTTCACTTCAGGGGTGGTACATTGAGCAAAGTACATGAAGGTCGATTCGGTGATGGCGCTGGAACATGAATGAAAACGTTTCCCGCAATAAATAACAAAAACGAAAGGCAATCCTTCCCATGAAAAGACACATGTTGGTTTTAGCATTAATATCTCTCTCGACTGTTGTCCTGCTGGCTGCTGTAACCAGCCAACAGGAGCAATCGTCACGATCAACCCTTGTTATCAACGGGGTCACGATAGTGAATATTGAACGCGGAACTCTCCAGACAAACTGCATGGTTGTCGTTGCCGGTGACAAGATTCAACGGATCTCGAAGCAGGACCCCGCCGACGTGCCCAAGAGCCCAAGCCGAATCATCGATGGCAGGGGATTATTCCTGATGCCGGGTCTGATTGATGCTCACGTCCACTACTTTGACCCGACCATATTCGGACCGATGATGGTTGCCAACGGTGTTCTCTTGGTTCGGGACATGGGCGGTCCCACGAAGGAATCGGTTGTCCTGCGCGACAAACTGAAGACCGGGGAAATTTTCGGTCCGGAGATGATAACCACCGGATCAATCCTCGACGGCGATCCGCCCATTCTTCCTCAAATTTCCATAGCTTGCGGGACTCCCGAAGCGGGAAGGCAGGCGGTGCGCAAACAGGTTGCAGCCGGAGTGGATGAAATCAAAGTGTATAGTGGCCTGAAGAAAGACACCTTTCTTGCCATAATAGAGGAGGCAAATAAACTCGGCATCAAACCGGTCGGCCACATACCCGAATCGATCTATATCGAAGATGCAGCCAACGCTGGATTAAGAAGCTCCGAACATCCGTTTGGCTTCGGAAAAATCATCGCAAAACTGCTCGGCGAACCAGTCAGATTGTCAACCGGAGGCGTGGGGACGGATGCGCCATACTTTCTGAAGTTCAACGAGGTCAACCGAGAGGAATTTCGGAAGGTACTGACGAGGATTGCCGCCACGGGAATGCATGTCTGTCCCACTCTTGTGGTCTTCAAGCATGGCGCTCACTTGAGGGAGATATTTGCTGACAATTATCCAATGCTGGAATATGTATCCCCAATGACAATGGGAATATGGAAAACGGTTTGGGGCAACCAACCGGCAAATGAAATAGCCAGCAGGCTTGTGCCTTCAATGCAGCAAGTCGTTAAGGAACTGCAAATGAGTGGCATACCGCTTATGGTTGGAACAGACCTACTCTATCCTGGAATCATTCCGGGATATTCGGTGCATGAAGAGATGGTGCTCTGGCAGGAGGCAGGCATTTCTCCACCCCAAATACTGCGCAGTGCCACTATTGTCCCTGCAAAGTTAATGGGGTTGGACGGTCGTCTTGGCACTATTGCCGAGGGGAAAACGGCTTCGTTGGTTCTGTTAAGAGCCAATCCGCTAGAAGATATTCGAAATACCGGGCAGATCGAAGGGGTGCTCTTTCACGGTCGCTATTTCAACCGGGCTGACCTGGATCGGCTTCAACAGGATGTCAAGAAGATATGCGGAAAATCACGCGTGAAACCTTGAACTGTTTGAAAACATTCTGGTAACGGCTTCGCTCGTTCGGACAAAGACGCGCCTTGGAGCGACGCGCTCGGCGTATTTGCTTGAAAATCTCGCGACAGGGGTGATACAGTGGGGAGGGGTGATTATTTATAGATTCCGAAGATTAGACCGCTACTGGAATAAGCCTTATTAAATGTTAAGAAATTTGGCTAATCTGATACAAAAGCCCTTTCCTGCTGAGCTCTAAGAGTGGATCGTGGCTCAGAAAGAATATTTTCTTTTGTTAGAAAAAGATTTATTCCAGCTTATTAAAAGTGGCATTAGCATTGCTGAGTTGAGGAGTGAGGTGGACCCAGTAGCAGTGACAGCCGTGGCCCGAATCGACGACGATGGACGGGGCGATTGGGAATCCCTGCACGCGCCGCATGACCTCCTCCTTGCCGCCGTCGAAGTCTTTCCCGTCGACGTCGGCCCAGAGGCAGACGATGTCCTGGATGTCGTCCTGCCTCTTGGCTTGGCTCAGGGGGCGGGGGTTTGCCCCCAAATAGACATGGCAGGTGGCGTTCCGCTGATTGACTTCGGCCCAGTCCTCCTCGCCGACCTCGCCGCGGCGGCAGAACTTGGAGACGACGTCTTGGCCGATGAACCTGAGCTCAACATGGCCGTCGTTGTCCTTGAAGTAGTGTGTAAAAAGAGCTCTGATGAAACGATTAGTTTCCGGAAGATTCCTGGTGGGTTCCATTAGTTTCTCCTATTAGTTTAAATTGCGTCCTTGATAGATCTTCCCGTCAAGGAGTTGTCCCGTGCGAAGGTCGTTCGCGTAAAGTTGGCGGATGCACAGGAAAGTCGCGCCGTCTTCGGTGATGAGGATCAGTTTGGCTTGATGCTTTGTGTCCATTACACCTCCCTTTTATATTTCCTTGAAAGTCAGACCGCAGGCGTCTAGGCCCGGGTCTGGGTCGGCCTCTGTCGTGACGGCTTGCAGCAGCTCGAGGATCATGTTGTCGAGGCGGTTTTGCCGCTCGGGGCTGGCCTCTTTGAGAGAGCTGCCTTTGTCCTCGTTCCTCTCGCCCGTCCCGACGAGCAAGGCCTTGACGTTATCGATGGCCCTCTCCACGGTTGGCGGTTGGAATTCTTCCGGACTCTGGTCTGAGTGATGATTCATGTCGGCTCCTTATAAATTTATGTTTTTTTAGGGCAATAGATGCCCTGCGGACAGACGTCTGGGGTTAGAACCGCGTGGATTCGATAGATCAGAGACTGGGTGCTTGGGAGGGAGAGTATTGTTCTAAAATGGCCACAGAAGGCCCGCCATTCCTTGACAAAAACGCCTTCCTCCAGTTCCCCCCTGTTCATAGGGGGGAAAACAAGGGGGATAAAGAATATGGATAAGAGTCTTCAGAGGCGTTTTTGCAATGTGCGCCGTCCTCTCCGCCCCTACTTCCTTGACGAGATGAGGGCGAGGAACTCCTTGGCTTTCTCCGCGAAGTAAGGGTGGGCGGCCGCGCTCTGGCCCCAGGTCAGGGCCTTGTCCATGTCCCCGGCGTTGAAGTAGCCGGCCGCGGCGTTGAACTGGGCCGTCGCCTTGCTCAACCGGGTCTTTTCGAGCTGGTACTTCTTCCGCGCGAGGAGCCTGCCCTTGCGCTCCTCGGGCATCGGCGACTGCTCGACCTGACCGATCTTCGTGACGATTTTCATCTCCTCGAACTCGTAGCCGCGCCCGGCGAGCATGAAATTCAGCGCGGAATCGTTCCAGACCGGCTTCAGGGCGTAGAGCTTCCCCAGCTCGAAGAACGCGTCGCACTCTCCCGAATCGAGGTTGACGGCGGTCTTGAGGTCCTTTTCGGCGGCCTCGAGAAGATTCCGTTCGAAGGCGATGGTCCCGGCCAGGGCATAGACGCTGGAGGCGGGCAGGACGGCCTTGGCCTTTTCGATCTCGGCCGCCGCCCGCTCAATCTCCCCGGCTTCATGCAGATTCGTGGCCAGCCAGAAGAGGCACTCGCCACGGAGCCCCGGCCCGCGGGCCAGGAGGTCCTCGAGCATGGGGATGGCTTCCGCCGCCCGCCCCAGGCAACTCAGGCAGATGGCCTTCCCGAGCAGGGCTTCCTTGTAGGCCGGAGCCACCTCGAGAGTTTTTTCATAGAAGGCGAGGCTTCGATCGAACTCCTCGGTGCCGAAATTGATGCTCGCCAGGAGGATGGCGATGAGCGGCGACTCGGGCACTCCCTCCTGCGCCCGGAGGAGATGCTTTTCCGCCGTGATGAGAGTTCCGCCGGCGAGGGCCAGCCGGCCCTGCTCGAGGAACGATTCGTAGAATTCGGGTTCCTTTTCCGTGATCTCCACCAGGAGCCGGGCGTCGGCCGGCGCCAGCGTCGCGCGTTTGAACTTCAGGAGGAGAGAGTCGGGGAATATCTTCAGGGCCTCGTCCAGGGTCGCCCTGGCGGCGTCTTTCTGATCAGACTGCTCCTGACGCAGGGAGTGAATGTAGGCGAAAAACGGCCCGGCCGGCAGATTCGCGGCAAGACTCTTTTCAAAGAAGGCCGGCGCCGTGTCGGCGGTCGCGGCCGGACTCTTGCTCCTGGGGCTCTTTCCATCAAGGCGGACGGGGACCTCCGCATCCGGACTGTCGTCCCAGACGCCGAGGGTTTTCACGGGGATGAGAGCCACGATCTCAAGGGCCGGAGCGAGCGCCGCCAGCTCTTCCCCGCTCTGGACGAGTTCGCGGGCCTTGGCCAGGTAGGCGTCGTTCCGGCCCCCCACCTCCTTGGTCCGGGCGGCCAGGAGGAGCGCGGTCATGGCGTAGTCCGCCGCGAATCGGCTTTTATCGGGGGCGAACTTCTCGATGTCCTGATACAGGGAGAAGGCGTGGCGCAAATGAACATAGCCGCCCCTCGCGACGAACGACTCGGCCTCGACGGCTTTCGCCTTGGCGTCGAACGGCGGCCCCGGTTGCCGAGAAGGCACCGACGGCGGAGGGGAAGCGGCCTGCCGGGTCGCGCAGACGGCTAGAAAAGGAAGGACTAACAGCAGAAAAAGACCCTTTTTGATCACTCTGATCCTCCTTGAAGATCCTCCATGACCTCCCCTTGTCTTCTCCGACGCCGGCGACAGAAAAAAAGATAATCGTAGGCCATCAGAATGAGGATAGCGGCCAGTTCGAAAGCCAGCCGGCGCGCGTTGAGGTCGTAACGCCGGGACGTCACGTCCTGGGCCCTGCGCAAAGCATTGCGGACGTCGCGGTCGGCGGCGTCCGCCAGCCGCTCTTTGGAGCGTTCCAGATAGCGGAACAGGAACATGTAGCCGCCGCCCTCGACCGACCGCCGCCAAACGACGTTCGTCTGGCTGTCTCTGTTGAGCGAAACGTACGTCGAGCGATAGGGGACGATGAGCACCGCGACGAGCAAGAGGCCGCCGAACAAATACAGGACCCGGCGTTGACAACGGCTCACGGTTCTCTCCTTATATAAGACTTCGCCCCATCCGCCCGAAACGTTTAGGTCTGGAACGATAAGCCGGTGGCCGTGAAAATACGGTACTTTTCATCCGGTCCGAGAGCTCGGACCGCTTTGAGGAGGATCGGCCGCTATTCTATTCGTGGCGCATCGAGCGGGCGGGATTGGCGGCCGCGGCCCGGAACGCCTGGAAGCTGACCGTCAGGAGGGCGATGGCCAAGGCCCCGGTTCCGGCCGCGATGAACATCCACCAAGCGATCCCTGGATTGTACGCGTAGCTCCGGAGCCAATTCCTCATCAGAAGATAGGCGACGGGCCAGGCGGCCGCATTAGCCGCCAGGACGCACACGGCGAATTCCTTGGAGAGGAGCAGTATGATCCTCCGGGACGACGCGCCCAGGACTTTGCGAATTCCGATTTCCTTGGTCCGCCGTTCGGCCGTATAGGATGCCAGGCCGAACAATCCCAGACAAGCGATAACCACGGCCATGACGGAAAACACTTTGAGAATCGTCCCCATCCGCTCATCCTTGCGATACATTTGGTCGAAGTCCTCATCGAAGAAACGGTACTCGATAGGATAGCGGGGAAAAACCCGACGCCAGGTTTTCTCAACGTCATCCAAGGAGGCCGGGATTTGCCCCGCGCTGAGGCGAACAACGGCGTAGCGGAAATCCTCCGGATCGACGACGACGGCCAGGGGCTCGAGGGCGTTGCGGACCGATTGATAATGGAAGTCCTTCATGACGCCGACGATTGTCCCTTCATACCCGCGAAAAACGAACCTCTTCCCCACGGCCGCCGCGGCCGTCAGCCCCATCAGTTTCGGAACTCCCTCGTTGACCATGAACGCCCGACGGACGTCCGAGGGGAAATTCCGGGAGAATGAACGCCCGGCGATCATCTCGATTTTCATGGTTTCGGGAAAATCGAAATCGACGGAGGCGAAACTGATCCTGAATCGCAGATCGGGATTTTTGCCTTCCCAGTCGGCATACGTGTCGTTGGCTTTGATGGCCGTCGGCGGATGGCGGGTTGCTGTCACCCCGAGAATCCGGGGATTTTGGAGAAGCCGTTCCTTAAAGACGGCATAGGAGGAGGCGGTCTTATCGCGCATCGGCAGGTAGATCATTTGCTCCTTGTCGTAGCCGAGCTTTTTGTTTCTCATATAATCGACCTGACGCGAGACGGCGCCCATCCCGATGAGAAAAAGGATGGACAGGCCGAATTGAAAAACGACCAAGGTTTTTCGGAAGAAGGCGCTTTTGGCTCCGCCGCCCAAATGGCCCTGAAGAACCTTGATAGGCTGGAAGGAGGAGAGAAGAAGAGCCGGATAGCTTCCGGCGACGATTCCGGTAAACAGGATGACCGCCAGAGTCCCGAACAGGAATTTTCCGCTCGCGAGGGCGTGAAGGGTCATCGATTTGCCGGAAAGAGCGCGGAACGCCGGGAACAGGAGAATCACCAGAATAAGCGCGGCCGCCCCGGCCAGGAAGGCGGTCAGGATGGACTCGCCGTAGAACTGACCGACGAGGCTTTTCCGCCGGGCGCCGACGACCTTCCGCAGCCCGATCTCCTTGGCCCGGCCGGCCGAGCGGGCGGTGGCCAGGTTCATGAAGTTGATGCCGGCGATGAGGAGGACGAAGAGTGCCAGAGCGCTGTAGAGATAAACGTTCCTGATGGCCATGCGGCCGCCGAACAAGTTGATATCGACAAAGGGCATGAGGATGAATATCCGGGATTTTTGAAAAGCTTCAAACCGGCGGGCGACTTCGGGTTTGCCCGCGAGATTTTTCACGATTTCGGGATTGGTCCTGCTTTCGGCGATAATCCGGTCCCTGATCAATCGCGTGATCTTCGCGCCGACCTCGGCCGGGTCGCTTCGCGCCTGGAGCCGGGCATATGTATGAATGTCGTTGCTTGTCAGGGAGTCGGAATATTGACCCAACGTACGGACAAAGTCGAAGGGGACGAGCATATCGAAGGACAGGGTCGAGTTCGGCGGAATGTTCTTCAGGACGCCGGTGACCGTGAAGGCATAGACCTCATTGAACGTCATCGTTTGGCCGAGAGGATCGGCCCGGCCGAAATATTTTTTGGCCATGTCCTCCGTCACGACCAATGAGCCCGGCCGGCTGAGAGCCGTGGCCGGATCGCCTTGAACCAGGGGAAACGTGAACATCCGGAAAATCTGGGGATCGACGGCGGCGACATTCTCCTCGAAGAAGGTCTTCTCGCCGCAATGGACGAGCAGACTCGGTTGTTCGGCGATCCGGGTCGCCTCCTGGATTTCCGGAATCTCCGCTTTCAGAATCGGCCCCAGCGCATACGGCATGGACGAGTGGCGGAATTTCCCTTGGCCGGTGTCCGACTCCTGTTCGAGCCGATAAAGGGTTTCGGCGTTGGCGTGAAACCGGTCGAAGCTCAATTCGTCCTGAACCCAGAGGAGGATGAAGAGGGCGCAGGCCATCCCGACCGCCAGCCCGGCGATGTTGATGAACGAATAACCCTTGTGTTTCCGGAGGTTGCGGACGGCGATCTTCAAATAGTTCTTCAGCATGGCGTCGCTCCAGAGAATGACGTTTTTAACATATCCGGGGAAGGCGGCCAGGACCTGCTTCCAACAGGCCCGGCGGGCTCGGCGGACTCCCTGCTCCTGGGCTAGGGCACGATAGAATTCCTCGAAATCTCCGGCCGCTCCGTAGTCGTCTTGCCAGCCGCTGAAACGCTCCAACAAGCGGAGGGCGAGACGGGGGGGAGAGCCGGCGTTCCTCATGTGAATTTCTTGAAGGCCAGGGCGGAGATGCCGTCCCAGGTCCGCTGGCTGACCTCTTGGACTTCGGCCAGGGCTTGTCGGCCGTCGGCGGTCAACCGATACAGGATTTTGTGCCGCCCTCCGCGCTCCGGCGTCGATCGGCTCGTGATCGTCTTGACGTAGCCGCCTTGGTGAAGGCGGCTCAGGTAGGGATAAATCGCGCCGAGCGGCAATTCCTCCCCCATCGCTTTGCCGACCTCCTCGCGGATCGTGATGCCGTAGGCGTTCTCTCCCAGGCGCCAGATCGAGATGAGGATGATTTCTTCCATCCGGGTCAGAAGCTTCATTCCCTGTCCTTTCGTATTACTATACGCAGCGTAGACATAAAGGGTTGCTTTGGGAACAAAAATATTGAGCAGGCCCGCCAGTCCGGCGCGAGTCCGACAGCAACCTAAACGCGCTCTTGCCGCCGGCCGCTACTCCGATCTCCCGACCGTCACCGGGCCGATGAGGCCCGAGGGCAGCAGCGGCGAATCGGCGTTGTAGAATTGCACGGCCGTGTAGGTGTATTTCTTGGCCACGCCCGGCTGCTTATCGCCGATCAGGCGGTTGACCCACAGGTTGGTGACCTTGATCTCCAGGGCGTTGGCGCCCGGCTTGAGGGCCGATGTCACGTCCACGCGGAACGGCGTCTTCCAGAAGACGCCCAGCGCTCTTCCGTTGACCGAGACCTCGGCGATGTTCTTGACGTCGCCCAGGTCGAGCCACAGCCTCGCCCCGCTCTTGAACCAGGCCTCGGGCGCCTGGATGGTCTTCGTGTACGTCGCCGTGCCGGCGAAATATTTCACGCCGGGGGCTGAGCTTTCGCTCCACGAGCCCAGCGCGTCGACCTTGATCGCGGCCGGAGCGCCCCGCTCGGCCTGGAAGGCGATGTCCCAGGCGCCGGTGACGCTCCCGAGAACGGTTTCCGCCGGAACAGGCAGGGTTCGCGACATCTCCGTCGTCGCCTTCCGGAAGACGACGAAGACCGCGTCCCACGGCTCGAGGCGAAGCGGCACGGTCGTCCGCCCGCCGGCGATGCTGTAGGAAACGGGCTCGACGGCGCCGGTCACGGGGTGCCAGAGCTCGGGCGCTTTCCCCTGGACGCGGAAGATCGCGTCGATGATTTCCGGGCGGTTATTGGTGTTGCTGATCCAATAGACGTCGCCGTCGGCCAGCCTGCGGTGGACGAAGTTGAGGCTCGTGTCCTCCCGCGGCTTGGCGTATTCGAAATCAGGAGAGGCTTGGACGGCCGCGAGCGCCTGGGCCATGGTCCGGCCGCCGCCCACCTTGCCCTTGCCTTCGGCGCCTTTCCCCCAGAGATTGTCCGCGATGGCGCGGAATTCGGCCTGATCGTCGGCCAGGCTGGGGCTCGCGACCGGCTTGGCGCCGACCACGGGCACGCCGGCGTTGGCGAAGTCGCGGATCTTCTTCAGGACGGCGAGCGACATGTGCCTGCTGTTCGGGTCGAGCGCCAGGATGCGATAGCTCATGCCGGTCGGGGTGGTCAGTTTCCCGCCCTCGGCCTTCAGAACGTTCAGGATGACGTCGGCGTTGACGAAGTCGAAATTGTAGCCGGCCGGGATCGCGGGCAGCGTGTCGAGGAAGAGCGTCGTGATGTTCGTGTCCTCGCCGTAGAAGTAGGCGATGTCGGCCGCGAACTTGCCCTGCTGGAGCATGTAGCAACTGCGCGAGAGATAGGCCGTCCAGGTGTTGGCCAGCTCGGCCCACGTCTCATGCCGGGTGAACCACTGGCCGAAGGGCCCGAGCCCGAGGCCCGGGATCTTGTCGTCGACGGGCTGGTGGACCGAGGTGTGGATGACGAACCGGTTCAGGCCGTTGGCCATGAGGCGGTCGGCCGTCGACTTCAGCGTTTCGGGCGAGTATTGCCAGGCGTGGCGGTAGGCGGTCAGCGACTCGGCCGCGACCAGGTTCTGGCCGTAGATGTGGGCCACGGAGGCCGATTCGCGGATGTCGCCCCGGCCGCCGTCGCTGGGC
>Ga0315282_10007866_pt1 | contig 17399 bp, 13 predicted proteins | sample YL17G07_20_MG_FD_203693 | JGI IMG/M metagenome (GOLD analysis project Ga0315282, IMG submission 203693) | Sediment microbial communities from Yellowstone Lake, YNP, Wyoming, USA - YL17G07_20 | ecosystem: Environmental > Aquatic > Freshwater > Lake > Sediment | place: USA: Wyoming | collected... | reverse complement strand
CAGACAGGACAATGGGCTTCTTCGGGCGGCCTCTTCTCATGGGCTTTCTCCTTCCTTTCCGTCAGGTTAGCCCATGATACCATAATCAGCCTAATTATTCAACTTATTTATGACACAGGACACTAGTTTCAGGAAAAGGGGGATAACATAATAGAACTCGCTGTGTTCGAATGATTCTCAAATATAGTATTTGTAGGAAAAGGGAAAGAGTTTTAGAGAGGGGGGCGAAGCCCCCCTCTTAGTGTCTTCACCCCTCTCCAGCCAGTATGAACCTGGGTTTTTCTCCTATTATCCAGGCTGGAGAGGCCTGCCTGCGCGTAGCCGCTTCGGCGAAGGCAGGGGCAAGGGGTGAGGTTATGAACAGGTCAGAGAATGAACTTAAGACGATAAAACAAAATTGAGCAGACATTCATTTTGCGCTCCGCTCGTTTTTACGCTAACATTAAAGTAGAGGCGTTAAATATGTTAATCAAAGATACACCGGATTTTTCACTCGAGTTTATAAATCACTCTCCTACCGTGGATGCGGGAAGTCCCAACGGGACGGACGCGGGCGGAGATGCAGAGGTTCTCGATGCCTATTCGAGAGCCGTGACCGGCGTTGTCGCCAGGGTAAGTCCCGCGGTCGTACATATTCGCGTTAAGAAGAAGATGCCCCGCCGCAGCATGGCTCCACCCGAAGTTGAAGGCAGCGGCTCCGGCTTGATTATTACCCCCGATGGCTACATCGTCACCAATAGCCATGTCGTCGAGGACGTCAATACTGTAGAAGTGAGCCTAGCTGACGGCACCACCTGTGCCGCTGAGGTTATCGGCCAGGACCCGGCGACAGACATCGCTCTGCTGCGTATCTCTGGCTCCGGGCTGCCCATGGCTTATCTCGGCGATTCTGATAAGCTCAGGGTAGGGCAGCTGGCTATCGCTGTCGGCAATCCTCTCGGTTTTCAGAGCACGGTGACGGCAGGAGTCATCAGCGCGCTGAGCCGCTCTTTGCGCAGTCGCAACGGCCGGCTTATCGAGAACGTTATCCAGACGGACGCAGCCCTTAATCCGGGTAATAGCGGCGGTCCCCTCTTGGACTCCCGGGGCTATGTGATAGGCATTAATACGGCCATTATCCAGTATGCCCAGGGTATTTGCTTCGCCATACCGGTTAATACTATGCGCTGGGTGGTCACTCAGCTTATCAGGGAAGGCAAGGTTGTCCGCAGCTTCCTCGGGATTTCCGGGCAGACTGTACCTCTTCCGGTCCGGGTGGTCAGGTATTTTCAGCTCGGTCATGATTCCGGCGTACAGGTGGTGGATGTTACCCCGAACAGCCCGGCCCATCGAGCCGACCTGAAAGAGGGCGATGTTATTATCTCCCTCGGCGGCGAGCCGGTAACCAGCGTCGACGATATTCACCGCCGACTCACTCAGGAAGCCATTGGCAAGAGTAAAGGAGTTGTCCTGCTCCGCGGCTGGACGGCCCGGCTGGAAAAGCCCATCGTCCCCGCCGAAAGTCCGGGGTAAAAGTTTACCCTGAATTTCTTAACGCTTTTAACATTATTTACGATGGAAAACCGGGGAATTTGTTTCTTCGAAAGCATCAGGGTTTACTTGGTTGACATTTGTCCACATAGTAGTAAAATTAAGGTAAGATGAAGCTTTTTGGCTCGTCCGGCATACGTACAGTTTTCAACAAAGACCTGCTCAATATAGCCTTTCGAGCGGGACTAGCGGTAGGTAAGAATTACAATAATGTCGTAATCGGCACGGATACCAGGACCTCCGGAGATGCCATGAAGCACGCCGTTATCTCTGGCCTTCTGGCGGCCGGTGCCCGGTGCAGCGATGCCGGGCTTACGCCCACGCCGACTCTTGCCTATGTCACCCGTGAGTTTGATGCCGGCGTGATGATTACCGCCTCCCATAATCCCCCCGAATACAACGGCATTAAACTATTAAATCCCGATGGCTCTTCCTTCGATTCCCTCCAGCAGGTTAAGATAGAGGAAATGATATTATCCGAATCATTCGATGTCGCCGGCTGGGAACAGGTAAAGCATGGCGATGCTTATGCCGAGGCCATCGAACATCATATTGAAAGCATATTGTCCAGTTTCCCGACCGGATTGAAAGTCAAGGTGGTGGTGGATGCCGGCTGCGGTGCCGCTTCTGAAGTCACCCCGCGCCTGCTTGAAAGGCTCGGCTGTGACGTGGTCGCTTTGAACTGCTATCCCAGCGGCTTCTTCCCCCGCGGTATCGAACCGAATCAGGCCAATTTAAAGGACTTGTGCCGCCTGGTCAGGGAGTCCGCTGCTGCGGTGGGTATTGCTCATGACGGTGATGCCGACCGCATGATGGCGGTCGATGACCGGGGCAGGTTCATCTCCGGGGATAAGCTGCTGGCGGTCCTGGCAAAGGCGGTGGGGGCTAAAGACGTGGTGACAACGCTGGATGCCACTATGGCTATCGAGGAGATGGGTTTTAACATCCGGCGGACGAGGATAGGGGATACCTGGGTCTCCGAAGAACTGAGAAAAGGCGGCGATTTCGGCGGTGAGACATCGGGGGCATGGATTTTCCCCGGTATCTCGTTATGTCCCGATGGCATCTATGCGGCGGCGCAGATTGCGACTCTGGCAGGTCAGCACCGGCTTTCGGAACTGGTCGACGCCATACCGGTTTATTCGCTGCTTCGTGGTAATTTCGGCAGCAACGGCATGAATAAGTCTCGTCTGGAAGCGAACCTGAAGGCTCTGGAGCCGCTATCGGTCAGCAATACCGACGGCATAAGATTGAGCTTTAATGACGGTTGGCTGCTGGTTCGTCCCTCCGGCACCGAGCCTAAAATAAGGCTAACGGCTGAGGCGAAAACCGAAGCAAGAGCGAAGCAGCTCTATGACCGCGGTCTCAAGGCAGTCAGGGACTCTATAGATAATGGGGGATAGCAAGTTGAAAGCAGTTATTTTAGCGGCCGGCGAGGGCAACCGCATGCGTCCTCTTACCAGCAACCGGCCCAAGGTGATGTTACCCGTTGCCAATAAGCCCATCCTGGAGCACTTGCTCATCGAGGTCAAAGAGGCTGGCATCGGGGAGTTTGTTTTTGTGGTCGGCTATTGTGACGAGCAAGTGCGGAGTTACTTTGGTAATGGGGAGAAATGGGGGGTAAAGATAGCTTATTCCGAACAAAGAAAGCAGTTGGGCACGGCGGATGCTATCAGGATGGTGGGAGGTGAGGTAGATGGTAATTTCCTGGTCGTCAACGGCGATGTCGTGGTCAACTCTGAGGATGTCAGGCGGTTAATGAAAAATAGCCGTAATACCATGAGTGTCATCGAGGTAAAAGACCCACGTGGCCTGGGGATGGTCGAGCTTTCCGAGGACAGGGTCGTCAATATTTATGAAAAAACGCAGAAACCACCGACCCTCATGGCGAATGCCGGTTTATACCTGTTTACGCCGGAGATATTCGATGCCATCTCGCGGACGGAGAAATCGCCGCGGGGTGAGTATGAGATAACCGATTCGTTGCAGCTGCTGATGGACACTAAAGAGGGTCTGCACTATCAGGAGATAAAGTCCTGGCTCGACCTCAGCTATCCGTGGGATTTGTTGCGCGCCAGTGAGTCTATGCTGGATGGGCTGGAGTCGCAGAACCTTGGTGTGGTGGAGGAGAACGTGGTGTTGAAGGGTGTCGTCGCTATCGGTAAGAACACGGTGATAAAGTCCGGTGCCTATATCGTGGGACCGGTGATAATCGGGGAAGACTGTGAGATTGGACCGAACTGTTATATCCGTCCGTCTACCGCGATTGGCGACAGCTGTCACATCGGCGCTGGTGTTGAAGTTAAGAACTCTATCGTCATGAAGGGCAGCAAGATTCCGCACCTTAGCTACGTGGGTGATAGCGTCATCGGCGAGGGGTGTAACCTGGGCGCCGGTACCAAGATTGCCAACCTGAGGCTGGATAAACAGAATATCCAGATAACCGGCATTGACACCCGGCGGCGTAAGCTGGGGGCAATCATCGGCGACCATGTTGAAACCGGGATAAATGCCTCAATCAATGTTGGCAGCATGATTGGTAACAATACCTTTATCGGGCCTGGGGTGCTGGCTCACGGTGTGATTTTGCCGGGTTCCAAGATATTTTAAGGGGTGGTCTATGAAACAGGCAGTTATTTTAGCGGCGGGTGAGGGGCAGAGGCTCAGGCCGTTTACCGTTACCAGGCCGAAAGCGATGCTTTCCATTGCCGATAAACCAATTCTTCAATTCATCGTCGAATCATTAGCTCTGAACGGTATTCGCGATATTATCTTCGTCGTCGGCTACCGCAAGGAGCAGGTATACGATTACATGGGCTCCGGTGAACAGTTTGGCGTTGATATCACTTATGTGACTCAGGAACAGCAGCTAGGAACCGCCCATGCCCTGTCACAGGTCAAAGAAAAGGTAGGGGACGAGTTTCTGGTCCTGTCTGGAGATAATCTGATTGAAGCGCCTACTATCGCCGATTTTTCAGGAATAGAACCGGAAGCGGTACTGGTAAAGAGGGTGGACGACCCGGTAAGGTACGGGGTGGTAAAGATTGACCGCGGTGAGGTAAAGAGTATCGTAGAGAAACCGAAAGAAGCGGGCAGTAATATGGTCAATACTGGCATTTACGCCTTTAGTAGAGACATTTTTAAGTTCACTGAAACTGTGCTCGATATCCCGGATGCTCTGAACAACATGATAGCCGAGGGTTATTCTATTAAAGCCTTGGAGACCGGCGGCACCTGGCTTGATGTGGTTTATCCGTGGGATATCATCGGTCTTAATAATGCCATCCTCCAGAATATTCAGGTTGGTCTGGGTGGTACCATCGAGGATGGTGTTTCGCTGAGGGGAAAGGTTATGATTGGGGAGGGTACCGTTATCCGCGCCGGTTCTTATATCTATGGGCCTGTGGTTATTGGCGCTGGATGTGAAATCGGTCCGCACGTATGCATTATGCCGTCTACCAGTGTCGGCGACAATGTGGTTATTTCCTCGTTTACCCAGATTAAGAACAGTGTTATCGGTAATGATGTAAGCATGGGCCCCGGCTGTTTCATCAGTGATTCTATTATTGATAAAGGCTGTGTTTTAAAAGGACGTTTTACCGCCCTCGGTGGACAGAGTGAAGTCAGGGTCAATGGTGAAAGCCCGTTGATAAATGTCGGTGTTATCATGGGCGAGGACTGTAAAGTAGATAGTAATGTCACGGCTCAGCCGGGAGCTATCATCGGCAACTACTGTCAAATCCAGATGTTGAAGATGATAAGCGGTCGTTTACCCGACCGCAGCCTGGTATATTAAATGAATCTGAGGGAAAGGGGAGTGAAACTAGAGAGGGGGCTCCGCCCCCTCTCTTAAAACCCTTCCCCCTCTCCTTCGAAGGAGAGGGGGATAAAGGGGGTGAGGTTAAAAAGCCTTCCCTTGAAGGATTAACTTGGCATGTGTGGCATTGTTGGCTATATTGGACAGAAGAGGGCACAACCGATACTCCTTAACTGTCTGAGCAAACTCGAATATCGGGGCTATGATTCCTGCGGCATCGCTATATCCACTGACAGTATTAAGGTCTATAAAGATGCCGTACGTGTGAAAGCCCTGGAGAAGATGCTATCCCCAATCGATGGTACGATAGGTATCGGGCATACCCGCTGGGCGACTCATGGCGAGCCTTCCCAGATAAATGCCCACCCCCATTGCGATTGTGCCGGAAGGATTGCCGTGGTACACAACGGCACCATCAATAATTTCCAGAAACTGAGGGAGCAACTGGCTGAAGAAGGACATACCCTGGTTTCACAGACCGATACCGAGGTAATCGCGCATCTCATTGAGAAGTATTATAAAACAGATTTTATCAAAGCTGTGGAGCTGGCTATAAGAGACATTGAAGGCGCCTATACTATGATTGCCCTGATGGCCGGGGAGTCCAGGCTTGTGGCGGCCAGAAAAGACAGCCCGCTAATTATCGGCATCGGCGACCGCGAGAACTTTATTGCCTCGGATGTGCCCGCTCTGCTGGACTATACCAGCCGGGTCATCTATCTGGAGGATGGGGATATCGCCGTGGTCACTGCTGATAGGGTCAAGGTGAAGCAAAATGGCAGCGGCATTGCCCGTGAAGAGCATAAAATATCATGGAGTATGGAAGATGCCCAGAAGGGGGGCTACGAACACTTCATGCTCAAGGAAATACACGAGGAGCCCAAAGTAATTCGGGATACGCTTGCCGAATATATCTCGGCGGCGGAACCGGCGGCTGACCTTACGGTGCCTGAAGGCGGTAGCCTGGAGGACACGCTCATTCTGGCTTGCGGGACCTCCTATCATGCCGGACTGGCGGGAAAGTATATTATCGAAGGGCTGGTCAACGTGCCGGTAAGAGCCGAGCAGGCTGACGAGTTTATCTATAGCGGCTATATATCCGCCGGGAGCAGGGCTATCGTTATTACCCAGTCAGGTGAGACGCTTGACGTGCTCAAAGCGATTAAAAAGCTTAAAGAGAAAGATTGCCGCGTGATTACTATCACCAATGTCGTCGGCAGCACGGCCAGTCGTATCGCCGATAAGACAGTCTATACCAGGGCGGGGCCGGAGATAAGTGTGGCAGCGACGAAGACCTTCATCTCACAACTTATCGCCTTATACTGGCTGGCTTTACCGTATTCAAAAGTCGATGTTAGAAGACTGGACGACCTCGTTCTGGAACTCAGGCAGTTGCCGGTTAAAGTGCAGCAGGTACTAGATGGTGAAGAAATAATCGCCGGTTTTGCCAAAAAGCTGGCTGGCTTTGATAACATTTTCTATATTGGCAAAGGAATTAACTACCCCGTAGCCCTGGAAGGGGCCCTCAAGCTCAAGGAGATTTCCTATATTCATGCCGAGGGTTATGCGGCCGGGGAGTTGAAGCATGGTCCCTTCGCTTTGCTTGGCAGCCGTACGCCCGTTGTGGCGGTTGTCGCTCAGGATAATACCCATGAGTCTATCATTACCAGTATTAAAGAAATAAAGGCCAGGCATTCTCCGGTGCTCGCCATTACGAGCGAAGGGGATGATGCCATGACGGGATTGGCTGACTTTGTCATCACGGTGCCTCAGATTGACCCCCTGTTTTCCCCGGTGGTAAATACGGTAGCCTTGCAGTTACTTGCCTATTATGTGGCCCGGGAGCGCGGTTGCCCCATAGATTTCCCGAGGAACCTGGCAAAAAGCGTTACCGTGGAGTAGATATCAGGCTGTCTCTACCGGCATACAACTAAAATGTCTTTTAGACAGTTTTTCCGCGGTTACCAGGACGGCTTCGGCGTCGTGGTTCAATTGCGATACCAGTAATATCATCGCCGGGGTCGGCACGTTCCTCGTTGTAGCCGCCAGGGCTAGAGTAGCCGGATTGTTTCTGGCGAACTCCTCAATAGAATGGTGCTCGAAATTGAAGAGGTCGAGCAGACGATGGGCCGGCTCTGATTCCATTTGTTGTAGCTGTTTGATGTTCCGCCTGATTTTGGCGATGTCTGTCGGTTCCAGGAGCCTTTCGGCAAACTTCACGATAGTGATTTCTTTGACCAGTGAGAGCGCCTGTTTGAGCATTTCCAGCGACGGGATGATACCTATGCTGAGAATAACCTTTTGATGATTGTAGGCCGCCAGTGCCGTGGGTATGTTTTCTCTGGCCAGGGTTAAGGCTACCGTTATCAGATTGAAAGCCAGTTTATCCATTGCCTCCTCGTCGGCTACGGCCAGGTTAACGGCGATGATAGCTGCCTGCTCCCCGGCATCCTGATATTCCCTTACTATTAGCTGGCTCAGTTTCAAGGTGTGTTTCCAGTCTATATCTCTTAACGGGTCGCCCGGTTGGTAAGCCCGGCTTTCCTGATATTCAATGCCTTGTTTTCGTTTTTTAATGGCTTTAAAGCGTACTGCCGCCTCGGGAATCGTCCCTGAGCCTGCCTGTTCCAGATATTTTGTGGCTAGCCATTCGGCATATTTTGCCATTGGAATTATGTGCAGGTTGAGTGGCTCGAGCCACTGGTTTATCTGGATAAGGCCTCGCGGGTCTATGGCTGATATCCGGAGCCTGGGGCGGGACTGGCCTGCCAGGGGTGGGGTAAAGCTGAGGTTCAGACTGGTTAAACCTTTATTCAATATAGTTTGTGACGGAGTGACCTGTACCCAGGAGATGTCCGGGCTCACATAAGCACGCATCTGTACCGGTGCTTTGCTGGTTATTTTCAGCGAGACATCTCCCGTCGTGCCGGCGATAATTCTTTTGGTAACGGTATCGGTAATGAAGGGGCGGCGCGGTATATTGAAAAGTACCCAGGCGAGAGCGCTCAATAGATAAATTAAGAAAGTGATACCGGAAAATAGCAGGACGGGCCGGTTTACTACCGGTGCTATCAGCATTGCCGCCAGTGTCGCGACCATCAGCGACGCAAAAATGTGAGTGGTATACCTTTCGTCTTTTCCTTTCCGGAATATTTCTGCCTGGCGGGCGTTTTCCCTCAAATTATGGTCCACAAGGTAAAAAACAGGAATAGTAAGCACGATGGCTATCATCTGGATAGCTAATGAGGGAAGATTAATTATACGGTCGAGTGGCGATGTCAACATCAGTGGTGTTAAAAATATCATCGCCAGGAAGACGACTATATTGAATCTGGGCGGTTGCCGGCGTATGGTGACAAATATTATTACCAGCGTCAGGACCAGCGACGCCACCAGGTAAGGTACTGGGGACATGCTGGCAGCCGCCAGCAATACCAGTGAAATATAAATCTGACATAATATTTGTGGTGATGGTTTACGCATAGTCCATTATCGGTACGGGTACTTGAGTGACGACATCGTTAATGATGGAATCGGGACTGATATCCTCCATTTCGGCTTCAGGGCTTATCTGAAGGCGGTGGGATAGGGCGGGAATAAGCAGGGTCTTCACATCGTCGGGAATAACGAAGTCCCTTTCCTGGACGAAAGCCCTGGCTCTGGCTCCTTTCAGCAGTGTGATACCGGCGCGGGTACTGGGGCCCATCAGGACATCGTGATGATGACGCAGCTTGTCGACAATGTCGATGATATAGTGGCGGACACTATCGGCGACGTAGATTGACTTGACCCCCTGTTGAAGCAGTAATATGTCGGCTGGGTTCGTTACGGCCTCGATATGCGGCTCGGTAATGGCATCGATATCCCTTAATATCTGGTCTTCCTCTTCCAGACTCGCAATTCCACTCCATGTCCTGAACATGAAACGGTCCGTTTGCACCTCACTGAGCTGGGAGGTCCCGGGGCCGCCATAGGGAATCTGGCTGGCAATAACGATAAATGGCTGTTCCAGTTTACGGGTTTCACCCTCGATGGTAACCTGTTGTTCCTGCATGGCTTCGAGAAGGGCGGACTGGGTGCGGGGGGTGGTGCGGTTAAGCTCATCGGTCAGAAGTACGTTGGCGAAGATTGGACCCGGCATAAACCTGGAATTGCCATCGGTCCGGTAGAGATTGAACCCGAGAATATCGGAAGGCAGCATGTCCGGGGTGCCCTGCACTCTCTTGAAAGTGCCGCCGATGGCATGGGCGAAGGTACGGGCGACGGTGGTTTTGGCCGTACCGGGCAGACCTTCGATGAGCACATGCCCCTGGCTGAGCAGGGCCAGGAGGAGGATTTCTTTGATATCATCCTTGCCGACTACTACCTTGGATACTTCGGCAATAATACTTTTCATTATTGCCTGTCCTTTTTCCTGCTGTGTCCTCATTAATTTCTCCTTTCCCGAGAATTTTTCTTCTAACCAGAAAATATAGGCTGTATTAAATTAAGCACTATCGTTGCTTTCCTTCTTTTTACGCCATATTGGTATAGACACGGCTGCGATGGCGACTGCCACCAGCGCTACCGTTCCGGCTGGATTTATAAAAAGGCCGCGTACTTGCCTGAGCCAGCGTTTGGAACGTTGCAATTCTGATATCTTTAGATGCGATTGGTCGACGTAAAGTACGTTTGTGGTGGCCGAAATGTTTTGCATGAATTCGGCATTATCTTCGACCTTGTCCATGCCGTTGATGAAAAGGCTCGGGTCGGCGACGAGTATTACCTGGCCGCTGCCGAGGTTATGACGGGATATTACGGGTAGTGGTCCAACAGGCTCATTGTCTTCATGTATTCCATTATCGTTGTTATCGAGGAAGCTGAATGTAGAGGATAGGGCGATAGTGTCAGCGGCATTGACGCCGGTCAGGCTGGTGCCGTGATTGAAGACCAGGTTATCGGTATTAGAGGTCAGGGGGTCGGGTTGAAAATTAACAATCCTCGGGAAATACTTGTTTTTATAGTTTACCAGCGGGTCGAGAAGAGTCTGCCCGGTAAACCGCACTCCGAGTCCCAGATATTCCAGCACCTGGTTCCCGTGTCCGTAGTCGTCCGCCAGGATTAGCCTCCCGCCTGACGAGATAAAGTGATTCAGTTGTTCCAGTTCGGCGGGGGTATAGCTGAGGTAGGGTATGGTAATGCAGGTTGCGCTATCAGGTGAAAGCGGCAGGTCGGCCAGAGAATCGAGTGGCTGCATATGATATTTAGTGCTCATGTCATCGATGCCGTTCCAGAATGGATTTTCCACCCGGAAGTCTTGGTTTATCGGGAAAAACCATATGCCCAGAATCAGGCCTGCAATCAGGATTATGGTTATTGTTATCAGGAATCTACGGATTTCCACTATATAGCTCCTCTTTAATTGTGGTGGCTAGCTTTTCCGCCCTGGTGACGGTATCCTGAGGTGGTTCTCGGGCGGAATACAGGGTGCTCTCGGTGATTGCCGTCAGCTCGGCGAAGCACTCGGTGACGCCTGGTGACGGTAGCTGGGTCATTTTCAGAAACTCCCGCAGGGTGATATGGGGTGCCATGACGATGCCGGTAATCTTTTCGATAATCGATAGCCCGCTCTGGTAGGCTGATAGCACTCTGCTTTTTATAGCTGTGAGTTTTAGCTTTGATACGGGTGAGTGTAACGGGGTAATGGCTGATGGTTCCGCTACTTCCACCGGGGATACGACTTTTTGTCGGGACATTCGTGTCTGTTTTCTCCTGTAAATAACCAGTCCCAGGGCTATTAAAACGGCCATTATGAGGCCGGTACTCAGCGGATTTATGGTAAGAATCCGGCTCTTTTCACCGACTGCGGTCCCCCAGGATTCCGGCTGCTCAGTGGTTACGGCAATCTCATGTATACCGATGGGAGATAAATCGAAGAAAGGTTCTGTAACGGACTTGCTGACATCAAGCTGGTTGTTGGACGAGGGTGCTTTTGTGGGCAGGATATTCAGCTTAATAAAGCCATGAAAACTGCCATCGGGTGCCGTCGTCACAGTCGTTTGTGAGTTTTTAAGCTTAAGACTTACCGGTGCCTCCGCAATCGGTCCGAACTCGTTATAAACCCTGCCGCTAATCTTGATGCTTCCGGGCAGGAGAACGATAGATGGTATTCGGGTTTCGATGTGCCCGGGCGTTACTAAGATAGCGATATTATGACTCTGGGAAGCACCGGAATATCGCCCATCGGGGGCGACGGCCACGGTCAGTTCACTTTTACGGGGCGTGGCATTTTCCGACGGGATTATCTCGAAATTGAACAGACAGGACACGGTTTTTTCGGCCAGGAGGTTGTCATCCAGATATACACTGACGTTTCGGCTGATATTATCATATCCTGAGATTATCTCTCCGCTTAAGGTGAATGGTTGCTCCCGGTATAACCCTTGCGGCATGTTGACTTTAAGATAAGTATGGTAGAACAGGGTGTTGACGGTCAGCGGCTGGCTTTTACTGGAAAGGTAGTTTTTGATATCAGTGCCTGATGGTTCATATATCGCCGTAAGGGTCATGTTATCTACATATTGATAAGGTACGGTTATGTTGGCGACGTATAAGCCGTCGAATCCAGTGGCCGTGGTAGTGTTGGCGGTCGCCGTTACCGGGATATTAATTTTGTTTACATTTTTCATCGTCTTATATTCCAGGGACAGTAAAATTGCTTTTTGGGTCAGGGGTGTACTATTGTCGCTCAGCCTGCCGGATACGGTAATATTCTCTCCGACGAATGCTGTTAGCGGGCTGGCGTCCATGCTGAGTTCGGTGGGTGTGAGCTTCGTCATCTGCGTATAGCGCTCAGTCAGACTCTCCCTGAGGCCGGTAAGCTTATCGATAACATCTTTTAGCCTTTTTATACTGTCAACCAGGCGGTGATAAGACTGTGTCAACTGGTTTGTGGCTGAGGTGTCCAGAAAACCCAACTGGCCGCTCAAACTATCGGTGGCTGCTTTAGTATCTTTCAACAGGGAATTGGCATTTCGAATATTCGAGCCGGCGTTATCCAGCCTTTGTCTTGCTTCGTTAATCTGACTGCGCGATAGCAGAACTGATGCTTCATTGAGGAGCGATTCCAGATTATCCAGGGTGGTGAACAGCTTCTGGTAGAGACTGTTGTATTGGTCGATAATATGTCGGATGGAAGCCGGGATATTGGCATTACTCATCTCTGTTAAGGCGTCCCGGGCGCTCTGGAACTGGCTCTTAGAAGCCAGGTTATTGATGTGGACGTAAGAGAGCAGAAGTCCTACCTTATCGAGCACGCGTACAGCTGTATCCGGTTTTTCATGGGGGAGATGGGTGTGCTGGGCAAGCGCCGGCAGGCCGGGTAAAACAATTGCCAGCACGGCTAATATCGAAAGTATAATAACCAGTCTTTTCATCGTAAGCGGGGTATCGGATGACATTCATGTTAGTATCTTGATAATCTGAAAGCATAAGGCGATGGCAAATCCCCCGAAAAGTATCGTGCTGACATAGGTCAGTCCGCGGCGGGCTTTATTATTGATATGTACATACAGTTCGGTGATTGCCAGAGCTTCTATGACATAGACCGTGAAGTACAGGTCTATGGAATTTTGTCCTGTAGCTATCAGGATGACGGTAGTCAGTAGCAGAAAGAGAGAAACGGTTATAACGTACCGGTTATAAATTTTCACTTGCCAACCTCGAGCTCAACCGAGTATTTACCGTCAATCTGTTCTTCCTGACTGATGGTCATTGGCTTGTTCCACGCCTCGGCGGCTATCGAGGCGACTACGGCGGCCAGGGGTCCGCCCAGACACTGGTTCGACCAGGAAGTGCCGTTTTCAAGATGGGGGTTGTTTATTTCTATCTTGATGTGGTTGTTATAGCGCCTGACCTTTGTCCCATCGGCTACGCCGAGCCTTCCGGTCAGGAGCGATGTGAGCGCCGATTCAAGCTCATCGGGCGTACCGCCTGGCTTTGACTCCAGCATGCTGGCGGCAGTACTTCCGATGGTAGAGATTAAAATGCCGATATCTTCCGGACTGGAGCCGTATCTGGAAATAAGTCTCAGGGGTAAAGTCTTGGTTATTTCGGGGTGCGACCCGTTAGAATGCAGGGGTATGAATGCCCTCGGGTATTTACTGGTCAGGGATGAGGGGAGGTAGATGGCCTTGGACTTTATACCGAGCTCCTCGATGAGGGTGGAAATATTATCGATGCCGGTTTCCAGCAGGAGGCTGCAGACCTCGGGTGGCAGCCTGGGGATGGCTTTTCCCAGGGCTATCAGGATGAAAGAGAGGATGAGCATACAGATACCCAGTGCCGTTAGCCAGGTGAGCTGGAAAAGAAAGTAAGCCGGTAGGGAGATGAGACTACCGGCAATCAACAGGCCAAGTCCGGCCCGCTTGTAAGGATTATATTTTGTCAATTTGGTTTCCCTCCAGCTACTCATGTAATGCTGAATGGCGTTATTTTAATACTTTATGTGACAAATGTCAAGTTTGTATACTATTTTTTTATAAATATTGTGTAACGAAACGTATTACGCGCTGTGGTGAAAGCTGAGCGACAGAGTAGAGTGTGTTTATTAATATCAACTCTGAAGAGACCCCGGAAAGTCGGGATTAGCTTTAATTGAGAATGATGCCGGAATTTATCTAAAATAGTATCAAGAAAGGAAAAAGCGGGATATTTCAGTCAAAAAAAGGTCGCCCGGTTGGTAACTGCCCGGGCGACCTTCACAGATGGATAATAGCTTGTCTTTACTTTTTAGTCTCTGCGGCGGGTGACCAGCAGCAAGGTAACCACAGCCACGATTATCACTGCCACGATGATGCCGCCGATGAGCCACCAGTTAAGTCCAGCCTCAGGGGCCGGTGTCGGGGTAGGCGTTGGTGCCGGAGCCGGAGCCGGAGCCGGTGTTGGTGCCGGTGCTGGCGTTAATGCGGGTTTAGGCGCTGGAGCCGGAGTTGGAGTTGGAGTTACTGCCGGTTTTGGTGCCGGTGTTGGTGCCGGAGACGGCGGCGCTTTAACGATGAGTTCGCCTGATAATCCGTTGACATCGATGCTGAAGGTTCCAGCAGTGTCCTGAGATACTGAGAATGTCACGTCCAGGCTGGCATGGCCGTCTAAGGTAACGCTCTTGGTTTCCTTAACCGTATCGTTTATCTTGAGGGTAACGTCATACGCACTAGAGAGGTCGCCGGTATTAGAGACGGTCACTTTGATGGTTGCTGTTTCGCTGGTATTGACTTCTGCCGGTGTAATGACCAGGTTGCTGGGACTAAAGGCGGCCGGCTTGGTGTAAGCGATTACGGTGAAAGCCGTGAAGTGACTTACCTTACCGCTGATTTTATGTGTAGACGTATTAATGGTAATACCTTCAAGCGCCACCCACTTCCCGGTCGCACTATCGTAGTATGCGATAACTAGGTCTTTTTCGTTTACTCCCTGCGGTATATTGTTTGGACTGTAGTTGATAGAGATCGTTATTGGTGGGTCGAAGGTAGCTCCGGACGGCCCGAAATCATAAGTAATTCCTATCACGGATGACTGTGTCGGCGGCGCCGGAGGGGTTGTCATTTGCGTAATCTTTATCTGGGTGAGTGACTGACCCGCACTGGTCTTACCAACCACATCTTTATTGATGGTCAATTGTACTTTATTATCTGCGGATGTTGCGGTCACTGTCTCGGTGAATTTACCCTCGCTGGTGACTTTATTAACGACATTGGTGGTGCCCGTTGCTACGGCTCCGCCAGCTCCGCCACTATATACATTTTCCACCGCTGAGAGTGTGAAAGCGTTGCTGGTCTCGGTGAAGGTGGTGCCGCCACCGGGGCTCTGGGTACCGGTCGTTAGCACTGTCCTGATTTTATAGCTACCGGCTAGCCAGCTTGATGGCGGTGTCCAGACGATGGTATATATAATTGAAGTTGTGCCGGTGCCGCTCTGATAACCGTAACCGCCGCTTGGCGACGGCGAAAAAGTGTAGCCGGAACCTCCCCAGTTAACATAACCGGCCTGGCTTGTCGTGTATCCCCATGTGGCATCCGCAGTAGCCGATACTGTAGCTGTACCGCTGGTGGTGCCTTCTGACGGGTTGTGGGCAGTCGCGCTACTGGTTCCCAGTGGCATGTTGGCCAGAGTAGCTATGTAAGTAGTCGGGTTGATTACATTATAAATAATAACGTCGATTTTCTGTAGTGGCAGGTGTTCGGTGTCCGTGATGCTTACGGTTACATTAAATGTATAGGTACTGCCAAGCGTACCCGGGTTGAGAGTTGAGTAATTGATTTCAAGTGCTTTGGTCGGTGAGGCATACCAGAGTGAGAGGGCTACCACTATTACCAGGAATACCGGCAACGCCAGCCGGTACAGACCTTTAAGTGGTAATGAGACCTTTGGCAGGGATAAAGCTTTTCTATTTGTAGACCTGGCTTCGCGCTTGGTCACTTCGGCGCGTAATTTTTCCCTTGTCCTACGGTCCTTAAGTATTTCAGCTATGTCGGAGGGTATTATCCCGGCGAGGGTAAGCAGTTCATCTTTATCGAAGTTCAGGACCTCGGCAAGCTGTTTTATGACTTTCTCGCTGGGAGGTGGCAGGGCGCCGTTTTCTATCTTGCTGAGATAGGTGAAGTTGACGTTAACCTTTTCCGCAAGCTCTCGTAGCGTCATGCCGGCGCTTTTCCTGAGTTCTTTTAATTTGTTTCCGAATTTCTGTCCCTTTTCCATTATAGCTTCCCCCAAATATACTGGTGTAATATCTTGCAAAAACATTATAATCGATGTTGAGTAAAAAGTCAAGCACTTTTGACCAAATAATTATCATAATGTCATTTTCATAAATACATTTACCATTTGTTGAGTGACCAAAATAGTAGTAATATACGTAATTATGACCCTTTTGTTGAATAGAAATAATTACCGTGAACATTGTTAATAGCTGTGCTTTTGATGATTAGGCGAAAGATTGGAGATGGGTAAAAATTTATGGAAACTTTTTTAGTAAAGGCATGCCTGATAAAGTACTCCGGTGACCGTGTAGAACTATAATTGCAGGTATCTTGGGTCGAGTTTTCTAAGTGTGGTAAAATCTATAAGGTATGGTTATTAAGACGGTAGCGACCAATCGCAAAGCTTTTCATAACTATCATATTGGTGATGGTATTGAGGCCGGTATTGCTCTCACTGGCTCGGAGATAAAGTCGGTTCGGGACGGTCGGGTAAGTCTGGGTGACGCCTATGTCCGACCTGAAAACGGTGAGCTGTGGTTATTAAATGCCCATATTGCCCGGTATGAGGCCAGCAGCTATATGAGCCATGAACCGACTCGCCCCAGGAAGCTGCTGCTGCATCGTAAAGAAATAGATAGCCTTACCGGTAAGGTAGCGGAAAAGGGGCTGACGCTGGTGGCTACCAGACTATACCTTAAAGGCAATATCGCGAAAGTGGAAATAGCCCTGGCTAAGGGTAAAAAACTCTATGATAAGCGTGAAGCTATCAGCCGCCGTGAGGTGGATAGAGAACTAGCCAGAGCGATTAAAAAGCGGTAAAATAACATAGAGGAGGTTTAAAGCTATCCTCTTAAATGGGGACGCGTGGCTTCGACAGGGGAAGTGAGTTACAGGATTGCAGGCTGAGGTGCCGCTACCTCATTAAACTGGTGGCAAAAAACAAACGCCGAACCAGTAATGGTTGCAGCCTAATTAACTAGGTTGCCATCCAACCCAACCCCACCCCGACGGATTGGGATTGGGTGCCGAAAAGTGGGGGTGCCATCGCCTTGACGCCGGTATAGGCGGTGAAAGATTTATCGGCTGGCCTGGCTTAACTCGGTCAGTTGAGGTGAGCCGGGCAAGATTAAAGAGCTGACTAAGCCCGTAGTATGTCCTGGACAGCTTCTTCTGGACGGGGAGTTCGACCCTCCCCCGTCTCCACCATAACAGTACTAGAGCCGATGTTAATCGTCGGCTCTATTTTTTTACCATGGAACACTGTAATATTATTTCCGGTTTGGTTCTCTAGAGCATTAAACAGAGGATAGAACACG
>Ga0315282_10007865_pt1 | contig 17402 bp, 16 predicted proteins | sample YL17G07_20_MG_FD_203693 | JGI IMG/M metagenome (GOLD analysis project Ga0315282, IMG submission 203693) | Sediment microbial communities from Yellowstone Lake, YNP, Wyoming, USA - YL17G07_20 | ecosystem: Environmental > Aquatic > Freshwater > Lake > Sediment | place: USA: Wyoming | collected... | reverse complement strand
TCATCATCAGTAAAGCCATTAACAGTGATTTTATCAATAATAAGAGGACAGCTATTAGCTGTAGGACAAGCTGGTTGGCCATTAATAGTTAAAGCTTGGGTAAACGGAGTTTTAACAATAAATAAACCAGTCACTAAGATAATGGCTAAAAAGCTTAATTTGAGAATTTTTTGCATATTTTTTCCCATATTTTTATAAGTTTATTATTTAATTTTGCAGATACATCGGCGGAGCCGATACCTTTTTAAAAAAATCTGCCCTGATTCTTTGTAGCGAAGCTACAAAGACAGATTTATTTAAATTTTCACCCTGTTACAATTATATCACAATTAAAATAATTTGTCAAATGGGAAGAGTATTGATTTTGCTTTATCCTACCATATAATTCTTCTCTTGTCAAATCTCAAAAAATATGGTATAATTAGACATAATAAGAAAGGAAATAAAATCAATAGAAATTAAGAAAAATTTATTATGTTTTTTAGATACATCGGCGGAGCCGATTCATCTCATAAAAAATTTGCCCTGATTCCTTATTGCGTTAGCAATAAGGACAAATTTATTGTAATATAGAATGAATATGAAAATACTTTCTAAAATGAAAAATTTCTTCTGGCCCAATAAGGTGAATAATTTTCAGCCCTATATTTTAAATGATAAGGTGATTACTCTTTGTATTCTTTTGTTTCTTCTCTCAAAAGTTCTATGTAGTTTTCAATTAATCTTGATTCAGCAATCTGCTCTTTTTGCTGATTTGAATGCTCAGAAAATTATTGCTTTAACCAATGATATTAGACAGCAATACGGGCTTTCTCTTTTAAAAGAGAATCCTTTATTGGATGCAGCTGCCAAGCAAAAAGCTGAGGATATGTTTCAAAATAATTATTTTAGCCATTTTAGTCCCACTGGCGTTTCTCCTTGGTATTGGATTAGTAAGTCTGGCTATAATTATCATTATGCTGGAGAAAATTTAGCTATGAATTTTATTGATAGTGAAGAGGTGGTTAAAGCTTGGCTTAACTCTCCGGGCCATCGGGAAAACCTTTTAAATAAAAATTATCAAGATATCGGTCTGGCAGTTTTGCCAGCTGATTATTCCAAATCAGGGATTAATCAACCAATAGTGGTCCAGTTATTTGGTAGTCCTCAAACTGAGAAAGTTAAGCCAACCACAGAAACTACCAAACCAGCTGTAGCTAAAGTTACTCCTAATACTACTGTTCCTCCTAGTGCTAAAAAAGAGATTTTAGGGGAAGAGAAAAAAGAAATACCAACTACTATGTCAACTACAGAAACATCTACTACTTTTCCAGCTACCACTCTTCCAGTTCCTCTGGTGAGTAATCTTCAGATGGATACCAGAACCCAAATTGACGTTTTTAATAAAATTGTGGCTTTGAGCTTAATTATCTTAGGCTCGATAGTGATTTTAGGTATTATTTTAAATCAAAGGGCTATTCCTTTTGGATTTTCAGAAATAGTTTTAAGAGGCGGAATCTTAGTTTTTATCGGTGCTGCTTTTCTCGCCTTTCACTTAGAAAGATTTATCGGGCAATTAGTGATTTCGTAAGTTTTTTGTATGTTTTCAAGTAAAACCTTTAGGCGTGATTTAAAACTTTTTAGTCGATTATTGGCGATAATTTTTATAATTGTTTTTTTTATTTTTAATGGCACGGCTTTCGGGGCAATAGTTTCCTATAAAATTCGTCATTTCTTAGTTGTTCTAAAAGAAGAAATAACAAGGCCACCTGCTTTGTTTAAGGCAACAACAGTAACTTCTTTGACTAGGGATCAGAAAATGATTACTTTACCAGCAGTGCCTCTCGAGGCTCAAACTGCTAATATTTTGGAATTACCTGAATTTGGTATTAAGGCTCCGATTTGGAAGATTGATACCCCTGATTTGAAATTGATTTATAAAAAATTAAAACAGGGAGTTGTTCTTTATCCTGGCTCAGCCTTGCCTGGCCAGGGATATGCTATTATTATTGGTCATTCATCTCAATATCCTTGGCAGGCAGGTAGATACAAATCGGTTTTTTCTCTCTTATCGCAATTGAAACCAGGTGATAAAATTTATATCTATTGGGAGCAAAAACCCTTAATTTTTGAGGTGACAGAGAAGAAAATATTTTTACCTTGGCCAAAAGGTAATGAGGGCACAGAAACAATTTTCCCACCTGAAAATAAACCAATTCTGATTTTGCAAAGTTGCTGGCCAGTGGGTGTAGCTTATAAAAGAGTGGCAGTGAAAACAGTTTTAGTGTCAGGCCTGTAAGAATTCTTTTATAATTAGTTGAATTTTTTTTCAAATTTAGTTATGCTAGAGAAGCAAAGTTTTTGTAATTTGGCGCCATCGTCTAACCTGGTCAGGACACGGGGCCTTCAATCCCGTAATATGGGTTCAAATCCCATTGGCGCCACAGATCGCTCGGAGAATATATTGCCTTTCGAAAACGTCTAAAATCCCCAGCGAGGATTTTGGACTCGCGCAAGCTCCTCGCTCCCCCCTCTTTTTCGCGCAACGCGCAAAAAGAGGGGGACCCTGCCCGCTCGTCGCTTGAGCGTTTCTCAAGGCAATATATTCTCCTCACTCTATTTAGAATTTGGAATTTAGGATTTGGGATTTGTTTAGAATTTAGGGTTTAGGATTTAGAATTTATTATGGTTATTTTAGGGATTGAAACTTCCTGCGACGAAACTTCTATTGCTCTTTTAAAGGCCGAAAAAACTAAGGCCAGTTTTTTTAATGAGCCAATAGCGAGTAACATAGCAAGCCAAATAAAAATTCACGCTCCTTATGGTGGGGTGGTGCCAATATTAGCCTCAAGGGAACATGCTAGAAATTTAGACCCTGTTTTCAAAAAAGTAATTCATGAGGCTTTCAGCTCTCTAAGGGATCTCGAGTCAAAGATAGATTTAATAGCTGTAACTCAGGGTCCGGGTTTAATCCCCGCTCTTTTAGTGGGTGTTAATTTTGCTAAAACCTTAGCTTGGGCTTGGAAGAAACCAATTATAGGAGTTAATCATTTAGAAGGGCACCTCCTCAGTTTTTTCTTGCCAGAGAAAGCTGAGAATTATCAATTTTCAAATTCCAACCCTGAACCACATAGGGTTCAGGGCCATAAACCCCACGTGGTTTATGGTTTCCAAAAAATATTCCCAGCAATCTGTCTTTTAGTTTCTGGCGGGCATACTCAGCTGGTCTACATAGAGAAAATTGGTAATTATCAAGTTATAGGGGAAACCCGCGATGATGCTGCTGGCGAATGTTTTGATAAGGGAGCGAGAATTTTAGGTCTTGGTTACCCTGGAGGTCCAGCCATTGCCGCTGAAGCAGAGAAATACAAGATACCCGCCTTGACTCGGCGAGGCAGGCAAGATACAAGATACAAGATACAAAGACTGCCTCGGCCAATGATTGATTCAAAAAATTATGATTTTTCTTTTTCCGGTTTAAAAACCAGCCTCTTATATTTTTGGCAGAAGTTAAATCCAGAAGAAAAGAAAAAACTACGGCCAGTTTTAGCTTTTGAATTGCAAGAAGCTATTACTGATGTTTTAGTAGAAAAAACTTTAAAAGCAGCCAAAGATTATTCAGTGAAATCAATTATTTTAGGCGGAGGAGTGACAGCTAATCAAAAACTAAGAGAGAAGTTTCAAGAGAAATTTAGAAAACAAAACAAGTCTTTTAATTTTTATCTCCCTCTGTTAAAATATACCACAGATAATGCTATGATGATTGCCTTAGCTGGATTTTTTGATTATTCCTTCTTAAGGTTAAAACGATTACCAAATTTGAAATGGAATAAAATAGAAGCTGAAGCTAATTTAAGATTATGAAAAAAGTTTACGATCACCAAAAAACTGAAAAACAAATTTACCGCTTGTGGGAAAAATCCGGTTATTTTAATCCTGATAAATTGCCCCAGCGACACGCTCAGGCTAAGCCTTTTACTATTATTATGCCGCCGCCTAATGCCAATGACCCTCTTCATATTGGACATGCTATTTTTGTCACCTTAGAAGATTTAATAATTCGTTATGAACGGATGAAAGGCAAAAAAGCTCTTTGGCTGCCTGGTACTGATCATGCTGGCTTTGAAACTCAGGTGGTTTTTGAAAAAAAATTAGCCCAAGAAGGCAAAAGTCGTTTTTCTTTTAGCCGCGAAGAATTTTTTCAATTGGTTTGGAATCACACTCAGAAAAATAAAAAAATTGTTAAACAGCAATTAAAAACTTTAGGCGCCTCTTGTGATTGGTCAAGAGAAAAATTTACTTTAGACAAAGATATAGTCAAAGTAGTGTATCAAACTTTTGAAAAACTTTGGCAAGATGGCTTGCTTTATCGAGGCCAGAGAATTGTGAATTATTGCCCCAAACATCAGACAGCTTTTTCAGATTTAGAAGTAAAATATCAAGAAGAAAAATCTCAGCTCTATTACGTTCGTTATGATTTTGTTAAAGATAAAGCTAAATCTATTACTGTGGCTACTACCCGGCCAGAAACTATCCCCGGAGATATGGCTCTTGCCGTTAATCCCAAAGATCAAAGATATAAGAAAATTATTGGTGAGTTAGTTATAGAACCTCTTACTCAAAGGAAAATTCCCATTATTGGTGATGAAAGAGTAGAGATAGATTTTGGCACCGGAGCTTTAAAAATTACTCCTGCTCACGATGCTTTAGATTTTGCCATTGGTCAAGACCATCATTTAGAGATCAGACAGACTTTAAATTTTGATAATAAATTCAATGATTTAGCTGGTCCTTTAAAAGGATTAAAAATGAAAGAAGCTCGGGAGAAAGCAATTGCTATTTTGAAAGATAATAAGCATTTAATTAAGGAAGAGGATTACGTTCATGAAGTCGGCCATTGTTATAAATGCGGAACCACTATTGAGCCTATGGTGATGGAACAATGGTTTGTAAAAATGACCCAACCTTTTGGGCAAGCGAAGAAATCTTTAAGAGATTTGGCTGTCGAAACGGTAAAAAAAGGAGAAATCAAAATTATTCCCAAAAGATTTGAAAAAGTCCTTTTTCACTGGATGAATAATCTAAAAGATTGGAACATTTCTCGGCAAATTGCTTGGGGAATTCAATTACCAGTGTGGTATTGTCAAGATCAAAATAACGAAAAATGTAAAAGTCATCACGGCATCATTGTTAATATTAAAAATAAACCTTCGAAATGCCCTTACTGCGGAAGTTCTAATTTAGTTCAAGACCCAGATGTCTTAGATACCTGGTTTTCTTCTGGCCAATGGCCTTTTGCTACTTTAACAACTAATAAGAAAAAAGATTTTAGTACGTTTTATCCCACAGATGTCATGGAAACTGGTTGGGATATTTTATTCTTTTGGGTAGCCAGAATGATCATGTTGGGAATCTATCAAACTGGAAAAGTGCCTTTTAAAACTGTTTATCTTCATGGTTTAGTGAGAGATAAAGATAGACAAAAAATGTCTAAATCTAAAGGCAATGTTATTGATCCTTTGGCAGTGACTGATCTTTATGGAGTCGATGCTTTAAGAATGGCTTTGATTATTGGCAATACAGCAGGTAATGATATTATTATTTCCGAAGAAAAAATCAAGGGTTATCGAAATTTTGCTAATAAAGTTTGGAATGCGAGCCGTTTTATTTTAATGAATTTACAAGAGTTTGATGGTAAAAAACCTATCTTAAAACTCCATGATAAAAAGCTTTTGGAAAATTTAGAAAAAAACGAGAAGAAAATTTCTTTTTATCTTGATAATTTTCGTTTTTCTTTGGCAGGTGAAACTTTATATCATTATTTTTGGCATACTTTCGCTGATAAGATTATAGAAGAAATGAAAGTAAGGATTAAAGAAAAAAAAGAGAGAAAAGCTGCTCAATATCTTCTCTGGAAGATTTTAGTTGATTGTTTAAAAATGCTCCATCCTTTTATGCCTTTTGTGACCGAAGCTATCTGGCAAAAATTGCCCAGTTTTTCGATCAAAAGAGAAAAGATTTTAATGGTGGCAAAATGGCCTTAAATTTTTTCATCTCTAGTTTTTTGGGCATTTTACCCATTGTTTTATGGCTGGTATTTTTTCTTTGGCAGGATATTCTTCAACCAGAACCTTTAAAATGGTTAATGATTCTTTTTGGCCTAGGCATTTTGATGACCCCTTTAGTTTGGTACGGAGAGGGTGTGTATTTAAAATTGCTAAGAGTTGATATGAATGCTTCTCTCTCTGTTTTAAATATTCTTTTAGTTTATGGAGGAATTGCCATCATCGAAGAACTAACCAAATTTTTCAGTGCTTATTTTATTTTAAAGAGAAACAAATACTTTAATGAAGCTATTGACGCGATGATTTATTTAATTGTTTTGGCTTTAGGTTTTGGTTTAGTGGAGAACATCTTGGCAGCCAGCCAGGAAATAGCAAATGGAGGCTTGCTTCTGCCAGTTTTTCAAATTATGAGTTTAAGATTTGTCGGCGCTAATTTACTTCACGCCCTTTCTAGCGGTGTCATTGGTTTTTTCTGGGCTTTATCTCTTTTAAAAAACAAAAAACCCTATCTTTATTGGGGTTTAATTTTAGGTGTAGTTTTGCATTTCTTGTTTAATCTTGTTATTATTAAATTTGGTGGAACAGCAGTATTTTTAGTCAGTTTAGGATTATTTTTTGTGACTGTTGGCCTTCTTTGGGCTTTTGATTTATTAAAGAAAATTAAAAAACCAATTAAAATTTATTACTCCTATGCTAGAAAAACAAAAATCTTTAAACATTAATAACAGTAGTAATAAAAACGATAATAGTAAAAATAAACCAGCTTGGCCGGCTTCCTCAGAAGAAGGAGAATTAGCCGTTGATTTATACGAAACCCCGGAAAGTTTAATTCTTCAGGCAGTCATTGGCGGCATGAAAGCCAATGATTTAGATATTGCTATTACTAATGATATGATTACTATTCGAGGAGAAAGAAAAAGAGAAGAAAGCGGAACTATTGATAAGTTTTATTATGAAGAATGTTTCTGGGGAGCATTTTCCCGTTCCCTTATTCTACCTCAGGAAATTAATGCTGATAAAGCTAAGGCTACTATTAAAAACGGTTTGCTGACTATTATTCTTCCGAAATTAGAAAAAACAAAAAAGAAAGTTTTAGAAATAGAAGAAGAATAAAGGATAATTGGTTTTCCTATTGCTGGGTCGGAGTGGCGGAACTGGCAGACGCACTGGGTTTAGGACCCAGCGGGGAAACCCATGAGAGTTCGAATCTCTCCTCCGACACTTTGAAACTTCGTAATCAAAAAACTCCTTTACGGGAGTTTTTTGATTGAGTAGATGTTTCCAAGGTTTAGAAGAACTTGCATCCACCTGTTGGGCCAATAAAGGTACACACCATAAAAACCAAACCCTTAGCTAAAAGCGCGATGGCTACACCAATCAAGGCATAGATAAGAGTATTTAAAGCAGTTTTCATTTTATCCGGGTTGCCGCCAGATGTAACATAGGTAAAACCAGCTGCAACAAGCATGATAGCAGCAATAATGACAACAATCCCAAAGAACCAATTCAAAACTTTAGTGGCAATAACTGTAGGATCACTTATATCAACAGTCTGATACGTAGGAGGCCAAGCAGCATACACCAATGGCGCTAAAACCATAGAGAGGAGAACTAAGACCGATATAGCTACAATTGTTTTTTTCATAATAATAAATTAAATTTAATGCATCGACCTTTTTATTAATTTTTTACTTAATTCATTATACAAATTCAAGCTGATTAAAGTCAAATTTTTTGTACTTCTACGAACCTTGAAGAAAATTAGTAATTAATTGAGGAATGCCTTTGGCTAAAAGCACTACAGCAAAACCAATTAAAGCCCAAATTATAATTTTTTGGGCAGTTTTAATTTTTTCTTCGTTACCAGCGCTGGTAATATAAACAAAACCAGCATAGATAATAATAATAGGAGTAAGAAGAATAGCTATGCCAAACAAAAAATTTATAATATTATCTACTAAAGTATAAATATCCGAGGTTTCACCTAAAGGATTTTCAATAATAAATCCTCTGCTTTTTCTTACATTTTCTATAAAATCTTTGTAATACTCTTCATTACTTTTTGGAATACAGCAAACCTGGTCTCCACAGCCAGAAACGTCTTTTAGAATCATATCAGAAATGCATTCATTTTTTGGATAACAACCATAATTACGAAAATCGCTGCAATTTTCAGCGAGGGCATTTTGACTTAAATTACCAAAAGTAAATAACGTTAATATAACCAAAGGAATTATTTTGAAAATTAAATTTTTATTTTTTTGATTTTTCATTTTTGTAATATTTTAAATATTTTTTTTCATAAATTTTTTTATTTATTTATTACAATCTGCAGGAGTCGTGCATTCATGAACACAACCTTCTGGACATATCATTATATCTCCTAGACGACAATTCATTAACTTTGGGTATTTAGCTAAAAATTCTGCTTCTATATTGCCATCTTTATCTGTATGCTGTTTTAATGTACAGCTATTAAATGGTTCACACTTACCATAATTCTTACATAGCTTCATTAGTCCTCCGCCTGGGCATGGCCCTCCTTGATTTGGTGGTTCTGGATTTTCAGGTTGTGCTATAATCTTTGAAGGATCTGCTGGAACACAACAGATAGTGCCTTCAGGACAATGAGCATAAGGTTCAGGCATTATTCCTGAAGCTCCGGAACAATTTGGATTCCATTGGCCCCATCCTTCCATTTTTTCCACACAAGCATATCCTGCATTGTCACTGCACCAATTTTCTGTTTTTCCTCCCCCGCCACCTCCATTTCCACCTCCATCGCCACCTCCATTTCCATTATTTCCTTCGTTATTATTTATAGTTTCAGATTGTTCTGTGCATTCTAGGTGCCACCAAGTGCCAGTATAATCTTGACCACCTAATTTAGCCACTAACCAAAAAACGGTGTTGATAATCAACCAAGCACATAAAATAATTATTAAACCAATTAAAGCACTGGTGATTGTTTGCTGACCAGCTTTAATGTTAGTTTCATTGCCACTAGAAAATATCCAGCGAAAACCGCCATAAATGATAAAACCAACGACAATTAAAAAAGCAATTTCCAGAGCAAATTTCAAGACATTTTGGAATAAAACCAATAAATCACAGGCAGTGCAAGGTTGACTTTCATTAATATTCGGAGTTTCTGGATCATCAACACTTCTGCCACAAGGCACTAATCCTGCGGCCTTAGTGATAACTGGAATAAATAGAACCAATAACAGAAAAATAATAATTAATTTTTTCATTGATTTGTTAACTGTTTTCGCCATTCCAATTCAATACCAGAAGCAGCGCTAGAGACTGCTTGGTCTGCTGAAATATTACCTAGATTGATATCATTAATCATTTTGTTAAAAAGAGAGGTTATTTGTTGAAAATCAAATTGATACCAATTTCTACTCGTTAAAATCTGACTGGCAAAAATGCCTGCTTGGCTATCTTTCATAGCAGAAGAGATTAAATCTAATCTGGCTGGAGGATTTTTGGTTTGGCTAAAATAATATTGGGAGACACCTTGGCTGCTAAGATATTTTAAAAATTGCCAAGCAGCTTGTTGAGATTTAGAGCGGTTTGAAACCACGGCATTCATGGTTCTGCCATAATTAATTTGATTGCCAATATTTTCAAATCCGAAAAAAGGAAAACGAGTAATGCCATATCTCAAATCAGGAGACTCCTGTTTAATTATCTGTTGAGATAGATTATAACTAATAATCATGGCTGTTTTTCCTTGAGAAAAAGCATAAATGGCATTAGGGAAATTATTACCCCAGGTATAATATTTTGATTTGGGATTAGCAAATTGGGTATATTCTTTTAAGGCCTCTACTCCAGGAATTAGTTTCGTGTCATCTTGTGTGATCCAATTATTAAAAGTAATGTTAGTATTCTGTTTATCAACCATTGAAGAGCCTAATTTCATCATTAGCTCAGCAAGAATATCAGCGCTCCAATTAATATTATCGCTGGTGCCTAAAGCAATGGCAGCTCTAGTGATTTGCCCCTGAGGATTAGTTTTTCTTAATTTTGGCACTAATTCTAAGATATCGTTCCAGGTTTGAGGAGGAAGAGGAATTTTATAATAATCAAAAATATCTTTATTATAATAAAGAGCTAAAGTATCAATGGAAAGGGGTATGCCTAAAAGAGAGTTATTACTGACTAAATCGTCCTGAACAATTTGGGGATAAGTTTCGTTAAGAAGACGCAAATTAAAATCTTTATCTTTATTCAAGTCTAAAACGCTAATTTTATCTTGAAACATTGGTAACCAATTACCAGGCAGCATAAAAATGTCCGGAGCTTTATTATTAGCAAAACCTTTAATTAAATCATCGTAATAAGAAGCTGTTTCTTTTTGGGTATAATGAATACTAATATTTTTGTGTTGTTGACTAAAAGAATTGATTAAAGGATTAATGACAGCTGGCGAGTCATCTATTCCCCACATTTCTAAAGTTACTAACTTAGTGCTGGGTCTTCTCCAAAAAATACCCAAAACAATAAAACCAATAATAATACCAATAATGACGAAAATGATTGTTTTTTGACGTGAAGTCATAGTTTTTGTGAATTTTTAATTTGACAACTTTGCCACGTTTAACGCGGCTTCGCCATCGATTTTGTTAAAAAGCCATAATGGGTAATACTTAAGGCAAGCTCTCTTTCTATTTGAAAACCAAATTTTTCCAATAATTCTAAAGCCTCTTGTTTCGCGATAGGGAAAAGAAAATTTTTATTAGGCAGTTTCTCTGGTTCCCATTCAATTAAAACTAAAAATCCTTCTGGTTTTAAAATTCTTTTTGCCTCTTCAATGATAGCTTCTTTTTTCTCTACCTCAAAAAGAATATTAGCAATAAAAACTAAATCGCATGAATTATCATCTAAACCACTTCCTTTGGGCATTTCTAAATTAGCCCAGCGAGTCTCAATGAGCGAATTTAAACCCTCTAATTTAGCACGAAAAGCTAAAGCCTCAAGCGAGGGTTTCCAGATATCTAAAGCCATTACTCGGCCATTGGGCTTTAATCTTTTAGCCATCTCCAAAGTAAAATAACCATTGCCGCAACCAAAATCAGCTACTATCATTTCTTCTTTCAGGGGTAAAAGATTTATCACCTCAGCAGGATTCAGAAAAGATGTCATAATGATATTATATGATATTATACCAAACTAAAGCAAAGAAATACCAGCTATTTTATCTCCTTTTTCTAGTTTCATGATTCTTACTCCTTGAGTCGCTCGTCTTAAAATTGGAATACTATTTAAATTAGCTTTAATGATTTGAGCTTTTTGAGAAATAGCAATTAAAGTTTCTTGATTTTGGACCAAAGAAGTTTTGACCAAAACACCGGTTTTTAGAGTTGTTTTAGCAGTTTTAATGCCTGAACCTCCTCTTTTTTGTTTTCGATACTCATTTAATTTTGTTCTCTTACCAAAACCGTTTTCGCTGATAACCAGGGTTTGAGGGTTAGTTTTAATTACTTCTGGAGCAATGGTAATCAGGTTGATTATTTTATCATTTTCAGCTAATTTTAATCCTCTGACACCGCTAGTTGTTCTAGCCAAAGCTCGCATTTCCTTTTCCGAAAAACGGATAGCCTGACCATTTTTGGAAATTAAAATAAGATCATCATTACCTGTACTAAAGGCTGCATCAACAAGACTATCATTACTTATTAACTTGATAGTAACGATTCCTCCTTTTCTCATATTCTCGTATTCTTTGAGAAGAGTTTTTTTGACCATACCTTTTTCTGTAGCCAGAACAAGATAACGATAATTGGTCTCCTTTAAATTTATAGCTAGATTTAAAAGAACTATGACTTGTTCTCCTTGTCGTAGATTGAGGTAATTTTGAATCAATTTTCCTCGACCAGTTCTCGAACCTTCAGCAATTTCAAAAGCCGGGAGTTGAAAAAGGTAACCTTTGTTGGTAAAAAGAAGAATTTTATCACGATTATTAGCTGCTAAAAGATGAGAAATAGCATCTTCTTCATTTTTGGTTTCATAACCAATCACTCCTTTACCTCCTCTTTTTTGAGTTTTTAAAGCTAGAGGCTCCATTTTCTTGATATAGCCAGTCTGGGATAGAGTAATCAGAATTTCTTTAGAAGGAATTAATTCTTCTTCTTTAATTTCTCCGGGAAGAAAAGGTTCAATTTGAGTTTTCCTAGCGTCGTCATGCTTTTCTTTTAAAGCATTTAATTCATCTTTTATGATTTTAAGGATTCTTTTTGGCTCTTGAAGAATAAGGCTGTATTCTTTTTCTAATTTTAGTTTTTCTTGCAATTCATCTTCAATTTTTTGTTTTTCTAATCTTGCCAAGTTAGAAAGCTTCATTTCTAAAATTGCATTAGCCTGAATTGCACTAAAACGATATTTGACCATTAATTTCTTTTGGGCATCATCTCGGTTGAGAGAAGTTTTGATTAATTTGATAATCTCATCAATGTGATTTAAGGCTTTTGATAAACCTTCTAAAATGTGAATTCTTTCTTTGGTTTTTTTGAGGAGAAACTCAGTTCGTCTTTTAATAACATCTTTGCGATGATTAAGATATTCTTCCAGGATATTTTTCAAAGAAAGAACTTTTGGTTGTAAACCATTCTCTACTAAAGCCAACATATTTACATGAAAGGATTTCTCCATCTCCGTATATTTAAAGAGCTGGTTTAAAATTCTCTTAGGCAAGGCATTATTATGAAGATCAATGGCTATTTGTAACCCTTTCTTATCTGATTCATCTCTTAAATCTTTAATGCCTTCGATTTTCTTCTCTTCTACTAATTGAGCGATTTTGGTTATTAAATCTGCTTTATTCACCTGATAAGGAATTTCTGTCACCAAGATTTTTTTATGTTTATTATCATCAATAATTTCTGTTTTAGCTCGACAAACAATCGTTCCTTTACCAGTAGCATAAGTTTCGAGAATATTTTCTTGACCATAAATAATACCACCGGTAGGGAAATCCGGGCCTTTAACATAAGTCATCAATTCTTCAATGGAAGCTCCTGGTTTGTCAATTAAATAGATAATAGCCTCGACTATTTCTTTAAGATTATGAGGAGGAATGTTGGTGGCCATACCTACAGCAATGCCCATAGCTCCATTTAAAATTAATTGCGGCAATCTAGCTGGTAAATATTTTGGCTCTTCTCTGGTAGCGTCATAATTGGGCATAAAATCAACGGTTTCTTTATCTAAATCCTCGAGCATTTCACCGGCTAAGCTGGTAAGTTTGCATTCAGTGTACCTCATAGCGCCTGGCGGATCACCGTCAATGGAACCAAAATTACCTTGGCCTTGAACCAAGGGATACCTTAAAGAGAAATCTTGAGCCATTCTGACTAAGGAGTCATAAACAGCAATATCACCGTGAGGATGAAATTTGCCTAAGGTTTCTCCCACAACTGTGGCTGATTTTCTAGTTTTAGCTGAACTGGTTAAACCTAATTCATTCATGGCAAAAAGAATCCGCCTCTGAACCGGCTTAAGGCCATCTCGAGCGTCAGGCAAAGCTCGGGAAATAATTACTGACATGGCGTAATCCAAATAAGATTCTCGCAGTTCTTCTGTAATTTCTCGGGGTTGGATATTTTTAGGTTTTTCTTGCTTATCCTCCATAATTATAGATTAGATTTTAAGACAATTAATTTTGTTTCTTGGGGTAATTGGGTTTTACGAATAACTAATTTATCTAATTCTTCTGGTTTTTTTCCGAAAGCTTTAAGGAATTTTTCTAAAGCCCCAAGTTTAATTTTGGAACCTTTCAATTGATAGTGCATAGGAATAACGATTTTGGGCTCAATTTGATTGATAATAGCTACTGCTTCTTCAGCGTCAAGAGTATAAATTCCTCCCACAGGAATAAAAAGAAGATCAATTTCTGAAAGTTTTTCCAAGGTTTCTTCTTTAAGGATTTTTTCTCCTAAATCGCCTAAATAGCATAAGGTTAAATCTTCAGCTTCAATTTTATAGATCGTATTATATCCTCGATCCCGGCCCAGGCGATTATCATGATAACTTAAGATCCCTTCTACAAAGATTCCTTCTTTTTCGATTTCGCCAGGTCCTTCTAAAACAAAAGGTTCGCCTAAAATAGCGCTTTTGTTGTTATGATCTTCGTGGGCATGAGAGATTAATAAAATATCCGCCTTGAAACGAGGAGGTTTAAAACCAAGAGATTCTTCTGAATAAGGATCAAGAGCAATAACTTTGTTTTTTGTTTCGATTTTAAAGTAAGATTGCCCAAAGTATTGTATAATCATTTTAAATATTTTAACACAATTAAGTTAATCTTTTAAATAATTGGAGGCTCAAAATAGTAATCACAATAGCAAATAAAATAAAGATTGAAAGAGAGGGGATAAGACCAGCAGTTGTTAATTGATTAATCGTCGATGCTGGTAAGGTATGAGAAAGGATAATCCAGCGTAAACTATTAATGCCATAGGTAAGGGGATTATATTTAGAAAGACTCACCATCCAATGAGGGGAGTTATTGATAGGGAAAAAGGCTCCTGAAAGAAAAACCATGGGCGTAATAATCATTTGAAGAATGATGGTAAAACTTTCCGTTCTTTTAAGCCTAGCGGTTAAAAAAATACCTAGACCAGCCATGCCATAAGCAATAAGGAAAATAATAGCTAATCCTTCGAAGAAGATTTTTAAAGAAAAATTAATACCCAAATACGGAGTAGCAAGTAAGAGCAAGGCTCCTTCAATGAGGGCGGTTGAAGCAGCTCCTAAAATTTTGCCTAAAGCGATGTAAGATCGGGGTACAGGAGAAACCAAGATTTCTTTGAGGAAACCAAATTCTCTATCCCAGACAATAGACATAGTGGAAGAAAGAGCCATGGTGGTCACGCTTAAAGCCAGAATGCCAGGGAAGAAAAATTCTGCAAAATCATAAGGTAAAGAAACGAGAGGGAAAATAGTTTTGAGTCCTGTACCAAAAAAAACTAAAAACAATAAAGGTAAAAAGATGGAAGTAAAAAATTTAAGAGAATTTCTTAAATAAATAAGAATTTCTCGATACCAAAGAATATAAATGCCAGAAAGTTTAGTCATTTTTAGTATTTTTGTTATCCCTGTCTTTTTTAGGCGTGGTGAAAAAAGAGAATATAGTTGATAAATCAAAAGAAGGAGTTTCTTCTTCTAATTTTCCATTATTATTTTCTCTGATTTGTCTTCCAGTTAACTCCAGAAAAACATCTTCTAAAGTTGGTCTTCTCAATTCCAGAGAAATTATTTTTGAAGGTAAAGATTTAACTAAAATAGGCAAAAATTCATCACCTTGGTCAACCTCAATTTTTATTTCTTTACCCAATCTTTTGATTGAATATTCAGGGAATCTTTGTTTGAATTCTATTTCTGCTTTTTCATTGTCTGTAGTTTTCATAGTAATAATGTCTGCGCCAATCATTTTTTTAAGATTCTCCGGGGTATCTAAAGCAATAATTTTACCACGGTCAATGATGGCTACCCTGTCGCAGCTTTCAGCTTCATTCAAATACTGGGTAGTCAAAAAAATGGTAATGTCTTTCTTTTTCCTCACGGTAAAAATATAATCCCAGATTTTCTTTCTGGTTTGAGGGTCTAGACCGATTGTAGGCTCGTCTAAGAACAGAATTTTTGGCTGATTAATTAAAGATCTGGCAATTTCTAGTCTTCGCTTCATGCCGCTGGAAAAATTTTCTATTTTTACTTTTCTTCTTTCCCATAATTCACATAGTTTTAAAAGTTCAATTTTCCTTTGGGTAAATTCTTTTCTGGAAACTCCGTAAAGCATGGCATGAAGAAAAAGATTTTCCTCTGCTGTTAAATGATTATCCAAAGTAATTTCTTGAAAAACCAAACCAATGGAATTTCTCACTTGATCTGGGTTAGAATTCACATTATAACCATTAATATAAGCTACTCCAGCAGTAGGTCGAGTCAGAGTGCAAAGAATGTTAATGGTAGTGGTTTTTCCAGCGCCATTAGGTCCCAAAAAGCCAAAAATTTCTCCTTTTTTAACAGAGAAAGAAATACCAGCCACTGCTTTAATGGCGCCATATTGTTTACGTAAATTTTCTACTTGAATGACCTCTAAAATATCATTTTGATTTTCTTCAATTTGTTCTTCTTCTGATGAATCATTCATAAAATAAACTCAATTAAAAATTGAAAATTAAAAATTAAAAATTGTGCAGAATGCCCATCTTCTTTCTTACCTCTTTGATTGTTTCTTTGGCAATTTGAGACGCATAAGTGTTTCCTTCTTTTAATATTTTCTTGATTAAATCCGATTTATTTTCATAATATTGGCGTTTTTCTTGGATGGACTTTAAATAGCTATAAATTCTTTGAGCTAAATCTTCTTTTAATGGTTGATATTTGATGCCAGTGCTTAGATATTCTTTTTCATATCTTTTCCTTTGGTTACTAGTCATAAATAATTCAATCAAAGTTAATAAGGTATAAACTCCGCCATTGGCTGGAATTTTTTTGCCTTTACCAGAATCTGTTGGCACTTTTGCTAATTTTCTCCTAATGGTTTCTAAATCATCAAGTAGGCTGATATAACTATCCTCTTTGGTTTTTGACATTTTTCCTTCTCCGGTTAAAGAAGGAATGTAAGCACCTTTAGTTAAATAGGCCTGGGGTTCGGGAAAAGTTTGGCCGAAATAATGATTAAAACTTCTGGCTACTTCTCGAGTGAGTTCCAAATGAGGCAGTTGGTCTTGACCGACAGGCACTAATTCTGATTTATAAATTAAAATATCTGCTGCCATCAAAATCGGATAATATAAAAGCCCTAAATTAATGTATTTAGGTTGTTCTAGTTTCTTTTCTTTATAAGTAGGTAATTGTTCTAAACGAGAAACAGGATAAAGAGTAGAGAAATAATAAGCTAATTCTAAATGCTCTGGAATTTGCGATTGGATAAAAAGATGAGATTTTTTAGGGTCAAGGCCGCAGGCTAAATAATCTAAAACCAATTCTTTTATTTGTTGAGGATATTTATCTGGATTATAAGGAGAAGTAATGCCGTGAAGATCAGCCACGAAATAAAGACAATCTAAATCTTTTCTTTCCTGAAGATCTAAATAACCTTTTATTCCTCCCAAATAATTCCCCAAGTGCAAGGGTCCAGTGGGTCGAGTGCCAGAAAGAACTCTAATTTTTTTATTCATATTTTGAATATTTTGAAGAGCGGGTAACGGGAATCGAACCCGTATATCTTGGTTGGAAGCCAAGCACACTACCATTGTGCTATACCCGCGTATTAAAAAGAGATCATTTAATGATCTCTAATCCATTTTAACTCTTTATCAGTAAAAAATCAACGAAGAGTTAAAT
>Ga0315282_10007864_pt1 | contig 17403 bp, 20 predicted proteins | sample YL17G07_20_MG_FD_203693 | JGI IMG/M metagenome (GOLD analysis project Ga0315282, IMG submission 203693) | Sediment microbial communities from Yellowstone Lake, YNP, Wyoming, USA - YL17G07_20 | ecosystem: Environmental > Aquatic > Freshwater > Lake > Sediment | place: USA: Wyoming | collected... | reverse complement strand
GATTTGGTGTGAAAGGGTTATTACTGGACGATGGCTATCAGCATCTTCCGCTCTATCGAGATATCAATATCCTGCTCATCGACTCACACATCGGTTTTGGAGACGATACCCTTCTGCCGAGAGGGATTCTAAGGGAACCTTTATCTCAACTTCGCAGGGCCGATCTCTTCCTTCTCACCAAAGTGGAGGATCCTGAGGGCTATCAACCTTTGGAGAAAAAAATTCATGAAATTCATCCCTCGGCACAGGTGTTTCACTGCCATTACGAACCGGTGAGTCTGGTGGGCCCTAAGGAGGAGCAAGAAGAGGTTTATTCTTTGAAGGGAAAGAAAATACTCGCTCTTTCCGGGGTCGCTGACCCCCAATTCTTCTCTTCCATGCTAAGGAAGTCCGGAATGAAGATTGTTAGAGAAGCGATCTTCCCCGATCACCATCTTTACACCAATAAAGATTTATCTTCCGTAGAAGAGAAAAGTAAGAGAGTCGATTGCATTGTCACAACGGAGAAGGATATGGTAAAATTAAAGAAATTAAATATTGATCGCCTTCCCATTCGAGCTCTTCGAATTGAAGTGAAGATATGGGAGGAAAAAGAATTTTATCAAAGGGTCTTGGAGATTTTTTGAAAATCCCCCCTCTCCCCCCCTTGTAGGGAACGGTTTCAAACCGTTCCCTACAGGGGCTAGGGGGATTAAAAGGAGAATCAAGAGGATGAGGGAACTCGTTAAAATATTCGATACCACTTTACGCGATGGAGAGCAATCCCCCGGGGCGACCATGAACATCGCCGAAAAGGTGAGGATTGCTGAGCAATTGGAAAAATTGAATGTCGACATCATCGAAGCCGGTTTTCCCATCTCTTCAGAGGGAGACTTCGAGGCGGTCAAAACCATTTCGCGAACCATTAAACGGTCAGAAGTGGCGGCATTGGCCCGCACGAATCCTAAAGATGTCGATCGCGCTTGGGAGGCAGTGAAGGGAGCTAAGTCTCCCAGGCTCCACATATTCGTCTCGACCTCCGACATCCATCTCCAACACCAGCTCAAGATATCGAAAGATGAAGTAATCAGGATGGCTACACGCTCTGTGGCAAGAGCAAGGCGTTACACTTCCAATATCGAATTCTCAGCCATGGATGCCACCCGAAGCGATATCGACTTCCTCTCAGCGGTCATGGAAGCGGCCGTCCAGTCAGGGGCAACCACGATCAACATCCCGGACACGGTCGGCTATGCCATTCCTTCAGAGTTCGGGGCCCTCATTCGAACCCTCAGGCAGAAGGTTCGGGGAATAGAAAAGGCGATCTTGAGTGTCCACTGTCATAATGATCTTGGCCTGGCAGTGGCAAATTCACTGGTTGCCGTTCAGAACGGCGCCAGACAGGTGGAGTGTACGATCAATGGAATTGGTGAGAGGGCGGGCAATGCCTCCCTTGAAGAGGTGGTCATGGCGATTCGTACCCGGAAGGACTTGCTCCCCTTTCACACCCGGGTCTTTCCCAAGCATCTCTTTACTACAAGCCGTCTGGTCTCGAAGATCACCGGAATGGCCGTTCAACCCAACAAGGCAATCGTAGGGGCCAATGCTTTCGCCCACGAATCCGGGATTCATCAGGATGGCATCCTGAAAGAGAAACTGACTTATGAAATCATGACACCTGAATCGGTGGGGATCTCAAAAAGTTCTCTCGTACTTGGGAAACTCTCCGGTCGGCATGCCTTCAGGGAAAGATTGAAAGATCTGGGATATCGACTTTCTACGGCAGACCTGGAGCTTGCCTTCAGACAATTCAAACAACTCGCTGATAAAAAACGCGAGATCTATGATGAGGATATTGAGTCGATCGTCGTGGAGGAAATTCTCCGAGTGCCTCGCCGTTTTAAATTGGTCTATATCAATGTCATTGCCGGAAATGTCACCGTCCCCACGGCTACGGTTCAGATGGAGGTGGATGGTCAACTCATGCTGGAGGCAGGCTTTGGAGATGGACCTGTGGATGCCACCTTCAAAACGATCAAGAAGATCACACGGACTAAATCAAAGCTCTTACAGTTTGCCATCAACGCCATTACCATTGGAACAGAGGCTCAAGGAGAAGTGACGGTCAAACTGGAGGAGAAGGGTCAAACCGTAATCGGTCAGGGGGCGGACACGGATGTGATCGTAGCCAGCGCCAAGGCTTATATCAACGCCCTCAATAAGATGGAATTCAGAAAACAGAAATTGGTGGGGATGTGAGGGAGTAGGGAACGGTTTGAAACCGTTCCCTACAGGTATTTGGAATTTTGGATTTCGGATTCTTGCTCTACGCACTTCATATCAGATAGAAGAATATGAAAACGAAACATCCGATGACGATCACGGAAAAAATTCTGGCTGCCCATGCAGGGAAAAAACGAGTTTCTCCTGGTAAACTTCTCAATGTCCGAATCGACCTCGCCCTCGGCAACGACATCACCGCCCCCCTTGCCATCAAAGCCTTCAAAGAGATCGGCGCAAAAAAGGTCTTTCATCGGGATCGGATCGTTTTGGTTCCTGATCACTTCACGCCGGCGAAGGATATCCTCTCTGCGGAACAGTGTAAGATCCTCAGGGAGTTTGCAAAGGCCCAACGCCTCACCCATTTTTTTGAAATCGGGGAATGTGGGATCGAACACGCCCTACTCCCAGAAAAGGGTTTGGCCTTACCTGGAGAGGTAGTCATCGGCGCTGACAGTCATACCTGCACCTACGGAGCCCTCGGCGCCTTTTCAACGGGTGTGGGCAGCACAGACCTTGCTGCCGCCATGGCAACAGGAAACCTCTGGTTTAAGGTTCCAGAGAGCTTCAAACTCATCTATTATGGGAAAATTAATTCCTGGGTTTCTGGAAAGGACTTAATCCTTTTCACCATCGGTGACATTGGCGTTGATGGAGCCCTCTATCAGGCCATGGAGTTTTGTGGAGAGGCCATCCAAAATCTTTCCATGGCAAGCCGATTCACGATGGCCAATATGGCCATCGAGGCCGGGGCAAAGAATGGAATCATTGAACCGGATGAAACCACTCTCCAGTTCGTCAAACCCAGAGCCAAGAGACCCTATCGAATTTATCGAAGTGATCGAGAAGCAAACTATGCAGAGGCGCGAGAATATAATGTCTCAAAAATTTTTCCACAAGTCGCACTTCCCCACATCCCATCGAATGTGAAGGATGTCAGAGAGATTGGAAAGATCGAGATCGATCAGGTCATCATCGGCTCTTGCACCAATGGTCATCTCGATGATCTTCGTGTGGCCGCCAAGATATTAAAGGGAAAAAAGACCGCTCCTTCCTTGCGTCTCATCATCATTCCTGCCACTCAGGAGATTTACCATCAGGCATTGAAGGAAGGGCTGTTCGAAATATTTCTTTCGGCAGGCGCTGTCATCAGTCCGCCCACCTGCGGCCCCTGTCTGGGAGGGCATATGGGCGTTTTGGCTGGAGGGGAAAAGGCATTGGCCACCACGAATCGTAATTTTCGAGGAAGAATGGGGCATCCCCAGAGCGAGGTTTATCTCTCCAGTCCGGCAGTGGCGGCCGCCAGTGCGGTGAAAGGGAGGATCTGTCATCCTGAGGAAATCATGAAAAAAGGATTCAAGGGGTCCAGAGTTCAAGGAGTCAAGTGAGATCGAATAAAGAAAGGAAAGTAGGGGTTAAGGATTTCTAGGAAGCCAATGAGGTTTTTTAGATTCACTCGAACCCTTGAACCCTCGAATCCTTGAACCCTTATTAGCAACATCATAGGGGAAGAACCAGATACGATGAAGACTGAAGGAAGAATCTGGAAATTTGGGTCAGATGTCGATACGGATGCCATCATCCCGGCCCGTTACCTGAATCAGTCCAATGCCATGGAACTGGCAAAACATGTGATGGAGGATGAGCGGCCTCAGTTTTTTCATAAAATCAGGAAGGGGGATATTCTCTTGGCCGAGAAGAATTTCGGTTGCGGGTCATCCAGGGAGCATGCGCCCCTTGCCTTGAAGGCAGTGGGGATCTCCTGTATTATTGCAAAAAGTTTTGCAAGAATCTTTTACCGAAATGGACTCAACCTCGGACTTCCCCTTTTAGAATCCTCAGAGGCTTCTGAGGCGATCCAGGAAGGGGATCGGGTTCGAGTGAACCTCACCACTGGCGAGATCTTCGACCTCACCCAAAAGAGGATTTTTTTTGCAAAACCCATCCCGGCCTTTATGCAGGATTTAATCAAGGATGGGGGTTTGATCCGGCACCTTCGAAAAAAGGGGCTGAAGGGGAACAGATAATGTCAAATGCCAAAGTTCAAATTTGACATTTGATGGTCTCTTAAAAAGTTAGAAAATTGCCATTTTTCAAAAACTGCTAAATGATTAAAAGTAGTTATGAAAGCAATTTTCGTTTTTTTGACTTTTTACGAATGCATCACATTTGGATTTTGAAATTTGACATTCTTGTAAATTTCCCTCTTGACAACATCCCCTTTTTTCCCTATTAAATAAAAAATAACGTGTTCGTGTCACGTGAATCGTGTTAGTGAAAAATTAAAATCTATCACCCGTCACCAACACGAGTCACCAGCACCAATCACTCAGGGGATGGAGGAGTCCATGAAGAAAGAGAAATACAATGTCGCTGTGGTAGGGGCCACCGGTGCAGTGGGAAATGAAATGGTCGCTATCTTAGAGGAGAGAAACTTCCCGGTGGATAAGTTGAAACTTCTTGCCTCCACACGGGGTGCGGGCAAAAAGATGGAGTTTAAAGGAAAGTCTTATACGGTTGAGGTGTTGGACGAGAACTCCTTCACTGGAGTAGATATCGGCCTCTTCTCTGCAGGAGGTTCGGTAAGCGAAAAGTTTGCCCCCATCGCGGGAAAAGCAGGCTGTGTGGTGATTGACAATACCAGCGCCTTTCGGATGAACCCTGAAGTCCCTCTTGTGGTTCCAGAGGTGAACGCTCATGCGATTGCTCAGTATCCAAAAAAGAATATCATCGCCAACCCAAACTGTTCCACCATCCAGATGGTGGTCGCGCTGAAGCCCATTCACGATGTCGCCCGGATCAAAAGGGTGGTGGTCTCCACCTATCAGGCAGTCTCTGGAACGGGAAAGAGAGCGATCAAAGAATTGGAGACCCAGGTTCTTGCCATCTACAACCAGCAGGAGATCAAGAAGGAGGTCTATCCCCATCAGATCGCCTTCAACTGTCTTCCTCACATCGATGTCTTCTTGGACAACGGTTACACCAAAGAGGAGATGAAGATGGTCAATGAGACGAAGAAGATCATGGAGGATAATTCAATCGGTGTGACCGCTACGACCGTGAGGGTTCCTGTCTTCTACGGCCATTCCGAATCCGTCAATATCGAGACAGAAAAGAAATTGAAAGCGGATGAGGTAAGAAAGATTCTCTCAAAGGCTCCAGGGGTCGTGGTCGTGGACGATCCCAAGAAATTTGAATATCCCCTGGCCATCCATGCGGCGGGCAAGGATGAGACCTTTGTTGGAAGGATACGGGAGGATGAATCAATTCCGAATGGAATCAATATGTGGATCGTTTCGGACAATATCCGGAAAGGCGCTGCGCTCAATGCCGTCCAAATTGCTGAAATCCTGATCCAGAAGTACCTATAGCAGGATTCTGAATAAGTCTTTGTAAACTCCTTCTTGTCATTCCTGTGCAAACAGGAATCCAGTTCTTTGTATATAGTTCCCTGCTTTCGCAAGGATAAGCCTGGACTCCCGCTTGCGCGGGAGTGACGCACAAACTGGGTTTTAAGAACTTGTCAAAAAAATCAATCTCAAAAGGAGGTCAAGTGATGAAAAGACAAAAAGGAATTTGGTTTTTGATTTCTCTTCTGACCACGATCTCATTGGTCTGGACAATTCCCGGGATTGCGGCTGAGAAATCTTATAAGATTGGAGTCAACCTTGAGTTCACCGGGCCTTGGGCAGAGGTGACCAAGACCGTAAGAAATGCCATGGTCATGGAAGTGGAGCGGATAAATAAAATGGGTGGCATCGACAGACATCCTCTTGAGCTGATCTTCGAGGACAACGGCTTCGATTTAGGAAGAGTGGCAGCCAATATGACCAAGTTTACCAAAGACAAAGAGATCATCGCCGTTATTGGTCCCTTCGAGGATAATTTACAGGCGACAAGTAGGGCCATTGCCGAGAGAGAGAAGATTACCAACATCATCATCTGCCCTTCCAACCCGATGGTGCGAGGCTTAAAGCAGAAATGGGCCTTCAATATCGCTCAGAGCGACATCATTGTTTCACAGAAGTTGGTGGACCTCTCTTTAGCCCGGAAATATAAAAAAGTGCTGGTCTTCCATGCTGCCCATCCTTTAGCCCAGAGCCTGGCTGAATACTATAAACGCTTTGGCGAGGAGAAGGGAATGAGGGTCATCGTTTCTAAAGAAACTCATAAGCCGACTGACATCGACATGACTCCCCAGCTCATCAAACTCAAACCCATCATCGAAAAGGAAAAGATAGATGCCTTCTATGCCTCCACCGCTGGCCCACCCGGCCCTATCATCTGCAAGAATTTACGGACCTTGGGGGTGAAGACTCCGATTCTTGGAACCCATGCCTTTGGATTCGGCTTTATCATCGCCCTGGGTGGAGAAGCCATGGAAGGGGTGGAGTTCGGGGCTGGAAAACCTGTGGTCCCTGATCAACTCGATGAGAATGATCCTGTCCGACCTGTCATCCTCGATTTCGATAAGCGATATAAGGAACGCTATGGTGTAGGGATTGACCAAATCGCGGGTCATGCCCACGATACGATCTCGCTCATTTATGATGCCCTGAAACGATGTCAGGGAAAGGTCACGCGGGCTACATTCAGGAATGCTCTAGAGAATACCAAGGGTCTAAAGAATTGTCATGGAATTTACAATTACAGCCCCACTGACCATGATGGTTTGAGTAAAAAAGATATGGTTTTCATTCGGATCGAAGGGGGTAAGTTCAAACGAATTAAATTCCCTGGATTCGAATAAAGGTTGAAGGCAATATAAATTATATGGTAAATCAAGGGGTGAGCAAATCATTGATTGGCTCACCCCTTTTTTGTGACAATTGTGACCTTAATGTTGCATTGAATCGGCAGTTAGGTGCGCTTTCCAACCTTTACCAAGCGGTTTTTTTGGATGTTTTATGGGTAATATGCCCTGTCACATGAGGTGGTCTTTGGAAAATGTCTGGAGCTTAAGTAGCAACACGGTCGAAGGTTCCGCTGTAAAGGTCTTCCAGCACACCCAACCGCCTTTTGCAACATTTTTTTTGCAACGATAAGGTTAGACTTCATGGACTTTTGGACTTACCTCCCGCAACTTTTTTCCTCTGGTATTACCATCGGAGCCATCTATGCCCTGGTGGCCTTAGGATTCGTGACCATCTCCAGGGCTTCCCAAATCATCAATTTTGCCCAAGGGGAGTTTGTCATGTTAGGAGGAGTCATCACCTTCTTCTTCCTGAAAGAGGTGAACCTCCCCTACCCCTTAGCTGCTCTGATAGCCATACTGATCGTTGCCCTCATTGGCTTCGTGATGCATCTCTCAGTGGTCTACCCTCTGCGAAAGGCTTCCATTGTCATACTCCTCATGGCCACTTTAGGGGCTTCCATCTTCCTCAGCAGTACCAGTGGTCTTATCTTTGGAACGCTGCCTAAAGCCCTTCCTCCTTTCTCCGGTGAGCAACCTCTCCAGTTATGGGGGGTCTTTGTTCTTCCCCAGAGCATCTGGGTTTTGTTATCCACTTTTATATTGCTGATTTTTCTCTATCTTCTTTCCCACCGGACATTATTGGGTAAGGCCATGGAGGCAAGTTCCACGGATCCTTTAGGTGCTGATCTCTTGGGAATATCAAGAAACCTCATGGTCTTTTTAGCTTTCGGAGTAAGTGCAGGAGTAGGCGCCTTTGCTGGAATACTAATCACCCCGATATTCTTTACCAGTTATAGTTCTGGGACGCTTCTGGGTCTGAAGGGCTTTATCGCAGCCGTCTTGGGAGGCTGGGGAAAGAACAGTGGTGCAATTCTTGGAGGGTTTGTCCTCGGGATTGTGGAATCTTTAAGTTTGGCCTTCATCCCTTCTGGGTATAAGGATGCAGTGGCCTTTATCATTTTATTACTCATCTTATACTTCAGACCCAAAGGAATTTTAGGTTCACCTTTTATTGATAGCCGCCGATGGTAGATTCGAAAAAAAATGAATTCAGAAAGAGGGACGTCTTTTATCTGGCGCCCCTTTGGTTACTTTCTTTAATTGCGCCTGACCCATACCTCTATCATAAAAAAGAGTTTAAAAAGAAAGACCTCTTTTATCTCGGCGCGATATGTTTGGCGCCCCTGATCTGGTTTGATCCACACTTCCATCATCTCATGGTCTTGGCAGGAATCTACGCCATCTTGGCCTTGGGATTAAGTCTCTTTATGGGTTATGCGGGGCAGATTTCATTAGGACACGCTGCCTTCTTTGGAATCGGCGCCTATACCACAGCCATCTTAACGACTCGTTATGCCCTTCCAACCTTTGTGGCTTTTTGGGCTTCGGCTGTTTCAGCGGCTGTGATCGCTTATTTCATCGGCAGACCCATTCTCAAATTGAAGGGTTACTTCTTAGCTTTAGCTACACTGGGGTTTGGAGAAATCTTTTTAGTCATTGTCAGGGAGTCTACTGATCTCACTGGCGGAGTCATTGGGATCTTTGGCATCCCTTGGTTTTCTGTGATGGGGTTCTCCTTCGATACTTATCTTAAACAGTACTATCTCACATGGGGAGTGCTCATCGGGTTATTCATCTTCTCGAAAAATCTGGTTCGATCCAAAGTGGGACGTGCCCTTTTGGCTGTCGCAGCCAGTGAAGATGCAGCCTCAAGCGTAGGGATCAATGTTCCTCGAATTAAGTTAGAAATTTTTGTCCTGGGTGCAGCCTTTGCCGGATTGGCCGGGAGTCTTTTCGCCTGCGTCATGTCAATAGCCAATCCCGAGGCCTTTAGCCTGGGACTCACTGTTCCCATTGTCATGATGGTCATCCTGGGAGGAATGGGGAATCTTTACGGCCCCATTGCTGGAGCGATCCTTCTCACATGGCTGATGGATGTCCTGAGCAGATATCAGGAATACAGCCTCCCCATTTACGGCGTCATCTTGATCCTGCTGCTCATATTCTTCCCAGACGGTATCGGAACCCGTTTGAATGTCAGGGTGATTTACCTGATCGGTTATTGGGCGAAAAAGAAGAAGAGAGACGAGGGGAAACTCTAATGTTACTTCTCTCGATAGAAGAGATTACCAAGGAATATGACGGGATAATTGCTCTCGACCGGATTTCACTAAAAGTGGAAAAGGGAAGCATCAAGGGACTGATCGGGCCGAATGGAGCCGGAAAGAGCACTCTCTTCCATTTAATCAGTGGGGTGGAGAAACCTGATTTAGGGAAAATCTACTTTAAAGGAAGAGAAATCACCTCCATGGAATCCCACGAAATATCAGCTCTTGGAATGGGGAGGACCTTTCAGACCCTTCAGATTTGGGGAAACATGACGGTGGTGGAAAACATCATGGCTGGGATGAATCGAAGGCTGAAAGGGGGTTTGTTTTCCTGCGGGCTTTGGCTCCCTTGGATCAGAAGGTCGGAAAAAGAAGCCCTCAAGGAAGCCAAGGAGATCCTGGATTCCCTTGGTCTGCTGGGCAAGTGGGAATCCATCGCTTCCCAACTCCCCTACGGCAAACAAAAACTTCTGGAGTTAGGCCGAGCCCTTGCCATGAAGCCGGAACTCCTCCTCTTAGACGAACCCGCCTCCGGACTGACCCTTGCTGAAATGCGGCAACTTTCGGAGCAAATCTCACAGATTAGGCAGGAGGGAGTCACCGTCTTCATCGTGGAGCATCACATGGGGATGGTGATGGAGATCGCAGATAAGATAGCCGTCCTCCACCATGGCGAGCTCATTGCGGAAGGAACACCGGAGGCAGTGAGAAGAAACCCTCAAGTGATTGAGGCTTATCTCACCCGACGCAACTCGAACTGAATGGGCATCTGGAGTTGAATAAATTCGAAATCCGAATATCGAAATACGAAACAAATTCGAATTTTCAAAATTCAAATTTCGTAGGGAACGGTTTGAAACCGTTCCCTACAGGGTTATTCGTTTTGAACATTTAAAATTTGGTCCTTTGAGATTGTTTCGAATTTCGGATTTCGTGCTTCGAATTTAAATCTGCCGATCGAGGATAACTTTGTTCCCATTTTGCGATTATCCTATTGGTAAGGAACGAATAGGTGGTAAGACTGATGCTTAAGATTAAAAAACTGACTGTCCAATATGGGCCTCTACCGGCATTAAATGAAATCTCTTTGGAGGTAAAACATGGAGAGGTCGTCTCTCTTTTAGGTCCCAATGGGGCAGGAAAGACTACTCTCTTACTCACCCTCTCTGGAATTTTGAAGACCACCGAAGGAAGAATCATTTTCGAAGGGGAGGATATCACCAACCTGAACCCTCATAAGATTGTCTCCAAAGGGATTGGGCATGTTCCTCAAGGACGCCATATCTTCCCTACCCTTTCTGTGATAGATAATCTCATGATGGGCGCTTACCTTCATAGGGATGAAAAGAAGGAGATAAAAAAAGATTTGGAGTGGATCTATCAGCTCCTTCCTGTACTCAAAGAGAGAACCCATCAAAGAGCAGGGACCCTCAGTGGGGGTGAGCAGCAGATGCTTTCCATAGGAAAGGCCATGATGGGACGTCCTAAACTTCTATTGCTGGATGAACCTTCCTTAGGATTAGCTCCTCGTTTGATGGATGAAGTCTTTGCCACATTTAGGGAAATGAACCGGAAGGGACTCACCCTCTTTATCGTAGAGCAAGAGATCCATCTCTCCCTGAGTATCTCCAGCCGGGGATATCTCCTGAGAAATGGTCGCGTGATCAAAGAGGGATCAGCCTCGACACTGATGGAGAGCCGGGAACTGATGGCCTCATTAGGCGGCTATCTCCCTGACGTGTACATCGGATGAATGATCTAAATTTCACGGCCACTACTTATTGGCAATTAAATTTGGTATAATTATTCTTGTTATCATTAAAAATAAAACAAAATGGTCATCATCCCGTTGCTGTTTTCAATGTACGGTGGAGGAGATGGATGGGGTCGATATTCATTTTGACCATAACCATGTTCTTTTTTCTTGCTCCCGTTATGGCGAATGCCGAAGAGAAAAAGGGGATCGGGTTGGTGGAGGATGTGATCCTCTTGCCATGGGGCGTGAAGATCCCTGCTCGAATTGATACCGGAGCAGCGACGTCATCCATAGATGCGCGGGAACTTAAAATTCATGACAACATTGCTGAATTCAAGTTACCTAAAAAGTATGGCGGGTTGCAGTTGGCCCTTCCGGTGGCGGGCTGGAAGACCATTCGATCTGCTGAGAGTCGGGAAAGGCGACCCGTGGTGGAAATGGAACTCTGTGTCGGTCCCAAGCGGCTGCTCATCAATGTGAACCTCAATGACCGTTCAATGGTCAAATATCCGCTCATTTTAGGTCGGAATGTCCTAAAAGATAACTTTGTGGTTGACTGTATGCACTCGCACTGTCTCCCACCAAGCTGTCCGGAGGTTCCCTCACAATGAAGCGTCCTGCGGTCCTGCTGGCGGTGGCGCTCCTGCATGACCTTCCATAACCAAATTTTGTGTAGCCAGTTTCTGTTCCGATATCATTAGCTGAACCCCTCCTAAGACCCTTACCCGCACCGGTCACAATGGCTACCTATCCATTAAGTTCCATGTCAGATAAATTGACACCTAATCTTATTGAATATTATAATGGATTCCTCAAAGAGCCTTACATGTATGAAAAACGGATCTACCGAAATTTGGTAAAAACTGATGATCTCCTTAAATTTGAGGTCATTGTTAAGGAAACTGACCTTCTTATTCGGACAGAGAGAGACTTTTCCGAAGAGGCCAGAGAATCGGTTTTAAAATACCGTCACCAACTCGAAACTTATATCGCTATGAACCCTGAATTCCAAAAAAGTCTCGTCCCCCTCACGGATGAGCCCCATGCCCCGGAGATTGTCCGGGAGATGATTCAAACCTCCCAATTGGCCCAAGTCGGTCCGATGGCTGCCGTTGCCGGAGCCATGGCCGAATGGGTTTCAAAAGACTTGCTCAAGCTCTCAAAAGAGGCGATCGTTGAAAACGGCGGGGATATCTATCTTGTCACTTCCAAGGAACGAATCATCGGGATCTATGCAGGTGATTCTCCTCTCAGTCTTAAAATAGGAATTGTGATCTCACCCGAAGAGACTCCTCTTGGCGTCTGCACCTCTTCAGGAACGGTTGGCCATTCCCTTAGCTTTGGGAAGGCAAATGCTGTCTGTATCCTCTCCAAATCTGCTGCCCTTGCTGATGCCGCAGCGACGGCTGTCGGAAATGTCGTAAAAAAGAAAACAAATATCGAGTTGGGTCTTGAAAGGGGAAAAGAGATCGCAGGGGTATTGGGGACGCTCATCATTGTTGAGGAAAAGATGGGTGTCTGGGGGAATATCAAGCTAACACAACTCTAAAAAATGATGACGACCATTTCCGTTGCCACACTCGGATGTAAAGTGAACCAGTTTGAGTCCGAGGCTCTTATAGAGGCCTTGGAACGGAGAGGGTATGCTCTCATCCCCTTTGAAGAAGGTGCGGAGATCACGATCATCAATACCTGTACGGTCACTCACCGAGCTGATTTTCAGTCGAGACAGATGGTTCGAAGGGCCTTCCAATCCAATCCAAACTCTTTGATCATCGTGGCCGGATGTTATCCACAGGTGGAACCAGATGCCTTTTTAAAGATCAAAGGTGTACGCTATCTTTTAGGAAATAGAGAAAAGAGCCGGATTCCCGACCTTCTTCCTTTGATTCAAAAAGGCGAATTTCCAAGGGTTCAAGTTGGCGATATTCAGAAGGAGACCCTCTTCTCAGAAACCCCTCTTCATTCTTTTCATCATCACACCCGCGCCTTCCTAAAAATTCAGGATGGCTGCAACGCCTATTGCTCTTATTGCATTGTTCCCCATGCCAGGGGCCGATCGAGAAGTCTCCCACCAGAAAGGGTAATTGAAAATTTAAAGGTATTGAAAGAGAAGGGATTTAAAGAAGTGGTGCTCACCGGCATCCATCTGAGCGCCTATGGACTTGACCTCGACCCTCCCTTCCCTTTGGAAAAACTGATTGGACAACTGGAGAAAGAGGAGACTCCTAATCGGATTCGACTCAGCTCCATCGAGCCAGGAGATTTCTCTCCGGAACTCATTTCCGTTCTCTCCCAATCAAATAAGATCTGCCCTCACCTCCACATCTCTATCCAGAGCGGAGACGACGAGATACTGAAAAAGATGAATAGAGACTACGACCATTCTTTCCTCTCTGACCTCATCCAGGAACTCCCTCTGAAGATTCCAAAGCTCTCGATCGGAGCAGATGTGATTGTAGGATTTCCAGGAGAGGCAGAAGAGAACTTTAAACATACCTACGGACTCGTTGAATCTCTGCCTTTCTCTTATCTCCATGTCTTCCCTTTTTCTCGGAGAAAGGGAACCCCTGCATTCCAATTCCCTAAGAGGGTGGATGAGAAAGAAATCAAAAAAAGAGCTGAGACGATGAGGGAGTTGGGAAAACGGAAACGCCAAGCTTTCTATGGCCAGTTTCTCAATCAAGAACTGAGCGTCCTGGTGGAGAACCATAGAGAAAAAGGAACCGGAAGATGGAAGGGCCTTTCCCGGAATTACATCCCTGTTCTGCTCACCAATAAAAACGGGGCCGAAGAACATAGGGAATGGGTCAATCAGGAATGGACGGTTAGAGTAACGGATTTGGCCGAAAAGGGTGTGATCGGAAAAGTTTTGGAGAAATAGTGTGGACAACGAGAGGTCAACATCTCTAAAGGAATTCGAAGAGCGTCTGGGTCATCGATTCAAAGAGATGAAATGGCTCGATCAGGCCTTTACTCATAAGTCATTTATTTATGAAACCAATCATCCGGAAAAAGTAGCCAATGAGGTTTTAGAATTTCTCGGAGATTCGGTCCTCAACCTCGCGGTCAGTCACCTTCTCCTCAACAAATTTCCTGATGCGCAAGAAGGGACCCTTTCCATGATGAGATCCCAACTGGTTAAAAGGAGTTCGTTGGCATCTCTCTCTAAGGAACTTCAGTTAGAAGGCTATCTCCTCCTCGGAAAAAGCCAACAGTTAAATGGAGGGATGGGAAAATCCTCCATCTTAGCCAATACTTACGAAGCCCTGATCGGAGCCATCTTCATGGATTCAGGATTCAACCGGGCGGAAGAAATTATCCAGGGGCATTTCGAACCCCTCCTTCAGACCAAAACCCCATCTGTCCTGTTTAATGATTTTAAAAGCCTTCTGCAAATCTATTCCCAACAATCTCATGGAGTCTCTCCTCAGTATCGAGTGTTGGATGAATCAGGCCCGGATCATGATAAATCGTTCCATGCCTCGGTCACCATTAATGGGGAGGTCAAGGGACTGGGATGTGGAAAAAGTAAGAAAGAAGCGGAACAAGATGCTGCCAAAAATGCATTAGAAGAAATTAATAAAATGTCAAATGACAATTCTCGCACGAAGTGATGAACCGAAGGTGAATCAAGTTCAAATGAAATCTAAATGTCTAGATGATTAAGAGACCAAAGTAATACTACTCAAGAAGAACCCAATGCATCCATTGATCATTCCCATTTTTCTTCCCGCTATGGGTTGCCGTGAGCGCTGTCTCTTCTGCAATCAAAAGGCACCGACTAAAGGACTCCCTTCTCCCTCTTCTGTTCGAAACTTCATTGAAGCCTCTCTCGCAGGAATTCCTTTCGATAAGAAAAACAAGGAAAAGCAGGTTGCCTTTTATGGTGGGAGTTTTACAGCAATCCATAGAGATGAGCAGGTCTGTTTTCTGAAAGAAGTGCAGCCTTTCATCACTTCTGGTCTGATCGATTCCATTCGTGTCTCCACCAGGCCCGATGCCCTGGAGGAAGAGACTCTCTCCCTGCTCAAAGAATACAGGGTGAAGACCGTAGAAGTCGGAGTGCAATCAATGATCGATGAAGTCCTCCTCCTTTCCCATAGAGGGCATGGTGCAGCCGATACGGTTGATGCTGTCTCCCGATTAAAAGATAGGGAATTCGAGGTGGGACTTCAGCTCATGGTCGGCCTTCCGGGTGATACCTGCGATCGTTTTCTCCAAACCCTTGATCGGATCATCCAACTCAAACCCGATTTTCTCAGAATCCATCCCACACTTGTGCTCAAAGGAGCTCCCCTTGAAATCCTCTGGAGGGCTGGAGAATATTCCCCCTTATCGTTGGACGAGGCGATTCAATGGCTTAAAAAGGGCATTCTCAAATTGGAAGAATCTTCCATCCGAGTGGCTCGCATTGGCCTTCAGCCCACAAAGGAGTTGGAAAGAGATTATCTCGCGGGGCCCTACCATCCCGCATTTCGTCAGCTCATCGATTCGGCCATCTTTTTTGACATGGCTAAATATCTTCTCCAGAATTTTCCAAACGGCTCCAAAGCTATCTTCTTTTGTAACCCAAAAGAGATTTCTAATCTTAAGGGCCAGAGAAATGAGAATAGCCTGAAACTAAAAAACCATTTCAAACTCAGCGAGATCTTAATCGATGGAAGACAGGAATTGCCAAGAGGTTTTCTTGGGCTTCAAATTCAAGAGAGAGTGGTTTCGATCGATAGAAAGTCTCTTGGTTTTTAGAAAAAGTGTGGAGGGTTTCTAACAGGATGCAGATAACCACCGAAATCAGCGGCGGCTTTCAACCGTCCGCTGGGGTGACTTGATAGGCTTCTATTTCAGATCGAGCTGAATTCTGATAGCCCCCCCAATCTTTTGCATGTCGTCTCCTGAAAGGGTACCAATCTTCTTAAATAAGCGTAACTTGCTTACAGTCACTAATTGATCGGCCATCGCTTTGCCCAGTTTTCCATTGAGAGTGATATAGGCTTCACTAGGGTAAAGGCGATCGATATTGCTGGTGAGAGGAACGACCTGAACTCTATTTAGGAATTTGTTGGAGGCATTATTGCTGACAATAACGGCAGGACGCTTTTTTCGAATTTCTCCGCCAATCGAAGGATCAAAGTTTACCCACCATACGTCACCTCTTTTCATGAGCGATATCCCCTAAAGTAGCCTCAGACCATTCGAGTGCCTCTTTTTCTCGGACTCTGTCTTTCGCCATTTCTTTGTAAGCGGATTCGAGTTCATGCTTGAGAACATGGGGACGGGCCAATTCCTCAATAAATTTACTGATTTTTCTTGGTCCTATCACCTTGTGAAGTCCAAGATAAACTTCCTCATTGATGGTAATAGTAAGTTTTTTCTGCACGGTTCTCCCTCCAAGCCTTCATTACACGTATATTATACGTACAATTTTCTTTTGAGTCAAGATTATTTTGAATCTTCGAAGCCTAACGACCAAACCCAGTGGCGTCTATCAGCCGTCCGCTGGGTGACGGACTCGCTTCAACACAGGACTCAGAGGTCCCCCATTCCGGAAATCCCGCTCGATCTCCTTGTCCCATTCGTCCGAATGGCCCATTTCGTATTCCGCGAGCCAAGAAAGGAACTCGTCCAACTCACTTTCAGGAAGAGCCTTGACCTGCTCTGCTATCTTTTTGACGGCTGCTTTCATATTACTGCTATGATCCAAAATTTAGTTTAAAAAATCAATACCTTTGAAATCAGTTTTATTTTATAGCCGAATGCAGAGGTCACCGGGAGCCGGATTTATCGGCGATCCGGTGGACCGCCTTGTTCGGCTCTGCTCTGCCAAAGTGCAAAATCGATTTTCTTAAGATCAGATATCCTGTTATGTTCTGGTACCATTTCCTCAAATGTTTGGAGAATAAGTTTGCCATGATCGGATCTCATATGCCTATCATGCCATTCTTGGAGTTTTTTGTAGATTGCTTCTGCTTGGTCAACTTTGCTCTTTGAAGTATAGAGTGGGGTTTTGATGCCTGCGTACCTGAGAACAACGGAGTCCCAGACGGGCGAATTCACATCAGTAAAGAGGGCTTGTCAACGAACTTTTTATTGAAAAGTCTTTGAAATCAATACATTTTTTCGGTATAATTCTACAGCTTTATTAATTAAGTCGCCTCATTGTTTTTTACCATACTGCCAAGGAGTATACAGTGATATGTGGAAAGTTTTTTTGTTAGTCCTCTTTTTTCTAATAGCTGCCTGTGGGCCGAGACATGTTGTGATTGATAGAAGAACTCCTCCTCCCGAAAAACAAGAGGTAAAAAAGGAGAAGTCTTTTCCAGAGACCAAGATAGAAAAGAGGGAAAGCCGTGAGGTTCAATACG
>Ga0315282_10007863_pt1 | contig 17403 bp, 10 predicted proteins | sample YL17G07_20_MG_FD_203693 | JGI IMG/M metagenome (GOLD analysis project Ga0315282, IMG submission 203693) | Sediment microbial communities from Yellowstone Lake, YNP, Wyoming, USA - YL17G07_20 | ecosystem: Environmental > Aquatic > Freshwater > Lake > Sediment | place: USA: Wyoming | collected... | reverse complement strand
TCATATGCTCCCTCTGCGGATCCAAATTCCGCTCTAGGGTAACACCTTTTGTGAGGCAACGTTATTTTGGAAAGTAAGATTTTATTTGAGGCAATGCGGATCGACATATTTTCATCAAAGCTGATATACTGCGAGCGAAGAGGAGGAAAAGCCAGTAGCCGGTCACGGTTGATCTCGACCTGCACCAGCGGGGTATCCGCCACCAGGCAGCCGGCCGGGGTATGGGTAAACGATGCCAGGCAGACGCCCCCGGTGATGGCCTTGCCAAAGAAACCGGCTTCGGCAAAACCGATCACCACACAGCCCACCCATTCGCCACTCGCAATTTCAACGGTTTGCTGCGCAGAGATGCGTTGCACCCGCGTTTGCGGGGTGCCGATTGGCTTTGGTTCGCTGGGGAGGTTCACACACTCAATTTTTGCTCTTGCATCTACATTGCGGATTTGACCATCCAGCGTGCCAACCACGCTGAACCCTAAAACGCAGTCATTGAACCCGATACCTAACAGGGCACCCTGGTCTTTGACGAGCACTGCCGGTAAAAGTGTGATCTCCAACTGCCAGGTGTACAGGCGATCGATCTCTGAGGCCAGGCAGGTAATGAGAGGGCTGACGTTGGTTGACCCTACTCCGATCCCTAAGACCGGCGGCGCCTGGCTCAGATTCACCAAGCCACAGGCCACATCGGATAAGGTGCCATCGCCCCCTATGACAATCAGCAGGTCGACCTGCCTGGTGGCAAGGGCGGCGGCGAGTGTAATGGTCTGCTGGCGGCACGGGGTTGGATCACAGGCACAAATCTCGATTGAGGCTTGGGAATCCAGCAGGGCCGCCGCGCCCAGTTCGCCCGCACCGGTAAAAATCTTGGCGCCTTTGAATTTGCGGGCTGCCTGGCGGGCGATCTCGGCAGTGTGGGCAAAACCTTTGCCCGCCTTGGGATTGAGGATGAAACCAATTTTTTCAGGACGGTTCATAATAGTATCCCAGTTTACCTTTTTGGAAAGTGTATCATACCTTCAGGATAGGTCGTGCTTCGGCAATTTTCCTCACTCTCGCCCTGCGGCATAGGTGACGGGTCTTATGACTGGATTGTCCGGACTCATTTGCGAAATGCAGTTTCACCTTTTAATTAACCTTCTAATAAATGGGTTATGGCGGTAGAGGCGGGGCCGCCCAGCGACTGGACCAGCGCCCGGTGCGCGCCGGATATCTGGTTGGGGCCGGCTTCACCGCGCAATTGCAAGGCGGCTTCGACGATCTGATAAACGCCGGTGGCGCCCAGCGGGTTGCCGCGCCCTTTTAAACCGCCCAGGGTGCTGATGGGTAATTTGCCCGGCAGGCTGAGATTGCCATCCTCTGCCAGCTTCCAGCCTTCGCCGCGTTTGGCGAAACCGGCGGCTTCCAGGCTGAGGATGGCGTAAATGGAGAAAGCGTCACACAGCTCAAACAGGTCCACGTCACCGGGGATGACACCGGCCTGGCGGCAGGCGCGCTCAACCGACATGCGGGCGGCATTGAAGGCCAACGGGTCGGGCCGGTCGTGCAGCGCCAGGGTGTCGCTGACCACGCTTGAGCCGCGCACCTGCACCAGCTTGTGGCTTACTCCGGCTGGCACCAGCTCGGGACGAGTGAGCAGCATGGCCGCCGCGCCATCGGCATAAGGCGCCACGTCAAACATATTCAGCGGATCACAGATTATTTCCGCCCGTTCGTAAGCCGCCAGGTTGATGGGGCGGCGGAACATGGCATGAGGGTTATTGACGGCGTTGGCGTGCGCCAACAGCGGGAAAGCGGCAAAGGCCGCTCGCGGCGCCGGGTATTCGTGCAGGTAGCGCTGCATCAAAAGGGCAGCCTGAGCGGTCAGGGTCAGGCCCTGGACCGATTCATAATCATAATCGGTGGTTTCTGCGATGGCAGCTTCCAGCTCGGACCCGGTGGCGTCGGTGTATTTCTCGACTCCCACCACCAGGGCAGCATCCACATAGCCAGAACTGATGGCCAGGTAGCCCAGGTGGAAGGCGGCTGCGCCAGATGCGCCGGCAGCTTCGACAGTGGAACCCTCGACCCCGGCCAAGCCAATATTATCCGCCAGCAACGAGCCCAGGTTGGCCTGGCGTGAGATGACCGGCGCCAACAGGTTGCCGACATACACAGCCTGCGGCTTGAGCCCCCCGGCATCCTTGATCGCCGCCAGCATGGCTTTAGCTGCCAGCGAGCGTAACGAAAGCTCCCAATGTTCCCCGACCGGGTACTGCCCAAGGCCGGCGATAACAACATCTGACATAATCCCTCTAGGTAACGGTTAGCTAAACGCTAAAGCGAATGGCTATTTCATGGTGATTTTGCCGCGATAGCGGGCGTAGGTTGCATAATCGATCTGTGTTCGGCGGGCGATGTACTCACTGGTTTTAGGGGCCAGGTCACGGCGGGTTTCGATGGCCTCGGTCACCCGGATAGATAAGGCATCCGAACCGGCACCTGAGCCGTACGACACCATGAAGATGCGCTCGCCGGGTTTGGCGATATCCAGCACGGCGGTCAGCCCGATCAAGGCGGCGCCGGCGTAGGTGTTGCCGATGACTGGCACCAGCATGCCGGGCTTGATCTGCTCGTTATTAAAACCGAGCAAGCCGGCGGCGCGCTGCGGAAACTTGAGGTTGGGCTGGTGAAAGACGGCATACTGGTAATCCTGCGGAATGGTGCCGGTCATCTTCAGCATGGCTTCACCGGCGGCGGTGATGTGTTTGAAATAACCCGGGTCGCCGGTGAATCGCTGGCCGTGCTCGGGGTATTTCTGTTCGGCGCGCCGCCAGAAATCAGGGGTGTCGGTGACATAAGAATAGGCGGCTTCAATCACTGCCAGGGCCTCGCCGCCCGGGCCGACGATGAAGGCGGCCCCGCCGGCCCCGGCCGTATATTCCAACGAATCACCGGGGCGGCCTTGGGCAGTATCCATCCCGATTGCCAGGGCATACTGCCCCATGCCCGATCCTACCATGCCCATGGCAGCCACCAGGGCCTCGGTGCCAGCCTTGCAGGCAAACTCCCAATCGCCAGCCTGGATGTGGGGTGTAGCGCCGATGGCTTCAGCGACCACGGTGGAGCTGGGCTTGACGGCGTAAGGGTGCGATTCCGAGCCGATCCACACGGCGCGCAGTTGGTGGGCGTCGATGCCAGCGCGCGCCAGGGCGTTGCGGGAGGCCTCGATCGACATGGTGATGACATCTTCATCCAGGCCGGGCACGGCTTTCTCTTTGACCGGTCCGCCGCTCTTGCCAGTCCACACGCGGGCGATCTCAGAATCCAGCACCCGGTAGCGCGGGACGTAAACCCCATAGCCGATAATGCCCACCGGGCGGTCGGTTTTCAGTAATAAGGATGGGTCGTTTTCCATGAGTGCTCCTGCTATGGCTTGATTTCTTTTAATATTTCCTCGGCGCGGTCGCTGCGGACAGTCTTTTCGGCAACCATCTGGGCGGCGACGCGCTCGATCTGCTCGCCAACTGCCCCGGCGGCAATCGCCACCTGGCGGGCATGCAGCCCCATGTGGCCGCGCTGGATGCCCTCGGTAGCCAGGGCGCGCAGGGCAGCTAGGTTCTGCGCCAGGCCAACGGAGACGATGATCTCGGCCAACTGGCGGGCGCTGGTCACACCCATCAGCTTCAAGGCGGCGCGGGCCGCCGGGTGGACCTGCGTGGCGCCCCCTACCGTTCCGACCGCCATTGGCATTTCCAGGGCGCCTGCCAGGTTGCCGTCAGCGTCCTGGCCCCAGGTGCTCAGGCTGGTATAGCGACCGGAGCGGGCGGCATAGGCATGCGCCCCGGCTTCCACCGCTCGCCAGTCATTGCCGGTGGCGATGACAACTGCATCGACCCCGTTCATGATACCTTTATTATGGGTTGCGGCGCGGTATGGATCAGCGGCTGCGAAAGCCCAGGCGGCGATCACGCCATCTCGCACTTGCTCCGCTGAGAAATCACCGTTTGCCAGATTATTTAGCCGGATGGTAACGCGGACACGCGCCAGGCGCCGGTCGGCCAGATTGGTGAGGATGCGCAGCAGCACCCGTCCACCGGTGATCTGCTGAACCAAAGGCGTCAGGCGTTCCACGGCGGTATTGACGGCGTTGGCGCCCATCGCATCGCGGACGTCATCCACCAGGTGCAGCACCAGGAAGGGACCGATGGGCGAAGACTCGATCAGGCGCACCTGGATATCTCTTGGCCCACCGCCCAGTTTCGCCAGTACAGGGTCCACCTGGGCTGCTTCAGCCAGCAGGCGGTTTTTCTGTTCGAGCAGCTTCAGGCGCGCGGTTGGCGGGTCATCCAGGTCGATGATCTGCATTTGACCGATCATCTCCGGCGGGTCGCTGTGGGCGATAAAACCGCCAGTGGGTTGTGCCAGGCGCGCCATATAAGAAGCCCCGGCGATCACCGAAGGCTCTTCGATCACCATCGGCACCAGCACCGGGCGGCCGTTAATGATGAAGTTCTGCGCAATGCCAACCGGCAAGGCAAAGGTTCCAATCGCATTTTCAACCATATGGTCAGCCTGATCTGGGTTCAACCCCGGCTGCCCGGCTAAAGCCGCCAGCTCATCCGGAGCCACACCGGACTGTTCCGCCATTAGGCGCAGGCGATCTGCAAGACTGAGGTTGTAGAACTTTACATTTTTAGGTTCTCCTGAAATGGGGCCCATAACTCCTCCGGTCATCACAGTTGAATAGTCAAAATGATACGAGCTAATTACTGGCAAAAACTATCAGACACAATATTCCGGGAATCGCACAGGGCACAGGCGCCATAGCGCCTGTGCCCTGTGCGATTCCTGCATCTAAATTCCTACATTTTGCGGGAGTTGTTATCCAACCCACCCGGGCGGGGCATGGGACGAGCGTTGATCATGCTGTGGTAAGTGGGTTCCGGGCGGCCCGAAGCAATAACCGGCTCGGCCGGCATGGCCGAAACTCCAGGACGGGGGACTGTCACCCGCGGCGCCAGGTTGGGCCTGGGCGTGTAAGCCGGGGCGTTCTGGTTCTGGTATGGCCGGCTGCTGCGGCGCGCTTCGCCCCAGATGAAGCGTTCCCCGGCAACCGAGATGGTGCCGATGATTAGAATACGGATGACCCAAACCATCAGCGCCACGAAAACGGGAACTACGGTGGTGAGGGTATTGTTATCCAGGATCGATTCGCTCTGCAAGGTGTGGTTGGCAATCGCCATAGAGACACCCCACCAAGTCAGGATCGCATTCATGGTGGCAGCCAGCAGCCAGGCGCCGAACAGGTACCAGATTTCCTTTGGCTCATCGGCGCCGCGTTCAGAGGTAAACAGGCGGGCAATGCCGGCAAAATCGATGCCGCAGAATGCGATGGAAAGGATGGTGGCCCAGCTCATACCCATGAAGGTCATCTTGCCCAGGATGTCACGCAGGGCGTATTCCGTGGTGGAGTAATTGAACAATTCGAAAGCCAGTAAGGCGGTCAGGATGATCATCGCAAAGACGGTCGCCGGGCGAACCCTGGATAAAAGGCGACCGGGATTAAATGACCGGGAAGTTGAGAAAGACATGGTAGCTCTCCTTTCAGAATAATTTTGGTGCATTTTCATCGATTATAGAACAATTATTCTATTAAGTCAAGTACCAATTTTGATTGGGTGAGTTCAATTTCCGAGATAGGAACTGGCGAATGAAGGGTAACCCTCAATTCGCCGCCTTTCCCCTGGAACTGAAACGCACCCTTTAAAATTATTCAGATATGACCGGTCTGAACCAGAATGAGGTTGAGCCCAAAATCGAGAAAATACCACAGCCGATCAGGACCGGCCGCAGTCCCAGCCAGTCGGCCAGTGTCACACCCAGCATGGGAAATATGAAAATCCCGATGTTGACGAAAGCCATATAGAGGGCAGTGTATTCTGGGCGTTTATCGGGCGGGGTTACTTTTAACAGGGTATTGAAATGGCTCAAGTTGACCCCCGGTACAATGAGGTTGTTCAAGGCGACAGCGAACAGGATGGGCGTCAGGCTGGGAGAAAGACCGACCAGCACGGGGAAAAGCCCCAAACAGACGATGGTGCGCTTGAGTATCTTGCTTTCTTTCCAGCGGGCGAGGATCCAGCGCCAAATAATGTAACCCAGGATGATGCCTGAGCTGGCGATCATGGCCTGCAGGCCAATCCAGGCATCACTTGCCCCCAGGTTGCGCACGTAATAAAGGATATAAAGCGGGGCTGTCATCCAGACTCCCATGCCGTGCATGAAAGTGTTGGTGGTGATGCGGAAAAACCCCGGATAACTAGCGGCTGATTCACGCAGCCGCCGCACCTGTTTTTTAAGCGAAAGCCTGGGACGCTCCTGTGGTTGGATGACTGGGAAATCGGGCACGTCGACCTTGATCAGGTAAAATAGGCTGAGCATCGAGGTGGCAAAACCGAAAATGAACATGGCCTGGTAGTTGACCGGGAAGGGTACCCGGCTCAACCACTGGCCAAATAGAAAGACGAGCACGGTGACCGAAGCATTGTAGGCAATGTTGCGGGCAGAAAAAATGGCCGCCCGCCGCTCTTCTGAGGTAACTTCGGCCAGCATGGGAATAAACCCGACGTTGAAAAAGTGTACTGGAATGGTGAAGACAATCAAGGCCAGGATAACTTGTTCGCCCAGTGGCATGCCTGGCAGGTGCAGCCAGGGCAGCAAGGCTACCAGCAGGTAGCCGCTGCGTGCCAGGGTCAGTGCGGTCAGAATCCAGGGCTTGTGCCGGCGTTTGCGCTGTAAGAAACGCCCGGCTGGAATGGAAACGATCACCGCCAGCAGCGCGGGCAGTGAAGTCAGCAGACCGATTTGGGTATTGGTAGCCCCCAGGCGGAGAGCAAACGCCGCGTTAAATGCAGCCGCGCTGGCCAGAATGGCAGCCCAAAACATTTCCAGGACCAGGTACCAGGCATTGCGATCGGATTTCTGACCGAGATCGAGGTGAAGGAGTCTATGCATTCCGGTTTATGAGGGTGGATTATACCCTCATAAGGAATAAAAGCTTCAGGAATAACCTTTCAGGTTGTTTTATTTTTTTGGGGCAGCAGGCTGAGGCCGGTGTTCAAAATGCGGGTAATTTCATCCGGGACCATTGCCCCGGCCAGTAAGTGACCCTGCACTTCATCGCACTGGCGGGAAATCAGAAATTCGAGCTGTTCGGGGGTCTCGACTCCTTCTGAGATCACCCCCAGTTCCAGGATATGCCCCATGGCGATCATGGCGGTAGTGATGGCAGCATCGTTCAGGCTTTGTGGGATATCCCGGATAAACGAGAGATCAATTTTCAGGGTATGGATCGGGAATCGCTTCAGATAGCCCAGAGAGGAATAACTGGCGCCGAAGTCATCGATTGAGACACGAATGCCTTTGCGGTTCATTTCCTGCAAGGTGCGGACGGTCATATCCAGGTCGACCATGGCGGCGCTTTCAGTGATCTCGAGCTGAATGGCGTTGGGGTCCACACCGGTTTCCTTGATCACGCTTTCGACCAGTTCGACCAGGTTTTGATCCTGGAACTGGCGCGGCGAGATGTTGATCGCAACGCTTAATTCTTTAAAGCCGATATCACGCCAGGATTTGGCCTGGGCACAGGCTTTACGTAAAACCCACTCCCCGATGGGATGGATCAACCCGCTCTCCTCGGCAAAGGGGATAAAATCGATTGGCAGGACCAGGCCTCGCTCCGGGTTTTGCCAGCGGATCAGCGCTTCCACGCAGGTTATCCGGCCGGTCGTCAGAGAAACAATTGGCTGGTAATGAATGACAAACTCTTCGCGTTCGATCGCCCGCCGCATATCGGCTTCCAATTTCAGCAGCGTCAGGCTTTGAGCGTGCATTTTTGAATCGAAGATCTGGTAGCGTGAGCGCCCACTGCTTTTTGCCCGGCTCAAGGCGATTTCAGCGTCGCGCAACATTTCTTCTGGGGTCTGGTAATTCGAGCGCAGCAGAACGATTCCGATGCTGGCGGTGGTGAAGACTTCCTGGCCTTTCAGGTCGAAACCATTGGTCAATTCTTGCTGGATGCGGTTAGCAATGCGGGTGGCATCTGCCACACCGTTGATATCTTCGAGCAGGAGGGCAAAGTCATCACCTGTGAAGCGAGCGATGGTATCACCACCCCGCATGCATGTCTGGAGGCGGTTGGAAATCCCCATCAGCATGCGGTCGCCACTGGCGTGCCCCAGGCTCTCGTTTACAATTCGGAAACGGTCCAGGTCCAGGAAGAGCACAGCCGCCTGGTAATCGAGATGGCGTTTGGAACGTTCGATACAGTGGCGCAGTTGGTCAATGAAATAGGCCCGGTTCGGCAGGTTAGTCAGCGGATCGTGCATGGCATCGTGGATCAGGCGGTCTTCGATCAGCTTGCGTGGGTTGATATCGGTCAGCGAGCCCGCCATACGGTGGGGTTTCTGCCCTTCTTCGCGCACGGCAATCCCGCGCGCCAGGAACCAGCGATAATTGCCAAAGCGGGTCCAAACGCGGTGTTCGTTGGTGAAGTTAGTAGTCAGGCCAGCCAGGTGGGCCTGCATATCTTCCCGTATATGAGCGATATCGTCCGGATGGACGCGGCCCATCCATTCATCGATGCTCTCGCCGATCTCACTTTCACTGTATCCCAACATGGCCCTCCAGCGCGGAGAGAAATAGACTTTTTCACTGCGCAGGTCCCAATCCCAGATGCCATCATTGGCGCCGCGCACTGCCAATGAATAACGTTCCTCGCTTTCCCTCAGCGCGTCCAACAGGTGCCGGTGTTCGGTGATATCTGAGACAGCCACCATCACCTGCTTGTAGGTCTGCTCGCAGCCCGGGTATACCAGCCACAGCACCAGATCGTACTTGACCTCATCTTCGAATAAATCATCCTGCCCTTCCATGCTGAACGTAGTTCGTCCTTCAGCAATCGCGATGAACTCTTCGAGCAAGACCTCATTGGGACCACGCCCCATAGTGCTATTGAGGGTTGCCAGGAATTCTTCTTTGGAGGTGGCGTGGTAGAAATGAAGGGTATACTGGTTGACATTCCTGATGACAATCCCTTCGATGCAGCGATTGAGATCTTCGGGGTGGGTGTTGAAATGGGTCCTGAAATCATCGACGCCTTGCTTACGCAGTTCGTCAATGACGGCCTTGACCTGTGAGAAATCTTCTTCCCACAAGGAGAGTGGAAACTGGTCGAACAGGGTTCCGAGATTGGATTCAACGGTGTTCAGGTTGGCCTGCAGCTCCAGGTTTTTGCCGGATATCGCCCGGTTTTCCAGCAGTTGCGCCAGCAGGCGCACCGAATTACGCATCCAGGTTTGAAATGACTCGGGCTGAGTGGTGAAACCATCATCGAAGGTAATCGTGCCAAAGCAGGTGTTGGTAGTGGTGATAGGTTCGAAGTTGTGGGTGGCAGTTTCGTTTTCAGGCAGGTAGGCACAGATCACCTGGTGCTGGAGGGTGTTCAGACCTTCCACAAAATACGATAGAAGGTCATCATCCGGCAGTTGTGATAGCGCCATCAATAGAGAAAGGACTTCTCTTTCCATGAACTTACCCCATGACAATCCAGACAAAATTTACTATTATCATTATAGTGTTTTATTTATAAAAAGACCAATCAATTAAGCAGTTGGCTGCGTTTCAGTTCCAGGGGAAAGGTGGCGGATTGAGGTTTACCTGGGTGCACAGCACCCACGTAAACCTCAATTCGCCAGTTCCTCTCAAGAAGGCAGGTTTTTTTTAGGCCTCCCCAGGTAATTTTACGTTGGTGATAAAATTACTTTATGAATAGGGGCGCCGGGTTTTTCTCATTCATTATGACATTTTCAGTCTTAGCCGGCTTACTGGCAGGTACGCAGCCGTTTTATGTCAGCGCGTCTCCCCAAGGTGCCCCAACCTCTCCCTTTGTAGCCGGACAAATTATCATCGGCCTGGCAGGAAACGCCGGGATCAGCTCGGTGGAAAGTGTCCAGGGTGTGCAGGTTGAAGCGGCTCCCCAGGCGCTGGCGCCATTGAACGTGGCGGTGGTCAATGTGCCGGTTGGCCAGGAAGAACAATTCCGAAAACGGCTGTTGACCAACCCGGCTGTGGTTTTCGCCGAACCGAACTATATCGTGCAGGTTGAAGCGGTGCCAGTGGTGCCAGATGACCCACTCTATCCGCCATCCAGCGATTTCCCGTTGGGGCAGTATGGCCCTGGGCAAATCCGGGCGGACTATGCCTGGAATGTCACCACCGGTTCCCCGGATGTGATCCTGGCAGTCGTCGATTCGGGGTTGGATGCCGGTCATCCTGAGTTTGTGGGGCGCACCCTGCCTTCCTACGACTTTGTCGAGAAAGATAATGCTCCTCAGGATGGCTGCGGGCATGGGACACACGTCGCTGGGATCGCCGCGGCTACCGGTAATAATGCTACCGGCATCGCCGGGGTCGACTGGCAGGCGAAGATCCTGCCGGTGCGGGTGATTGGCAGCAACTGCACCGGTACAATCCTGGATGTGGCTGCCGGGATTGTGTACGCTACCGACCGGGGCGCAAAAGTCATTAATCTCAGCCTGGGGGTCGACTTGCCTTCCACCCTGCTGGAAGATGCGGTTTTCTATGCTTACTCGCGCGGGGTGGCAGTCATGGCCGCAGCCGGTAATGACACCAGCTTCGGTATGGTTTACCCGGCGGCTTACGATGCTTACGTTCTGGCAGTCGGGGCAACCGACAATACGCCAGAAGCCGCTACTTTTTCCAGCACCGGTCCAGCGCTGGATGTGATGGCGCCGGGAGTCAATATCCTATCGACCCTGCCCCGCGGGCCCTTTTTTTTCGAACAGCCGCCCGAGTACGGTACGCCGAAATATGGCCTTCTGAGCGGCACTTCGATGGCTGCGGCATTTGCCAGTGGGGCAGCCGCCCTGCTGCTAGCGTATGCAACGGACCGCTTTAATACCCCCGATAAACTGTACGAGGCGTTTGAAAAAAGCGCCAGGGACCTGGGACCACCAGGGCGAGACGACCAGTATGGCTACGGCTTGATCCAGGTGGATGCCGCCCTGGATTATATCCCCACCAGCACCCCAAACCCTACCCCGCTACCCCCACTCAAAGTTGAGTATGACCTGCTCAGCTCAGACCGCTGCCAGAATATCGCTTACACTTACCAGACAGTGCCGCATGATTTCACCCACTATCCTGTTGGAAATGCACTGGCATTGTTCGGGGAGGATGACTGGGCGGAGATCAACCTGCCGTTCACTTTCCCCTTCGGTGGTGAGGATTATAAACAGGTGATCGTCAGCGCCAATGGCATCTTGAGCTTCGACGGTCCCCCTAACAGTGGTGACCCTTTCAGTGGTGACCCTAGCAGAGGTGAATGGGAAAACGGGGAAAACTCGTTCATCCCGGGCGGAGGCGCCCTCATGAATCGAATGCAGTACTTCGCCGCGCCGTTTTGGGACGACCTTACGACTTCATCACCGGAAGGTGCTGGCGTTTACGCCGCAAGGCTGACTAACCCCAACCGTTTTGTAGTGGAATGGAACGGGGTGGGGATCATGAAAGAACCCAAGTATCTTGGTCCCACCGGTGCACAGCTCACTTTTCAGGCAGTGTTGTATGAGAATGGGGAAATCCGGTTCAATTATAAATCCATGAAAGGCAGCCACAGCAGCGGTGATTCGGCAACCATCGGGCTGGAATATAACGGAGGCCGGGGCGGGGTGGAATATGCCTTTGACCGTAAGGGAGCGGTCGCCGGGCAGCAGAGCATTGACTTCATTCCGGTAGCGCCGGGCAGCACGCGCAGCCGCGGCTGCCTGTATGCTACCCAGGTCGGCCCGGGCGGCGCGACCGTCAGCCAGCCGCCCTTCTGCCTGACCATCCCAGAAGGACTATTAAAACAAGAGACGACGGTCAGCATCACAACCTTTGGACGTTTCTCTCCGCTGCCTGCAGGGGCCAGCCTCGGACATTTTGCCGAGATCACCCTGCAGCCGGAACCATTTGCGCCGCTCGTGCCGCCTCCCGTGGTGTGCTATAGTTACACTGCCCAGGATGTGTTGGCAGGAGGAGGTTCGCCTGCCAATCTGTATCTGGCAGCTTATGATCCCGAGACTCTTTTATGGGAACGGCTGCCGACCGCCTTGGAAAAGGAGCAGCTTCGTCTTGAGGCGCCGGTATCACATTTTTCGGTGTTTGGAGTGTTTGCACCCCCGCAACCTGAAAAATTACCCGTTACCGGGTCTTCGATGAAGCCGGCCTGGGGATGGGCAATCCTGCTCTTGCTCCTGGCAGCGCCGGCTTGGTTGGGAGTGAGGCGTTGGAAGAAATTAAAGAGGCTGGTCAGGTGAACGCTTTGCAATGGTTAAAGAAACGACTTAAGTCGTTACTGCGAACTATTTTAATATTTTGTAGTAACGACTTAAGTCGTTTCTTTGGTTTATTGTGGGTATGCATACTAACCGCGGCCTGCACACCTGCCAGCCCGGCGGCGCCTTGGCCCACGGCTGTGCTGCCTCCGCCACAGGTGCATATTTCCCAGGCGGCTGCCCCACTACCCACGCCGTCTGCCGCACCTGAGGCGGCCACGCTGCCAGTTCCCACTCCAACCGGACTGCCGCAGACCCCGGCCGAACTGGCGCGGGCGGTGTTTGGTGAACGCCTGATCGTACAGGTGATCATCCCGGTGCTGGACCTGGTGGCGCCGGTTATCCCGGTGGGCTGGTCGACGCAAGGAAATGACCCGGCCAACTTGGAGGTGATATGGGATTCACCTGAAGCGCAAGTAGGCTGGGTGTTGACCAGCGCACTGCCAGGAGATGTTGGTGGGGTTACCCTTCTTTACGGGCATAACAACATCCAGTCTTCGGTGTTTAAACGCCTGTATGAACTGCGGCCGGGCAACGAGGTGAAATTGGTGACCGGCCAGCGCACCTGGCTTTACCGGGTCAGTGAAACGCACCTGATTCCGGTAAAGGACGGCGATCCGGCGGATTATGCCGGTTTCCTGCGCGCCGGGCGTGTGCCGCACCTGGTGTTGATCTCCTGCTGGCCGCCGGACGGCAACAGCCACCGGGTGATCGTGGTAACGGAGCTGGCCGGGAGATAATTGGGAAAGAATAAAAACTGCGAGCGCGCTGCGCTCGCAGTTTTTTTTAGCAGTATTGGAGAATGGTTCGTCTCATGGGGTTGAGTATGGCCAGACAGTGGGAGATATGCCGCATAGGCTGGCGGAGGGTGCACTTACAGTGATATTGTGGATTGTGAAAACCTGCCACCAGTCTTTGCTGCCGTCGCAAGAAGAATCGCTCAGCGTATAGGCATTCACCAGGATACCCCTGGCCCACAGGCGCACCACCGGCTTAAGCGGGGTGCTGGCTGCGAGGTTGGCTGAATCGTCTGCGTAGACGAAGAAAGTATATGTGCCCAGGGTATTATATTTGGGCACCAGGAAAGGCGTGGTCGTGCGGGTGGCGCTGGAAGAGATGGTAATGGCTTCCAGCGGATCGGAATAGACCGGGTTGCCGCTGGCGTCTGTGCCGGTCTGGACGCCGCCGTTGAACTGGTATTGGGCGTAGGGCGAGAAGGTGCCGCCAAATTTGGACGGAAGGAGCAGAGTGCCGCCGCCAAAGAAGCTTGGCAGGTGCAGGTCGTGCGGGTCGTCGTTTGAATCAGGCGGGCCGATGGTAGCGCCATTGTCGTCATTAACGTTTTCGGGCAAGAACAGGAAGGCGTCCAGGTTTTGCGGGTCGGCATCCTCGGGATCCGGCTGGGTCCAATCGACCACCGCCTGGAAATTCGTGCTTGGCATCAGGCTGACCCGGTTGTACGGATCGGTGTAGTATTTACCCAGTTGAGACCAGTCAGGCCCGGCGCCGACGTTAACGAGAATTTGATTGAATTTCTGGAAGCCGTTGGTATAACTGGTCTTCGACACCCACAGTTTGAAGGTGGTATCCAGTGGATTGAAAGGTGAGGTAGTAGCGGTCGTGACTGGCAGGTTGAGCAGGGCCACATCGGGCTGGCTGCGGGTCAATCCGGCCGGGATGGTGGTCAAACCCACCTGGGTCGTGCCTGTCGTGCCTCTGGTCACCTTCACCTGGGCACCCGTCATGGGCATCCCGCTGGTGCCATTGTGCACGGTGGCCCAGAAGGCCACGCGTGCCATGGCAGCTGCCACGTTGAGGTAGCGAGTTGCGCTCATATCTTGCAATACCAAGCCACTATCCGGGTCTGGATCGCTGCTGAACGTGCCGGAGATTTCAGTTTGAGGCCAGCAGAAGGGGGCCATGATCGTATCCGGGTCATTGTAGGGCTCCAGCGGGTTGTAGGGCACACCGTAAGCGGCAGGATCAGAGTTGTCGTTGGGGTTGGCGAACCCCAGATTGTTGTCAAAGCCTGCCAGGAAGGAAGCATTATCATCACGATCAGTGGCAGGGGTGAGCAGGCGACCGCTGTCGTGTAGGCGGTTTTTCACCTGGAGTGCGGTCAGGGTCGGCCAGGTACCCCACACCCGCGCCGCGGCGGCCGAGACGAAAGCGGCGGCCTGCGAGGTGCCGCTCATTGTGCCATAGAGAGCAGGCACATCATTATAGAAATTCATGTAGAAGGGGTAGCTCTTGGGCGTGGTCGAATAGATATTGCTGCCCGGCGCCACCATAGTTACCCAGTCGCCGTAATTGGTAAATTCGGTGGCGCAGTCTTTTAACAGCTCTTCTGGCTGGATTGTGCGCCAGTCGAGGGTGTCGGGGTCTGGGACCGTATCCACCCAGGTATTCAGGGATGGATCACGCGCTGCGCCAACCGTGATCAGGTTGGTATAGATGTCATTGGGGATGTTCAACAACGTGCCGGTAGTGTCAAACACATTTACTTTCAGGTTAGCCCAGCCGCCGGGGAAGGAAGCGGGCAGCGGTTCGCTGGTACCGACGTAGCTCTTTGAGTCATTGCCGGCCGCAACCACGATCAGTTTTTTTTTGATTACCGCAGTCTTCAAAGCAGTATATTCCAGAGGATCGGGGGTGGGGCCGCCCATGCTCAGGTTGATGACCTTGACAGCCGACAGCCCGGCGCAGTAGCGGATGCCGGCGGCGATGTTGAATGAAGTGCCCCAACCCTGGGCATTGGCTACTTTGACCGGTACGATCTTGGCGCGGGTAACGCCGATGGCCGTGCCGGCGCCGTTGTTGCCTTTGGCCAGGATGATGCCGGCCAGGTGGGTGCCATGGCCGTTGTCATCGTTGGCCAGCGAGTCGTTGTTGACGAAGTCGTACCCGGTCGAGATCGAACCGGTCAGGTCCGGATGGGCCGAATCGACTCCGCTGTCGAGCAGGCAGACCTGGGCGGTAGAAGCTGTCATTCCCCAGATGATATCGGCGCCAACCTTGAACCAGCCCCAGGCCGAACTGCTCTCATTTGGGTAAGCGGGGTTGCCCTGAAGGGTGCGCAGGCTCAAGAGCTCGGACCAGCTCAATTTGATGGAGCTGCCATTGGCAGCGGTTGTCTGAAAGGCAGCAGGTGTATATTTCTTACCCTGCAGTTGTCCGTCTTTTTCCGGGATGCGGTGGATGTAATTGGGCTGGGCAGTCTTCACTACCGACACGGCGGCGATCTGGTTGACCAGCGCAGTCACATCGGCATCCGGACTGAAGCTTAGCAGAGCTGTGTTCTTATCCTGCCTGACCACGGCAGCGCTGATTGAACCTGCCAGAGCCGTAGCCTGGGCAGTATAGCTGGCTGCCGGTAAGCCGTCGATAAATGTGACCACCACTTCGCCGGGCACATACAACGCGTCGGCGGGGATATCCTGGGCAGCCGGCCTGGCCTGTGCCATCTGCTGGGCAGGCAGAAAGGCCATGACCAAAAGGATAATGACCACCAGGTTAAAAATTCGCATGGCTTTCATGATTCCTCCGAAAGAGACAGGTTAAATCTCAAGTTGACCCCATCCTGTTAAGGATAAACCAACTCCGGCGGAAGGTCAATAATCCATATGGGTTATTTTGCCAGAATAGCGTCCGCAGTTATAATTATTACATGCTTGATGAAAATGGTTTGACTGAACGCGAGGTAGAGATCCTGCGGTTGGTGGCTACCGGGGTGAGCAATAAAGAAATAGCTCGCATCCTACAGATCAGTCCCAATACGGTCAAGGTGCACTTGCGCAATATTTTTGAAAAGATTGGCGTGGTCTCGCGCACTGAGGCTACTTTGTATGCACTGCGTACAATCGGAGTAACGCCACCCGCCGGTGAACAAACTCAGGACCAAACCCGGGTTGAGCTTCTGGAAAATAAACCGGTTTCCAGGCGGAAAAGGTACTCCTTGCGCCTGGCATTAATCTTTGTGGGGGTGGTGGTAGTTATCACCGCCGGGTTGTTACTCACTCGTCCGCTGTGGCAGGCAGCACCGCCAGCCGAAGCACCCGTTGAGGCGCCCGTGCGCTGGCAGGCGGAGACTTCCCTACCTGAAGGGCGCTCGGAGATGGCAGCAGTGATTTATGCGGGTCAGATTTTCCTGGCAGGCGGTGTTACCCCGCAGGGGGTTAGCCCGGCGCTTCTGCGCTATAATTTTGAAAATGGAAAATGGGAAGAGCGGGCTGTTTTGCCGGCGGCGGTGAGCAGGGTGCAGGCCGCGGTGGTGGGCGAGAAAATCTACCTGCCGGGCGGCTGCCGGGAGGATGGTTCAGCCACCAACCAGTTCCAGGTATATGATCCACGCCTCGATCACTGGGAGACTGCCGCTCCCCTCCCCGAAGCATTGTGCGGTTATGCCCTGGCGACCCTGGAAGGGAAGCTTTACCTGTTCGGCGGGTGGGATGGGCGCCAGGCGCGCGACAGCGTTTACAGCTATGACCCGCTGACCGACACCTGGTCCAAAGCAGGCGCCATGCCAGGTCCGGCGGCGTATGCCGTGGCATTGGCGGCAGAGGATAAGCTGTATGTGATCGGAGGATTTGATGGCAGGCAGGCCCTGACCGCCAACCGCATCTATTTCCCCAACCGCGACCGGGCTGGTGAGCAGGCCTGGGAAGAGGGGGCGGCGCTGCCAGATGGGCGCTACGCCATGGGCGCAGCCAGCCTGGCTGGGACGCTCTATCTGGCAGGCGGGAAAGGCCAGCCGGGGGTTTCTTTGCCCCCGCTTGAGTACCTGGCTGGCGCCGGGCAGTGGCTGGGATTTGAAGCTCCGCCGGAAACGGTGCGGGCTTTCCCGGTATTGCTGCCGGTAGAGACGCGCCTGCACCTGCTGGGGGGTGAAACTGCCGGTGGGATGAGCGCCGCCCACCAGAGCTACCAGGCAATTTACACCATTCTCATCCCGGTTGTACATTAATAATAAGGCTCATTGGGATTTCCGTGGAAGGCCCCAAATCCGGGAGTTCACCACACTCTTCAG
>Ga0315282_10007862_pt1 | contig 17403 bp, 16 predicted proteins | sample YL17G07_20_MG_FD_203693 | JGI IMG/M metagenome (GOLD analysis project Ga0315282, IMG submission 203693) | Sediment microbial communities from Yellowstone Lake, YNP, Wyoming, USA - YL17G07_20 | ecosystem: Environmental > Aquatic > Freshwater > Lake > Sediment | place: USA: Wyoming | collected... | reverse complement strand
TACCAATAACACCATGAACAGCCCAATCGTGCCGGGTTTCACTCGTCTCGTCTTCGGTAGCGCACCTGACGTAAGCTCTCGCGGTGTCTCTCGCGACACACCCTCACCCAGTTCGGCCCCGCACTTCTCGCAATACCTGCTGTCGCCCGGTATCTTGGCCCCACATCGGCGACAAAACTTGGAAGCAGGTGCTGAGCTCTGACTTGTCAAATCAGTTTCCCTCCGCATTCCTCGCAGAACTTGCTATCGCGTACAATTCTTGCGCCACAGAATCGACAGAACTTGGTTCGTGGTACCGTTGTGGCGCCTACCGTTGGTGATGTGGGATGTTGCAGAGGTATCGTTGGTGTTGGAGGTTCCATGACCGTCATGACGGTGCCGGGTGTCCACGTGGCTACGACATCACGCTTCCAAAACGCATAGATGAAGAACGCTACAAATGCGACCGAGAAGATCATGATCACGATTTCGGGTCCGGCGGTTCCCCAGAAGCCGTATGCCGCTTGGAACGCCTTGTCCATTCTGTTTGCGGTGGCAAGGGTTGACGCATCCACGAACTCGGGCAATCTCGCGATCGCCGCGTTCGTCAGATAGTAATAGTATGTCTGTAGAAACCAATGGGCGAAGAAGAATCCGATCACGGCTATGATACTGATCGAGTGCGCCTCCGTCAACTTCTGTGAGTGGAGCGTAAGAAGCGCCACTAGCGCTAATGCGAACATCAGCACCTCTAGCACCGTCACGGCCACATCGAAACCCTTGTACGGCGCAGTCAAAAGAGAAGATGCAAAAGTCACCCGATTGTACGCGTCGATCTCATTGGTCGAAAACATGAGTTTAGTGCTTGCGACCACCCACCCCTTCACGAAGGCCACCGCTTCAGAGGCAAGGAAACAGCCCAAACCAAATCTCAGGGAGTAGTCATGATTGTTTGAGTAGTGAAGATGGCTGGTTGCTCGACCGCACTTGCATCGGCTTGAGGCAACAGGAGGAATGAGAGACATGGCGTCGCTCAATAGAACCGCCGCACATGCGAGGAAAAGCCTTGCTATCAGACGTGAACTAGCAAGAAACTCGGAAAACAAGGGTTCCCAAAATCATGTGGTCGGATGGCCCTTCCCTTCAGCGTATGCTGCCTCATGAGGTAGAGTCTGTTTCCCTAATCATACGTGCTCCATTCTAGCGGAAAGCTAGGGGCGTTTAGCAGACCAGAGCCAAATGAAACTGAGTGACTATGAAATGGACCTGTTGTGGCGAGGCTCATCCCACTAACGCTTACTTCAGCAAACCCCTAACTAGCATCCTAGTGGGAAGACTCACAGCTTACAACCTCTGGAATGGGGGGCTTGACTTTGAATCGGAGAAACTCTCGCGTGGTTGTCATTCTCTTTGGTAGTTGCTTTCACGGCCACGGTGAGCGTCGTCAGTCGGGGCGTCGGCAGGAGCCAAAAGTTATCCTCTCACGCGGTGTATCTGTCCATCTTTTCTTGTTTGGGCTTGGGCTTTCTGTGCCATCGCACATATCCAATGACTACGACGAAAACAAGGCAGCCAGCAACTGCGAGCCACGTAGTCACAGTTTGCAGTTTCGCTTGCTCTTCCTGAGCCTTCATAGCCTGCTCCTGCGCCTTCCTAACTAGCTCTTCCGCGTTTCTGGCGTTCTCCTGCGACTTCATAGCAGAGGCCATCGCACTATCGAAGTCGCCTTTCCGAAAAGACTTCCAAGCTGAGGCAAGTGCCTCATTTGCCTGAGACATGGTCTGATTCCAGTTGGGGTCCAAGACATCGCCCGGAAAGGAGGCAGCACTTTCATATGACCGGCGTGTCTCCTCTAGTGTAATGAGCGACTGCTCAGCTTTTGCGCCTTCCACCGTATTTGTGACCTTGATCTTGACGCCGTCAGTGGTCGTCTCCAAAAGAATGATTGCCAAGTTGATTTCTTGAGAAACGAACACTCTTCCAGCAGGCGTGTCCTCCTCGGAGAGTTCGGATAGTAAACGCAGATTGGGGCGATAGACCGTATAACTGCTGTAGCCCCAGCCATCCCAATAATACTCTTCGCCCGCCCTGTAAGTCTGATAGAGGTATATTGCGAGCGTTCCATTCTCGGCTTCAGCCCAAAGGTCATTGCTCATAATGAGCTCTCCATACTGGCCTTCGGAGATCTGGATCTTCATGGCGCGTATTCCGCTTGGGTCATCTAGGGATTCAAGGATCAGGACCGAGGCGGCGCGTGTCGTGTTCAGGCTTGCCACGTCTCGCTCTCCTAGCCATCCGAGTTGGAGTCTCAACCATGCGCACAACCTGCCACTGTATCCAGGGCCCATGAGATCCCAATGTCCCATGGTGGATTCCGGTTGATCCGGCAAGTAGACATGGCCATTAAGATGAGCGAACTCGTGCATGAATGTCTCAACGTTCCATCTCTCACCGATGATTGCCAAGCCCACCGTCTCACTCTTGCTCCAAGGTGTGTATGCCCATGTTGCCCATGCCCAAACATCACCAGCAAACACGCCGATAATGTACGAGTTAGAATGCGGGACGTGGGGTTGAATGAGGCCAAGTTCCTCCGCCTGGTAGGTTGCGGCTTCTTCAAGAACCATTGCGTCTTCATCGTAAAGAACGTTTGAACTAGTAACATTCAGTCCGCGCAGGCTGATGGGCTGATTCCATCTTGTGTGAGCGACAGACCAGTCGTAGACATTCCCGCTCGTCAACCACATCTGGCCATAACTCTGCTCATAGAAACTTGCGTTCATATCTCGGAGGATCTGGCGGTATTTCTCCGGCGTACTGGAAGGATTGTGTTTCACATCCTTGAAATCGAATAGTATCACGCTCACTTGCTTGGGTCCACAGGCACATTCCACATTGCTCGGTGCCGCGACGGTTTCGGACACTCCTGCCGGGAACTGGAAGAGGAAAGAGAAAGAACAGAGAAAAAGAAAGACTAGAGCAATCCGTCTCATTCGTCTACTCCATCCAAGCATTGGCGACCCATGGTGGCAAAAGACTTGCGATGAGAACACTGCAAATCACGAACTTCCAGAAATCGGCTTCCGCCTTTCTATCGCAAGTGCCTTATGCTTGCAGCAGTAGACGGCTGTAGCATTCTGTTCGGTGATGCGAATGACCGACGATGGTCAATCGCCCTCAAACCGTTTCTTTGTCCTGCCACGCTGTCCCAGCTGCGGGACTGAGACACCGCTTCACGCTAAAGTCTGCCCGAGCTGTGGGTCTAGCATGAAAGTCAAGGCTACTCCTCAAGAAGCCTCAGAGCTGTGGGACGAGGGATCGTGGCAGGAAGCGCCCCCGAAACAGAGTGAGGCAAGGAAGCTTGGCCCCCAAGTTCGTAGACACAGATTTCACCTGCGCCCCCAACTCGTCGGGACGATCCTCATCACGATAATCGCTCTATCTGCGGGTCTGGCGATTGGCCCCTATGTGACTCCCAGACCGTCCCCAGAACCCGTCATGATTACAGTCACGAACACGGTTACCATCACGACCACATGCACTACATGCAATGCCGTACCGCCACCTCCACCGCCCCCTCAAGACAAGTGGCTAACCAACACGAATGTCATTTCCTATCTTCAGGCAGCAAACAATGTCGGCCAGGCCAAGACAGTGGAGGGCAAAATCGTTCGCACATATGCTTCAAGCAAGGGAACCGTGTTTTTGGACTTCCACGACCCCTACCAAGGATACTTCCAAGTCACGATTTTCGCAAGCGATGTCAAGAACTTCCCGTTCTCACCTGTATCATTCTATCTGAACAAGGAAGTTCGAGTCACGGGAACGATCGAACTCTATCAAGGAGCCCCCGAGATCATAGTGCATTCGCCGTCACAGATTGAAGTCGCATACATGGGATTCAACTACCCATGAGACTCGATCTGAAGGAGAGACTCGCTTGAGAGAGGTTTCTGGATTATGAGCGCAAATATCGGTGAAGACGCGAGCCCGTAGAGCGAAGCAGAGATAGTCAGGCTCTAAACATCCGGTGAGGCCCCTGAAATGTGTCCTATGCAGGTGAGGACGGCCCGAGATTTCGTTGCATGGTTGACCACGATCTTTCTCTGGTTTGGCGGATTCTTTCTATTGGTGGGTGCCTTCGCGGCACGTCGCCCAATGATAGGCCTCATGGCCATCGGAGCGGTCATGATAGCTTGTGGTGTGTTGGTGTACTCGGTCGGTGTAAGACTGACAAGCGGGACGGAAAGACGGTGCGTCAGGTGTGGCAGAATGTTTAGACCGATAATGGCGTATCACAGACTGTGTAGTTCATGCTACTGGAAAAGAGGAACCTAGTGTCAGGCGCCGGAAATAGAAGTCGTGGACGACCGTCAGAGAGTCGAAACCGGACAACCTAGGACCATACGGCAATGGGCCATCTTATTCTTGCGCGATCTTGGTTGGCATAACAATAGACACGACAGACTTTCCCTGACTCTCATCGTGCCTAATTGTCCTTCGGTACCAGACTAGCGCGATGAGGGCCGCGACCATCACGGTCAAGGCCACGACGGTGGGGAGCGGAATTGTGATGCTTGGCGAAGGGGTACCGACCCTGAGTGTTTCGGTTGCAGGTCTGAATCCTTCCTTATGTGCTGTGAAGACAAAATCGGTGTTGTATGTTCCTGATGGTACGGCGATTACGTATTCGCCGACAGGAGGCACAACGTTTGCCACTTGTCCTCGGAAAGTGGATCCGTCAACTCTCAGTGACACGTCGGCTCGCGTCTTCACTCCAAGCGAATCAATCACATGAAGTCTGATGACTCCGTAGCTTGTGCTATTCAGAGCGATGCTCTCAACAACGATTGAAAGCTCGTCGACCTTTGGTAGTTCTGGTGGCAGGGAGTTAGACCTCACCATTGCCGTGTACCAGACTCTGGCCGTCGCGATGATTGCCGCGTTGGTCCTGTTCTCGACAATGTTGGTGAGTTCAGGGCTCCACTGTAGACCCTCGTCGATCAGGGTTTGATTGATGGATGACAGGAAGGAGTGGCTCTGGACAGCTGTCTCTATGACAAAAGTGGTCACATTGCTGATCGGTATGATCGGTCCCACATCAGCGGAGCCCACCATCCTAATCTCCGACAGATGGGCCAAAGATGTCGACTCAAACAGTTGATGCACTCCGACGCCATTTCTGGTCTGAGGATCGTAGTTGACCGTGGTGTGGTAAGGTTGAGTAACATCGGCCATATAGTGGCTGAGTCGGCCAGCATCAATGAACATGCTGTTCCAATCTTTCGCTCGTATTGCAGATTCCATTTCTCCAGTGAACTCTTCGACTGCTTGTGGGAGTGTGCCAGTTGACGGATCGTTTGGATTCCAGATTTCCAGATCTATGAAGTGTCTCGGCGATTCGTTCGGATCGCTCTCACGATAGTAGGTGTCAGGATAAGTTGCAGTTTCAGCAAGCAACCCTGCATAGTATGCAAAGAATTGTCTCCACGGGCTTGGAAGCAACCCTGTCGCGGCGTTCGCGATTGTTGAGTGAGCGTCCATTGACCATGCTGCTACAGGGTAGGGTGGGATTCCAGTCTGACAGATGCATAAAGCCACGAGCAGAAGTCTGACACTTGTTTCGGCGCGACTCACGATGCCAACACTGCCCTCAGGCAACGTTTCTCAGGCGTACTGAAAGCGTGTCTTCACGTCTCTATCCTTTTCCGAGTGGAAGGGCGATCCAGTCTTCTCCGCATCACAAAGAGTAACGGGAAGAAGATGACTACAACAAAGACCAGAGAGAGAAGAAGCCTCTCCCACACGTCCGAACTTGGCTCCGGAATCATTCGACTGTAGTAGATGCCGACAACCGACCCGATCACGCCGCCACCCACGAGAAGGATGAGATCATATGCGACCTGTAGGAATGTTGCCTTCCTGCCATCATCCTCATCGCGTGAAGATTCCTGCATCTACTATCTACCCTCTGACTGAGCTGTGCTTGCGTCCACTACTTCAATCACACCCCTACGGCCCTCCGGCTAGCTTCGGGGACGCCGACCTCAACACGCTCACCAAGGTTGGCAACCGTTGCCAACTTCTGGAACCGTCTTAGACTCGTACATAGGCCTCCCCCTGTACTTTCTCGTCGCTGAGATTCTGTCTATGTCGGCATCGCTCAGGCGATTGTCACCGTAGGAGTGACTCCGGCCAAGCTGGCAGTTGTGGTCGAAAGATCTCGAAGCTCTGAATCTTCGTGACTGTGCTGAGTGAAAACTAGCCGGTTTCACGGATCCGTGTAACCATCGCTCTTCTGCGCCATCCAAACCTGAGAATCGAAACGATTGCGAGCAAGGCGGAGACATCAATATCAGCGTAGAAGACCTCCTCGGTAAATGTGATCGGCCCCAGGCCAAGTTGCGTGTAGTTGATGAGAAACGGCAGGCAGAAGAAAGCTGTACCCAAGTAGATGGTGAGTGAGTGCTGCAACTCCAGCTTTCGGAAGAAGCAAATCGAGGCCGCTAGGACCAGGAGCAGCAAGAGAGCCGGCACCGTGTATGTCAATCTGACTCTGTTCTGGAACGATCCGGGTTTCGAGAGCCACACCTTGTACAGGTAGTAGGTTTTGTATTCGCCTGCGCCAGGAGTTCTCCAGAATCTATCGGGGTCCAGTCCCCACTGACTCAGGGTACCGTTTGAAGGTGGCGATCGCAATCTTTCCCAATCCTCCACATGCGTCCACTGATCTTCCAGTTCTCGCGTCATCATAGTTGCAGATACGAAGACCATCGGGAAAGTGACATTGATCGGGAAGGCCACGATGATACCAAAAGAGTACGTGTACTCATCTACACGAAAGAGGTGCCATTTCCGGGATTGGCCTTCCAGCCAGGAAAGGCTGATGTTCGCAACCTGAAAACGATCTACCCTTCCATTGTCATAAGTAGTTGTCTGATTCTGGCTCTGAGCTGACCACGCAAGGTCCGAGCTGCCTAACCAGAACCATTGGAAGGGCGTCTCGTTGTAGATCTCGGCTCTGAAGTGCAAGTACTGCAACTCAACGTAGGGCGTGTCTGCCTGAAGTACGACCTTGGAGATCCCTGTCGTCATCTCGTAGAAGGTGCCTTGGCCGGCAGCGACCGGTCGTGCAAGAGAAGCGGTGAGGCATACGAGGAGCAGAAGCACCACCGAAAGCCTAGTGGTCAATGGCTCTCAGCTACACTGTCATTGCGGCTCAGGACCTTAACACTTTCCAGCCCTCGAGCCACGAAGAGGTCTCGCTGGCACCTCGACATCAGAGGCAGACCGGCGTAACACCTAGCGGACACACGAGGTCTATCGGCAAACCCTCATGCCCTATGTAGAGAGATCCTCCGTGTCCTCCAAGAGATTGAGGGCCCAAGCCAGCACCTCTACGGCGCCGTGGGCGTAGTCGTTCATAGGTTCAATCTCCGCATGTGGCCTTCCAGCACCGCGACGATGTAATCCTCAACCTTCGCGCCGCCCTGGGCCGCAATCAGCAGGACGGCAATGCGGTTGTAGACCCAGCGGGGAATCATGATCTCCACAAGGTCCGGGGGTTCAGAGGCGAGAGGTTCCATGACCCGTGCATGCCGCGCACACCGTTCATATGCACTAGGGGAGAATCAACACCACAAAGAGAGACCCAACCGGAACTGGAAGGCGATATCGAATATCACTTCGGGATTTCATTGATGCGTTTTTCGAGTTCTATGAGTTTCTTATGCTGCGCAAAGATCATCGACAGAAGCAACGGCACTTCCTTCACAGGTGAGGCGAGGAGCCCACCCTCCGCCGCATAGAGCTTACACTGGCTAAGGAGATCATCGAAGACCACTCGGTCTTCAAGTCCGAGGAACTGCTTGAACCTGCTCATCGCCGCGATTTCTTGTTCGACGATGATACGCCAAGACGGTATCGTCCTCCCCATCACTGCTCTCCCCCAATGCAAACGCGAGTCTGGCGGATGGATATGATAGGAAAGGGATGGAGGCTAAATCACGTAGTAACCAGTCTCCGGCGCGTGGTCTTCTATATCCTGAATCTGAAAATGCTATATCCTGTGGAAACAGCCAGTGGATCAGCAGCGTCGAGGACTTGCTCGGTAGGGGTTCGGTGCCTTCACACCTACCATTCCTGCTCATCGTCTTAGTGACTTTTGTATGCTTTCCAGTTGAAGCTCTTAGCGGACAAGCATCACAAGATTCGCAATTGGATGCCCCCGTCCAGACTGCTGGTCATGCGAGTCAGCAGACAACTCAGGCTTGCTTGACACCGTCTCCGGCCGATGCTTCCACCATTCCGATGCAGGCTGCAAGTACAAATGGCACGATAGCTGGCCATGTCGTCCCAAAGGTTCGAGCGGGCAAAGCTCTGCAGAAGGGCAGAATGCCCAGCAATTTTTCACTCCACATCGAACTCGTTTTCAAACTGAGAAATCCGGATCAATTCTCAAGATGTCTAGACTCGATAAATGACCCGTCTTCGCCAGACTATCGCCATTTTCTCAACATGACAATGTTACAGCCCTATCTGCCGACTCCAGGGCAGAAGGCGTCCCTCGTCTCGTTTCTGTCAAGAATGGGACTGGTTGTGACTGAAGGCCCTTCGCCCTTGGTTCTAGAGCTTTCTGGGCCCATCAAAGTCGTTGAGAAGGTCTTTGGAGTCAAGATCAACGTCTACGCCGAGAAAGCGAAGGTGAACTTCTACGCACCGAGCTCAGACCCCATGATGCCCCAGAACTTCGCGTCTATTGTCAATGGGATTCAGGGCCTTAACAACTATACGCGCCCCATGCCTGCACAGTATCCTTGCTCTGGCCCCTACTGTCCCCAAGGAATCCAGGCGGGATACTCGTTCTCCACTCTTTTCGGAAATGGGTATGATGGAACAGGGCAAAAAGTGGCAATAGTAGATGTTCCTGGCGACCCAAACATCCAGAGCGCTATCGACACGTTTAGTACGCGATACGGTTTGCCGTTAACGACGATAAACATTCAGACTCCAGAAGGGCCCCCCTCGACGTATGATCCGGGTTGGGCGTCTGAAACGGCGATGGACGTTGAAGCAGTGCACACGGTGGCTCCAAGGGCTACAATCGTTCTTCTGTACGATGAAAACCCAATGTATGCAATAGACTGGTTGGCTACCTGGGGTAGCTTCCTTCATCTCCCATCGATCGTTTCCAACAGCTGGAGCTATGCTTGCGGGCTTGACCTACCATGTAGCGACACACAGCTTTCACCTGCAGATGTATCCAACACGCACAGTCGACTCGCTTTTGATGTGGCACAAGGGCTAACGATCCTTTTCGCGTCAGGCGATGACGGAGCCAAGCCGGACGGAACCAATGTCGGCACGGAGTTTCCTGCATCCGATCCGAATGTGCTGGCTGTGGGCGGGACAAACCTCGTCTTGTCCGGCTGCGATTCAACGACCTGCTCCGGCTACGGAAGTGAAACGGGTTGGGTTTGGAGCGGAGGAGGATACAGTGGCTACTTCCCAGAACCTTCTTGGCAGACTTCCGTCATCGGCACAAGGCCAGGTCGAGCTGTACCAGATATCTCGATGCTCGGAGGTTCCCCGGGTTTCTGGGTATACTCAACTATCTCAGAGGCAACTAATTCAAATCCCTACGCCTGCGGAACTCCCACTGGCGCAGCAGGTTGGTACGGTTGCACGGGAACTAGCCTGTCCACGCCACTTTGGGCCGGGTTCATGGCGATAGTCCTGCAAATGAAAGGAGGAGGCTTAGTCGGTAATCTCGGACCAACGCTCTACAAGACCGCCAACAGCCCCTCATATCCCTCAGACTTTCATGATGTTACTTCAGGATCGAATGGCTACTACTCTGCTGGGTCGGGATGGGACCCAGTTACGGGTTGGGGCACTCCAATAGCAAGCCTCCTTGCGCCTGCCCTCGCAGGTGCAATTGGAACTTTGAACGTGTCATTAATCGCGCCTCCCAACGGGGCGACCTTGACTACCTCGCCTGTGACGTTTCAGGTTCAGGTGACTGATTCCACAGGGGCACCTATTCAGGGCGCACTCGGCGGCATCACAGTGAATCACCTGTCAGAGTTCTTTGCTTGTGGCATTAGTGGTTCGGATTCGAATGGCTACTTCTCCTGCGATTTCACGTTCACAGATGGTGGGACGTATAGTTGGTATGCCACAGCCTCGAAGATGGGTTACGTACCTGCGACATCGCAAACATGGACCTTCACCTATTACGTCACTGTCACCACCACTATGACCACAACACAGATTTCGACTTTATCCGCGTACGGGACTACGACAACGACGGTTACGAGTTACACTAGCACTGCGACCTCGACGAGTACGATTCCGACGGTCACTACTGTTGTCTTGGTTCCGCTGACGATTACCTCCACCGAGCAAAGCACCCAGTTTCTAACCTCATTTCTTACCACAACGGTGACTGACTACACTAGCACGACCACTTCGACGAGTACGATCCCCACAACCGTTGCTTTGGTTCCGTTGACTATGACCTCAACCGCTCAGAGCACTCAATATCTGACGTCAATTCTCACTACGACCGTCACTAACTACACCGGCACGGAGACTTCGACGAGCACAATATTGGTTCCAACAACCATTGTCTTGGTCCCGTTGACCGCGACCTCAACGGAACAGAGTACACAGTATCTAACCTCGACTGCCACCAAGACTGTCACCATTTACACTGACACGCAAACGGTGACGAGTACGATCCCGACTGTCACAACCGTTGTTCTGCTTCCGTCAACTGTGACCTCAACGATTCAGGCTACTCAATACCTAACCTCAATCCTCACTACAACGGTGACCAACTACACTAGCACGACGACCTCTACAAGTACCAGCGTGGTCTACACGACCGTAACCACAAGTCCAGGAGGAGCGGGCCCAGCGGGTGCTGGTGCATCCAGCTCCACGGCCTACCCTGCCTTCATAACTGTACTTGCCATTACGATTGGTCACCGGGTTACCGCTGGTAGACCAAAGAGGGTTCCGAAAGCACGGGCTGTCAGTTTGCCCGTTCAATCGTACTCATCGTCCAGATGAGCGCCAAGCCTGAACGGGAAGTGAAGGGCGGTTCTCAGAGCGGCTTGTCGGGTCGCTTAGAAAGCGCAGAGCAACCTCCACAACCGCGTGGAGAGCGAACAACTTTGAGGCCTGAAAAGCAGCAGGGTTCTCACTTACTATTGCGCAAGTCACATCAGGAAGTCAGGGGTGTTTCGTCTGGTCACGGGTCGCGCAGCGAGTGTGTGAATATCATGCCTCATCTGGATGGAATCGAGGTTCGCGAGTATCAACGCGCAATAGCCAAGTCCGCGTTGGAATCGAACACCCTTGTAGTCCTTCCCACTGGACTGGGGAAGACCGTCGTTGCGTTGCTGGTTGCGGTTGAGCGGCTCGGCATGTTTCCTGATGGCAAGGTGCTGGTTCTGGCTCCGACGAGACCGCTTGTGCTGCAGCATGCCCGCTTCTTCAAGGAGCATCTCGCAGGCGATGAAGTCTCTTCGGCGACAATGACCGGGGAAAGCTCACCCGAAGTGAGGCGTGCACTCTTTGAGGAGTCGCGATTGGTCTTTGCTACGCCTGAGGTGATACGGAACGACGTTCATGAACACCGTTACACGCTCACGACTGTCTGCTTGGTGGTCTTCGATGAGGCTCACCGCTGCGTGAAGGAATACGCGTACTCTGAGGTTGCTGAAGCGTACAGGCGTGAAGCATTGAATCGGCTGATCCTGGGTTTGACGGCCTCCCCAAGCGCTCGCAGAGATAGAGTCCTGGAGATCTGCGGGAAACTCGCGATCGAGAACATTGAAGCACGCAGTGAGACTGACGAGGATGTGGCGAGATACGTGAAATCTGTCTCTCTCAGCTGGGAACGAATCGCATTACCCGAAGGCTACAGAGACGTCAGCCGGATCCTCCACGACGTTCTGGGTGAGAAGGTTGAGAAACTGCGTAGGATGCACCTGCTGCCGCGCGATGTGACCGTCACGAAGCGAATGCTCCTCGACCTAGGCGAGACATTGCATCGAAGACTCGCAAGCCGTCGGGCGGGTTACCTCTTCGGAGCGATGCTGCTCCAGTCACAGGCGATCTCGCTCCAACACGCGATCGAGCTTGTTGAAACGCAGGGAATCTCCAGTCTCACGAAATATCTTTCACGGCTGCCTGAGAGCAAGACTAGGTCCTCTCGCACCCTCGCGAACGATCCACGAATTATCGACGCGCTGGAACGGTCTGAGTCTCTTGTGGAGGTGGAGCATCCGAAACAGGCGCGACTGCGAGAACTGGTCACCCAGCAGCTGGACGCCAACCCCGACTCGAAGCTGATCGTCTTCACACAATTCAGGGACACAGTCGAAAGAATCGTTGAGAACCTCAACCGGGTTGGTCGAGTCTCGGCTGTCCGCTTCGTGGGTCAGGCCACACGCGACCCCGAGGATGCGGGATTGAAGCAGAGCGAACAGGTAAAGATACTTGAGGAGTTCCGTTCGGGGCGTTTCAACGTGCTCGTGACCACTAGCATCGGAGAGGAAGGCCTACACGTGCCCGACGTACACCACGTGATCTTCTACGAGGCCGTCCCGTCCGAGATACGCTCTATACAACGTCGAGGCAGAACCGGCAGGACAAGCGTTGGAAAGGTCACCGTGCTGATGGCTGAAGGCACAGTCGACGAAGCATACTACTACAGCAGCAGACGCAAAGAGCAAAAGATGCATCACCTCCTCGAGACCGTGAAGCGGAGAAGCCTCAAAAGCCCCAGAAAACGAAAAACCACACTCCTCGACTACATCGAACCGTAGAGCCACTCTGGCGACGGAGTGATCACGTGGCCTAGAAAAACCGAGAATGGCCTGGCTCTTCAATGCAAAACGGTCAGGGGAAAATGTTGCCTTCGTCCGGGATGTTAACGGTTGTTTTCTGTTCCTGAGTCTCTCTTGGAGGCTGACGTTCAGGGAGCTGAGAATAGTTGCCATCGCCGGTTCTATACAAGGCCAGTCTGCCGGTGGTTTCCCAGCTGTTGCCTGCGGAATGTCGAATCTGAATTGTTAGCACTTCGGCTGTTGGATCTTTCTTTCCGGCCCATACAGCGAGAGTGAGGTAATCTCCGCTTGGAAGACGGCTGGAGAACCGAGCTTTCGGTTGTGACCCGCTCATTTGTCCTCAGAGTCCACTGCACTGGTCAGTCTAGTCATGAGCCAGCTTATGAAGGGGACTCAAACTCTTCTGAGATTAAGGTCCCCCCCTTTACGTTTCCCAGTTTCTACGTAGTGCACAGTCAGTTCCTCGGCCTTGGGGTGTTTCTTGAATATCCGTCGCGCCCGTTCGGTCAGGGATGTGAAAGGCCTCTCGTTCTTCTTAGTGGTCTGGCCAATGTATATAATGCGAGATGATCTGCGTGGGTAGTCATACGGCTTGTCACTGAGGATTAGGTAGGCGATGCTCTTTCTGGGATTCAGCATCCTATCGTATTTCTCGCGACTTGGGGAAATGCCGCCTTCCTTCGGTCCCTTGATGATGAGCTTGCGTGGCATATCGACACCGATCGGCCGTTCAATCTGTCGATGTACCCGTTGCGAATATCTGACTCTCGGCAATCTGAGTCATGTTTCCTCTCTGCTGGTCTGCCCAAGAGAGGCACACACACGGAAAGACCCAAGAAGGTCCGATGCGAATTGGAATCAGAAGACCATGCCAACCTTCTCAATCATGGTCGACAGCAGAAACCTTGAGAACAGAGTCGAGAATCTTTCAAGGATTCTGGGCCCTTCCCATGGAGGAAGCACCTCAGCGAGCCAAGTTGAGAAGACATTCGCATTTGGGAGAGCAAAATACGATCCTAGGCAACAGGCGAACAGAACAGAGCTGGAGATCACACACTCCATAGCGGGAGACTTCGCCAAGTTCAAAACCGTGGTTGCAGAGCTGCGTTCTCTTTTTCCAGAAATGGTGTTCAAGTCGAGACTCTTGGACCAGATTATGGCGAAGTCAAGGTACTTCAGGTATGTCATCTGCAGGGGATTCGTTGGCACTTCGGCAAAGGGAGTGACCCCGCAGCAGTTGGAGTTCGTACTAGTCAACACACGTGTTGAGAATGCGATGGTTATCGCCCAGGATAGTCTGGATTCTGCACATAGGCAATTGCTTTTCCTTCAAGCATGGGATTCCGCGGAGACTTTCGTCAGAGACCTGGTCGAACCATGGATAGTTGGCGAGATAATTGCTCTAGAGAGAGTGGGTGAGATCAGGGTGTCGTTCTTCGATCGCCCCTCAAAGCATGTCTTTTCCGAGTCCCTTGAGAGATGGCTTCCTTTGCCGTGCGTAGAGTATGCGAAGGCATGGCCTAGCGCAAGTCAGGAGAATCTTGAGAGGAGGTATGCAGTGGTGGGCACTGAAGCGACATACGCCGATACTCATCATGCATATGCGGTGTTGTTTGGGAGAGCCCCCGAACAAGTCCGGTACGGTTGCTTCTTCCATGTTCCTGATCATAGAGGTCGCATACCAACAGCTGCCGCTGAAGCCAAGGAAAATGCGTTTGAAGCAGTCGCTACTGTGGAGAATTCTCTGGCATTGCCGCTCAAGCTGAGGGTCTCATGTGTTCCGCAGTCTGGACAGCCCGAGGTCTTTGCAGCTGATGCACCGGGTGGAGAAGTCACTTTCGCAATTCAATGGCTGCCTAAGGAAATCAAAGCGGAGCTTTTCTCTGCAGACGACCTGGTTGACAGGGTTACATGGCAGGCCCATGGGACGGGTTCTGTGGAAACACTAGTCAAGATCACTCCCTCGCATTTGATCACCATTGAAATCGCTCTGCCGGTTAGAAACGAAGTCATACTTGGTGCAAGCCAGATGGTACCCGCGTACGCACGTTTCTTCATAATGGAGAACACACTGCGCGCGGTTCTGAGAGAGGAGTTACGCAGGACATACGGCGCGAAATGGGTAGAGCAGATCGGGCCACTGCTATTGGTCAACAAGGAGAATGATGAGAAAGACCGTATCATGAAGGCGATGCAGGAGACTCCTGAGCAGATATTAGAGTACGTCTACTATCATGACCTGAAAGCCATAGTCGACAAGTTCTGGAATGTGTTCAAACCGATTTTTCCGCATAAGGAGAGAGTTGTGATGAAGCTTGAAGAACTTGAGAGATTACGCAATGATATCGCGCATAACCGCATGTTGTCCAGCAACGACATCAAACGCATAGAAGTATACTACATGGACTTGCTCAGCAAGACATGATGAGACAAGGTAATGTTCGTCGCCAGCTCGACAGAAGTAAGGGGGGATTCACGTTTAAGCGTTGGTTTTTAGAGGCAATCGGCCGGATACAATTTGAACTGAGGAGAATCATGGAGTCGAACCGACTGGAGGGCAGCTATGCTTTCTTGAAGTTCTAGTTCTGGGAAAACCCACACGCCGACCTGGTCGTCTACTGGCCGCCGGATCCGAGGCCGCGCCGTCTGAATTGTGAGACGGCAGTCGAGTAAAGGCTGGGATTGCCCTTCGTAACGCTAAAAAGAAAAGCAGATACTTGGGTGGCAGCGAGAGAGGGGACTTGCAGCGCCCTAGATGCCCGAAATGTGATAAGGTCTTTGATTTCCCTGGGTACATAAACGTAGACCGCCTATTCCTACCGGTGTGCCCGTTCTGCAAACAGCTTCTCTACAGGCCGACAGCCGACGAATACAAGGATATTCCGCCGATCCAACCCAAGAAAGAAAGACGGACAAATAGGTTCGGCCGCCGGTTGAGCTGACGAATCTGGCGGCTAAGCGGGCGTTACTCTCGGCTGTGACCTGACATTACGATGTTGAGTTCTGGTCCAGAACAGCGCGGGGCTGGCGAACCTCATTCGGATTCTTTGCTGAGTTTTGCTAGGTCACGTAGCAGTTGTCCTATTTGCTGACCGGTCACGATTTGGTTTTGCATCTTCTCGAATTCACGCGCCAGCTTGTCTCCTATGGCCTCTTGCAACGCTCGTTGGACTGCGAGATTGATCTGATCTTGGCTAGCCTGTGGCCGCGCCTCTCGGTAAATCATGAGCCGATGCATCGCCTTCGCGTAGGCGTCCCGTAGGAGCGGCACCGTTGGGCGACTGTAATGCTTCGCTTGCAGGCCGCGCTTGCGATGTGACAAGAGTTCATCAACCCAGTTCAGGGCGATGCCGGTGCCGTCCCTATTATCCTCCATAATGGTCTGCGCTCGTTTTCGGAAACAGTACCAGCGGACGGGTGACATGCGAACATCAGGCGGGTACACTTGATCATGGCTCAACGCACCGGCGTCAAGAAACGCCTTGCGCAGCGCCTCGTTGATGCAGTCAGCGGCTTGAAGCGGTCGACCTGTCTCCAAGTCTACGAGGAACTGGTCACCCGATTCGAATTCACCGAACCGTGCTCGTCTCAACGCGAGGTACGCGTTGATCTTCGTTTTGGCATCCTCTGCGATGAAATTGAATCCGCCTCGCTTCTTCATCGGTGACTCGCCGGGCGGAGGCACAACGAGCTTGTACGGCGCGGTCCTGCTGCTGAACTCGCCTATCACATCTGCAACCGTCATGCGCACCAGGGAGCCGTCACGCGGACCTGCTTCAAGGCCGATGAGGAAGGCTGCAGCGTCTCTGATATTCGGGGCGTGGTCAACGATCTTACGCCAGAAATCCTGTTCTCTGCTGGGTTCGCCCTCATACATCCATACTTCTTGCTTTATCTCGGCTAACGGATTCTTGATGTTCAATCGAGCTCCGGTGTTTGCCTTCATGAAGCTGCAGATGGCCGCCACGAACATGCATGCCTTTGCTTCACCTTCCCCTGAGACTTCGCGCTTCAGCTCACGAACTAATTGTTCGAGACGTTCACGTTTTGCGAAATCCCGTTGCGTCATATCTGCGATGCGCTGCTGAACAATCTCATCCGGGGTGCAGTTCAGATGGTTCACGAGAATCGCCAGATACTTCAGATAACCCCGCTTCGTGCTTTCCGCCCTTATCGTCTCACACGTGAACCATCGTCTCACGGTCTCAAACTGGAGTAGGGCTTCTCTCTGGCGGAGTTCGTTTTGTTTAGCGGCACTCAGAGGCATCGCCAAGTCACCCTCTCACAATTTGGGCAGAGCGGCCGCGAGTCTAGGTCCCAGAAGATCACAGACTCAGCGGGGACGAAGACGCTGCAGTTTGCGCAGAACTCCAGGTCGGGGCGTCCGATACAAAGCGTTTGTGTCTTATGCGTTTTATTCGGGCTGACAGGCGGATTAAAACATTAAATACACTGGCTGCCTGCGAGTCTAGCGCGGTGGGGCCAGAGCGTCGTCGTCCAGTGGGGCCGTAGTCGACTAGTAAGTGTCGACGGTGTCTAGCCAGGGATGACGACAGGACAACCC
>Ga0315282_10007861_pt1 | contig 17404 bp, 14 predicted proteins | sample YL17G07_20_MG_FD_203693 | JGI IMG/M metagenome (GOLD analysis project Ga0315282, IMG submission 203693) | Sediment microbial communities from Yellowstone Lake, YNP, Wyoming, USA - YL17G07_20 | ecosystem: Environmental > Aquatic > Freshwater > Lake > Sediment | place: USA: Wyoming | collected... | reverse complement strand
CGCGATGCCGTCGACCCTGCGGACCTCGAACCCGTCGAGCTGGCCGACGAGGACAGGAAGCGAGTCATCCAGGTCGAACACGGCAACCGGGCCCGGCGCGGTGACGGAGGCAGTGGTCTTCCCGATGCCGCCCGGGCCGAAAAGCACGATCCTGTGGCCGGCGCCTTTCGCAGGCTGCCCGAAGCTCACCTTTTCCGGCGCGGGTCTCGCCTTAGGCGGCGGCGCGGACATCCTCGGCGGCGGTGCGGGCCTTGACACGTTGGTCATGATTACGCTCCTTTCGCAGAAAGCTCGGGATGTACGTCCGGGAGGATCTCGTATCCCGCCGGCGCGCATCCAGTGGTCACTTGGATTCTCTGGAGGCAGAGGTCGGAGAACTGGCAGTTGGAGCAGGTCATCCGGGAGACGTTGCGGAACCACCGGGAGCGCTTCCGGCTCTCGATCAGTTGCTGGGCCTGCTGCCAGAGTTCCGACTGGAACTCGATGAGGTCGTCCTCGAAGCGGGGAATCTCCCGGCGCTGGAAGTAGTAGTCCGGGCGGTCGCCGATGTCGGTGAGAAGACGCTCGCCATACTCCTCGGGCGTCTCGTTCTTTCTCAGGCGGATGGTGGGCTTCCGGGTGACGTCATAGAGGACGGTCGCAATGTCGTAGCCGATAGCCCGGGCTGCCAAGACGTACTGGGAAATCTGGAGGTCGCACCGCAGGCGCAGCCAGTAGTCGGAGTCCGGGCCGATGTCCTCGCCGCAGGTCTTGTACTCGAGCACCGCCACGCGGCCGTCCGCGAGTTCCGCGATGGCGTCGATCTTGCCCGCCAAGCAGAATGTCCGGCTCTTCGCACCGGTGTCGGGGTTGACCAGGGGTATCTCGAACACGACCTCCGGCGCGATGACCTCGACGTCGTCCTTCTCGTAACGCCAGAAGTGCCCGGCGAGGAGGGCGTTCACCGTCTCGTGCTCGACGGCCCACTCGACGGGGTCCGTCCACTCGGGGATGCGTGCGTAACCCTCGGTCGCCCTGGCGACGGCGTCTTCGGCTGACGCGCCCTTGCTGTGGGCCTCAATCCCGGCGTGGAAGGCTGCGCCGAGCCGGAGCGCGGCGGCGTCCTTGATGCGCGAGAGTCCGAGCTCGTAGCGGTAGTAGTGCTGGCGCGGGCAGGCCCGAAGAGTCGCCAGGCGTGTCGCCGTCAGGCGCGAGAGTCCGGTCATCGTCATGGTTTACTCCTGATGGATGAAACCTCCGGCGCCCGTGGGGCTGGCCGTCGCGCATTTCGGACACGCCATTCGAACCGACACGAGCGCCGGAGTGCAGCCGCTACTGACTATGTATTGGCGTCGTTCTTGGAATCCCTCATGGGATTCTTGACGTACACCTCGAGCCCCGCCCGCCGGAACTTCCTCCGGAGCTTCTCGACCCGGAGCCGCAGGGTGCCCTCATACATCCCCAGATGCCTGGCTGCCTTGGGGATGCTCATGGTCGAGAGCAGCTCGCACAGCTCCCGCTCCTCCTCGGGCAGCCGCCGCACGGCCTCGCCCACGTCGATGGCCATGTCGATGGCCTCCGTATCGTCGTGGACCATCAGGCGCTTGTCGTCGGCGCGGGTGATGACCTCCGCGCGCTCCGCGACGTCGCCGTCCTCGTCGGAGACCTTCTCGCTGAGCGAGATGACCGGCAAACGGCTGCACCGTTTGGGCCGCCCGTGCCGCCGCGCGATCTCCTTGGCGTGGAACTGGATCACCATCCGGGCGAACGTGGCGGGGTTGGATTTGCCGGGGTCGTAGGCTGGCAGGCGCCTCACGAGCTCCAGCCGCAGGTCCTGCTCCATGTCCTCGATGTCCGCCTTCGGCAGCTCTAGTTTCTTGACCAGCCGCCTCGCCGTCCTCTGGATGAGCTTCTCGGCATAGGCACTGATCTCCACAGGCTTCGCGTCGCCTTCCATCGCTGCCTCCTTGGCCAGGAGGCGCGCGTGGGTGCCAACCGAAGCAACGGCCATGAGTGGAGTAGCCGTGAGTTCGCCTTTTCGGCGGCACCCACGACTGCCTCCATCTCATGGCCGGTAAGTCGTCTGGTTCCTGTAGACTGCTACCGATTCGCTTTCATACGGGAGCCGATCCCATTTTTAGGCAGCGTCCTCCTCGATGGTCATCTTGAACGGCAGGCCATGCTTGACCTCGATGCGCTCAATGACGCCGTCACCCATCGCCTCCATCTGCGCGAGCAGTTCGCAGACCTCCGCCTTCAGCAGGAAGTCATCCTTGGCGGATTCGGGTCGAGGGCCGTTCTCTCCGTTGAACTTCACCTCGCGCACAATGCGCGGCGGCGGGTCGAAGGCCGGCTCGCCGCGACGGACGGCAAGCCCCTCGATGCGGCCGAAGTTGAGCACCTGCATGAGTCTGACCAGTCGTCTCCGTGCAGGCGGCAGAGACGCGGTCATCGTGACTGCGGTCGTCATGATTCCTCCTAAGAACCGACACCGTTTCGGGCGACGCACGGTGCGCCGCTGATGGCCTGATTCTTCCACGACTTGGGGAGGCTGAACATGACGAGACCGTGACGAACCCGTGACAAGAAAAACCGCGACTTTTGTCACGGCTTTGTCACGGTCATGTCACACTCAGCAAGACAATCTGGCGTAAGGGGTAGGGATGATTTCGGCGGGTTGGACGGCGCTCTCTTGTCACGATGGAAGCGTGAGACGTCACGGAGGATTTAAGCGTGACAAACCAAATGTCAGGCTCATGGGTGGGCCGGAAAATGAAACCGCCCGATCCGGCGGGCGCCAATAGGCGCACAACGGACGGGCGGGATGTGACATGGCATCGCCTGCGGCACCTACGAGGGCGAATCGCCATTCAGCCTGGACAGGATCGCCTTGCCCTCGGGAAAATGGAGGGCCACGCTCTCGACATCAATGGTTAGGTTCGCGGGCGGGATCGAAAAACGATATTGCTTCGCGCCGCTGTTCTCGATCAGCAGCTCGGGGTCGATTCCCTCAACCTGAAGGTCCTGTTTCAGGCGGCGGACGACCTGGCGGTAGTTCTCGGAGTTGCCATAGGCCAACCATCCGAGGGCCGTGGTCTTCGCCGCCACGGCCAGCTTCAGCGCCGCCTCGAAGGACTGTTCCGTGAGCCACGCCTCCGCACCGTCGACCACGACCAGGTGCCGGCGCTTTTCGGCCCTGCCGTCGATGCGGATACTCGACGTGGATCGGTACGACACGCCCAGGTCGTCCGACGGCGGGACTGTGTCGGTCCATGTGGCCTCGACGTTGGCGGGTTCTTCCGCCTCATCTGGCGCAGCGGCAGTCGGCTCTGCTTCCTGGGCCTGCTGCCGCTCCTGGATGGCCGCCACGCGCCGGAGTAGCCGGCCAGCGACCCGTTTGCCGATAAGGTTCTCCAGGAGATCACGACCCGCGTTGGCGATGGATGCGATGGTGCTGAGACCATGCTCGATGAGCGACATTACCCGCCCTCGGCCGAGGCCCCGGACCCGGGTGCGTGCGAGTTCGACACCGGCCTCGGGCACGCCGTGGATCATCCGCCCCGAGAGGTCGCGCAGCTGCTTGACGACGCTCTCCGGCCACCCGCGGATCTTGGCGACCGCGCTGAAGGTCTCCGCCAGCCACGCGAACTCCGTGGCCAGCCCCTGGGCGCTGCCGGAGAAACAGAAGAACTGCTTCTCGATGTCCCGCGTCGGCGTGCCCATCACCCACTCGTAGAGGAGAAGCGTCTTCTTGATCCGCTTGGTGGGCTCGTACCGGCGTGTCCGCGGGTCCTGGAGCCATGCGAGCCGCACCCGGGCGGCGGGGGGGAGCGACGCGTACTCGCGGTTCATCAGCTGGTGATAGCAGCCCGATTCGTATTCGTAGGTGCTGAAATTGAACCACACTCCCTCGCCGTCCTCGGTGCCCGTCAGGCAGAAGAGGATCTCCAGGAGGTGAAGGTCGGCTGCGATGTCCTTGTTCTCGCGGGCGTACTTGGCCATCGCAATGGCCGTATCGACGGAGATGCCCTTCACGGCGGCAAGCCGGCCCAGGCGCGTCGCGGCGAGACCCTCATCGGCCTTCTCGATGAGCCCGCCTCCCAGGCACTTGCGGAGACCATCGGAAAGCTTCTCGTCGAATTCCGCCTCCCGCTCGCCGCCGCGCCAGCAGGTCTCGCCGGTGTAGGATGACAGCAGCAGATCGCGGATTTCCCCTTCGGTGCGGCACAGCCTCGAGGCCACGAGGTTCAGCACGTGGTGGGCCAGGGGGTCGTCGTTGAGCGCCGGCTGGATGGGGTCGAGTTCTCCCTCGACGAAGTGCTCGTAGTAGACCTGCGCCTGGAACTCGGAGTCGGTGACGATGATTGCCCGGCCGAACTCCTCCTCGAGCCCGAGGCGGCCCGCCCGCCCGCTCATGTTCTCATACTCGGCCTGGCTGATCGGCACTGTCGTCCAGTTGCCGTATTTGTCCCGGTCCCAACGCTCGGGGTCGATGAAGACGTTCCGGGCGGGGAGGTTGATGCCCAAGGCTAGGGTCGTCGTCGCGCAGATCACGGCAATCTCGCCTTCGCGGAACCATCTCTCGATGACGTGCCTCTGGTCCCAGTCCAGGTCGGCGTTGTGGTAGGCGACCCGGCGCTGGAGAAGCCCCGCGAGCACGTCCTTGCCCTGGGAGTCGTCCAGGTCTCCGATGTCGCGCAGAGCCCGCGCTGCCGGGGCAGCGGAAAGGGCACGCGCGACCGCCCGGGCGACATCTAAGGTGTCCTTCTTGCTGCGGCAAAAGACGAGGCACTGCTCGCCCGCCTCGACGAATGCCTTGACCTGGGTGACAAGGGAAGGCTGGCCTTCCACGGCGGGCGCGAGTTCCTCAATGCCTTCGCGGCCGGTGTTGTGTTCCTGGTAGCGGAAGCGGCCGTTGCAGAGCACGCCCCTGCGCAGTTCGACCGGACGCGTGTCCTCCGTACACAGACTCGCCCCGAACCAGTCGGCAAGGCTGCGGCTGCCGCCCAGGGCCGCGGACAGTCCGATGATTTGCGGGCTGCCGGGGGCCGTCTTGATCTTGGTGAGGAGAATCTCGAGCTTCGGGCCGCGCATCTTGTCGCCGACCATCTGGAGCTCGTCAACCACCACCAAGCCGACCTTGCTCAAGAGTGCGGGGCTCGTGACGAGGAGCCCCTGCATCTTCTCGAACACGATCACGGCGATGTGAAACAGACCGCGGTTGATGTCCGGGTCGAATTCCTTGCGGTCCCGCGTTGAGATGACGACCCGAATCCCGAGCGGCCCGTACTTCCTGCGGAAGTCCTCGAACTTCTCCTCGGCGAGGGCCTTCTGCGGCACCAGGTAGATGACCCGGCGGTTCCGGCGAGCGGTCCGGATGGCCGCGACCTCGCCCACGAAGGTCTTGCCCGAGGACGTCGGGGAGAACACCAGGATGTTGTGCCCCTTCAGAACGCCGCATCGCTGGATGGCGAGCTCCTGCACGGGCAGGAGTTCCTCGTGGCCGGAGGATCGCCAGAGGTCAATGACGTTGCGGTCGATGCCCAGGGGAGTGAGGGATGCGATGTTCATGATCCCACCCCCTGGCGCCGGGGGCGCAAACGCGCGGGACGACGGCTTCTAAGGGTCGATTGGCGGGGAAGGTACGTGGAACTGCCTGCTGCGGAAGCGATTGAACTCCTTGTCACGGAAGGCCTCGGTGATGGGCCGGTCGGCCCACTACCCATGCGGGCGGGATTCGCCGGAAGCATATGTATTCAACACCGGGATCAGGCTCTTGTCAAGCGCACATAGGGCAAAATCGCGCACTTGCCGTAACAGGTTGTGCTGCACGGGGTACGATGCGCTGGTTTCGCTATCCTTGTGCAGATCACATGCAAGTCCGCGAATACATCGTTGGCCAGAAAACTGCGGGGTCGTCACAAGTGGGAGCACCCCGGAGGCTTGCGGTGACGACGGACGGGAACGGCAAGAATCTCAAGATACTCCTTGATTCCGTCAACCTCCCGTGGTTCAATAGAAGCGGCGTTTACGGGCTCAATTCCTGCAAGACCCATTTCATACATGGGATGGACCGGAGAAATTCCGATGACGCGGCCCCTGGCTAACCCGCATGCTCGTCAACTCGTCCACAACGTGGAAGAGATTCGCTCGTCTCTAAACGGTGGAATTAGCTCCGTCAAGCGCTGCCAATATGGGCAATTCATGACCCCTCTGCCCATCGCGTGTTTCATGGCCTCGCTTTTTCGGACGAGGCGCTCAATAGTCCGGGTTCTGGACCCCGGCGCGGGGTTTGGCTCGCTGACGGCAGCCTTTGTGGCTAGGATGTTGGACCGGACGCCCCGTCCAGAGCGAATAGAGACTACGGCCTTCGAGATCGACGACACGTTGATCTCACCACTGAATCAAGTTCTATCTTTATGCAAGCAGGCATGCGAGGCAACAGGCATCGTTCTCACGACCGCCGTATTCCAGCAGGACTATATCGCTTCTTCGGCATACGAGACACCAACAGGCCTGTTCCGTGGCGCAGAGGGGCTTTACGATTGTGCCATCCTGAATCCTCCTTACGGGAAGATTCGTACTACCTCGGATGCTCGACGCAACCTGCGAAAGGCCGGAATCGAGACCAGCAATATCTACGCGGGTTTTATGGCACTGGCTGCCCAGCAACTGAGACGGGACGGGGAATTTGTATCGATCACGCCGCGGAGCTTCTGCAATGGCCTATACTTCCGCAGATTCCGACAGTCCTTCCTCGCTACCATGTCTCTGCGCCATGTTCACGTGTTCGATTCACGCAAGGAAGCTTTCAAGGATGACCAGGTCCTTCAAGAAACCGTGATCGTGTATGCAACGAAATCTCCGAAGCCACCAGATAGTGTTGTGCTGTCGGTATCCGAGAAGCCGCAGGCTGAAATGCATGCGCGAAACGTTCCCTACGAAGTGGTCATCAGACCAGAAGACCCACAGCAGTTCGTCCATCTCGTCGCGGATGAGGAGGGAGAGAAGGCGGTCAGGTATGTTTCGCAATTGCCAGCGCACCTGAGTACGTTGGGAATAGAAGTATCGACAGGGCGCGTCGTCGACTTTCGCGCAAGGCGGCATCTGAGAGCACAGCCCGGGTCCTCGACCGCTCCGCTGGTCTATCCGGCCCATTTTGCCGGGGGCAGGATAAGTTGGCCCAACGGACACACGAAGAAACCGAACGCCATCGAGATGAATAAGGACACAGCCGACCTGCTCGTGCCCCCGGGCGTCTATGTGCTTGTCAAGAGGTTCACGGCAAAGGAGGAACGTCGTAGAGTCGTGGCAGCCGTCTATGATTCAGCCGATGGGGCGCAAGGCCCGGTCGGGTTTGAAAATCATCTCAACTACTTCCACCGCGCAGGACAAGGCCTTCCGACCGACCTCGCCAAGGGGCTGTCGCTTTTCCTGAATTCGACGGTCGCTGACATTTGCTTCCGGCAGTTCAGCGGCCACACGCAGGTGAACGCACTCGACCTGAGAATCCTACGTTACCCCTCAAAGCAACAGTTGCTCGCGATTGCTTCGAAGGGCCCACAGGACACCACCAGCCAACAGGCCATTGACGCAGTCGTCGAACACGTCCTCGCTGCGTCGCGCTGAGGCGCAGTGACAAGTCGCCGCGGAAGGACCGCAGCTACTCTGCGACGTACATTCGCGGAACTCCCTGCGCGCTAAACTGCGCCACCAATCTCAGCTCATCGCTCTCGTCGTACAACTGGTCGACGAATGTGTCCATTGATTCAAAGGCGGCACGCCTGAAGTAAGCTGCACCCCGCATTTCCGTGTGTCGCATCTGCACGGCCACGAAGTTGTCAGTCATGCGGTAGATATCGCTCCACCACAGGTCGACGGCTCGGAACCCCATCGTCGGCGGTTGCCAGACCTCAAGAACCTGCGCATGGATGACGTACGCAGGTACCGAAAGCTGTCGGACATGGTGGAGAATGGAATCACAGTCGCTGACATCCAGTTGGAACCGACTCATCTCCCTGATAGTGCTACGTCCGGTCTTGTTTTCGATACCGAAGATAGTGCGGCCGGTGCGATCATCCGCCACGAGGAAATCCAATGGGCCTTCGCCAGACGTGTCCGTTTCTCTGCGTGGCCGCAATGAGGAAGGATCATTCTGCGTGAGCAGCAGATGTGGATACCGCGGCACCACGTGCCGCTGCCAGAACTCCATGATCGAGCCCTCGGCAACGTGATTTCTTCCGATGGATCGCGCAACCCGGTCGCAGATGTCGCAGAGGAACCAGGTCTGTAGGCGGACGTTGGTGAGGTGGTTACACAACAGGCAGTACCCCTCAATCGCTGGCCCATAGGAAAAGGGCTGGGTGCCCCCAAACGCTTCATCAATCCATTGCCGCGTACATCCCTCGCATAAAAAGAAGTGCCTCAAACGAACATCCTTGCGCGGGCGTGCGTGACGAACGCACGTGGGGTAGGTAGTATGGTCATGGGCGTTCGCTGCACCGGTACCGGCTCTTCGTCGTCCCATCGGTGGGCCTCCTCATGTGACGGGGAAACCCTTGCATATTAGCAGCGCGCGATGTGCAACACAATGCCTTTGTTGCGAAACTACTCATGCCAAGACACCGACCTTTCCTTATGGCTTTCCTTTTCAAGAAGACGTTGGTAAACTGGCGAAGTCACAGCAGTCTTCGGGGGCCGGTCAGGCAAGGCTGATGAACCTTCAGGTTTTCTGGGGCAAGACCGGTGTAGAGGGCAGATCACACCCAGCGGTGTGCCACATGCTGGATGTGGGAGCCGTGGCGCGGGCACTCGTGGAGGAGTGCGCACCGCCATTGCTGCTTCATACGCTGGCCGAGCCGTTGGGTGTCAACGACAGTATGGCATCCGCGTGTCTGGGCTTCATAGTCTCGCTCCACGACCTCGGGAAGATATCTCCCGGATTTCAGAACAAGCAGCCTCGGCTTCGGCCTACCCCTGGCAATGACTTCGGGTACACGGCATCTGACGAGACCGACCACGCGGTCGTCACGTGTTACGCGGTCCGCAAGGTGCTTATTGAGTCTTGCTGCTGCCGGGAGCGCCGCCAAGCCAAGGAGATCGCGCTCGCTGTCAGCGGACACCACGGCGTCTTTCCCGGTGACTACGATATTCGCATGGCGTCAGAAAGGGGGGCCTGGGGAGAGGCCCGCAGTGCATGCGCCGAAGAATTGCGTCGGATTTTCGGCGTGGCTTGGGAGAACCTTCAGATTCCACAGGCCCCGCTTCCATCCGGTTGGCTGATGATGATAGCCGGCCTGACCAGCGTCGCCGATTGGCTCGCCTCGGACCAGGAGTCTTTCCCATTGGCCGGCAATGTCGGCTCTTTGGCTGACTACGCCGGCTGGTCCCTCGCTCGTGCGCGTGAGGTCCTGCGAAGAACGGGCTGGCGGCGGCTGCCCGAGCGAGACCACGTGTGCGGTTTTGCGGACTTGTTCCCGCAAATCAATGGTGCACCCAACGGGATGCAGAAGACCTGCGAACGCCTGGCCCGGGAGGCCCAAGCACCGTTCCTACTGCTCGTGGAGGCCCCCATGGGCCAGGGTAAGACCGAGGCGGCCTTGTGGGCCGCTGAGGTCGCCCGTCGGCGCTTGGGGATGACTGGCATCTACTACGCACTACCGACGCAGGCCACCAGCAACCAGATGTTCATGCGCCTCCTCAAGTTTCTGACCGGGCGCTTTACCGACGGACCCGTGGAGTTCCAGTTGCTGCATGGAATGGCTGAGTTCAATGAAGCATTCGAAGAACTGAGATCCGCAACAGCAGAGTATGAACCACATCCGCAGGACGTGCATGCTCCTCGGGACACGCACGGAACAGAAGGAAGCGTGGAAGCCCACGAGTGGTTCCGCGCCCGCAAGCGCGGGCTCCTCGCACCCTTCGCGGTGGGAACCGTCGACCAAGCCCTGCTCGGAGCGCTCACCATGCGCCATATGTTCGTACGGCTCTTCGGCCTGGCACACAAGACGGTCATCATCGACGAAGTACATGCCTATGACGTTTACATGAGCACGCTCTTGGACAGGCTCATCGAATGGCTCGCGGCAGTCGGGAGCAATGTTGTCCTGCTCTCCGCGACGCTTCCGAAGGCACGCCGTCGAGAACTCCTTGAGGCCTATGCCGGGCACGCGATCAGCGACGCCGATGCGCGATACCCTTCTGTCCATCTCGTAACCCGAGGGCGGACCGCTTGTGAGTCTTTGCCCGAGGAGGAACTCAGGACCGTGCGCGTTGGGCCATGCGCAGGGGGAATTCCGGGCGCTCTGGACCTTCTGTCAGTGCGGCTGAAGGGCGGCGGCTGCGCGGCATGGATATGCAACACCGTTGGTCAGGCCCAGAAGGCATTCGAGGCGTTGGAGTCTGATTCCCGCTTCGCGGATATACCCGAGGAAGACCGAATCCTCTTCCACGCCCGCTTCCTGGCGAAAGACCGCCTGCGCATTGAGAGGGACGTCCTCGCCAAGTTCGGCAAGTCCGAGGGCGGACAGTCCGACCGCCGTCCGCGCAAGGCGGTTGTCGTAGCAACCCAGGTAATCGAGCAGTCGCTCGATTTGGACTTCGACGTAATGATGACGGAGTTGCCGCCAGCCGATCTGCTGCTCCAGCGCATGGGACGCCTGCATCGCCACCGGGCACGGGATGCGGCTCGGCCTGTGCTTCTCAAGGAGCCCGCGATATACTGGATCGAGCCGGAACTGGATTTCCAAGGGCGGCCGGAGTTCACCCTCAGTGGGCGCATCTATCAGCCCTATGTCCTGTTCCGTACTTGGCGCCTGGTGCGAGAAAGGAGTTCCGTCCGATTGCCGCAAGATGTGGAGGCGTGGATCGAAGCCGTTTACGGCAACATGGATGAAACCCAGCCCTTCTTGCAGGAGGTGAAACAGAAGATGGAGGAGGATCGGTTTACAGAGAGAGGCGCCGCAAAGAGACGGATCATGCCGCCCCCCGATATCGAGGACGGTGTCCTTGATGAACTGTGCACGCGCATGGTCTATGATGACGACGAAGAGAAAAGTCAGGCGATGACACGCCTCGCCGAACCCACCGTGACTGTTGTCTGCCTGCACGAGACGCCTTCGGGGCTGTCGTTCACGTCGGACGGCGGCGAGCTGTTCAACATGGAGCGGAAGCCAGACCGCGAGACTGTCAAGAAGCTCCTGGCCCATTCCGTGAAAATGGAGGTCTCGCGCTGGGAGCATTACAAGGCCGCGCATCCTACCCCCGCGTCGTGGTCAGACGTCGCCGTGCTGCGCAGCTGCCGCCTGGCTCCGCTGTGCAATGGCACGCTCGAATACAGGGGCAGGAGACTGACCTTGGACGTGAGAATAGGACTAACGGAGGAGAGAACGTCCAACTGAAAGGAATCGGAGATGTTCAACCTGCTTGAGAAGCCGTGGATACCGTGTCTGTTGTCGGACGGACGTCTGTGCGAGGTCGGCATCAAAGAGGCCCTGCTTGATGCGGGAGAGTACTCCGAACTGCGCGACCCGTCACCGCTCGCGACAGCGGCAGTGCATCGCCTGCTTCTGGCTGTCCTCCACCGCGCACTTGGCGGACCGAAGGATCTCAAGAAGTGGATGTCTTTCTGGAAGGCCCGATGCTTTCCCACGAAGCAGATTTCCGCATACCTTGGCAAGTGGCAGAGCCGCTTCGATCTCTTCGATGACGAGTATCCGTTCTACCAGATCGGCCGGTTCGAGCTGGACGATACGCGCCCCGTCACGCAGCTGGCCCAGGAGTTCGCGGGCGGCAACAACCCGACCCTTTTCGACCACACCTGTGAACTCGCGGCCGATTCCTGGTCTCCGGCTGTGTGCGCCCGCTGGCTGGTTGCTAATCAGGCTTTTGCACTCGGCTTTGGCCGGGGTCCTACGAGCAAGATGTTTGGGCCGCATGGGAGCTTTCTCGATGCCCCGCTGGCACGCGGTGCAATGGTAATCCTTCGCGGCGGCACCCTATTCGAGACCCTGATGCTGAATCTACTGGTCTATAATGAGCAGTCACCTTTCGAGGGAGCAGGGGGCATAGTAAAGGACATCCCTGCATGGGAGCGCGACAAGCCCGTCAAGAAACCGGGCCCACGGCCGGTTCTTGGCTGGATTGACCTGCTCACCTGGCAGAGCCGGTGCATCCGGCTGATCCATGACGATGGTCAAGTGCGGCACATGTACTACGCACAGGGCGAACAGGTCAACAAGGCCAGTCGTCCCAATGACCCCATGTGGTTCTACGTCCTTAGCGAGGATGGGGAGGAGAACGCTGTAGGATTGCGAGCGGAACGCTCACTCTGGCGCAGCAGTGACAGTCTTTTCGCCCTGTCTACTGACACCTCCAAAGGTCGAGAGAGGAGGCCGAGGGCCTTCAGCCAAGCCCACAGGCTCCATGACGAGTTCGAAGTTCTGAGTGGCAAGGACAGATGGAAGTGTTCTCTGCTCGGTCTTGCCACGGCTCCCCGTAAGGCCGCAAGCGTCGTGCTGTGGGCACACGAAGAGTTGCCGGTCCCTGTCCGGCTTCTCAGGGATGATCAAGCCGTGAAAGCCCTGAGCGACGGCCTTCGTTCCAGCGAGGATGCGGGCGGCGCTCTCCGTTGGGCCCTGACAAGGCTCGGGGGCGAACTCCTTGCTTTCGACCCCGCCAACTCCGGGCGGAGCGCGCGGAAGGAAGCCGCCCAAGAGAAGGCCGCCAGCCTCCAGGGCCTGCCCTACTACTGGGCCGAACTGGAACTACCTTTTAAGAAATTCCTCGTGGGGTTGGGTGAAGCGCCAGACACCGAGGGGCCTCTTGTCGAATGGCGACGAACGATCCGAAGCACCGCGCGGGGGGCGTTCCGCAAGGCCGCCGAGAACAGCCTCGGCCGGTCGGCGCGGGAGATGAAAGCGCGCGTGGAAGCGGAGCATGAACTGAACAAGGGACTCAAGCGGATCGGTCTCGGTGCGGATGCACTCAAGGAGGAGGTGACACATGGCTGAGGAAGAAGTGAAGACGTCAGGTGAGCGCCGGTTTATCTCATTCCTGGAGGGGCTGGAGCGGCGGCAGGACCGTGGGGCGCTGGCGACGCTGCGGCGGAGCGTCGGCAAGGAGACTCCGGATGCCGGAACGCTCCGGCTGATTGCCCCGTTCCTGCCGCCAGGGGAAGGGCGTCAATGGCGGCACCGCTGCTATGAACTCGTCGCCGAGCTTTTTGCCCTGCATCCCGCCCTGGGAGGGGCCGGGAACTTGGGCGACACGTTCAAGCGTCTGGGCGACCACGAGAGTGCCCAGAAGCGTTTCGTCGCCCTGCTCGACAGTGACGCGGACGACCTGCCTCACCGCCTCCGGCAGGCCGTGAGTCTGGCCAGGTCGAAAGAGGTGCCTCTCAACTGGCTCCGCCTCTTGAAAGACCTGCTGCACTGGGACAGCGAGGACCGCTACGTCCAATACAGGTGGGCGCGCGCCTACTGGGGCGGCAAGAGGGAAACCGCGAACCAACCGTCGGCCACCACGGCCGCCAATGAAAAGGAAGGAGAATAGACAATGTTCATTGAACTGCACATCCTCCAGAACTTTGCTCCGTCGTGCCTGAACCGCGACGACACGAATGCGCCGAAGGACTGCGAGTTCGGCGGCTTCCGTCGTGCGCGCATCAGCAGCCAGTGCATCAAGCGGTCCATTCGAACCTACTGGCTCCAGAGCGAGGATGAGGAAATGCGCCAGCTGGTAGGCAAGCGCACCGCAGACCTCGTGGATTGGCTTACAGATGAGTTCCTGAGGAAGCAGAAGAACACACCGAGGGACATAGTGCGAACTGTCGCACAGGCGCTGGTGAAGGCTCTCTACGTCAAGAAGGGAAAAGAGAGCAAGCGCACGGGACGATTCATCACGTCGTATTTGGTTTTCCTGGGCCACGATGAGATGCAGGCCCTGTTGGGCTACCTCGAGGAGAACTACCAGGCGCTTACTGGGGCCGCCAAGAAGGCGGCTGAGGCGAAGGCTGAGGAATCTGACAGGGGCGAGCCCGACGAAGAGGAAGAGAAGGAAGACAAGTCGCCGTTGGGAAAGGCCGTCAAAGCGCTTCTCAAAGAGAAACCCATCAAGGGCGGTGGAATCTCTGCCGACATTGCCTTGTTCGGAAGAATGGTCGCGGACTTCCCCGGCGTGAACGTGGATGCTGCCTGTCAGGTCGCCCACGCCATCTCTACCAACGAGGTGGACATGGAGATGGACTTCTACACGGCCGTGGATGACCTGCAAAAGAAGGGTGAGGAAACAGGCGCAGGGTTCATGGGGATCGTCGAGTTCAACTCCTCGTGTTTCTACCGCTACGCGTTGCTCGACACGGAGCAGCTCAAGAAGAACCTCCCCGGAGACAAAGGGCTTGCTAAGGCCGCCGTACTTGCCTTTGTCAAGGCTGCCGTTTTCGCCATCCCGACGGGCAAGCAAAATAGCATGGCGGCCCAGAACCTGCCTCTCTACGTCCGCGTCGTGGCAAGGGAAGGCGCAGCGCCCAGGTCCCTGGCCAACGCGTTCCTGAAGCCCGTGAGAACCAGCAGGCAGAAGGACGACCTGGTGTTGTCCTCGGTCGAGGCACTTGAGGCTCATGACAAGTCCCTCAACCGGATGTACGGCACAGGTGGAATGAAACTGGACGTCGCCAGTTCCGTGTACGAGGGCCGCGGCGGCGACGACATTGACGGTCTGTTGGGCAAACTCGGAGGTATCCTCTGATGAGTGTCCTACTGCTCAGGCTGTCAGGCCCCATGCAGTCGTGGGGTCTTAGCAGTCGATTCACCGAGCGCGACACGGCGCGCGAGCCGACGAAGAGCGGGGTCATCGGCCTGCTCTGCGCCGCCCTGGGGAAACCGCGAGAGGAAGAACAAGATGATGGGCAGCCAACTCTTGCCGAACTCGCCTCCTTGCGCATGGGCGTTCGCGTTGACCGTGAGGGCGTGGTGCGTCGCGACTTCCATACTGCCGGCGGCGGCAAGTGGTTGGGGACCGATTATGGCGTACCCACAGCCGATGCCAGGTCAAGAAGAACCGTGACCTCGAACCGCTATTATCTTGCCGACGCCGTTTTCCTTGTGGGGCTGGAGGGCGACGCCGAGCTGCTGCGCAGGCTTGAGAAGGCGCTCTGGTCTCCGGTCTGGCCGATCTTCCTGGGACGGAAAGGTTTCCCTCCCGGGGAGCCGGTGCTGCTGCCCGGCGGCTTTCGGCAAACGAGCTCCCTCGCGGATGCCCTGCGTGCGGTTCCCTGGTTACGCCCTCAGAAGCAGGCGCCGCCCTACCTCCGTCTCGTCATCGAATGCGCTTCCGGAGAGGAAGGCGAGACCCGGCAGGATGTGCCTCGTTCTTTCGATTTGCAGCGCCGGGCGCTTGGTGATGCTTTCGGTATCCGTCGAGTCCGAGAGGATCGAATTGATCCCAAGACGCTGTCCGAATCTGTGGAGGCATAGCCATGTACCTAAGCCGCCTCACACTTCCGCAGGGGCACCCTGAGACCCATAGACTTCTCGGAAGCCTTGACGTGCTTCAAGGGTCGATCATGAGAGCATTTCCCGATAACGCGGGACGGGTGCTCTTTCGGATTGAGCCGGATCTCCGACGGGCAAGCCACACGGTGATCCTTGTGCAAAGCGAGGACGAGCCGCTGTGGTCCAAGGCACCCATGCCGTCTGGGGCGAACACCGAGCACAAGCAGGTTGAAGCGACGTTTGTCGCCGGAGAGCGGCTCCGCTTCCGTCTCAGGGCGAACCCGACGGTCAAGAAGCGCCGCGACGGCATGATGAACGGCAACCGCGTTCCGATTGTCCGCGAGGAGGAGCAGCGCGCCTGGCTTGAGAGAAAGGGCGCTACAGGAGGGTTCAAGCCTGACGGCATCGTCATCATCGACGAAGGGACAATCACGGACTGTAAGCCCTCGGGCACGGTCGTGACGTTTCGCTCGGTACGGTTTGAAGGGGTGCTTCAAGTTACTCAGCCGGATATCTTCGCCCGAACGGTTCGCGCCGGAATCGGCAGCGGCAAGGCCTTCGGGTTTGGCCTCCTCAGCCTGGCGAGGGCATGACCGTGAAAAACCTGCATGTGCTGCCAAAGTTCGCCGACCGATGGAGCTACCTCTACCTCGAGCACGGACGGCTCGACCGGGACGCGGCTTCGCTCGCATTCAAGACGAAGGAAGGGATCGCGCCCATCCCGATCTGCCAAGCCGGGCTCCTGTTGCTCGGGCCGGGGACGACCGTCACCCATGCGGCCATGAAAGCCTTGGCCGAGAACAACTGCCTTGTCTGCTGGACGGGTGAGCAGGGCGTCCGGCTCTACGCCCACAACACGGGCGGCACGCATAGTGCGCATCGACTGCTTCGGCAGGCCGCGCTCCATGCTGACGAGAAACAACGCATCGAGGTCGTCCGACGCATGTATCAGAAGCGGTTCCCACAGCTGCTCCCGAAAGAACTCGACATCCAGCAGGTGCGGGGGATGGAAGGCGCTCGCGTGCGCAGCTCCTACCAGCGTCTGGCGGAGCAATTCGGTGTCAAGTGGCAGGGACGGCTTTACGACCAGGATGACTGGGACTACGGCGACCCCCTGAACCGCGCCCTGTCGTCCGCAAACGCGTGTCTCTACGGGATCTGTCACGCGGCGATCTTGAGCGCCGGGTATTCACCGGCCATCGGGTTCATCCACACCGGGAAGATGCTCAGTTTCGTCTACGACATCGCGGACCTCTACAAGACGGACCTGACCGTGCCCGTGGCCTTCAAGACGGTCGCGGAAAGCGGGCTGGAGGTCGAGCGTCGCGTGCGAATTGCCTGCCGCGACATCTTCCACCAGGAGAAGCTGATGGAGCGCATCCTTCCGGACATTGCGGAGGTGCTGGATGCTCGTGATGATCTTGGAGAAAGTCCCGGCGAGTTTGAGGGGCGAGCTGTCACGCTGGCTGATCGAGCCGAAAACGGGCGTCTTCCTGGGCAATTCCAGCGCCCGGGTGCGTGACGAGCTCTGGGCCCTGGCCCGGCAGAAGTGTAAGGGAGGCTACGTGCTCCAGGTATGGTCCACCAACAGCCCCCAGGGCTACGCATATCGGTCATTGGGACCGACCGACCGGACGCTGCACGATTTTGAGGGCATCGCCCTTGTCCGTCGTCCCCGCACGAAAGACGGCGAAGGTCCCAAGCTGAAATTGGTGACAGATGACGCCAAGGAAGAGAAGGGCGAGTCCGAGGAATGACCCCAGCCCTTCGGGGCTGCCGAGCTCTTGTGACACCAGATGCTGGTGTCGTCCCCACGCGCGTGGGGGTGAACCGCTCCTCGGCCGCGTGACCATCAAGGCCCGGCGTCGTCCCCACGCGCGTGGGGGTGAACCGGAGGTGTTACGCAAACTAACGCCTGTCGCTAAGTCGTCCCC
>Ga0315282_10007860_pt1 | contig 17404 bp, 29 predicted proteins | sample YL17G07_20_MG_FD_203693 | JGI IMG/M metagenome (GOLD analysis project Ga0315282, IMG submission 203693) | Sediment microbial communities from Yellowstone Lake, YNP, Wyoming, USA - YL17G07_20 | ecosystem: Environmental > Aquatic > Freshwater > Lake > Sediment | place: USA: Wyoming | collected... | reverse complement strand
CCAGCCATTGCCAACCTCATCCGCGAGGGCAAAACCTTCCAGATTATCTCCGCGATTCAGACCGGCAAGAAAGAGGGCATGATCACCCTCGACCAGTCCCTGATGAACTTGATGCTGAACAAGACCATCTTTGCCGAGGAAGCGTTTCGAAACGCCATCAGCAAGGAAATGTTCCTGTCCTACATCATGCCCGGAAAGAGATCAGAATAGCGTTCACTCGGGCTTTATTGCAGGTAAAGGATATCTTCGACCAGGCTCATGTCCGAACGGCTGTCGGACTCGGAGTGGGCGATCAGGTCTTTCAGCATGGACTGGGCTTGCGGTCCGCGAGCAAAGCTGACCTGGCCCTGAGCCAGGTGAAGGGGGAGCAGGCGGAGGTTCATCATCCGGCGGGGGACGAACTCGGCGCACAAGAGCAATCCCTCCTGGCCTTGAGGGGTAGTCGGATCGGAGACGAAGTTGCCGAGGCTCCCGATGATCCACTTGCCGCGAATCCGCTCCAGCCCCTCCGGTCCCTGGGGTCCGAAGCCGATCACCAGGTCCGCCCCGAAGTTGATCGCCTCCCGCGCCACCTCCTGGGGCTGGGGCCGGACCCCGCCGGCGTTGGACTCGCCCCAGTGGAGGAAAACCAGGCGGTAATCGGAGCGCTTGCCCATCTCGGCGAGATACCGCGAAAGCATGACCGGCTCGTAAAAGGCGGGCCCGGTGCATTGGCGGCAGAACTCCGTGCCGGCAATGGGGGCGAGGTTGAAGGAAAGCAGGCTGAGGGTGATGCCTTTCTCGGTCAGGTACACGGGTTGCTGGGCCTGGGTCTGGTTGTCTCCCGCGCCCAGGGGCTGGATCCCGGTGGCCAGCATCCAGCGGACAGCCTGCCCCAGCGCCTCCCGGCCGCAATCCAGGGTATGGTCGTTGGCCAGATTGAGCACGTTAAGGCCGGAATGGAGGAGCTCCGGGAGGTAGGCTTCCGGCAGGCGGAAGACCTCGGTTTTCACGAGCGCCTGGCAGCCGTGGTCGAGCGCCATCTCGAAATTGGCGGCCACGAACTTGCGCGATTGCAGGAAGGCCGCGACCGGCTGAAAGGGATAGGCCGGCCCGTTCTTGTCCACCCAAACCTTCACCCCGCGATCCAGCATCAGATCGCCCGCCGCGGAGAACTGGATCAGGTTCTCGGCCTCCGCGGTCTTCTTCTTGCCGCAGCCGGCGAGGACGAGCGCGGCCAGGCCCAATAGCAACAAAAAGGTCCTCGGGCAGAACCCGTGGACCTGCTGAAGCCGCAACCCTGCCGACATTATTTCTTCTTCTCTTTCTTGATCGCGGCCTTCTCTTTTTTGGCCGCAACCTTCTCTTTTTTGGGGACGGCTGGCTCTTTCTTGGAGGCCCCTTTTTCTTTCTTGGGAGCAGCCTTTTCTTTCTTACCGGCCGCGGATTCCTTCGCGCCCTTTTCCGCTTTCTTCTTCTCGGCCCGGTCCACCAACTCGATAATCGCTTCCGGCGCGTTGTCCCCCTTGCGCCGCCAAAGCTTGATGATCCGGGTGTAGCCGCCCGGCCGGTCCTGGTAACGAACCGCCAACTGCTCGAACAGCTTGGCCACCACCTTCGGCCCCCGAATAAAAGCGAGCGCCTGCCGCCGCGCGTGCGGGGTGCCGCGCTTGCCCAGCGTGATCATCCGCTCGGCCACCCGGCGTAACTCCTTGGCCTTGGCCTCGGTGGTGACGATCTGCTCCCGGTCGAGGAGCGAGGTGACCATATTGCGAAACATGGCCTTGCGGTGGCTCCAGGTCCGGGATAAACTGCGTCCGATTTTCGCGTGCCGCATCGCTCATCCGCCTTTGGAATAGCGTTTTTCCCACTTGGGATCCGGAAAATTCTCCAACTTCATGCCCAGCGAAAGCCCCATCAAGGAGAGGAGTTCCCTGATCTCCTGGAGCGACTTGCGGCCGAAGTTCTTGGTCTTGAGCATCTCCGCCTCGCTCTTCTGCACCAGGTCGCCGATCAGGCGGATGTTCGCGTTCTTCAGGCAATTGGCCGAGCGCACCGACAGCTCCAGCTCGTCCACGTTCCGGTACAGGTTCGGATCCAGCTCCGGCCGGTCATCATCGCGGCCGCCGAACTCGTCCCGGTCCCAGATGTCCTCGAAGGCGATGAAGATGCTGAGCTGGTCCTTGAGGATCTTGGCCGCGTAGCCCAACGCGTCGGCCGGGAGTACGCTGCCGTTGGTCCAGACCTCCAGGATCAAACGGTCGTAGTCGGTGATCTGCCCCACCCGGGCGTTGGTCACGTTGTAGTTGACCTTGCGAATGGGCGAAAAGGAAGCGTCAATCGGGATCGCGCCCACCGGGAAGTTGTCGGTCCGGCCGCGCTCGGCCGAGACGTAACCCTTGCCCCATTTCACCCACATCTCCATTTCCAGGTCGGCGCCCTTGTCCAGGGTGGCGACGTGCTGCTGGGGATTGAGGATCTCGATGGTCTCGTCGGTGACGAAATCCCCCGCCGTCACCTCGCCCGGGCCCTCGACCGCCAGCGAAATGGTGCGCACGTTCTCGCCCGCGTATTTCAGCGAGACTTCCTTCAGGTTGAGGATGATCTCGGTCACGTCCTCTTTCACCCCGGGCAGGGTGGAGAACTCGTGCAGCACTCCGTTCATCTTCACCGCGACAATGGCGGCGCCCTGGAGCGAGGAAAGCAGGATGCGCCGGAGCGCGTTGCCGACGGTTAACCCGAAGCCCCGCTCCAGGGGCTCGGCGATAAACTTCCCGTAGGTCTTGCTCAGACTCTCGGTTTCCACCTCTAATTTTTTTGGCTTAATCAAACTGCGCCAATTTTTTTCCATCTTGTCGTCCTCCGCACTCGGGTCCGAAGCCGGCGATCACCGCCCGCCCTCCCTACTTGGAATAGAGCTCGACGATCATCTGTTCCTCGATCGGCATGGTCAGCTCTTCCCGGGCCGGCACTTCCTTGAATATCGCTTGCCACTGATCCGCGGCCAGCGCGAGCCACCGGGGCACGTCCCCCCGCTTGGCCCGCGATTCCATGGCCATCTGGAACACCGGGCTCTTGCGGCTCTTTTCCTTCAACTCCACCACGTCCCCCGGCGCCAAAAGATAGGAGGGAATGTTCACCGGCCGGCCGTTAACCCGGAAATGGCCGTGCCGGACCAGCTCCCGCGCCTCGTTGCGCGAGCGCGCAAAGCCCAGGCGAAAAACCACGTTGTCCAGCCGGCGTTCGAGCAGTTGCAGCAAGACCGTGCCGGTGATGCCCTTGGTCCGCTCGGCCATTTCAAAGGTGTGGCGGAACTGCCGCTCGAGCATCCCGTAGATCCGCTTGACCTTCTGCTTTTCCCGAAGCTGCAGGCCGTAGTCGGAGTACTTGATCCGACCCTGGCCGTGCTGACCCGGCGGATAGTTGCGCCGGTCCACCGCGCACTTGTCCGAATAGCAGCGGTCCCCCTTGAGGTAAAGTTTCAGACCTTCCCGCCGGCAAAACCGGCATACCGAGCCATGATATTTCGCCAATCCCTGCCTCCTCGTTAAACCCGACGCCGCTTAGGCGGCCGGCACCCGTTATGGGGAATCGGGGTGACATCCTTGATGCTGGTCACCCGCAGTCCCGAGGCCTGGATCGCCCGCAAAGCCGATTCCCGGCCCGCGCCCGGCCCCCGCACCAGCACGCCCACCGAGCGCACGCCCTGGTCCTGGGCCCGGCGCGCCGCTTCCGCCGCGGCCTGCCCGGCCGCGAAGGGGGTGCTCTTGCGCGACCCCTTGAAACCCACGGTGCCCGCGCTGGCCCAAGCCAGCGTGTTCCCGCTCAGGTCGGTGATGGTGACGATGGTGTTGTTGAAGGTGCTCTGGATGTGGACCGTCCCCTGGTCCACCGTCCGCTTCACTTTCTTCTTGCGGCTTTTGGCCGCCTCGGCCTTGCCCGGCATCGCTTCTTATCCCTTCTTACCGATGACCTTCTTCTTACCGGCGATCGGCGCCCGCCGACCTTTGCGGGTCCGCGCATTGGTGTGAGTCCGCTGGCCGCGCACCGGCAGCCCCCGGCGATGCCGGAGCCCTCGGTAGCAGCCCAGGTCCATCAGCCGCTTGATGTTGCCCGAGATCTCCTTGCGCAGCTCGCCCTCGACCTTGTAGCCGGCGTCAATGATCTTGCGGATCGCCGCCACCTGGTTCTCGTCCAGCTCGTTGCTGCGCAGCCCCGGATCCACGCCGGCCTCCGCCAAAATTTTGCGCGCCGAGGTCGGGCCGATCCCGTAAATATAGGTCAGGGCCACCTCCATCCGCTTGTTGGGGATGTCCACCCCCGCGATCCGCGCCATGACGCTTCGCTCTCCTCTCCCGCCCTACTTCTGCCGCTGCTTGTGCCGGGGGTTCTCGCAGATCACCCGCACCACGCCCCGGCGCTTGATCACCTTGCACTTGATGCAGCGCCGCTTTACCGACGAATGAACTTTCACTTTCCCTCTCCTCGATCCCGCCGAGTCAAATGTTAGGGTGACAACTCGACGGTGACGCGATCTCCCGGAATGTATCCGCATCTTTCCGGAGATATGCGCCTGCACCTTGAGCCCGTTCTCCAGTTCCACCCGGAAAGTCGCGTTCTCGCAGAATATAATACATCCACATTTTTAACGCCGGTAAATAATCCGGCCCCGGGTCAAATCGTAGGGCGACACCTCGACGGTGACGCGATCCCCCGGAACAATTTTAATATAATGCATCCGCATCTTTCCGGAGATATGCGCCTGCACCTTAAGCCCGTTCTCCAGTTCCACCCGGAAAGTCGCGTTCGGCAGCGACTCCCGAACCGTTCCTTCCACCTCGATATGGTCCTTCTTGGCCATCCGCGGTCTAGATCGAGCCGTTCGCTTCAGACCCCAACCGGCTGAGCACCTCCGGCCCGCGCTTGGTCACCGCCACCGAGTGCTCGAAATGGGCTGACAGCGATCCGTCCGCCGTCCGGGCCGTCCAGCCGTCCGCGTCAATCTGCACCTCCGGCCCGCCGGCATTCACCATCGGCTCCAACGCCAACACCATGCCTTCGCGCAACCGGTAATCCGGATGCGGCTTGCCAAAGTTGGGAACTTGCGGCTCCTCGTGCATGGCCCGGCCAATCCCGTGCCCCACAAACTGCTGCACTACGGAAAAGCCGTTCTGCTCGACGTGCCCCTCCACCGCCCGGGCAATGTCGGACAGGCGGTTGTCCACCTGCATCGCCGCGATCGCGCGCGTGAGCGCCGCGGCCGTCACCCGCAGCAGTTTTTCAACCTCCGCGGAAACCCGGCCCACGCCCAGGCTGATCGCGGCATCGCCGTACCAACCTTCCAGCTCGACCCCGAAGTCAAGGCTCAGGAGGTCGCCTTCCTTGAGCACCCGGTTCCGGGAGGGGATGCCGTGCACCACCTCGTCATTGAGCGAAGCACACAGGCAGCACGGAAAACCCCGATAGCCTTTAAAAGCGGACCGCGCGCGGGTCTTCTGGAGCAGCTCCCGCACCCGTTCTTCCAACTCCATGGTGCAGACCCCCGGTCGAATCATGGTCCGCAACTCGCTGAGCGTCTCGGCGACCACCTGGTTGGCCCGGAGCATTTTCTCAAGGTCCGCCGGACTCTTGAGCTCGATCATCCAGTTGAAGCCCCCAGCGCCTGCTTGATCCGGCCCGTGATCTCGTCAATGCTGCCCATGCCGGACACCGGCCGGACCAGTTTCTGCCGGCCATAATACTCAATCAGCGGCGCGGTCTGGCGATGGTACACTTCGAGCCGCGCCTGGATCGTGTCCTCCTGGTCGTCGTCGCGCTGAAAAAGCTCGCCCCCGCACTTGTCGCACGCCCCCTGGTTGCGGGACGGATTGAAGATCACGTGATACATGGTCCCGCACTTCGTGCAGGTGCGCCGGCCGGCCAGGCGCTTGACCACCTCGGGGTCGGGCACTTCGATCGAGACCACCGCGTTCAGCTTGAACTTCATCCCCTGCAAGGTCTGGTCCAGGGCTTCGGCCTGGGCCACGGTGCGGGGGAATCCGTCGAGCAGGAACCCGCCCTTGCAGTCGTTGGCCTGAAGCCTCTCCTTGACCATCCCGATCACCACCTGGTCCGGCACCAGCTCGCCCCGGTCCATGTGCTTTTTGGCCTCCTTGCCCAGGGCGGTCTTGTCCCGCGCGGCCTGGCGCAAGAGGTCACCCGTGGAAATCTGGGGAATCCGATAACTCTCAATGATCCGCTGGGCCTGGGTGCCCTTGCCGCAACCCGGCGGCCCCAAAAAGATCAAGCGCATGGCTTAACTCCTTACTCGGCAGCGTCAGACAACTTCGTGGTTACCGCCGCCGGCCCCTCATTCTCGGCCCCTTCGCCCCCAGGAACCCTTCATAATGCCGAGCCAACATGTGCGCTTCCATCTGCTGCGCCGTGTCCAGGGCCACGCCCACCACGATCAGGAGGCTGGTGCCCCCGAACCAGAAGGGGACGCCGGCCGAACTCACCAGCGCCGAGGGCAGCACGCAGACCAGGCACAAATAAAGCGCGCCGCCCAGGGTGATCCGGGTGAGGATGCGGTCAATATGGTCCGCGGTGTTCTTGCCCGGCCTGACCCCGGGAATGTAGCCGCCGTGCTTGCGCAGGTTGTCGGCCACGTCCACCGGGTTGAACTGCACCGCGGTATAAAAGTAAGTGAAGAAAATAATCATCAGCGCGTAGATCGCGTTGTATTGCCAGCCGGTGGGGTTCAGGATCGCCTGGATCCACTCCAGGATCACGTGCTGGTTCTCCTTGCCAAAAAACTGGGTAAAGCTCTGGGGAAACGCCAGGATCGAGCTGGCAAAGATGGGCGGAATCACGCCCGCGGTATTGATCCGCAGCGGCAAGTGCGTTTTCACGCCCTTCATCATCCGCCGGCCGACGGTGCGCGAGGGATACTGGACCGGAATCCGCCGCTGGCCCCGTTCCACAAAGACGATGCCGCCGACCACCGCCACCATCAGGAGCCCGATGGCCAGCATCACAAACAGGGTCAACTCCCCCTGCCGCAGCAAAGTAAGGGTGGCCGCCAGATCGTTCGGAATCCGCGCCACGATCCCGGCGAAAATGATGAGCGAGATGCCGTTGCCGATCCCCCGCTCGGTGATCTGCTCGCCCAGCCACATGATGAAGGCGGTGCCCGAGGTCAGGGTGATGACGGTCAAGAGGCGGAAGCCCCAGCCCGGATGGGGCACCACCGTCAAATTGGTCCCCACCTGCATGCTTTCCAGCCAGAAGGACACCATGATGCCCTGGATCGCGCTCAGCACCACGGTGCCGTAGCGGGTGTACTGGGTGATCTTGCGCCGGCCGATCTCCCCTTCCTTCTGGAGCTGTTCCAGGTATGGCACCACCACCGCGAGCAAGGAGAAAATGATGCTCGAGGTGATGTAGGGCATGATCCCGAGCGCGAACACGCTCATCCGCTCGAAAGCGCCGCCGGTAAAGGTGTTGAGCAGACCGAACAGGGTCTGCTGCTGCGATTTCAAATAGTTGGTCAGCACCGAGCCGTCCACCCCCGGCACCGGCACGTGACAGCCGATCCGATAAACCCCGAACATGGCCGCGGTAAAAAGCAGGCGGCGCTGCAGCTCAGGGATCTTGCTGATATTCCCGAAACCGGCCATGCCTAGAGCGTCTCCGCCTTCCCCCCGGCCGCCTCGATCTTCGCGCGCGCCTGGGCGCTGAACTTGTGCGCCCGCACCGTGAGCGCCCGCTCGAGCGCGCCCTGGCCCAAAATCTTGAGCGGCCCCCCGCTCTTGACCAGGCCGGCCGCGCGCAACTCCTCCGCGCCCACCACGCTCCCGGCCGCGAACCGGTTCAGGTTTTCCACATTCACCACGGCATACTCGGTCCGAAAGGGATTGTGAAATCCGCGCTTGGGCACCCGGCGCACCAGCGGCATCTGGCCGCCCTCAAAGGCGGGGTGCCTTTTTCGCCGGCCCGAGCGGGAGTTCTGCCCTTTATTGCCGCGGCCGCTGGTCTTGCCGTGGCCCGAGCTTTCGCCCCGGCCCACCCGCTTGGGCGAGCGGCGCGAGCCGGCCGGCGGCCGCAGATCGTTAAGCCCGATCATTCTTCCTCGACCTCCACCAGGTGGATCACCTTCTTGATCATGCCCCGGATCTCCGGCGTGTTGGGCCGCACCACGGTCTGGTGCCGATGGCGCAGGCCCAGCCCTTTCACGATCGCCCGCTGTTTGGGCAGCCGGCCGAGGGGGCTTCGCTTCAACGTAATCTTAATCGTCTCTTTGGCCATCGCTTTAGATCCGCTTCCGTTCAGAGTTCGTCCGGGTGCTTGCCCCGGCGTTTGGCCACCTGCTCGCGCGTGGTCAACTGCTGGAGGGCCGAAAAGGTCGCCTTGACCACGTTGTGGGGGTTCGAGCTGCCCAGGCACTTGGTGAGCACGTTGTTGATGCCCGCGGTCTCCATCACCGCCCGCACCGCGCCGCCGGCGATAACGCCGGTCCCGGCCCCGGCCGGCTTGAGCAGGACCCGGCTCGCCCCGCAGCGACCGATTATCTCGTGGGGCACCGAGCCGCCGGTCATGATCGGCACCGAGATCATGCTCTTCTTCGCCTTTTCCATGGCCTTGCGGATGGCCTCCGGCACCTCGTGGGCCTTGCCCATGGCATAGCCCACCCGGCCCTGGCCATCGCCCACCACCACCAGCGCGCTGAAGCTGAAGCGCCGGCCGCCCTTCACCACCTTGGCGACCCGGTTGATGTTGACCACCTTGTCTTTCAGCTCGTTTTCCGGCCGCTGCGCCTTAAACACCAAAGCCTCCTTAGGTCAGGGTGTCACCGGATTGAATCCGGCGACACGGAATCCGGGGACACCCTGCTCAGAACTTTAAACCCGCGCCCCGGGCGGCCTCGGCCAGGGCCTTGACCCGCCCGTGGTAAAGAAACCCGTTGCGATCGAAAATCACCTGCTGGATCCCCGCGGCCAGGCTCTTCTCGGCGATGAGCTTGCCCACTGCCTCCGCGGCCTGCTTGTTGCCGGTGCTCTTGAGCGCTCCCTTGAGCTCCTTGCTCAAGGTGCTGGCCGCGACCAGGGTCCGCTTCGAGGTGTCGTCCACCACCTGGGCATACATGTGCTTCGAGCTGCGGAACACATTGAGCCGCGGCCGGCTCTCGCCGCCCCGCACCTTCATCCGCACCCGCCGCTGCCGGATGCGCCGCGTCTCATCCCGACTCAACCGCATGGCCGCCTCCTCCAAGCGACAGACAAGAATGTCTGTCCTACTGCTTGCCGCCGCCGCTGGCCACGGTGGCCTTGCCGGCCTTGCGCCGGATCACCTCGGCGGCATACTTGATCCCCTTACCCTTGTAAGGCTCGGGCGGCTTCATGGCCCGGATCTGGGCCGCGGCCTGCCCCACCTGCTGCTTGTCCGCGCCGGTGATGGTGACCATGGCCCGGTCCACCGCGATCTTGAGCCCGAGCGGAATCGGATACTCCTTGGGGTGAGAGAACCAGATAAGCCAGGAGTACCTGGCCCTTCACTTCCGCCCGATAGCCGACGCCCAGCACTTCCAGCCGTTCTTCATAGCCCTGGGTCACCCCGTGCACCATGCCCTGGATCAGGGACCGCACCAGGCCGTGCCGCATCCGGTTTTCCCGGCTGTCGTCCTGGCGCCGGACCACCACCTTGGCGTCGGTGATCTCGACCGTGACCCCCGAGGGAAAAGTTTTGCTCAACTCCCCCTTGGGACCTTTGACCGAGAACAACGGCGGGTTCCAGCTCGCCGCGACTCCGGCCGGAATCGGCACCGGCATTTTTCCAATCCGAGACATTCCTCTTGGCTCCTCACCAGACCGCGATCAGAGGTTCTCCGCCCACGTGGTCCCGCCGGGCTTCCTTGTCCGTCATCACCCCTTTGGAGGTGGTGACGACGGCGATGCCCATGCCCTCCTTGACCAGGGGCAGCTCGGCCACCCCTCGGTACACGCGGCGGCCGGGCAGGCTCAGGCGCCGGATGCCCTGGATCACCGGCTGGCGGTCGACGTCGTATTTGAGGAAGATGCGCAAGACCCCCTGCCGTTTGTCCTGGATCAGCTTGAAATTCTTGATATAACCCTCGGCCTTCAGCACCCGCGCGATTTCCAGCTTGATTTTGCTCGCCGGCACCTCCACTTTTTCGTGGCGGGCCTTGTGCGCGTTGCGAATGCGGGTCGCCAGGTCGGCAATCGGATCAGTCATGGACATGGGCAATCCTCACCAGGACGATTTCATCACGCCCGGAATTTTTCCTTCCAGGGCCAACTTGCGGAAACACAACCGGCACATGTCAAATTTCCGGTAATAGGCCCGCGGCCGGCCGCACAAGGGGCAGCGGTTGTAGCGCCGCACCTTGAACTTGGGGGTCCGCTTGGCCTTGGCAATCAACGACTTTTTTGCCACTTCTCTTCCATCCTCCCAGGGACGCGGGTACCCTCACCCGCGCAACCAGACAGACAAGAAGGTCTGTCCTACTGCTCCCGGAACGGCATGCCCATCAACTTGAGGAGCGCCCGGGCTTCCTCGTCGGTCCGCGCCGAGGTGTTGATGCTGACGTTCATGCCCTGGATCCGTTCCACTTTGTCGTAAACGATCTCCGGGAAAATGATCTGCTCCTTGATCCCGAGCGAAAAGTTTCCCCGGCCGTCGAACGACTTGGGAGAAACCCCGCGGAAGTCGCGGACCCGGGGCAGGGCTACGTTGACCAGCCGATCGAAAAACTCATACATCCGGTCGCCGCGCAGGGTGACCATGCACCCGATGGGCAAACCGGCCCGCAGCTTGAACGCGGCAATGCTCCGGCGCGCCCGGGTGACCACCGGCTTCTGGCCGCAGATGGCCTTGATCTCTTCCGCGGCCTGGTCCAGAAGCTTGATGTTCGAGATCGCCTCGCCCACCCCCATGTTGACCGTGATCTTGGTCAGCTTCGGCGCCTGCATGGGGTTTAAATACCCGAACTGCTTCTGGAGCTCGGGCAAGCATTGCTGCTGGTAAAACTTCCGCATCCGCGGGGGCCCGGTCTTGACCTTGGGTTTCTTCTCCGCCGGCTCCTTGGTCTTGGCCGGGGCCGGCTCCTTGCCCTTCCCTTTGCCCTTGTCGTCTTTGCCCTTGGCTTTGCTTTTCTCTTTCCCCTGAGCCTGGTCCTTGCCCTTCTTCGGCGCCGGCTCCGGGGCCGGTTCGGCCGCGGCCGGCTGCTCTTTATCTTTCACCTCGTCGGTCATAAAATCTGCTCCCCGCATTTGCGGCAAACCCGCACCCGCACCCCGGTCTCCAGCGCCTGGAAGCGGGGTCGAATCCGCTCCTGGCACTTGGGGCAGATCAGGCGCAGGTTGGTGAGCCGGAGGGGCGCTTCGCGCTCGATCACGCCGCCCTGCTGAGCCATGGGATGCCCCTTGCGCACGTGCCGCTTCTGGAAATTCAGCTTCTCCACGATGGCCGCGCCCTTCTTGCTCAGAATCCGAAGCACCTTGCCGGTCTTGCCCCGCTCCTTGCCCGCGGCCACCGCCACCATGTCGTCCTTGCGAATTTTCGCCCTGCCCGCCGCCATGCCTACCCTCACAATACCTCGGGGGCCAGCGAGATAATTTTCATGAACTTCTTGGCCCGCAGCTCCCGGGCCACCGGGCCGAACACCCGGGTGCCCAGCGGCTCCAACTGGTTGTTGATCAGCACCGCCGAGTTGTCGTCAAAGCGAATGTAAGTGCCGTCCAGCCGGCTGATCTCCTTGCTGGTCCGCACGATCACCGCCTTGAGCACGTCCCCCTTCTTCACCTTCGCCTCCGGGATCGCCTCCTTGACGCTGACCACGATCACGTCGCCCACCGAGCCATAGCGCCGGCGCGTGCCCCCGAGCACCTTGATACACATCACTTTCCGGGCCCCCGAATTGTCGGCCACGGTCAAGTAGGTTGCTGTCTGGATCATCCTCCCGCTCCTGCCCCCGCTTACGCCGCTTTTTCCACCACCCGCACCACCCGCCAGCGCTTGTTCTTGCTGAGCGGCCGCGTCTCCGCGATCTCGACCACGTCTCCCACCTTGCACTCGCCCCTTGTATCATGGGCCATGAACCGAGTCCGCCGCCGGATATACTTGTGAAAGCGCGGGTGAAGAACCTGACGGGTGACCACCACCACTACCGTCTTTTGCATCCGGTCACTGACCACGACCCCTTGGCGGACCTTCCGCTGTCCGCGTTCCTTCATGCTCATTGCTCCTTTATCAGTAGAAGGAGGTTCCTGGTTTCTGGTTGCTGGTTTAAGGAACCCGGAACCATGAACCAGAAACCAGACTACTGTTTCTTCACCAGCCGCCGCTCCCGCAGCACCGTTTTCACCCGGGCCAGGTCTCGCTTGGTCAGCTTGACTTGTGCCGTATTGGTCAGCTGGCCCGTGGCAAACTGGATCTTCAGGTTCAACAAGGCCCGCGCCAAATCCTGCTCCTGGCTCTTGAGCTCTTCATCGGTCATCTCGCGAATTTCGCTGGCCTTCATGGGTTCACTCCGATCCGCTCCCGGGCGATAAACCGCGTGGCTATCGGCAGCTTATGGGAAGCCAGCCGGAGCGCCTCCCGGGCCACCTCTTCGGTCACCCCCTCCAGCTCGAACAGAATCCGACCCGGCCGCACCACCGCCACGTACACCTCCGGCGGCCCTTTGCCCTTGCCCATCCGGGTCTCCAGGGGCTTCTTGGTCAAGGGCTTGTCCGGGTAGATGCGGATCCACATCTTGCCGCTGCGCTTGACGTGCCGGGTGATCGCGATCCGGCCCGCCTCGATCTGCCGGGCGGTGATCCAGCCCCGGCCCAGCGCCTGCAGCCCGAACTGGCCGTAATGGAGGTCGGCCCCCCGCCGATCGGTGCCCCGCATCCGGCCTTTCTGCTGCTTCCGAAATTTGCTGCGTTTCGGTTGTAACATCGCTCAATCCTGCTTATGGCAGGCAATAATGCCTGCCCCACCATTCACGGTTTCGCTCGGCAAAGGGGAAGTTCGCGGGTTCGCCGCGCCTAAGCCTGCGCCTCCCGCGTCCGCCGCTCCTTCAAGATTTCCCCCTTGAAGATCCAGACCTTGACCCCGATCACCCCGTAGGTGGTCTTGGCAATGGCCTGGCCGAAATCAATGTCCGCCCGGAGCGTATGCAGGGGCACCCGGCCCTCGCGATACCATTCCCGCCGCGACATCTCGGCCCCGCCCAGCCGTCCGGCGGAGCGGATCCGAACCCCCTTGGCCCCGAACTTGGTCGCCAGCGAGATCGCCTTTTTCAGGGCCCGACGGAAGGAGACCCGGCGCTCGAGCTGCAAGGCCACGTTCTCGGAAATCAACTGGGCATCGGTCTCGGCCGGCCGCACCTCCTGGATATTGATGAACACCTCCGCGGAGGTTAACCGCTGCAGCTCCGCGCGCAACTGGTCCACTTCCTGGCCCCGCCGGCCGATCACCACGGCCGGGCGCGCCGTAAAAATGTTGATCCGGCACTTGTTGGTCGAGCGCTCGATCGCCACCCGGGAGATGCCGGCATGATAGAGCTTCTGCTTGATGTAGTCGCGAAGCTTGAGATCCTCGTGCAGCAGCTTCGAGTAGTCCTTCTCCGCGTACCACTTGGAATCCCAGGTCTTCACGTAACCCAGCCGGAATCCCACCGGATGTGTCTTCTGTCCCAATTCTTCTCCTTTTGGCTTCAGTGGTGCGGGTGCCCGCACCCGCATCCCGCTCACTCGGCCTCGGCCAACTCCACCATAATCTTGCTGGTCCGTTTCCGGATCGGGGTCGCCCGGCCGAGCGCGCGCGGCCGAAACCGCTTCAGGGTCGGGCCCGAATCCACCATAATGGTTTTCACCACCAGGGTATCCGGATCCAGGTCTTCGCGCTGCTCCGCGTTGGCCACCGCGGAGCGGAGCAGCTTGAGCAGGATCCGGCCCGCCCGCTTGGGCTGGTTCTGGAGCACGTTGAGCGCCTCTCCCACCGCCTTGCCCCGGATCAAATCCGCCACCAGCCGCACCTTCTGCGGCGACATCCGGAGGTAATTGGCCTTGGCCGTGACCGACGCCATCGCCCGCTCCTTATTCCTTGGCCTTGGCCGCCCGGTCGCCGGAATGGCCGTGGAAAGTCCGGGTGGGCGCAAACTCGCCCAGCTTGTGGCCCACCATGTTCTCGGTCGCAAAGACCGGGATGAACTTGCGGCCGTTGTGCACGTTGAAAGTCAGGCCCACCATGTCCGGAATGATCGTCGAGCGCCGCGACCAGGTCTGGATCGCCCGCCGGCTCCCGGCCGCCTGGGCCTTCTTCACCTTTTCCATCAGGTGCCCGTCCACGAACGGGCCTTTTTTCACCGAACGCGCCACCTTTTTCTCCTCCGCGCTACTTCTTGGCCCGCCGCCGCACGATGTACCGGTCCGAGGGCTTGGGCTTCCGGGTCTTCTTGCCCTTGGTCGAAACGCCCCAGGGGGTGCAGGGATGCCGGCCGCCCGAGGTCTTGCCCTCGCCCCCGCCGTGGGGATGGTCCACCGGGTTCATCGCCACCCCGCGGGTGATCGGCCGCCGCCCCATCCAGCGCTTGCGGCCCGCCTTGCCGATGGCTTCGCTGGCGTGATCGAGGTTGCCCACCTGCCCGACCGTGGCCCGGCAGCTCAGATGCACCAGCCGGTCTTCTCCGCTCGGCATCCGGATCAGGGCGTAGCTGCCCTCCTTGGCCATGACCTGGCCGTAGCCGCCGGCGCTGCGGATCAACTGCCCGCCCTTGCCGATCTTGAGCTCGAGATTGTGGACAATCGTGCCCAGCGGGATATTGCGCAACGACAAGTGATTGCCCGGCCGGATGTCCGCGTCCTCGCTGGCGATCACCTGGTCCCCCACCTTCAGCCGATGAGGGGCCAGAATGTAGCGCTTCTCGCCGTCCGCGTAGTGGAGCAAAGCCAGGTTGGCGGAGCGGTTGGGATCATACTCCAGCGCCGCCACCTTGGCCGGGATCTTGACCTTGTCGCGCAAAAAGTCCACCACCCGGTAGCGCCGCTTGTGGCCGCCCCCGCGATGATAAGCGGTGATATGGCCCAGGTTGTTGCGGCCCCCGGTGCCCCGCTTCGCTTCCATCAGTCCCTTCTCCGGCCGCTTCCGGGACAACTCCTCCGCCACCACCATGGTCATGTGACGGCGGCCCGCGGAAGTGGGTTTAAAGCTTTTGATTGCCACGACTTCCTCTTTCCGATCAGGCTTTCACGCCCTCGAAAAAGTCAATGCGATGGCCCTCGGCCAGGGTCACCACCGCTTTTTTCAAACTGCCGCGCTTGATCGCGTAGCCCCGCATCACGCGCCGCCTTTTTCCGGCCAGGCGCAGGGTATGCACCGAGACCACCTTCACGTTAAAGGCCTTCTCCACCGCGCGCCGGATCTGATGCTTGGTCGCGCGGGGGTCCACCTCGAACACCACCCGATTCCGGGCCGCCTCGGCTTCGCTTTTTTCGGTCACCACCGGCCGGCGAATCACCTGGTAGAGATCCTTCATGCCAGCGCCTCCTGGATCTGCTCGAGCGCGGCCCGGGTCAGGACCAGGTACTGGTACTTGAGAATGTCGCGGACGTTGATCCCCGCGCTCAGCAAGACCTTGACCCCGGACAAGTTCCGCGCCGAAAGCTTGAGCTTCGGGTCCGCCTCCGCCACCACGATCAGCACGTTCTTTAGCCCCAGCTTGTCCAGGAGCTGTTTGAGCGCCTTGGTTTTAATCTTTTCCAGCGTGATCCGCTCGAGCACCGTGAGCCGGCCTTCCCGCCGTTTAAGAGTGAGAGCGCCCCGGAGCGCCTGCCGGCGTTCCTGCCTGTTCATCTCCCGGTCATAGAGGTGGGGCTGGGGTCCGAACGCGATCCCGCCCCCGCGCCAGATCGGGGAATTGCGCATGCCGGCCCGGGCCCGGCCGGTGCCCTTTTGCTTCCAGGGCTTCTTGCCGCTGCCCGCGACCTCGCCCCGGGTCTTGGTGGCCGCGGTGCCCTGCCGGTGCCGGGCCTGCTGGCGCACCACCATGGCGTGGAGCAGGTGCTCCCGGACCGGCGCGTCGAAGACCGCGGGCGCGAGCTCGATCTCGCCCACCGGCGACCGCTCCGCGTCCACCACCGGCACGGCCAGACTTCCGCTGGCCTGTTTTTCCTGGTCCATGATCGTCGTCAATCCTTAGAGTTTGATCTCAATATCAATCCCGGCCGAGAGGTCCAGCTTGCCCAGGGCATCCACGGTGGATTGGGTCGGATCGAGGATGTCGAGGATCCGCTTATGGGTGCGGATCTCGAACTGCTCCCGCGATTTCTTGTCCACGTGGGGCGAGCGGAGCACGCAATAGCGGTGGATGTCGGTGGGCAGGGGCACCGGTCCCGCGACCTTGGCCCCGGTCCGCTTGGCCGTCTCCACGATCTCCTGGGCCGACAACTCCAGGAGCTGGTAGTCGTAAGCCTTCAGCCGGATCCGTATTTTCTGAGTCGCCATGCCGCCTCGTCTCTCTCGTTACTCGAGAATCTCGACCGTCACCCCGGCGCCCACGGTCTTGCCGCCCTCGCGGATGGCGAAGCGCAGTTCCTTCTCCATCGCGATGGGGGTGATCAGGTCCACGGTCACGGTCACGTTGTCTCCCGGCATCACCATCTCCACCCCTTCGGGCAGGGTGACCACGCCGGTCACGTCCGTGGTCCGGAAATAGAACTGGGGCCGATACCCGTTGAAGAACGGCGTATGCCGGCCGCCTTCCTCCTTGGTCAGGATGTACACCGTGCCCTTGAACTTCTTATGGGGGGTGATACTCCCCGGCGCCGCGCAAACCTGGCCCCGCTCCACCTCTTCCCGCTTCACGCCCCGGAGCAAAAGCCCGACGTTGTCGCCGGCCCGGCCCTCGTCCAGGATCTTGCGGAACATCTCCACCCCGGTCACCACCTTCGTCTGGGTTTCCTGGAAGCCCACGATCTCGACTTCCTCGTTCACCTTGACCCGGCCCCGCTCCACCCGGCCGGTGACCACGGTCCCGCGGCCGGAGATCGAGAACACGTCCTCGATCGGCATCAGGAAGGGCTTGTCCACGTCGCGGACCGGCTCGGGGATGGCGCTGTCAATCGCGTCCATCAGCTTGAGAATGCTCCCCTCGCCGACCTCGCTCTTGTCGCCCTGGATCGCCTTCATGGCGCTGCCGCGGACCACGGGGATCTTGTCGCCCGGGAAATCGTACTCGGTCAGGAGGTCGCGCACTTCCAGCTCGACCAAGTCCAGCAATTCGGGGTCGTCCAGGAGGTCCACCTTGTTCAGGTACACCACCAGGGCGGGCACGTTCACCTGGCGGGCGAGCAGCACGTGCTCGCGGGTCTGGGGCATAGGCCCGTCGGCCGCGCTCACCACCAGGATGGCCCCGTCCATCTGGGCCGCGCCGGTGATCATG
>Ga0315282_10007858_pt1 | contig 17406 bp, 13 predicted proteins | sample YL17G07_20_MG_FD_203693 | JGI IMG/M metagenome (GOLD analysis project Ga0315282, IMG submission 203693) | Sediment microbial communities from Yellowstone Lake, YNP, Wyoming, USA - YL17G07_20 | ecosystem: Environmental > Aquatic > Freshwater > Lake > Sediment | place: USA: Wyoming | collected... | reverse complement strand
CCGCATAAATGATCGCATTCTGAGCCATGGCCCGCGTCTTTTCGGCGTCGTCCTTATACGGCTGATCGGGCAGATAATCCCAGCCCATCCCGCCCGGGACGATCTGGTGCTCTTCCCGGGACAGGAATGACGAGCAGTAGATGAGGCCGTCCTCCCCGACCTTGTCGAGGACCTTCGCCCACATCTGCGGTTCCCACTGATCCTTCGTGAACTTCCAGCCGGGATGGAGCAGCGTGGACATATACCCGTCCGGCCCCTGCAGCTTCAGGAGGTGCAGCAGGGTCTTGTACGTGGTCGGGCCGATAGGGTCCTCATCCCGCTCGCACGCGACCAGGAGGATGCATCCGCCCTCCTTCACGACGGGGAGGGCGTTCACGGCCGCCTTGGCGTTCTGGTAGTGGTTGATCCCGACATACCCGCCGTGCGTCAGGACGATGTCGTATTCCCGCTCGACCGGGATGGCGACGATGCTCTTGAGGAGCTCGACGGCTTTGGCGTGGGCCTGGACGAGATCGCCGGAGAAGACCTCGATGAGCTGCAGGCGGCGGTCCAGCACCGTGTTGACGATGAAATCCACGCCGGCCCTCGTGGCGATCTCCAGCGCCTCCTCGTGGCACGGATTCCCCCCCAGGACGAGGTTGGTTGCCAGGGGTGAATCCAGGAACTGGGCGCTGTGGAATTTCTCGATGGTCTTCCGGCTGACCAGGGCGGGGCAGATGGCCTTCCGGCCTCCGGAGGCGCCCGCCATGAAGTGGCTTTCGACCAGCGCGGTGGCGATCTTGACGTCCGCCTCGTAATAGGACCGGTTGATGAGGATCTCGGTGCCGCTCCTCGTCTTGCCGATGTCCACCAGCATGTCGTCATCCTCGCACTCGTGATCCACGATCCGGTACTGCGCCACCACTTCTTCGCCGAACATGGCGACCTTCTCATCCCGAGTGCTGGGCCGATGGGTCCCCGTCCCCACCAGGAGAGTGATGTTCTCCCTGCGGATTCCCGCCTGATGCAGCAGCTCCAGAAGCGGCGGCAGGATCCCCGACTCTCCCTTGTACGGCACGGGCCGGGTGATGTCCGACGTGGTGATGCAGGCGGTGAGCTGATCGGCGGGCTTCCCCTTCCCCCTCAGGATCTCCGGCAGCGGCCTCCCGCCGACCGGCCCGTGAATGGAGGCGCGCATTCTCGCCCTGGGATCCTTGAGGGGCGGGACCTCCTTCATCTCCAGGACCCGGCAGTGACCCGGCACGCGCACGTCGAAGGCCTTGGCCCCGTACTCGACCTCCACCGTTTTCCAGCCGGTCAGATCCGCGCGGCGGACGATGCGGTCCACGTCAGCCTTCATGGCGGATCCCCTCCCGTGCCTGGCTGTGGATTCCCAGGAAGTCCCGGCTACATCCCAAGGTAGGCCTGCCGCACGAGGTCGGACTGCAGCAGCTCATCCCCCTTCCCCTCCGGGACGATTCGCCCGGTCTGAAGCACGTAGGCCCGATCGGAGATGCTCAAGGCTTCGTAGACGTTCTGCTCGCGCCGTGAGGCATCCGGCTTTCTGCCGCATCTTGAACTTATTCGCCTACCTAGAGCGTCCTGTCAAGCCTAATGTCCCGAAGGTACCGTTGTCGAAATCACCGGCGGAGCGCAGGCGGCATGACCCACGAAAAAGGAGATGCGTGCGGAGGTCGCTTGTGGTATGGGGGTTGGTGGCGAATTCAGCCCGTGCACTTGCCTGGGCTGCCCCGGGAGGCGAGGTTGGTGTGAGCCGCGATTCGGAGAAGATGCCCGCGGACATCGCAGGCGATGCAACTGCTTTCTATGAGCGCCTGACAGAGCTTCTTGTTGGCGGCGAGCGGCTCGCGCTGTGCACGGTCCTGCGCCTGGCCGGCTCGGGGCCGCGCCGCCCCGGCGCGAAGATGCTCGTCCGGGACGCCGGGGGCTCGGTCGGGACTGTCGGCGGCGGCGTCTTGGAGAAGAAGGCCACGGCGTGGGCTCGGGAGGTCCTTCGGACCGGTCGGACGCTGTGCCGACCCTTCGCGCTGGACCTGCAGCAGGCCTCAGACGAGGGGATGACGTGCGGGGGCGAAGTCGAGGTGCTCGTCGAGTTCCTCGACGGGACGCCTCCCGTGCGGGATTTTTTTGCCCAGGTTCTCGCCGTGCTGAGGCGCGGCGAGCGGGGCTGCCTGGTCACGGCCATCTCTCCGGAGGGCGACGGCGTCGCTACCGAACGCTTTCTCGTCGCGGGCGGACGATCCGCGGCGTCCCTGTCTGCGCCCGGCCACTCTCTCCCGGGGGATCTGCTCCGCTCCCCTCCCCCGCCGGCCCCCCGGCTCGTTGAACGCGGCACCATTCGCTATTTTCTGGAGCCTCTGGCGCCGCCGATCACGGTCTACATCTTCGGCGGGGGCCACATCGCGGTGCGCCTCGTCCCGCTCTGCCACCTCCTCGGGTTTCGGACCGTCGTGGTGGACGACCGGGCCGATTTCGCCTCGCGGGAACGATTCCCCCAGGCCAGCGAGCTGGTCGTCATCCCGTCCTTCGACCGCGCCCTGAAGGACCTTCCCATCGGCGAGAACGGCTACGTGGTCATCGTCACGCGCGGCCACGGCGGGGATGAGGCAATCCTGCGGCAGGCCTTACGGCGCCGATCGGGCTACATCGGGATGATCGGCAGCCTGCGGAAGCGGGCGCTCGTCTTCGAGCAGCTCACGAGGGAGGGGTTTACCTCGGAGGACCTCGCGCGGGTCATCTGCCCCGTCGGCCTGCCCATCGGGGCGGAGACCCCCGAAGAGATCGCCGTGAGCATCGTCGCCCAGCTCGTCGCCACCCGCGCCGGTCGGGGTGGGCGGGAGTAGTTTCTTACCTTACAGAACCGCAATAGAAGCCGCGGGCCCTCGGGGTCGCCCCTCTGACGCTTAGGGCCTGCACCCACCCTCTCGGGTGGGTACCCGGAACCAGCCAGCCTTGCTCCGGCGCCGCCGCCCCCCACCCAGCAAGAACACTGGCTGGGGGCGCGTCGCGCCGTGGACCATCGCTTTTCGGTTTCTCCGGCGGCCTGGTGGCCACGGCGTCCCGAAGCCGGCTGGCTCGCGGGCCCAGCGTCTTGGGACAACCCCGAGGCCCCGCAACCCCACTTGGACCCAAGGCACAGGAGGAGTGCATGAATCCTCCCGCCAAACTGGCCGCCGTCATCCTGGCGGCAGGGCGCTCCAGTCGGATGGGCGCTTTCAAGCCCCTCCTCCCCTTCGGCCCCGACACCGTCATCGAGCGGATCATCGCCACCGTCCGCGAGGCGGGGGTGGAGACCCTGCGCGTCGTCGTCGGCTGGCAGGCGGACGTTCTGATTCCCGTGCTGGACCGGCACGGCGTCCCGTGGATTCGGAACGAGCGATTCGAGGAGGGGATGTACGCCTCGATCCAGACGGGGGTGGGGAGCCTTCCGGCCGGCGTGAGCGCTTTCTTTCTCTTCCCCGGGGACATGCCGCTGGTGCGGGCCGCGACGCTGACCCGATTGATGGCCGAGTGGGATCAGCGGCCCGGCGGGATCCTCTACCCCTGCCACGAGGGACGGCGCGGCCACCCACCGCTCATCGCCAGCTTCTGCATTCCAGAAATCCTCCGCGACGCGCCGTCGGGCGGCTTGCGCGAGATCCTCGCCCGTCATCCTCGGGAAGCCCGCGAGGTCGAATGCGCGGATCCCGGAATCCTCGCAGACCTGGACACGGCTGAGCAGTACCGGCAGAGTCTTGACAAGAAGGGGTGAGTTTCCTGGCTCGGGTCATCCGGTGCAGCCCCTCCCACATGGTGCGCGGGCCGCGGCCGCAGGGCACTACGTCGCCTCGACGTATCAGGGGACCCGTCGGTTCCGAACTCCTTCTGATGGCCGGGACGGCAGACATGCCGGGCGACTCCCGGCCTCCGCACCGGGGAAAAGCTGCTTCGGTACCTGCGTCCCATGCGGACCAACAAGTTTCATAAGCTCTCTACGTCCCATTTGACTCGAAATTCCCCTTGACTGCGCATGCCTGCCTGACCAATTATATTGGTCGTATGACCAAGAAAGCTGGTCAGACAGGCTGGGAGGGGCTGTTCGCCTCGCCGACGCTGGGGCGGTTGCTGGCGAAGTTTCTGACGCATCCGGATAGCCCGTTCTATCAGCGGGAGCTCTTGAATGCGGCGCAGGCGCAGCTTTACGCCGTGCAACAGGCCCTCGGGCGCCTGGAGCGGGCCCAGCTCGTGACCAAGCGCCCCCGCGGGAATCGGGTCTACTACCAAGCGAACCGCGCGCATCCGGCTTTCGAGGATCTACGGCGGGTCGCCCTGAAGACGGTCGGCCTTGGCGATGCGCTCCGGTCCGCTCTGGCCCCCGTGGCCGACCGGGTTCTCGTCGCGGCGATTTACGGGTCGCTGGCCCGCGGGGAGGACTCTCCCCAGAGCGACATCGACCTCCTGCTCGTCGGGAGTCTCAGCCTCCGCGAGACGGCTGCGCTCCTCGGTCCAATCGGGCGAGAGCTCGGAAGGGAATTCAACATCACGGCGTACCCCCCCGAGGAGTTTCGGCGGAAAGCCAAGGCGCGCCATCACTTCATCACTGAATTCCTCGCCTCCAAGAAGATATTTCTGATGGGGTCGGCCGATGCCCTTGCGGGACTTGCTGGCTGACGGCCGGATCCGACCGCACCGGTCGTCCGCCCGGGAAGTGGCGGACCTCCTGCGCGTGGTGGACCGCGACCTCGCGGATGCGTCGGTCACGCAGCTCTCCACCGATCGACGCTTTGCCACCGCCTACAACGCCGCGCTTCTCGTAGCCACGATTATCCTGCACGCGGCGGGCTATCGGACCGCCTCTGCCGGTCATCATTGGGCCACCTTCCACGTCCTGCCGGAGATTCTTGGGCCAGCGGCCCAGGCGCGCGCGGACTACCTGGATAGCTGCCGCGCCAAACGAAACGTCAGCGACTACGACCGGGCCGGCGAGATCTCCGACCGCGAACTCGACGAACTTATGCTGGAGGTTCGGGCTTTCCGACAAGACGTAGTCGCGTGGCTCCGCTCGCATCATTCTGCCCTCTTGCCCAAGGTGGTATTCTAGCCCCGGCCTGAGGAAGCCGACCGACCCCCAAGACCTCCAGAGGATCATTGATAATGGAGAACGCCTGTGACGAAGTTGACTTGCCAGATACGACGATCGCCCTGGCAGCGGATTGTCACGGTGAACTGGGGGGATCGCCACAGACGAACCGGCTCCAACTCACGGCAGGGACGGCCAGCCGGAGGCGGTCTGTCATGGCGAGTGGGCGGGAGAATTCGAACTTTTCGAGCAGCGTCTCGGTTTCCGCGGGAGGGGCCCCCACTCCAAGACGGCGTCACTGCCTACCGGCGAGCCTGCGAGCACGCGCCGGCGCGGTCAGCCGGCGCACAAGGCCAGACAGATTCTCGAAGGTCACCCGGACCCCATCCGTTTCCCGCACGTAGGCCCGGTCCACATCCGCACACACGACGAGGTTCTCCCCGCCGGGATGGCGGGTTCGGAAGGCCCGGAGGTTCCCGGCCCTGAACCCGTCTGCGGCCCACTTGCACTCGATGGCGAAGGGTGACTGTCCGCGGCGCCTCAGGACGAAATCCACCTCGTGGCCGGCCTTGTCCCGCCAGTACTGAACAGGCTCGCCCTGGAGCGCCGCGAGCAGCTCATTCAGCACGAGGTGCTCCCACAGAAACCCCAGATCATCCGGCCGGAGCCTGTCCCACCCCCGGTAGTAACAGATGAATCCGGTGTCAAAGCCGTACACCTTGGGGGCCGCCACGATCTCGCTCGCCCGAGGCCCGCTGTAGGGCCGGAGGACGTAAGCCACCCCGGTGGCCCCGAGAACTTCCAGGTAGTTGGCGATGGTGGTCCGGCTCACCTCGCAGGGACGGGCGAAGGCCGTGGCCTCGAACATCCCCCCGCTCTGTGCCAGGGTCAGCTCCACGAATCGCTGGAAGGCCTGTCGCCGCTCCAGGCGGAACAGCTCTTGGATGTCCTTGGCCCAGTAGGCGTCCATCCATTCCTGGAAGTCTCGTTCCGGAACCCCCGGCGCCAGGAAAAACGGTGGGAGCCCCCCGTGGAGAAACCGGTGGCGTAAGTCGGTGTTGCCGAACGCCGCCAGATCGGAGAGCGTCAGAGGCAGGAGGCGGATGTCCCGCTTGCGCCCCGCGAGGGTGTCCCGGAACCGGGCGGACGCCCCGAGGGTCGAGGACCCGGTGGCGAGGACCCGGATCCTGGGGAAGTGGTCGGCCGCGACCTTGAGCAGCTCCGAGGGGTTCGGCAGCCGGTGGACCTCGTCCAGGACCACCCGCCGCCGCCCGAGACTCGCCCAGAAGCCTTGGGGATCCTCCATGGAGCGGCGCACGCGGGGAAGCTCACAGTCGAAGTATTCGACGTCCGCCAGCGTCTGGGCGAGGCACGTCTTCCCCACCCGGCGGACCCCCGACAGCCACACGACGGACCGCGCGGTCCAGGCCTCTTCGATTCTCCGAATCCACTCCTCGCGTTTGACCATCCGACAGTACTATTGCACATGGTTCTACCAAATGCAAGCACAATTCCGTTTGGTTTTCAGCTGTAAAGGGGGACCTTGGTTCAAAAACGACTTCCTCTTGGACAACTCCTGCTGCACCCGCTTTAATGAGATCCGCCATAACCGGGAACGGTACGAATTCCTGGACGTCATGTTTGGCAGGGAACGATCACGGGCTGGTTGGCCCATTCCGTACGCAGTTGAGGTGGGTGGAGATCGATCCGGCCGAGAGGTGATGGAAGCCGGAGCCCTCGGGGAAGGACTCTCGCCGCCCCTTGATGGCTGTCAAGAACGACCCTTGCGCGGGCTGAGGCTCCCGACCGCCCCTCGCGACCGCGACCCGCCCCGTCCTGCCTGAGCAGCCCGGCGCCCGGCCGGAGGCCGTCCATTATGGCGAGTGCGCGGGGGAATTCGAACTTTTCGAGCAGCGTCCCCGACTACACGAAAGTACAGATCAGCGTGGGATACCGATGATCAAAGTTGAATTCGTGACGCCGCCATTTGTCGGCGATCATCCAATTGCTGGCTCGGAGGCAGGGATATCTTGAACCTCGGATTCACTTCGTGCGGAAGTCTCTGAGCCGTGTATTCGGTATGAGTGCATCCAGCGTCTTAAGCGTGAAGACCTTTCCGCGGGTCGCAAGCAGGAGCTTCTTCATATCCTCCCGTCGCACGCCAAATCCTCTCCCCGCAATGCATGCGATGACCTCGTACTTGGGGGAATCCTTCGGCCTTCCAACCATACTCAAGGCGCCAAGGTGCTGAACACGCGTTATCTTGTCGCGCGCCGTGCCGTCGTCCTCAGTGATCTTCGCTTCGATGACAACCTGCGGATTGAACTCGCTGGGTACAACGAAATCGGGCGCCTGATCGAAGCCACTGATCTTCTCGGCGCGCCTCGTCTTCCGCTTGCTGATCCCCGCCTCGTCGAGGATACGTTCGATTGCGGATTCAAGAACGTCACCTACGAGCTCAGAGACGGAGTCCCGGTGTCCGGCGAAAGGCCGACCAAGAAACCGTTCGTATAGGAGCATTGCGTATGGGGCACCCATCTCGGCTAGGGCACGGATGCTATGCAGCCCCTCTCGCGTGTCGGCCTTGTCTAAACGATGGATCTTGTCCGCATCTGCCCCAGGAGCACCCGAGGCTAGCAGTTCGCATGCCGAACCGATGAGCGCAGTCAACCGCTCCTTCGCGGTTGCCGTCAGACGGAGAGGAGCAAGTGGGGCTATCCGGATATTCCGGTCGAGTGTCCGCGCATATCCCTGTGTCACATCAACCCCGCTCCGTTGTGTCGCGAGGTAGGCCCACTCCGAAGGCGTGAAGCCGAGCATCGAGCGGAGGACAATCAAAGAAAGCGGGGCCCGGCTCACGGTTTCAAGTACCAACTCCGTGGTCAGATTGTGAAAGCCTCCGGATACTTGCTTCAAGGTTTCGTAGGCCTGTTCAAATACCGGATACTCGATAAATCCCCGACCCCGTGGAAGGACCAGGAACTCTGATTCCAGAGAGGAAAAGACCACGGATACAAACCGATCCGGATCTGCCTCGATTTCCTCGAAGGGAACCTCAAAAGGGTATCTCATCCGCGTCGGCTCCATATACCAATTCCGGCTCATGTACATATGAATGACTCACTCCGGCCAAACGCGACAGATCATTCGGAAGGAGTTCTTCCATCCGCGTTACGCCACCCAAGTGCCCAATGATATCGCCCACCAGCCGAATTTTATCTCGAATCGAAGCACTCCTTGGCCATGTCTCTCTTAGATTCCATATGGCCAAACGGATCATGTGTCCAAAGGCGACGCACCGGGCATCGCCCCGAGTCGGATTCATCCCTCCATCTCGAAGACGTTCCAGGTCCTCACTCACGAGTTCGGCAATCCCTTCGGCTGTGGCGACAATGCTGCGACGCGAAACTCGGCCGGTGGAACGGCACACGAAGATCGTATCAATGATAGAGGAGGCCGTTCGGTTGATGTGAATAGAGGCGCCCATCTCGGCAGGGCAAGGCAGGGAGGCCGAGCACACGAGACCTGCATCCAGAATGGCCACTGCGGGCGGGTAGTACGCTTCGATCGAATTATGGTGATAGGTAAAAGCGAGCGGGGCGCCAGGCTTCAGAGCCTCGGCCATCCGCGAGAAAACGGACGACAAGCCCTGGGCAAAGTGGTCAAGGCCTCGCTCCATCGTGGCATTCCCGGTGAGTTCGTCCGGGTTCCTCGTCGTGAGCCTCTTGAATGATCCCTCCTCTGTGCGCACCAAGCGCCGCAGCCATACGAAACAGAAGTCCATTAACTCGGCGTATTGAACATTGGCAAAGTAAGGTGGGTCAGTTACCACCGCATCAAGCGATGAGGGTGGAAGCGCGACGTTTGTCGAGCTATCACACTTCAGCAGGACCTGGCGGGGGCGGCTGGCCTCTCGCTTATCTCCAATCCATTCGCCGACAACGGGGATCTGGCACTTGCGACCCCCCTCGTAGATAACTTCAAATGGATTTTCACAATACTGCTTGGCTCTTAGGAACTTCTCGACAATATTGGACCAGCCGCCGCTGCCGACGTTGAGCCCTTCCTTTCCATTTGAAATCCCGAGCAAGTTGGACTCGCATTCGACCAAACCCACAGGGAACCCATGGATCGAAAAGATGTCCAGCGACTTCAATGCATAGGTGTCATAGCGGCAAAGCATGTTCTGGTAGCGAAGAAGATCCGAAAGATTGGTGGCAAGGGCATTCTTCACCCGCTCATCTGATTGCCGTACGATTGCTCTACAGATCAGTTCAAGCCCGAGGAGTTGCCTTTCGTTGAACATCTCGTGGTAGTGCCTGTAGCCCCAGCGGTGGAGACGCGCGGTTTCATCACCGGATGGAATCTCGTCGGTCGGAACGAAGGTAGCTCGTGTCCGGCGCCACCTCTCCGCACATCTCGCATATTTTGCCAAATCATCCCGATCCGGCTTTTTGAAGAAACGGCCTTGATGGCGGGGCTTGCAGTGAGAACAGTAATACTCAATGGCGAACATGCGATGCGCTGGGACACCGTGTGCTGCCTGAGGATAGGAATTCAAATTACCGCAATGCGAGCATGAACACCGATTCTGGTGGGCTGGCCCTTCGAGGGTCAATACGCTTGCACAGTTCCGACAGTCACCTAGCCTCTTCCTGTTCTCAACTTCATTCAATTCTCCGCACTGATGACAGACGATAACGTTCTTTGGGTGCCGCCGATTCTCCGCTAGCAAGTAGCCAGGGAAGAGATCGAACTTCTTCCCGCACTGGATACATTTAAAGACTTTGACCCATAGAAAGTATTTCACAGAGGCATCGTCGCGACCACAAACGAGGCACCTCGTCCTGTAGAACTCTCCGACCCTGCCTTCGAGCCAGCGGAGTAATTCCAGTGCGGCCTTGTGGTAGGCTTCCAAGTCAAGATGCTCAATCTCTTGGCGAACTATCCAGTAGGCCATTGGGTTGATATCATAACCAATGATATCGCACCCCAGTCGATTGGCTTCGATCAGCGGAGTACCGCCACCCATGAACGGATCGGCTATCCTGATCCCTTGAAGATCGTGTGCCTGGAAGTAACTATCTCGAACTGAACCTTGGACGAACTCAGCAAGCAGGAGGGCCCTAAATAGAGTTCCGGGCCGGCGGGCAAACCACTTATGGACCGCGATTATCGGTCTGTAGTTCTGCTGGACCTGCTTTTCGCGTAGCGCTAGCTCGGCCACAAAGGGGATATCGAATTGCCGCTCGATGCCCTTACCCACGACCACTTCATTCGGGGCTGACCGGGGGGAGAACAAGCTCTGCTGAAGGGGCAGCGGCCGGCTCATTGGTCCTCGCGGGCTAGAGAATCATCGCCGTTGGCAGGGACTCTACGCTGCCCCTCTGCGGCTGTCAAGAACGACGCTTGCGCGGGCTGAGGCTCCCGACCGCCCCTCGCGACCGCCGCCCGGCCGCCGCCGACCGCCTTGACACGCGCCCCCGCCGGTGGTAGCGTCGCCGCCGTCTCGCGTTCCCCTGGTTCCGAACCGCGGCTCAGCCACCCGCGCGGCCGGTTCATCCCTTCCGGCACCGGCGTCTCGCCGAGGTCGATTTCCAGCTTCCTATCCGATATTCTCTCCATCCGGAACCGGGCCAGAGATCTTGGCTCGGGGGGGTTTTGAGAGGAAAGGGAGAGGCACAAGATGGCACAAGTTGCGCTGGTGAAGGGCGATGACCGCCAGGGGAACATCAGACGGGCCCTGGACCTCATCGCCGATCAGATCGATCTCAAGGGCCGGCGGCCCGTGATCAAGGTCAATTTCGTTTCTACTTTCGCGCCCCTCTGCGCCACCCATGCGCAGGCGACCCGAGCGGTGGTGGAGTTCCTACGGGACCGGGGACAGAAAGATATTGCCATCGCGGAAGGCGCCGCTTGGGGTACTACCCCGAGGGGTTTCCGGGAGTACGGTTATCTGGAGTTGGCCAGGGAGTATGGCCTGGAGCTGATCGACCTAAACGACGCCGATTCCTGGAAGGTAGTCCATGTGGTCCACCCGGACATGAAGCCTCACCCGGTGAAGCTTTCACCGACCATGGTGAATCCGGATAACTACATCATCTCCCTCACGCGGCTCAAGACCCACCTCCAGGTGGGTGTGACCCTGACCGCCAAGAATGTGATCATGGGCGCCATCCTCGTCATGGATAAGTACCGCATGCACCCGACTGAGGCTGGAAATCGGGTGCTCGACTATAATCTCTTCACGGTCATGCGGCACCTGCATATCGACCTGGCAGTCCTCGATGGCTTCGAGGGGATGGAGGGCAGGGGGCCGGTCTTCGGCGAGCCGGTGGATCACCGCGTGGCTCTCGCCGGCACGGACTTCCTGGCCGTAGACCGGGTGGGAACGGAAGTCATGGGTGTGGACTTCGATGAGATCCGCTATCTCAATTATCTCTGGGACCAGGGCATCGGGGAAGGCGATCTCTCCAAGATCCAGGTGATCGGCGAGACGATCGAAAACTGCCGCAGGGCATATCGGATGGCCCCACGGTTTGTGCGGGACAGGCGACAGGAGAGCAAGCGGCAATTGCAGGGCCCGGCGGCCTATGAGGGATAGAAGGAAATCTCGATCCGAAGAGCGAACGGCCGAGTCACCAAAAACACGTCATCCAACGAGCTCGGCCCGGAACTTTACAGCCCCCTGACGAAGACGACGTGCGGCGAGCGTTGGTTTGACAAGCGCCCCAAAGGGGAGACGCCGGTTCAAAGGCAACTTTTTTGTTGATAACTCCTGCCGCGATCTAGGGCCCTCCAGGAAGTTCGAAGAACAATTCCGGCCTCTCGCGCGGTCACCGGACGCGCACCGCCTGCGCCTCCGCCTTCAGGGCGAGTTCGATGGCCAGAAAGGCCTGCCGCTGCGGCATGGCCTTCTCGGTGCGGTTCAGGCAATCGAGGATGAGCTGGCCGAAGAAGGGGAACCCGACGGTGCCGTGGACCGAAAGGTGGCGCTCGCCGCGGTGATCGACGAGATAGATCTGGTCCCCTTCGGGATCGCGCGCCACGTCCAGGTACTTCCGCATCTCGATGTAGCCGTCGCTGCCGAGGATGATCGTCCGCCCGTCTCCCCACGCCCCCAGGCCATCGGGCGTGAACCAGTCGACGCGGAAGTAGTGCGTGGCCCCGTTGTCGCCCACCAGGGTCGCGTCGCCGAAGTCCTCGAACTCCGGATGGTCGGCGCTCCGGTAGTTGGCGACCTTGCTGTGGAGCACCGTCGCGTCCGCGGCCCCGGCATAGTAGAGGAACTGCTCGATCTGGTGGCAGCCGATATCCACGAGGATGCCGCCGTACTTTTGCTTCTGCCAGAACCAGGGAGGCCGACTGGCGGCGTTCAGGCGATGCGGACCGAGGCCGATCACCTGCAGCACACGCCCGATGGCCCCCTCCTCGACGAGCTGCCCCGCGCGGACCGCCGCCTCGACGTGCAGGCGCTCGGAGTAATAGACGGCGTACTTCCGCCCGGTCTCGGCCACCGCCCGCCGCGCCGCCTCCAGTTGCTCGAAACTGGTGAGGGGCGGCTTGTCGGCGAAGTAGTCCTTGCCGCGGCGCATGGCGCGGAGCCCCAGCCCCGCCCGCTCGCAGGGGACGGCCGCGCTGGCGACAAGCTGCACCGAGGGGTCGTCCAGCACCTCGCCTTCGGCCCGCGCGGCCTTCGTGCCCGGATAGGTCTCCAGGAAGGCAGCGACCTTGGCGGGATCCGGATCGTGGACCCAAGCCAGCTCGCCTCCCGCCTCCACGAGGCCGTTGCACATGCCGTAGATGTGGCCGTGATCGAGGCCGATGGCGGCGAAGCGGAAGTCGCCCCTGCCGCAGACCGCCTGTACCCGGCCTTTGGGCGCGTACATCATCCCGTCGGCTTTTTGCATGGTGGAGCCTCCCTGCTGCTTGTCGTCGGTTGATTCCGCAATACGGGACCCGGCTGTTCTTCAGGGCATCCGCAGGCGGGCCATGCGTCCTGCGAACTCCTACCTTGCCTCGAAGCAGGCCCGGCCGGGCCGGCACATCTCGGGGGAGCAGACGATGTCGTCCGGGCCGAGGACGGTCACCGTGTGGGCGCACCAGCACGAGCTCTCGGGTGAGAACTCGAACTGCTCCACCTCTCCGGGGTCGGCCAGGTAGAAGCCTCGGCTTCGAAGGCGCTTGCAGACGGGAGCGGCGTTCTCGTTCATCCCTCACCTCACGCGAGCGACCGGAGCGTCCGGCGGAGCAGGGTCTTGAGCAGTTCGACCTTGTACCCGTTCTCCGAGAGCGGCTGGGCCCCCGCGACGGCCGCATTCGCAGCGGCTTCGGCCGTCGCGTCATCCAGGCGCCTTCCGATAAGCGCCTGCTCCGCGGCGGCGGCCCGAAGCGGCACGGTCGCCACCGCGCCGAGGATGATTCGGGCAGAGCGCACAACCCCTCCCTCCACGCGAAGCGCCACGGCGGTGGACACCAGCGGCCAGTCGAAGGCGGTCTTCTCACGGAGGCTCGCGTAGGTCGAACGCACTCCCGGGGCGGCCGGCAGGCTGATGGCTGTGAGGATCTCGTCGGGCTCCCGCGCATTTTCCCGCCGGGGGTCTCCCCCGGGGATCGTGAAGAGCTGGTCCGCCGGCACCGTGCGCGTCCCGCGGCTGCCCTGGAGCACGAGCGACGCCCCCAGCGCCGCGAGCCCCATGGCGGCGTTCGAGGGGTGCGGCGCGTTGCACGCCCCGTCCCCGAAGATCGTGTGGTACCGGTTCTCGCCGCCCACTGCGTAACAGATGTCGCCGCCCTTCTTGAGGCAGCGGTACGAGGCAAGCCGGTAGTACCAGCAGCGGGGGCGCTGGAATAGGTTGCCGACGATGGTCGCCACGTTTCGGATCTGTGGGGAGGCCGCCTCGCCGCAGGCCTGGGCCAACGCCGTATGCATGGCCCGGATGGTCGGGTGGGCCGCCACCTGGGCCAGCGTCACGAGGGGACCGATCCGCAGGTTGCCCGCGGGCTCCGCCGTGACATCCTGCATGCCCGGAACGGACTTCAGGTCCACCAGCCGGGGGGGCTCGATCAGGTGCTCCTTCAGATGGTCGAGGAGGTCGATCCCGCCGGCCTTCCAGACGCTCCCCGGCTTTTCCGCCACGAGGCTCAGGGCCTCGGCGACGCTCGTGGCCCGCGCGAACTCGAACCGGTTCATGGCTCCCCCCCCTTCCTGGCCTCCGCCAGGGCGGCCAGCACGCGGTCCGGGGTCATCGGGAGCTGCCGGATGCGGACCCCCGTGGCGTTATAGACCGCGTTCGCGATGGCGGCCAGGGTGGGCACGAACACCGGCTCGGCCATACCGGTTGCGGAGGTGTTGTTCCCCGCATTGGCCCCCTCGGTGAAGATCGGGACGGCCTCGAACATGTCCGCCGGGCCAAGGATCTTGTAGGCCTCGAGGTTGGGGTTCACCATGGTGCCCACGTTCCGGTCGAGGGTGCGCTGCTCGAACAGGGCCCACGAGGCCCCCTGGATCTGGGCGCCGATGAGCTGGTTCTCCGCCGTGAGGAGATTGATGGGGGTCCCGCAGTTGTTCACGCCCACCATCTTGAGGACGCGGATCACGCCGGTCTCCACGTCCACCTCCACCTCTGCGAACTGCGTGGCGGCGAGGTCCTGGCGCACGGTCTCGAACTGCCGCTTGCGATCGGCGAGGCAGGCGATGACCTCGCCCGGCATCTTCTGCGCCGCCTCGCGGAACGAGACCTTCCGGTTCGGATTCGCGGCGACGAAAATCTTCCCGTCCGCGAACTCAAGCTCGTCCGGCTTGGCGGAAAGGAGCGGGGCGGCCAGAGCCGCGATCCGCATCCGGGCCTCGTGCGCGGCGAGGCGCGCGGCGGGCCCCGAGGAGTTGGTCGTCGTGCTCCCCCCTGAGGTCCCCCCCGGCGGGAAGCGCGTGTCGCCGACGTGCGCCGTGACGTCGGCGGGCTTGAGTCCCAGCTCCTCGGCCGCGATGACGGCCAGCGCCGTCCGGATTCCCGTCCCGAGGTCCTGGGCGCCATGGAACAGCTCGACGCTTCCGTCCCGGTGCACCTGCACCTCTGCGGCGACGGCCTCCCGGACCAGGACGTACCAGTTGCCGTTCGCCATCCCGATCCCGCGCTTCTTCGGGCCGGGCACCTCCCCCGGGATCTTGTTCCTACGCTCCCAGCCGACGGCCCTGGCGCCGACGTCGTAGTAGACCTTGCGGAACGGATGCGCCTCGTTCTTTTGCCGGAGCTCCAAAGGATCCATGCCAAGGCGGTGCGCCAACTCGTCCATGGCGCACTCCAGGCCGAACGCCCCCTGCGGGTGGCCGGGGGCCCGGAGGGGACAGGCCGGGCCCGCGTTCGTGAAGACGTCGTATTCCTCCAGCTTCACGTTCGGGCACCCCGGGTAGATGTTCCCGGCCGGACCGCCGGTCCGGGAGCTGGGGCCGATCCCGCCCTCCCCGTAGGCGCGGTAGTGGATGGCTGTGAGGGTCCCGTCGGCCTTGGCGCCGAGCCGCACCGTTATCAGGGCCCCCGGGCCGTTGCCGGTGCAGAGCTGCTCCTCCTGGCGGTCGAGCATGAGCTTGACGGGCGCGCCCGTCATTCGGGCGAGCCGGCAGGCGACGATGGCGAAGCCGCTCCCCACGGCCGAGGGGGAGAGCTTGCTCCCGAAGCCGCCGCCCATGTGCTCCGAGATCACCCGGACCTTATTGCGGGGGAGGCCGAACGCCTCGGCCAGGCCGGCGCGGACCATGAAGACGCCCTGCGTGGAGGTGTAGACCGTGAGCCGGTCCCCCTCCCAGTGGGCGACGATCCCGTGCGTCTCGAGGACGGAATGCGTGTGGACCCGCACGCGGTAGGTGGCCTCGTGGACGGCCTCAGCCTCGGCGAAGCCCTTCTCAATGTCCCCCCGGCTCCCCCCGCGCGCGCTCCCGCCCGCCGCGGGCGGGAGCGGACCGGTCACGTTCCCCTTCCGCGGGGCGGTCGGGGGGACGGAAGCCTGCCCTTCGGCGTACACGAGGGGGGCCTTCGGCGCCATGGCCTCCTCGAGATCCGTGACGAAGGGGGCCTCCTCGTACTGCACGTCCACCAGCCGCGCCGCATCCTCCGCGATCTCCTGGGACACGGCGGTGACCGCCGCAATGTCCTGGCCCGCGAAGCGGACGAGCTTTGCGTCCGTCGTCCAGACGGCCTTCACGCCGGGCAGCCGCTCGGCTTTGGCCGCGTCGATCCGGACGATCTTGCCGGCGGGAATGGGCGCCCGGACCATCTTCGCCCACAGCATCCCCGGGAGCCGCACGTCATGCGTGTACTTGGCCCGGCCGGTCACCTTCTGCGGGCCTTCCAGCCGGGGGTGCCGCCCCTTCACGCTGCGGAGCCGGGAGTCGAGATCCCAGGGCTTCAGGTCGCCCGCGTCGGTGTGGACCACGAGGGTCACCGGGTTTTCGGCGGGTCCGACTTTGACCCGGAACGTGTTCTCGCCGGTGGGGTCCTGCTGCGCCATGGGTCACCCCCTCTGCTGGGCCGCTTTGTGGACGGCCGCGAAGATCCGGGAGTACGTCCCGCACCGGCAGAGATTCCCGGCCAGCCCGGCCTTGATCTCCCCCAGGCTGGGATGCGGATTCTTCTTGAGGAGGGCAGTGGAGGCCACCACGAACCCCGGCGTGCAAAAGCCGCACTGGAGGGCGTCATGCTCGACGAAGGCGGCCTGGATCGGACTCATGCGCTCCGGCGTCCCGAGGCCCTCCACCGTCGTGATCTCGTGCCCGACGGCGTCCACCGCGAGCATCAGGCAAGCGCAGATGGGCTCGCCGTCGAAAAGCACGGTGCACCCCCCGCACGCGCCGCGCTCGCAGACCTCCTTGGCGCCCGTGAGGCCGAGGTGATTCCTCAGGGCGCGAAGCAGCGTGACCCGGGGCTCCACGGTGACGGTGTGGGTCGCGCCGTTGACCTTGAGGAGGAGGGGGATGGCATCGGGCCCCAGGATCGCCGCCCCGGCGGCGCGAGGAGCCGGCGTGACGAGCCCCGTGGCCGCGGCCCCCACCCCCACGGTCTTGAGGAATGTTCGCCGGGAAACGCTGAAAGAGTTCCGGGGATTCTGCGGTGGACGCTTCGGCATGACGCACCTCGCAGACGGCCGGGGCCCTCCCGGCCCGGCCATGAAATGCGGAGGACTGCCGCGGGATCGGGATGCGACCATCGCCAATGCCGAGCCGCGGGTCGCCTCCCGACAGCACGGACGATCCCCCTATCGTCACCCCAGTGTCAAGCGAAAGTTGCCACTTGATCGCGAGACATCCCCAAAGGGACGGCGGGGGCACAAGGGGGATGGCAGAAACTGCC
>Ga0315282_10007857_pt1 | contig 17407 bp, 13 predicted proteins | sample YL17G07_20_MG_FD_203693 | JGI IMG/M metagenome (GOLD analysis project Ga0315282, IMG submission 203693) | Sediment microbial communities from Yellowstone Lake, YNP, Wyoming, USA - YL17G07_20 | ecosystem: Environmental > Aquatic > Freshwater > Lake > Sediment | place: USA: Wyoming | collected... | reverse complement strand
GCGATGTCCCGACGAAGTGCAACCAGCGGATAAGCCTGAACGTGAAAGAGGAATACGCCCGGGCGATGGAACGCCTCTCGATCAGACCAGACCAGCTCACTCTGTTAAAGGGAGTGAAAGGGGTGATATCCCGCGAGAGAACGGTCGAAGCCATGGAGAAAGGCATCCTGCGGGCGCTGCAGGACATCTACGTTTTTAAGGACGGTACAACCCGTTTCGATATGATCGACCTCCCGCTTACGCACATCCGCCCGGATGAGGTGGAGGTTTCAGTTGAAAGGATACGGTCCCTTGGCTATATCAAAGATATCAACGGGTATGACCTGCAGAACGGTGCACAGGTGGTAGAGCTGCACCCGCAGGACCTCCTCATCTCCGATTCCTGTGCGGAGTACATGCTGAAAGTGGCGCAGTTTATCGATGACCTGCTGCAAAAGGTCTATCACCTGCCCGCATTTTACAACGTGAAGACCCGCGATGATCTTCTTGGGCACCTCGTCATCGGTTTGGCACCGCACACGAGCGCTGGCGTCCTCGCACGGGTGGTCGGGTTCACCCGGGCGAATGTCGGTTACGCCCACCCCTTCTTCCATGCGGCGAAGCGCAGGAACTGCTTTTATGGCGATACTGAAATCGAAGTGTATGACGGGAAGCACTGGGCAGTGCGCCCCATCCGCACGTTCGTCCTTGAGAACTTCGATATCAGTCGCCCGGGGCTCGACCGGCTCGGCACCTATTACTCCGATCCCGTGCAGCCGTATTACACCCGCTCCGTCGATACGGGCGGTGTCATGCACATCCGGAAGATCACGTCGGTATCGATTCACCGGGCACCGGATACCCTGCTCCGTTTTGTGACCTCCCGCGGCAAGGAGCTCGTGGTCACTCCGGATCATGCGATGCTCATCTGGGACACCGGGTACCTGCGCAAGATCCGGGCACTGGAGATCAAAGCGGGGGATGCCGTGCCGGTGCTCGAGGGAATGAATGTAATCGCAGACCGGATCAGCGTCGTAGAGACGGTGCCGGCTCCTGATGACCGGGTCTGGTGCCTGACGGTGGCTGACGATCATACGCTCGCTGCGAACGGGATCTTTACCGGGCAGTGCGATGGCGATGAGGATTGTATCATGCTCCTCCTGGACGGGCTCCTCAACTTTTCGCGTTCATTTTTGCCCCAGACCCGGGGCGGGTCTATGGATGCGCCGCTCGTCCTGACGAGCCGGATCGATCCGGCAGAGATTGACAAGGAGAGCCTGAACGTCGATGTGGGCAAGAGTTACCCGATTGAGCTCTATCTCTCTGCACTTGCCTACGCAAAGGCAAAGGATGTGGAACCGCTTATCGACCGGGTTGAACGCCGGCTCGGCACGCCCCTGCAACTCGAGGGCTTTTTCTACACGCACGATACCTCGGATATTTCTGCAGGACCGCTTGAGTCCATGTATACCCAGCTCAAAAGCATGCCCGATAAACTTGAGGCAGAACTGGCGCTTGCCGAGAAGATCCGTGCGGTGGATGCCGATGACGTGGCGGAACGGGTGCTAAAGACGCATTTCCTGCCTGACCTGATGGGCAATCTCTCCGCGTTCTCCAAGCAGAAGTTCCGGTGCACGAAGTGCAATACGAGCTACCGGCGCATGCCGCTTGCCGGGAAATGTACGAAGTTCCGGGGGAAGAGTATATGCAACGGCAACATCATTCCCACCGTGCACGAAGGTTCGGTGAAGAAATATCTCGAGATGTCGCGGGATATGTGCCGGAGATACAAGGTATCGGAATACACCCGGCAGCGGGTGGAGGTGCTCGATCTTGCGATCAACTCCACGTTCGGGGAAGAGAAACAGCAGCAACTGGGGCTTGCGGATTTCATGTGAGCCGGGTGATGGTGGAGATTTCCCGAAGTGATCAGGAATCTGGCATCGTCGCGGTGCCGAATCGCAATTTCACCAAAGGATCCCGGTACATCAGCTGGAAACGGGGATACAATTTTAAAAACTATAACGCCCTTTACTATCCTGCAACAAAATTATTCTTACGCGAGGGTATCCGAGCTTGCTCAACGGAGGCAGTCTCGAGATATACCAAACTACCCTGGCATAAGATCCCTGTTTGTCAAAGACTTTTACTATCCTAAAACCAATATTGTTCCAGAGCGAGAATAACCAAGTGGTCAACGGTGATCGACTCAAGATCGATTCGCGCAGGCGTTCGCAGGTTCGACTCCTGCTTCTCGCATTATCTCTTAAAATGACTTTAATTATTGTCCAGTTGTCGTTGTAAAGAAAATTGAGGATGAGAGAATGACTCAAGGGACATTCATCCCTGTATAATTTACCTGTTGAATTTGAAAAAAAACGTATAACCGGCTACTGACAAAAAAACAATGTAATACAATATCATATACCATCCTTAAGGCAGGTTGCATGGAGAAGAAGGCTATCCTGATTGTCGAAGATGAACAAATATCAGCGCTTGACTTGCGGGAGACCCTCACCACTCTCGGGTACCGGGTAACGGGAATTGCCAATACCGGGGAAAAAGCTATCGTGATGGCCGATACCGAAGTACCTGATCTTATCCTGATGGATATCCGGCTGGCAGGAAATCTTTCCGGAATAGAAGCTGCAGAAAAAATCCTTGAGAAACATAACATCCCGATTATCTATCTCACTGCCTATGCCGATCCCGAACTTGTTGAAAAAGCCAAGCAGACCCGGCCTTACGGGTACATTATCAAGCCTTACGATGAGCGCGGGATCCGGACCGAAATCGAGATCGCGCTCCATAAATTCGAACTGGACCAGGACCTGAAACGGGAATTGGCAAATCTTGAACAGCGGATACAGGAGCGGACGACGGATCTGGCCCGGGCAAATGAAGCCCTGAAAAAAAGTGAGGTCAGGTACCGGCTTCTTTTTGAACGTTCCGGCGAGGGTATTTTCATCTTTGAAGCTGAAGGAGAAAATCAGGGAAAGATTGTTGAGGTGAACACATCAGGCGCAGCGATGCACGGGTATTCCATCGAAGAACTTCTGCAGATGATGATAACTGATCTCGATGTCCCGGAAAATCTCGTTGCTGCCCCCTCCCGTTTCAAAGCGATTCTTAACGGAGAATGGATCGGGGGGGAGATGCATCACATCAGGAAAGACGGGTTCGTATTTCCCATTGATTTCCAGGAGGGACTCCTTGAACTTGACGGGCACCGCTATGTTTTTTCCGTTATCCGGGACATCACTGAGCGCAAAAAGGCTGAGGAGAAACTTAGAACAAGCAAGGAACAATATAGCACCCTTGCAGAAGCAGCGCTTGACCCGATCTTCATAATCGGCAGAGACGATACAGTCCTGTATGTCAATACTCAGGCAGCACGTATGCTGAATCTCCCTGTCGAACAAATTGTCGGAAAACCGCGAAAGAGTTTGTTTCCTCCTGATATTGCAAACGAGCAGGTCAAAAATCTCCATACGGTATTTAATACTGGAAAACCGCTCCGTTCAGAGACAGAAATCCAGTACGGCAATAGTAAATTCTGGCAGGATAATTCCCTTGTTCCCTTGAAGGATAAGACCGGGAATGTCACTTCAGTTCTTGGCATATCGCGTGACAACACCGACCGCAAACGGGCCGAAAATGCATTGCGGGAAAGCGAGGCAAATACAAAGGCACTTCTCAATGCGCCAAAGGAATCTGCCATGCTCATCGATATTGATGGAATCGTCATTGCCGCCAATGAAACAGTTGCAGAGAGATTTGGCACAACGGTGGATTCTCTCATCGGGAAAAATATATACGTTCTGTTGCCGCAGGACCTCGCATCCGCACGAAAAGGATGGATCGATAAGGTGGTTAATTCAAAGAAGCCGGTACAATTTATTGACCTTCGGTTTGGCCGCCCCATTGACAACCGGATCTATCCTATCCTTGATGCACAGGGGAATGTGACAAGGGTTGCCATATCCGGGCAGGATATTTCCGAACGCAAACAGTTGGAAGATGCCCTTACCCGGACAAACAAGAAACTCAACCTGCTTTCGAGTATCACCCGGCATGATATCCGTAACCAGCTCCATACCCTGAAAGCCTATCTTGAACTCTCGAAAGAATCTCTGGGCGATACTGCAAGGATATTGGAATATATCCGCAAGGAAGAGCGGGCTGCAAACGCCATCGAGCTTCAGATCGTCTTCACGAAGGAATATGAAAATCTGGGGGTCAACGCTCCGGCCTGGCAGAACGTTGATACAAGTGTGAAGGAATCGCTGGCAGCACTCCCCATGCGCGACATCCGGGTCTCTGCGGAAGTCATCGGTCTTGAGGCATATGCCGATCCGCTTTTCGGGAAGGTGTTTTACAACCTGATCGACAATGCCCTGAGGTACGGCGGGCCGAAGATGACGACCATCCGGATCTTCACGAAGGAATCGGAAAAGGGTCTGGTGATATCCGTTGAGGATGATGGCACGGGGATATCGGCAGAGGACAAGAAGCACCTGTTCGAACGCGGTTTCGGGCACTGTACCGGCCTTGGTCTTTTCCTCTCACGCGATATCCTCTCCATCACGGGTATCAAGATTACCGAAACGGGTGAGCCCGGGAAAGGTGCCCGGTTTGAGATTACGGTGCCGAAGGGGGCGTACCGGCTTACCGGTGCAGAATAACAACCAGAATCTCTTCCGTTCCGGACCGGGACATGTATTATATCATTCACAGGTGATTACACATTGCTGAAAATTTTATCAAGGAATCTGTGAAAGCGATTGAAGGTGGCGTAACGGCGATTGGCAGAGCTATGTGTAAGCAGATAATCTCCCCGAGTCTATGACGTGGTTCTCAGGCATCGGAATAACCGGTTGGATTCTTGTCATTATTCTCGTTGTCTCTCTTACGTACACGGTTTCAGCAACACCTGGAGCAAACTCAGTGATTCTTGTCGTCAAAGATGCGCGGACCAGAGAAAACCTGAGCGGCGCCCAGATATATCTTGATGGCATGTATCGGGGAGATACGTCTTTAGCCGATGATGAAGGGATGCTGGTGTTGCAGGATGTCAGCCCCGGAACGCATACCGTGCGGGTGACCCGGTCTGGCTTTAAGGAAATTACCAGGAAATTCATTTATCCGGCTGAGTCGATAGTTGAAGTAACAATCTCAAAGGGATTTTTGGTCTCTCTGAATCCAAATGGTCCCGCACCTCATGCTATTAATATAATTTTTTATCCTTCATCGACGTCTTACAGCTGCATCGATCGGGCCAAAGTATCCACCCCCCTCTACCTCACCAATGAGACCCGGTTCAGGGAAGATGTACTGAACGTTATCAATCATACCTATCTGAATTTGGACCAGGTTGCATCCGGGTCAGATCCTCTTCCTGATAATTACCGGGAACGGTTTAATTTCTATTATTATTATGATCCGTCATCACCGGCTGATGCTTTTTCCGGATGTGCCGGATCTATACCAGACAGTTACTGGAACGACGTCACGTTCAGTGATGTCACCGTTCTCCTTTACCCGAAATATTATGGTATTTATGCAAATTTGTCATGCCAGCCGACAGGATGCTACGAGAGTTTTGGGCCGGGACGCAACCTGATGAAAGCACCCGCAGACCAGATGACGCTCATCAAACATGAAACTGGACATGCGATATTCGAATTGATCGATACCTATTGCGGCACTACCTATTACACCCAAAATGCTCCCTACCCGAATGTCTGGGCGTCGCTGGAATCCTGCAGAGCCGATGCACAATCCAATCATCGCGATCCGGAACAATGCCGGCAGATCCAGAAAAAAAATTCCCTTTCATCAGCATCCTGCATCAGGAACTACTGGCAATGGGATCCGATGCCGGATATTATGGCGAGCGGGTATTCGGGAAAGTTCGGGGCAGCAGCCACTCAGCGAATTAACTATGTTTTATCGCAGTCGGGGGTTGGATAACCATGAAATGGGTCAGGATCTGTTGCCTGGTGATAAGTCTTACAGTTATCGTATGTACATCTGGTGCCGGTGCCCAACCTCTCCCCGACTATGACAAGATCCTGCAGATACATCTGAAATACCAGGACAGCGGGTATTCCGTCTCTGCGCTGGAAGTCAGATATGGGAAAGCTCCCACCCTGAATATTATAACCGGTAACCTGAAAGGCGTAATTCTGGATACGGAAGGAAAAGAACTGAAATCCTTCTCTATAAAGGATCCCGGCATTGCCCAGGGGGATATATTAGGACCCCCGGAGGGTGATAGTCTCATCGGTTATACTGAGATGCCCGCTTCCGGGTACGTGACCATTACCGTTCCTTATCTGCAGGATATGCAAAAATTCAGCTTGGCTGACACACGGGAAGGATCAATTCTTATCTCGGCAGATCTCACTGCCCCTGTTGCGATTTTCTGCACAGATTATCCCTACGATCCGGATTGCCTTGCCCGGATATCCCCCTCCAAATCTTCGGTACCGGATTCGGGCTTAAATTTTGTACTCGCTACCGTGTTCTCCGTTTCAGTGATTATTGCAGCGGGTCTGGCAATTATTACGATCCGCCGGATAACCAACGTGAAGATGCCGAAAAAGCAGACGGTTCTTATTGTTGACGATGAACCTGATATTATTGACCTGATTTATATATTCCTTAATAAAAAAGGATATGCAACCCTCAGGGCATCAAGCGGGAGAGAATGTCTCGATATCCTTAAAAAACAGATTCCTGACCTGATACTTCTGGATGTGCGGATGGAACCGATGGATGGATGGCAGACCCTTGAGCAAATTAAGAAGAATTCAGCCTCCATGTCAATCCCGGTCCTGATGCTTACCGCCAAAAGGCTCACCGCTGCTGAGGCTAAGCAGTACCACCTCTGTATAGATGACTATATCGAGAAACCCTTCCAGTCTGCTGAGATCTATGCAGCAGTTGATCATATCCTTGAACGGAAACAGAAATTGAAAGAAACTCTGGTTCTGGCAAAGAAAGCGGGTGTTGACAAGGAGACGTTCTGTGAATTCGCCAGACTCACCCGGCGTATCTCGGTCAACAAGAGGATTGTCGATATTCTGCAGGTTCCTCATCAGGCTATACCTACGTTGTCTGATTTAGACACTCTCGATAAAATGTCGGTTATCGATTATATTACCGTCAAAAACCGGGATCATGAGAAGCGTGCCGAGCAATTACGGCAGATGATCAATTCATCGTTCAGATCCAAAGGGTTTCCGGATTTCAACTGGTAACCGGGACAACAGGACAATAGCTTATTTGCCTCCTGAAAATTGGTGAATGTCAGGTAGAGGTGCCAAAGCCGATCTTTAACCGGTGTGCCTTCGCACCGTGTAAGTTACGGGGCTCGCTTATACCCTTCAAGGTGACAGTTATTGACCGGAACAGGTTTTTCATCCGGTCAAATTCGGAATGCATACTCACGCGAGAGTTGATCAGATTTATAAATCTCACTCCGCAAGTCTGTAAGTGACTCAAAAGATCTGTTCCTGGCAGAAGTTCGCGGTTTCAAATTCATCCTCTCGCAATCTTTTCCCAAACATAACAACACACCCGTCGCGCCCGTTTCCGGTCGCAATTAAGATAACCCTGCACAGTACAGCACTTCACAGCGGAGTTGGTTTGTATGGCAGATCCAGAAGGGGCAATCCTCCAGCGGGACGGGATGACGTACGCAGTCGTGACCCGGATCCCGGCAGGAATTGTAACACCGGAAGACCTTGAGAAGATCGCAGCAGTCGGCAGAAAATACCGTATACCGATGCTCAAGATCACATCTGGTCAGCGGATCGCGCTCATCGGGCTCGCACCGGATAATGTTCAGAAGGTCATCACGGAACTCGGATCGCTCGCAAAACCCGAGACCGCCCCGTGCGTCAAGTTCGTTCAGGCATGTCTTGGCACAGAGATGTGCAGGTACGGTAACCAGGACGCCATCGGGCTAGCCCGGACGGTCGATAACCGGCTTAGAGATCAGGTGTTTCCGGCGAAGATCAAGATCGGGATCTCCGGCTGCCCGCGTTCCTGTGGCGAAAGCCACACCCGGGACATCGGGATCATGGGGACTAACCGGGGATGGACAGTCTTCTTCGGCGGCAACGGGGGAACACGGCCGAGATTCGGGGACATCATCGCCCGCAACCTTTCGGCAGCAGAAGCACTGGACTGTGTGGAGCGCCTTTTAGAGTATTACCGGAACCACGCAAAACCCCACGAGCGGACGGCCCGGTTCATGGAGCGTGTCGGAATGGAAACCATCAAATCAGAGCTGCTGACATTACTTCCGTATATGCCGGTTGAAAAGGTGAAATAAAGATGAAGATTACTGAAGTCGGAAAAGTTGTATCCGGGCCAAACCCGCACCATGTCGACGCCCGGAAGATCTATGAATCGCCACATGCCGTAGCGGTTGTGATCACGCTCCAGCCCGGTGAATCACTCAAAAAACACGTCACACCGGTCGATGTCTTCTTCTACGTGCTGGAAGGCACCGGTACCGTTGAGATCGGGAACGAGAGAGCGAGCTGCACAAAGGACATGCTGATCGAGAGTCCGGCGAAGATCCCGCACCGCTGGATCAACGAGAGCAATGCGATCTTTAGAGTGCTCGTCGTCAAGGTGCCAAAACCGACCGAAGAGACAAAACTCCTGTAGTGGTATAGGTGCCTACCCAATCACTTTTGGTAAAACTGTCGTTGGTCACTGATGATTTTTTGGATGGTAACTCTGCCAGCACGGGTACTATTCTTTCGTCCGCCGCAGAACCCCCACCCGCCCTTTCTCCACCGCGAGCCCAAATCCGAGGTCTTCTAAATATTTACGGCTTTTTCCGTTCCCGTGGATAAGCAGTTCGACGAGGTCCTCTTTCTCATCAATGTCCGTGTGGAGCCGGAACGAATCGATCACTTCGCAGGACAACCCCGCGTCCTTCGCGATCTGCAGGTGCTTGAGAAAACTGGTGCCGTAATAATCGAAATGGAACCGTTTGATCTCTTTCACGAATACGACGTTCGTTCCGCCGCCCCGCCCAGGCACCATCGTCATGTCCTTGTCGGTCGTGATCACCCGCTTTATGGCATCTTTATTGGCGAGGGGGAGGTCTGCCATGATAATAAGCAGCGGATCTCCGGTCGGTTCCTGGATGATCGAGTTCAAAGCCCCGTTCAGGTCTGCATCCGCTATCGTTACCTGGACATCATCGCTGTCGAAGAGCTCGGTACCCACAATAACCGGGCTGCAATTGGCATCTTTGACTGCATCAACAACATCCGCAAGCATCGCACGGGCAAATACCTCCCGCTCCTCCTGGCTGAGGATACAGGAGAGCCTGGTCTTCGGGTTCACAGGTTTGTAGGGAATCAGCGCGTGAGGACACATTTCATACGCAGGTATGCGGGGATATCAAAAAAAGATGCTGATACCGCACAGGTCTATCCCGGAAAATTCGCGGATACACCTCCCCTGCCGTCAACAATGAAGCATACAACGCGCTCACCCCCCCTCCATCCGCATCACCCATGCCATCAGCCTTCCTGCATGACTCCGTTTCAGCCGTATCGCCTCCTCGGTGCACATCTCGTGACAGCAGTAACACCGGATGCACTTTTTCCGGTCGATGCGGGGAACGGTCCCCGCCATCGTGATTGCACCCACAGGACACCCCCGCTCACACTTCCGGCAGGCTTTGCACCGCGACATATCGATCTCCGGGCGGGGGACGTACCACCTCCCTACTGTTTGCATAAGCGAGAGAAACGCGGAGCGTCTCATCCCCCGCCTGCTGCCTTGGTACGACGCGGGCTTTTTGTAGTCCGAAACGACAAACTGCGCGAGATCATCCCCCACCAGCTGGATGCCGGAACCGCGAGCGTCGTACAATCCTCGTTCGGCTGCCGCTGCAATCGTACAGATCTCCATCGGATCGATGCCGATGAGCCGTGCAGCAGTTGCATCAAGTGCGCTGTAATCCGTACTCGCGAGGATGACCCCGATCTTCCGCGGAGCGCCTGATGTCGGACCATTCCCCTCCATCCCGAACACCGCGTCCATCATTTGTAACCGGGGGTTTGCGAGCTCGTTGATTGCAACGAGCATCCGCCCGAAGTTCTGTTCATCAGGGAACCGGGCGTGAAGCGAGAGTTTCTCAAGCCCGGGGACCAGCCCGAACAGGTTCTTTGCCCCGCCGCTCATGCAGGTCCACATGTGCGTCTTTAACTTGGAGACGACAACAATCGCATCTGCCGAGAGTGCCGGGTTGATGATCGCAAGCTGCCGCACCACCGCACCGTCCGGAGTCGGAACGATCGTATAGCCGGTATCAGTGTTCAGCTCCACCCCGAGATCCTCTGCAATCCGGTCGTATCCTGCCCCGGCATACGCCCTCTTCAGGTTCGATTCCGTATACGGGATAGCGGCAGCGGGGCTGTCTGCGATGGTGACATGGCACCCGTGCTCCCCAATGAGCCGGACAACCGCCCGGACCACTTCGGGATGCGTGGTTACGCACCGGTCCGGTGCAAGTCCCTGAAGCAGGTTCGGCTTGACAAGGACTGCCTGTCCTGGCATTACGAATGTGCCGATGCCCCCACAGAGATCGATCGCCCTTTTTACCGCGGCAAATACCTCGTCGCGCTCGTAGGTGTCGCACCTGACAACAGCAACGCCCTTCTCACCAATTTCCGGCATGATCTTCCTCTCTGGAAATGGTGATAATGGCAGGATCACACAGAAGGTTTCTCACCCTCGCACCGGTATCTCCCCGATGGGATGTGCATCTCAAAACGTGTACCCTTCCCCGGTTCTCCGGTCTCAGCGATCGTGATTCCGGTCACTGCAAGGATCTCGCGGGTGAGAAAGAGTCCCCACCCGTGATTCTGGCCAAAACCGCATCCAAAGATCTTCTCTTTATCCGAAGCCGGAACACCGGTGCCATTGTCCTCGAAAACGAGCACTGCCCCGTCGCCTTTTTCTTCAATAAAGACACGGATTTCCGTGACATTTTCGCCAGCCTGGATTACGTTCTCAAACAGGTAGGTAACCGCCTTTCCAAACAACGGATCAGCGCAGATGATCGCATCCCTGCACGTATTGATAACCCGGATTGTTTTTAAATTAAGACTTTCTCCTGCCTGTTGGACGACCGGACCGCACCGCTGAAAGAGTGGCGGTTCAATGCCAAGGTTCTGGTAAATCTTCGCGTACTGGAACTGAATCCGGATCTTATCCACCGCGTTCCTCACTTTCCCAAGGTATGACACCATCGTGGGGTCTTTGACCATCATCAGCAGGAGCTCGTTGTACCCGTTGACCGCGGTCAGCTGGTTCAGGACATCGTGACGAGTGACGCTCCCTACGATCTGAAGTTTCTTCTCCTGGAAGGCAACCCGTTGTTTTGCGCGGTGCAGATCCACTGCGAGCCCGATCACCTGATCCAGCGCAGGGTATGACGAGGTAACAGGTTCCTGCAGATGGATATAGTGCGCATGGTGTGCCCGGGCACCGGATACGAGATGAGGGGCAGAGGTGCCGGACAGAAGGATGACCGGAAGATCAGGGATGTGACCCCGCAATATCGTGAGTACGGCGAGCCCGTCCTGTCCCGGCTCCTCATGCCGCACGATGACCACGTCAACAGATCCGGTCCTGCACTGTTCTATCGCGTGTTCGGGTGATGGGGAGGTGATGACCCTGACGTCCCCGGAACCTTCGAGGTATCGCGTAAGCTCCGTGCGCCGGTCGGTCTTTTCGTCAAGGAGAATAACCGAAATCATACCTCGTCACGCTGAAAATATATGGTTGTACCTTATATTTATCAGCCCCCCATTAAATGCCTTTCAATACATTACCCGGCAGACTGAACACGGACAGCACCGGATAGCTTTTCATTGATGTGACGAGAATCTGTACCCATGCAGTCCCGCGTGATCACGTTCTCAAAGAACGTTTTTTTACCCCTCACCACCGTTTGCCGGAACAGGTGCGGGTACTGCTCGTTTCGTACGCCGGTGCAGGAAGGATGTCTTATGGCACCGGCGGAAGTGGAGCAGACGCTTTCCCGTGGTGCTCAGGCAGGATGCACGGAAGCGCTCTTCACGTTCGGCGAGCATCCTGAAGATGAACCGGGGTTTGATGCATATATCCGCAGGAGCGGGTATTTTTCCATTCTCGATTATTGCGAAGCGATGTGCAAAACGAGCATCGGCTACGGGATACTTCCGCACACGAACGCCGGCATTCTCACCTGTGATGAAATGAAGCGGCTGATGCGGGTTAACGCAAGCATGGGGCTGATGCTTGAGACCACCGCAGATCTTCCGGCGCACAGGATGTCGAAAGGGAAAGTCCCGGAAGTCCGGCTGGAGATGATAGAAGATGCGGGTAAACTCAGGATTCCGTTCACCACCGGGCTTCTTCTCGGTATCGGTGAAACGATGGCGGACCGGCAGGACTCGCTCGTTGCCATCCGGGATATACACCGCCGGTACGGGCACATACAGGAGGTTATCCTCCAGAACTTCTGCCCCAAGCCCGGGACAGCGATGGCTGCCTTTCATGCACCCTCCACGGCAGAGATCTGTGCCACGATACGAATGGCACGCGACATCCTGCCAAAGGAGATCGCCATCCAGATACCGCCGAACCTGATCGATGCATCTGTGCTCATTGCGTGCGGTGTGGACGATCTCGGGGGGGTGTCGCCCCTTACGATCGATTACGTGAACCCCGAACACCCGTGGCCTGTGATCGAGGAACTGAAAACAATCGTCGGTGATGCCGAGCTCCGGGAGCGGCTCTGTATCTACCCGCAGTTCATCAAAAAAGGCTGGTACCACCCTGACTTGCAACCCCTAATAAACCGGCTCGAACAAACCATTATGCGAGGGAGCAGGTGACCGTGAAACAGAAAGAACTCCTGTACACAGGCAAGGCAAAATCGGTATACCGTACCGATACTAAGGGAAAACTTATTGTCGAGTTCCGTGACGACATCACCGCATTTGACGGCGGCAAAAAAGATGTCCTCGCCCGGAAGGGGAGTTACAATGCAGAGGTCTCTGCCTTCATCTTCCGCTATCTCGAAGAGAATGGGATTCCGACGCATTTTCTCTCCATGATCGATGACCGGCGGATGGTCGTGCGCGAACTTTCCATGATCCCGCTCGAAGTGATCGTGCGAAACATTGCCGCAGGTTCGATTGTCCGGAACTACCCGTTTAAGGAAGGAACCCCCTTAAAACCGCCGGTCATCGTGATCGATTACAAGGACGACTCCCGCCACGACCCCATGTTAAACGATGATCTCATTGTCGCGCTCGGCCTTGCCACCGCGGCAGAACTCAAAAAGGTAAAAACGGTTGCACTGGAAATAAACCGGCTCCTCGCGAAACTCCTCCTCGCGCAGGGCATCACGCTCGTAGACTTCAAGATGGAGTTTGGCAGACAGGGCAGGAAGATCTACCTCGGGGATGAGATCAGCATGGACTCGATGCGCCTGTGGGATAAAAAAACCGGCTTGTCACTCGACAAGGACGTATACCGGTTTAATAAGGGCGACGTAATGGCAACCTACAACAGTGTCCACGGGCGGATCACGGGAACAAAGAGCGTAAAGAGCGCCGGGCAGAAGCGACGATGAGGTGAATCCCGCCGGGGAGCATACCGGAGCCCAGGGAACACTTTCTCGCTGGCGCAATGTTCGGGGCCGGACAGGCATTCAGTGATGGGGTGCTGCGCTCCCGAACGCAAAGAATAACGTGTCAGGCAAAGAACACTCATGAAATCGTTGGATAACATACGGCTGGAATATCATGTCTGAAAAGAGTGCTGCTGAAGCGGATATGCTGAAATGGGCGAACGGTCTTGCAAAGAAGCATGGCTGGGTGCTCAATCCTGACGAGAAACAACGTGGCACCGTCATACGGGGACTCGTGCGGAACAAGGAAAAATTCGGGAGACCCTACTGTCCCTGCCGGCTCCGGAGCGGCGACGAGGAGAAAGACCGTGCGATCGAGTGCCCGTGCGTGTACCACCGGGACGAGATCGCGCACGAAGGTCACTGTCACTGCCAGCTCTATTTCAGGAAGGACTGAGCCGGACCTTTTTTCCCGGACGGAACGTTACATGGATACGGGATCCACCTCCCCAGCACCGGAGCACTTCACCGGTCTTGCTCCTGTCACCGGCACTACGCCCGAAGTCCTCATCCTTGGCAGTTTTCCAAGCCGGCAGTCGCTTTCCAAATGCGAGTACTACGGGAACCCCCGGAACCATTTCTGGCAGATCGCAGAGGCCGTGCTCGCAATCGACCGCACCCTTCCCTATACGACCCGGGTGGCACAACTTGCAGATCGCAGGATCGCACTCTGGGATGTCATACACTCCTGCTTCCGTAAAGGGAGTGCGGACCTGCGGATCCGGGATCCGGTGTATAATGACATTCCCGGATTCCTCGCCGCACATCCCACCGTCCTGCTCATTGCGCTGAACGGGACTGCAGCAGGCAGGTTCTGGCACGCCGCCACCGGCCCATCTGCACACCTTACCCGGATCCCTGTTCTCGTCCTCCCCTCGACAAGCCCGGCAAACGCCCGGCTCCCGATCGCCGAAAAGATACGCAGCTGGGAGGTGATCCGCACACCTGCGGGAAAACCATCAAAAAAGGGATAATCCGGTCAGCGCTCGAGCCTGAACTTTAAAAAGATCACATGGTATATCGCATAGAACCCGCAGAGCACTGCCGCTGTGTACCCGAGGATGGCGACCCACATGATCTCTTTTGGCAGGTTGAGCGGGGATGCGAGGAGGACGAGCGATGACCCGATAACAAGAGCACCCACAACAAGCCCGATCATCATCTTGTCGCTCGCGCGGTCGAGCGCCATCTGGAGTTTCTTGAGATCTGTATCGACCACTTCGAGCCGGATCGTCCCGGTCGAGAGGCGCTTCAGCATCAGGTTGAAGTTCCGTGGCAGATCGAACATGCCGTCGACTGCCTCCATCATGGAGTTGGATGCCCTCTTCACGTACGCAGCCGAGAGGGTGTTCGTATCGGCAAGTTTCCGCAGGTACGGGGTGATCTCTTCGCCGAAATTGAACTTCGGGTCGAGTCGCACCCCGATATCGAGCACCATCATGAACACTTTTAAGAGGAGCATCAGGTTCATCGGCACTTTGAGGTTGTACCTCCGCATCGCCTCAGTCAGCTCGTTCACGACAAGCCGGAAACTGAATTGCGAGACGCTGTCCCCGCCGCCGAAATCGTGCATCATGATGTAGAGATCGTCCCGGAGGGATTCCCGGCTCTCCTCGTCAATCACGATCCCGAACCCTTCGAGTGATTTCAGCATCATCTCGATGTCATCGGTCGTCAGCGCGAAGAGAAGGTTGATGAAGAGCTGCCGTTTCTCCGGGCGCAGTATCCCGACGATCCCGAAGTCTAAAAAGATCACATCGCCGGCTTTTGACACGAGGAGGTTGCCCGGGTGAGGGTCGCCGTGGAAGAATCCGTCTTCGAAGATCATCTTCAGGTATGCGTGAAACCCGGCAACCCCTATTGCGTGCGGGTCGATCCCCATCGCGGTGATCGATTCGACATCATCGATACGGACCCCCTCGATAAATTCCATCACGAGAAGGTGCTGGGAGGTGAACTCCCAGTAGACATTCGGGAAATGAATGCTGGGCACACCGTGGAAGTTGCGTGCCATACGGTCGCAATTCCGTGCATCACGGGTGAAATCCAGTTCCTTTCGTATCTGGTGGGCGAAGTCCTCCACCATGCCGGTCGGGTTGTAGACCCGGGTTTCGGGGAAAACTGCCTCGATCCGCTCCGCCATGGATTGCAGGATGACGAGATCGTTCTCTATGATCTCCTCGATCCCGGGGCGCTGCACCTTGAGGGCAACACAGGTGCCGTCCTTTAAGTAGGCACGGTGTACCTGCCCGATAGACGCAGAAGCAACCGGGGTTTCATCGATACTGGTGAACCAGTCATCGACGTTGGGGCAGGTCTGGTGGATCACTGACAGGACGTCAGAAAACGGCAGCGGTTTTGCATGGTCCTGCAGTTTTTTGAGCTGTTCGATCATCTCGGGCGGTAACAGTTCGGTCCTTGTGCTCATGATCTGCCCGAACTTCACAAAAGTCGGACCGAGTTCTTCGAGCGCCAGCCGTATCCGCTCATAGGTCGTGGAGGTATCAGAAGCGGCGCCGGACGCAGTGGGCAGGCGGAACCGTGCCCTGCCCGGAAAGACCTTTTCCAGTGCAATCCCGAAACCGTATTTCCCCAGAATATCCACTATCTGCGCATACCGCCTGATACGGGTGACCATGGGTAAAGATTGGCGCCCGAAATACTTAACATTGGCTTATCGAATTCAGGAGAGCACAGGACGGGCGTTCCGTGACGGATCTTTGCAGAAGAGGACGATGCGGTTCGTGTTGGTCCCGCCAGCCATGTTGTCGACCCCCCAGATGTTCGATGTTTTGGTGAACTGCTGCTGGTTGATCAGGATACCTTCGCAGGAAAACCCGGCGGCACACCCGAGCGGGACAACATGCTCTTCCAGCCGGATTGTCTTCCTGCGCACCTCCCCGACCTCGAATGCCACATACCCCCCGTTCCGGGTGACCCGGTAGAGCTCGGCAAAGACCGCGCCCATCACTTTCGTCCATGCCGCGAGGGTGCGTGCCATCGTGATCTGTTTTCCTACCTCGTCGCCGTCGATTCCGGTAAACCAGCACCGTAGCCAGTTATCCTGTTTGTACTGGACGATGTCGAGAAACGGGGGCGAGGTGACGGTGAGCTGGACAGATAATGCCGGTATCAGCGGCGTTGCACGGGCGTCACCGGTGAAAAACCGTGCGGTTTCGCCGGCACGGTTCAGGTTCTGTTTTTCCGTGTCCGTGAGCGTGGAGAGCAGGGATTTGGTTTTTTTCCGGATGATGCGGTGGGTGTCACGGTATTCCGGGACCTGCATCCGCCTCTGGTTGATTTTTTTCTGGCTCTCCTGCGAAACCGCCTGGTTGGGTGGGAGCGTATAGACCGAGAAGAACCCGGGGGAATGCCCGGTAAGCCGGTTCGTCGCCACCATCGCGATCCAGCGGTCGATCGCATCTTCCGTGCCGTCGGCTTTTCTCGCGAGCAGGTACTCACGCAACGCGACAATCTCCCGCTCGGTTGCCTGCTCGTAGAACATGGAGAGGTCGATATCGGCACGCTCGCCGTCCCTTGGGATGGTTTCGAGCCGGAACGCGACCTTGTCCTGAGTTGGGGGAAAGAACCGGGGGCAGGTCATGATCCGGGAGAGCGGGTTTGCATCGTTTGCACACACACCCCGACCGGAAAGCCCGGCTTCTATTGCGGTTGTTCCCCGCCCGGAGAACGGGTCATAGACCA
>Ga0315282_10007856_pt1 | contig 17409 bp, 13 predicted proteins | sample YL17G07_20_MG_FD_203693 | JGI IMG/M metagenome (GOLD analysis project Ga0315282, IMG submission 203693) | Sediment microbial communities from Yellowstone Lake, YNP, Wyoming, USA - YL17G07_20 | ecosystem: Environmental > Aquatic > Freshwater > Lake > Sediment | place: USA: Wyoming | collected... | reverse complement strand
TACGCGCCGGTGGCAAACCCGCAGCGTCTGCTGATCACAGTGCAATGAGCCTTGGCGGCTTGACAAACGGCGCAAGCTTCGCGGCCGTCCGCGCGGGACAGTGAGGTGACGAACATGCCGGGACCCTTCCTGCACGGAACGGGTCCCGGCTTGTGTCAGGGGGGGCGGGCCGCAACGTGAAAGGATGTCAGATGAAGAGAAGCGCCTGGGGAATGATGCTGGCGTTGCTGCTGATCGCGGCCGTTGCGGCATGGGCCGAGCCGTACGTGCCGATTCTGCTGGGCGATACGCAGTTCGACCCGAAGTGCGCCGAGCCGGCGGAGGTGCGCCAGGCGCGGTCGGCTTTGGCCGCAGCGACATCGGGCGCAACCGGCGCCACCTCCGCCTACACCTCCACCGTCGCTCCCGGCCGCCTGTATTACGTGGTGCAGTTCCAGGGGCCGGTGCGCTCGGAGTGGAAGCGCCAGGTGGGCGCGCTTGGCGGCGTGTTCGTCGCCTACGTTCCCCGATATGCCTTCGCGGTGCGCATGACTTCAACCGAAGCGGCGCAGGTCGGGGCGCTGCCCTTCGTGCGCTGGGTCGGGCCCTTCCCGCCGCAGTGGAAATACCGCCGATCGCTGGTCGCGGACAAGACGCGCGGGGTGACGCTGCTGGTGAGCCTCTTCCCGGGCGAGCTTCTCGACCGCGTCAGCACGTATATCAAGGACCGCCGGCTCTGGTACCTCGGCTTCTCGTGGACGCCGAACCCGGCGATCCGGATGCACGCCCCGGCCTCGGCGGTCACCGACCTCGCCGCGCTCCCGGAGGTGCTCTGGATTCAGGAGTACGAGATCCCCAAGCCGACCAACAGCATGGGCCAGCGCTTCCTCAATATCAGCAACATCGCCGGCCTGCCCTGGGGCGTCGATACGTGGAATGACTACCACCTGTTCGGCACCGGGCAAATCGTCGGCATCGCCGATACCGGCCTCGACACCGGCAACCTGGCGACGCTGCACCCCGATTTCCTTGACGCCAACGGCAATCCGCGCGTGGTCGCCACCTTCCCGATCGCGACCGGGGACTTCTGGGGAGACTACTATGGGCACGGCACGCACGTGGCGGGTTCGGTGCTCGGCAATGGCAGCATGTCGGGCTCCGACCCGGCCACCTCGAGCTACACCGGCTCTTTCGCGGGCATGGCGCCCGAAGCCAAGGTCGTCTTTCAGTCTCTGGGCCCCTCGGGGCAGTTCGTGGCCCCGCTCGACTACGGTGATCTCTTCGACCAGTCCTTCAACGCGGGCGCGCGCATTCACACCAACAGCTGGGGTACGTCTTACTACTTCGGGGAGTACACGTACGAGTCGTTCATGGTCGACAACTACATGTGGCGGCACCCGGAGATGACGATCCTCTATGCCGCCGGCAACGACGGCATGGACACGAACTGGCACGGCGTCATTGACCCTAACAGCATCGGTCAACCGGCGACTGCCAAGGATTGTGTCACCGTTGGCGCGACCGAAAGCTTCCGCCCACCGTTCGCGGGATGGAAAGGCGTCGCCAATCTCACCTGGGGCGAACTGAGCTACGCTTTTCCAGCCGACCCGATTGCGACGGACTACACCTCCGACAACCCCGACGGCATGGCGGCATTCAGCAGCCGCGGGCCGTGCGCCGACGGGCGCATCAAGCCCGATGTCTGCGCGCCCGGCGTCAACATCATCTCCACGTGGTCGCTCCTCGCGGGCGCCGCCTACGAAGATATCTACGACGAGTGGTACATCTATGGGAGCGGCACGAGCATGGCGACGCCGCTCACCGCCGGCGCGGGCACCGTAATCCGGGAGTACTACGAGCGCGACCGCGGCGCCGCCGAGCCTACCGGCTCCCTGATAAAGGCGACGCTGATCCACGGCGCGCGCGACCTGGCGCCGGGCCAGTACGGCACCGGGTTGTTCCAGGAGCTCCAGCCGCGGCCGGACCGGTCGCAAGGCTGGGGGCGGCCCAGCATCGGCGCCACGCTTCATCCCGAGCGGCCCTATCCGGGCGCGACTCTCATCTTCCACGACTACGGCCTGATCAAGGACACCGGCGCCTCCGACGTCCATCCCATCGTCGTCACCAGCGCGGCGGTGCCCCTGAGCGTCACCCTGGCCTGGACCGACGCGCCCGCGGCTCCATTCGTGTACACCTCGCTGGTCAATGACCTCGATCTCGTCATGGTCGATCCCAATGGCCAGCGCTACCACGGCAACTTCGGGACCACCGCCAGGAACGACCGGCTCAACAACGTCGAGCATATCGAGATTGCGACGCCGGTCGTCGGCACGTACTTCATCCAAGTCATCGGTTTCAACCTCGCGGAGACGCCGCAGCTCTATTCCCTGGTCGCCACCGCGGTGGAACCGGCCACCTTCCAGATCTCCGGGCGCGTTGTCAACACCCGCGGGTTCGCGATGCGCGGCGTTGCGGTCACCGTGGAAGGCATCAACACAGTCCCCGGCCGGCGCGTCACGACCGCGACCCGGGCGGACGGCACCTACCTCGTCAACAACCTCCTGCCCGGCCGCTACCGGGTGACGCCGAGCAAGCAGTACTTCTCCATGTTCCCGGCGGAGCGCCGGGTCAACATCACGACCGGCAGCCTGAGCGGGCTCGATTTCACGGCACAGCAGATCGTCAACGAGCAGATCGGCGGGCACGTCGCGGATCAGCAGGGCCGCCCCGTGGCCGGCGAAGTCCTCGATATCTACGACTTCGAGGGCATCGTGTACCACGTGACGACCGCGGCGGACGGCTCGTATTTCCTGGGCGATCTCACCCCAGGCACGTACGAGATCATCCCACGGCCAATGCTCGACCGTTTCATCACGCCGGGCGAGCGATTCGCGTCGGTGCCCAGCGCCGAGAGCGATCACCAGGATTTCTTCCTGAGCCCGCTGTGGTACAGCCAGATCGACGTCTATACGCTATTCCCCAGCCGCGATCCGGTCCCAGGCACCTCGGTGACGGTTGAGCGCCTGGAGGGAGACGTCTATCACGTGGTGCTGCAGGCGCAGACGAACTCGCAGGGCTTCGTGCGCCTGGGGGGGCAGGACGCGACCGGGGCGCAGATTCTGCGCGAGGGCTACTACCGCATATCGGTAAGCAAGCGCGGCTTCAAGTTCGAGGTCACGATCTTCCAAGGCGATCACGTCGAAGGGCCGCTGCCGCCGGACGGGCCCTACATCGGGCTGCTGACGGGGACGTTGGGGGCGTTCTATTTCTGGGGCGACACACCAGCGCCCACGTACATCGGCACCGGGCTTGTTCGCGCGCAATGGGACCGGCCGGTTCCGGATGTCAACGTCCGGCTCGATGGCCTCAACAAAGGCAACGTCTTCACGGCGCGCACGCGCAGCGATGGCTTCTACTATATCACCGGGCTGCCCGGCGACATCTACAAGGTCACCTTAGAGAAACCGGGTTGGCAGTTCACCGCCATCGATCCCTTGACGGGGTTGCCGAATTCCTCATGGGAGGCCTCCCTCAAGGCGGGCCCGCCGGCGCACGTTCCGCCCGTTAGTGTCGTTGCGCTGCTCTCCGACCCCTGGTTCCTGGGATTCGAGGAGCGCGATCTCGACTACCAGTATCCAAACGGCCGCCAGGACTTCTGGGCGACGCCGGTGACGCCGTAGCGGTCGGCGCGCTCCGCCGTTCGCCCGGATGACCGCGGTGATGAAGCGAACATGCGCACGACTCGACTAGCCTCACATGCGCGAGCCGCGGTGGTCGCCGCCGTCGTGGTCGCGGCATTCGCCGGCGCGGCGCGCGCCGCCGATTACCGTCTCGAGATCGAGGCCCAGCCCCAGCGCCTCGCCGCAGGCGGCGAGGCGCCCTGCGCCATCACGGTGCGCGCCAGTGATGCGCTCGGCGCCGCGGCGCCCGACGGCACCGAGGTCACATTTGTCACCACCCTCGGCCACATCGATCCCCAACGCGCGCTCACCGCCGGCGGCCTGGCCCGCGCCGAGCTCACGAGCCAGACCCCGGGCCGGGCCGAGGTATCCATCCTCGTCGGCAACCAGCACGAGGTGGTCATGGTGGAGTTCTCAGGCGGCGGCCCGGCGACGGCGTCGCCGCCCAAGCCCGCGCCGATGGTCAAGGTTGAGGGCAAGTACGTCGCATACAGCGCCGATTACGACTGCATCACGGCGACCGACAGCGCCCGGGCGCGGCACGGCCCCCTGGTCGTGGAGGCCGGCAACATCCAGTACGAGGTCGGGCGCGGCGTGCTCAAGGCGCAGCATGGAGTGCGCGTCCACGCGGGTGCCGCGGCGCTGGAGGGTGAACGCGCATGCTACTCGGTCGCCACATGCGACGGCATGCTGCTACGTACCGAGAACGGCGTCGAGCGCATCTCTTTCCGCGGTGCGGATCTGCAGCCTTCATCTTCCGCCGCCACCAGCGCTGCCAGCTTCCTGCCCACCGACACCAGCAACACCATGACCTGGATCGTCGCGCGTGATGCAACGATTTTCCCTAACGATCGCATCCAGTTCACCTCGGCAACGCTCTATGTGGGCGACCGGCGCATCTTCTCGCTCCCCTACTACGTTGCGCCCCTGCGCGGCCAGCGCAGCCTCCTCAACCAGGTCTTCAGCATCAGCTCCAGCGGCGGCCTCAACCTTGACCTGCCGTTCTACTACAGCGCCAACGAAACCCATGCCGGGTCGCTCCACGTGCGCCGCCGCGCAGCTGGCGGCTATGGCTACGGCCGCAGCGGCTGGTCGCTCGGCCTCAATGAGCAGTACCGGCTGGGGCCCGGGTCGGTCGGCACCGTCGCCGTCGACGACTTGACCGAAAGCACGCGCAGCATGCGCATCGATCACCAGATCGAGTTCGCCCCCCTGAGCCGCCTCAACATGGGCGTCAACTACTATCGCTACAACCCGAGCTACCCCGGGGCGCTGACCGCGCGCGCCCTCTACAGCAATCGCTTGTCCCATGCCGACCTCAACGTCATGGCGCTCGGCAGTTCGATCGGGGGCGCCTCGAGTTGGTCGGTCGACAGCAGTATGCGCTGGAACGACCGCCCCATCGCCCATACCGGCGTCAACTACGATGTTGTCAGCACCCTTGGCTACGGAAGCACCCAGTACGGCTATGGCGGGGGCGTGCTCGCGAGCGCCGGATTCGGCCTCGGCCCTCCGAACTGGGACATCTCAAGGAGCACGTCGGCCGGCCTCGACCTCTTCCAGCAGTACACCTGGGCGCAAATCGGCGGCAGCCGCACCACCTTCAACGCGCGCGCTCTGCTGCGCCAGGGGCTGGGGGCGCTGGGCAGCGCGAACCTGTCGTATACCTTCGATATCTCGCGCGGCGGTTACTACAGTTCGTACGGTCGCCAGCAGCTCAACCTCAATGCCTACCTCGGCCAGGCGCCGCTGTGGCGCGCCTCCGGCTATGTCAGCTACAGCCTCGACCGCGCGAGCACGTTTGCCTCGGGCAGCATCAGCTGCCAACTGCCCATCGAGAAGAAATCATCCGGAACCTCCCCCTGGCGGCTCGATCTGCGCGGCAGCTACGCGGAATTCGGCGCCGCCAACTCCATGAGTTCCCGCGTCGCCATCGGCCGCGCCCTCGGCGACTACGAAGTTCTCCTCTGCTACTCCCCGACCGCCAACTACGGCTACGGCAGCTATGGCTACGGCTATGGCCGCGGCAAGTCGTACTGGGTCGAGTTCGGCGCCATCGGGTTCTAGCCCCATCAAGACCGGGATCTCTCCCCCCCACGGTGCCAGTCTTATCGCAGCCGGAGTTGGCTGGGGGTAGGCGCCAAGGCGCCTACAGCCCGTGGTGCGGGAAGATGAGGCGCTTGACCTGCTCGACCGCGCGCTCCGCGGTGGCGCGGACCCCGGCGAGGAGTTCCGGACCTGGCTGGGAGCGCTCTTGATCGCGCAGGCGGCCCTTCGTGTCGGAGTAGTGCCCGGCAACCGGAGCGGGAATCTCGTCCGGCAGATCGAGATCGGCCATGAGGGCGAATGCGAGAGTCCACGCCCGCGGCACGACCTGGAGGTCATATCCCCCGCCGCCGCACGCGATCCACTTCGCGCCCAGCGCCCTGATCGTCTTGACCGCCTCGGTGTAGCCCGCGGTGCTCAACGCCAGGTGGGTCAGCGGGTCGCGGTAGTGCGTATCCGCCCCCAACTGGCTCAAGACGAAATGGGGCTTGAATGCATGGATCAGCGGCGGCACTACCTCGCGGAAGGCCCACAGGTACGTCTCGTCGTCGGTGTAGGGCGACAGCGGAACGTTGACCGAATACCCGACGCCGTCCTTGATCCCCGTCTCCTCGACCGAGCCCGTGCCTGGGAAGAGATAGCGTCCGGTCTCGTGCACCGAGATGGTCAGCGCGCGGTCTGAATCGTAGAATGCCTCCTGAACGCCGTCGCCGTGGTGAGCGTCGATATCGATGTACGCGACTCTCGCGTCGCCGCCGCTGCGCTCCAGGATGTGCGCGATCGCAATCGCGGGATCGTTGAAGACGCAGAATCCGGCGGCGCGGTTGCGGTGGGCGTGGTGAAGGCCGCCGCCGATGTTGAAGGCGACCTCGCTCTTGCCCTCCATCACCAGGTCCGCCGCGAGCACCGAGCCCCCGACGCACAGCGCCGAGGCCTCGTACATTCCCGGAAACACCGGGTTGTCGGGGGTGCCGAGGCCATAGCGCCACGGCTCGCTGATCGACTTGCCCTCGCCCAGCGCGCGCGTGACATCAACGTACTCCTTCGAATGGACCTTGAGGAGAAGCTGTTTGTCCGCGACCTGCGGTTCCTGCCAGTTGATCCGCGAGGGGTCGAAGACGCCGTACGCGTGTAGCAGCTTGAAGGTCAGGTCGAGCCGCTCGGGGCGCAGCGGATGGCTCTCGCCCATGCTGTAGGTCGCGAACCTGGGGCTGTAGATGAGTGTGGCCCTATGCATGCCGATCTCCGCGCGCCAGTATAGCCGCCGCGCGAGCGGCCAGTCAAGGTCGCATTGCGGTGCTTTGACCGCGACTCGTCGCCTGCTCGTCGCACATGCTCGGCCTTGACTTTGCGCTGTCGCGGCGTATCATTGAGGCAAGGATCTGCGCCGGGGGTGACGCCATTCGGCGGCACGGGTCAGCGATGGGCGCAGACTCCCGGAGGTTGGCATGAAGCACCGAACGACGATTGTACTGTCGAGCATCGCGATTGCAGGCCTGGTACTATCGACCGGCGCGTGGGGTGAAGACACCGATGCGACCGCGCAGAAGCAACAGAAATCCACCGCCCAGACCCAGCCGGCTCCCGTGGCCCCGCAGGCGCCATCGGGCATCTTCGAGATCGCGCCGGCCCCACCCCAGCAGGCGCCGAGCGGCGTGACCCAGCCGATCCCCGTGGTTCCGCAGATGCCCTCCAGCCCGACCCAGCTCATCCCGCTCCCGCCGCAGCAACCGGCGCCTCAGTACTACTATACTCCGCCGGCTCAGCAGTACTACGCGCCGGCCGCGCCGCAGTACTACGGCCAGTGGGTGTGGGATCCCGCTGCGGGAACCTGGGTGTGGCAGATAATCGTCCTGCCGCCGACGTACTACTATTGGACGCCGTACCCATATTGGCCGCCGGGCCGGTACACGTTCACCCCGAATCCGGATTTCCGGAACACGATATCGGGGATGTTCTGGGCGCCGCCGCTGCAGCCGCCCATGGCCTTCAAACCGGGCGAGGGCGCGCAGTTCCCCTGGCTGCCCAAGAAACCTGCAGACAAGCAGACCCCGCCCAAGCCAACCACCAGTGAGAAGCACAACCCCGCGCCTGCCAGATAACCGGCCGGCGCGACGCAGGCCGTTAGCCCGGATTATCCATGGAACTCATTGTGCATCCTGCACATGATTTGAGATGATCATGAATAATCCGGGTTACGAGCCCTGTGATAAAGCCCGATGCCCCGGGCGACAAGCGGGTTCCCATCTGTAGGGCGGGCGTTCCCTTCGACTTCGCAGGCGCTTCGCTCAGGACAAGCCCACGCCCGCCTGAAGGCGGCAGGGATAGAGCCTGCCCCTTCGGCTTCGGTCTCAGGGCAGGCTCTGAGCGCAGCGGCGCTTGCGCCGTTCCGGAGCGCGGCTGTGCCGCGCCAGCGAAGGGAATCCCCGCCCTACAAAGCCTGGACTCGCAGTCCCTAGGCGCGAGAGCCACTTTATCACAGGGATGTTAGGGGGATGGCGGGGGACGTGCTTCATGTGGCACAACTTGTCCTGACCTGTCCCGAGCGAAGTCGAGGGAGCCTGCCGAAGAGCTTGCCCCTTCGATTTCACTCAGGGCAGGCTCTGAGCGCAGCGAAGGGAGCCGCCCCGGCTGTGTGGGCGCCGCGCGCGGCTCCGGTTGACAGGCGAGGCTTGCCCGCCTAAGGAGGGGCGCCTGTCCCACATCCTGTAGCTCGATCCCCACTTTCTGAGGTCACACCTGCACGAAGCGCCCTCCTGCATCACGCATCGCCATGCCCTCGGAACTTTTCCCCGATCTGCGAAGTCAAATCCGGTAGCAGGTGTAACGAGCAATTCGTCGCCGAAGCGGCCCTGCGCCGGCGCGCACGAATGGCTTGAATGGAGACGAGGATGAAGGTCAACAACGGGACTGCAGGCGTACGATGGGCGGCAGCCTGTATCATGGCGGCCGTTGCCGTTGCGGCAGGGGGGCTGATGCTGTGGCCGGGCGCGGTCAGCGCGGCGAGGAACCCGGGTCAAACCAAACCAACAACACACATGCCAGCGCCGGCACACCAACCCGACGCTATCGCACCCGATCCGCTCGCCGCGCTGCTGCGCTCGGCGACCGTTCTCGCGCCGCGCTCGTATGGCGGGCTGACGGTCTTCCCGGTGCGGGCGTCGCATGTCGCGAATTTCGGTCCGGTGCTGGCCATGGACGAGGCGCTCAACCGGGGCTTGCTCATCATCGAGGAGGTCGGCTCGGGCTCGGTCAACGAGGTGGTCGCCAACAATCGCTCCGCCAGCTACGTTTACCTGATGGCAAGCGAGATGATTGGGGGCGCAAAGCAAGATCGGACGATCAGCGAGGACATCCTGCTCCGGCCGCGCTCCGAAGTCAAGATCCCGGTCTTCTGCGTCGAGGCGCATCGCTGGAGCGCGCCCGAGAGCGCTGCCCCCGCCCGGTTTCGTGCCTTGAACACCCCGGTGCCGATGGCGGTGCGCAAGTCGGTGCGCTTGAAGCAAGACCAATCCGCGGTGTGGAACGATGTGTCGCGCCTTCAATTGCGCCTGGGAGCGGCCAGCCCCACCGGCGCGGCGCGCTCGGTTTATGAGAGCCCGGCGGTCAAGCGCGACCTCGATCCGTACCTGTCGAAGCTGCGCGGCGTCCCCGAAGTCGCGCCGGACGTGATCGGCGTGGTGGTCGCGAACGGCGGCGCCATCGTAGCGGCGGACCTGTTCTGCCGTCCGGACCTGTTCCGGCATCTGTGGCCGGGGCTGCTGCGCTCTTACGCGACGGACGCCTTGGGAGGCCGCGACGGGAAGATGAGGGTATCAGTCGGCGACGCCGAGCGATTCCTCAGCCGGCTTGACGATGCCCGGCGCACCCGCGAGGAGACGCCCGGTGCGGGGTACGTCGAGCGCCTGTCGGGCTCCGGGGTGACCGCCTCTGCGCTCATCTACAAGCAGGCGGTGGTGCATCTCGAGGTCTTCCCCGGCGCAAAGCCACTTCCGGAGCCACTGCGCCGGCCGCAGATGGACCTCAACTTCCGCCGCCAGCGGTTGGAGCGGGAGGCGCGGTAGGTTCACAACGGCCGCGGCAGGCCCAAGCGAGGGCCGGCGATTCGCCAGTGCGCGCGCAGGTGGCGGGTCAAAACGACAACGACACGCCAGCCTTCAGGGTGGTGCCATTGAGTTCGCTGCCGAAACTGCGCTCGACCTCGAACAGGACCGAGTAAAACCTGCTGCGCGATACGACGCCCGCGAAAGCGTAGGTCTGGTAGTCGCTGATGCCGCGCGACACAGGTAGGCTTTCGTGACCGCTGGACCGCTCGTAACCCGCGCCGAAGTAGATCGGCCCGCCCCATCCTGCGATTCCCGCCAGGCCAATGTTGGAGTAATCGCCGGATTGCGGCCAGGCATACTGGAGGCGCGCTTTCACCGGCCCGATCAGGTTGAAGACGGTCGCCACCTCGAAGCCCCGCCCCGAGTCCACCTCGCTGCGCGCGGGCTCATACCAGATGTACGATACCATCGGCGCGGCCTGAGCGCCTCCGCCGGGAAGCGCCGAAGCGCCCGGAATCGGAAGCTGCGCCGACGCGGACGCGATCATCAAGACCGTTGCTGCGCACACTGCTGCGACGACTGCTGCGACTCTTGCCATATCATCCTCCACAGGCTGCGGTCGGCGTTCCTTGCGCGCGGGTCTCCCCGGGCGGGAGGTCTTGCCGCGACCACGCTCGATGCCAATCCCAGCCAGCCGCTTACTTCGATACGCTGACGCCAATTGCCTTCCGGCGATTCGGCCGAGCCAGCGTCGTGCGATGGAGTTCCGCTGCCGATGCAGCATTGCGGGCGGGTCCGATCCGCATTCCGTCACGCATTATTGCCAACCCTCTCCGTGAATGCTATCATGACCCAACGTATCCGAAAGGAGCCCATGCATGACCTCGCGCGAACGCTTCCTGGCCGCGCTCACGCATCGAGAAGGTGATCGCGTCCCGATTCAGGACAGCCCCTGGGGGCACACCGTCAACCGCTGGCATCAGGAAGGATTGCCGCAGGACCAGTCGCCCGCCCAGTACTTCGGCTATGACGACCTCGCCGGCCAGGGCCCCGACATCTCGTTCCAGTTCCCGCACCAGGTGCTCGAAGAGACCGACACCTACACCATCTACCGCGACGCCAACGGAGCGACCAAGCGCAGCTTCAAGGATCACGAGTCGACGCCCGAGTTGATCGACCAGACCATCAAGGACCGCCGCAGTTGGGAAGAGCACAAGCCGCGGCTGGCGTGGAACGAGACGCGCGTTGACTGGGAGAACGGCCTCAAGGCTAACCGGGAGGCGCGCGAGCGCGGCGCGTTCGTGGTTCTCAGCTGCGCCATCGGCTATGACCGGACGCAGGGCTTCGTGCGCTCGGACCGTTTGCTGCTGGCGATCGCGGAAGACCCGGCGTGGGTGAAAGACATGTTCGAGACCACGGTGGATCTGGTCATCGCCGGCGCGCAGCAGATGATGGCGCGCGGGTTCCAGTTCGACGGCGCCTTCATGTACGATGATCTGGGATATCGCAACGCGACGCTCTTCTCACCGGCCGCGTTCCGCGAGTTGGAGTTCCCCTCGCAGAAGCGGCTCTACGATTTCTGCCACAGCAAAGGCCTGCCCACGATTCTGCATAGCTGCGGGCGCGTGCGCGGCATCGTGCCCGACCTGATCGAGGCGGGGCTCGATTGCCTGCAGCCGCTCGAGGTGAAGTCGGGGATGGACCTGATCGAACTGAAGCGGGACTTCGGCGATCGCCTGGCATTGTACGGGGGCATTGACGTGCGCGCCATGGCGAACCCGGATCCGCGCGCGATCGAGCAGGAGATCAGCACCAAGATCCCGGTCGCGAAGAAGGGCGGCGGGTACATCTACCATTCCGACCACTCGGTGCCGAGCAACGTCAGCTTCGAGCAGTACACAAGAGTGATGGATCTGGTGCACAAGTACGGGACGTTCTAAGCGGCTCCGCGGACCTAAGAGCGTGTGTGAGAAGCCCCATCGGGTGTGGTTGACCGCTTGCGCAATCCTGAAGCGACTGTAGGGCGGGGCCGCCCGGCCCCGCCGTCCGGAATCCCAGCGTGCGTGGGTAGGCACGCCCTACACGTTCTCACACACGCTCTAAGGCGCGGATGGACGAGGATCAGGCAGCTGGGGGCGACCCCCTTCGGCTCTGCTCGGGACAGGTCGCGAGTCGCCCGCACCAATCACCCGACCGGCCGGCGCGTCGCATCTTAGAGCCACCAGACGCGCTCCGGTCCAGCTTGACGGCGTTCATCCGGAACCATATACTCGTATTGGCGGCTGAATTCGGATGATCGCGGTCATTGACCTGGGGATAGGGAACCTGCGCAGCGTCGAGAAGGCGCTGCACAAGCTCGGCTATCCGGCCGAGATAACCTCGCACGCGCCCACGGTAGCCAAGGCTCCAGCGGTCATCCTGCCGGGCGTCGGCGCTTTCGGGAGGGCGATGGCCGCGCTCGACCGCGCCGGGCTTGCGATCGCCATCACGAAGGCCATCGAGGACGGCAAGCCCTTCATGGGCATCTGCCTCGGCCTTCAGCTCCTGTTCGAGGTCAGCGAGGAGTTCGGCGAGATCGAGGGACTGGGCGTTCTCAAGGGCCGGGTGACACGTTTCTCGGGCCCGAAGTTCGCCAGCCCGGCGCCAGACGTCGCCGGGCTGCCGACGATGCGCGTCGCGCGTCCCGTTCCGGGCAAGGCCGGACGCATCAAGACGACGCCGGCTTGGGATCCCATTCCTCCCGACTTCGGCAAGCCCAAGATGACCGAGGCGGAGGCTCCAGGCGGCGAGAAGCTGAAGGTGCCGCACATCGGATGGAACGCTATCCACATCGCCAATCTGCACCCGGTGCTCGCGGGTATACCCGAGGGGTCGATGTTCTACTTCGTTCACTCCTACGCGGCGGCGCCGGCGGAGGACGACGTAGTGCGCGCGACGAGCGACTACGGCGGAGAGTTCGTCTCGGCGGTGGGGCGGCGCAACCTGTTCGCGTGCCAGTTTCACCCGGAGAAGAGCGGCAAAGTCGGGCTGCGGATGCTCGACAATTTTGCGCGGCTGGCGTACCCGAAGGGGCCGGGGAGCTTCTGACCGGGGACGTATTGACCGCAGAGACGCAGACGACGCAGAGCGGCCAGAGGAACGGAGGCCGGGGACAGTGCGCGTACGGCGGCCCCGGGCGCGGAGCACACAAGTGGGGCCGGAACTGCGGCGAGGAGAGCGCCGTCACTTGTACATTATCCCTGCGATAGACCTGCGTGAGGGGCGATGCGTCCGGCTGTACCAGGGCCGCTACGCTCTAGAGACGGTATATGCCAACAACCCCGTCGAGGTCGCGAAGCGCTGGGAGCAGGCAGGCGCGCGCCGGCTCCACGTCGTCGACCTCGATGGCGCGCGCGAAGGACGGCCGGTGCACCTCGAGGTGGTGAAGTCCATCTGCGCCGCCGTGTCGTGCCCGGTGCAGGTGGGCGGGGGGATGCGCACCGTCGAAGCGATCGAGCAACTGCTCGCCGCCGGCGCGGACCGGGCCATTGTCGGCACCGCGTTGACTACGAGCGATGACGCCGCGCGCGAGTTCTTCTCGCGTTTCGGCGAGGCGATCATCGCCGGGGTCGATGCGCGCGATGGCATGGTCGCCACCCGCGGCTGGGAGGAGACAACCGAGATCAAAGCGGTGGATCTGGCGCGGCGACTGGAATCACTGGGCGGGCGGCGCATCGCCTACACCGACATCCTGCACGATGGCACGCTGGAGGGCCACAATGCTGCCCCGCTGGCGGAGCTTGTACAGGCGGTCGGCGTCCCGGTGATCGCGGCCGGCGGCATCGGCGCGCGCGAACACCTCATCGCCATCGCGCAGGCGGGCGCCGAGGCAGCGATCGTCGGGCGCGCGTTATACACGGGCGATCTGGCGCCCGAGGTCGCAGCCGAGACGTTCTGATCCACAGCGATCATGAGTCAGCCCACGGACTCGTCCGCCTCAGGGGAACTTCGCGGATTCGCAGATAGGGAGAAGGAGTCTCGGGATAGTAAAGAAGCATTCGACACCGGACCGGGCGCAGGTCTGAACCGTTGTGTCGCTGACCCGCTGGTCAGGCGTGATGCGCTCTCCTGTCTTCTCGAGTCTGTGGAATCTGCGTAATCTGTGGATCATCGTAAAGATTATGCTTGCGAAACGCATCATACCCTGTCTCGATGTCACCGGAGGGCGGGTGGTCAAGGGCACCCGGTTCGTGAACCTGCGCGATGCCGGCGATCCGGTCGAGCTTGCCGCGCGGTACTCCGACGAGGGCGCGGACGAACTCGTCTTCCTCGACATCACGGCGTCGCATCAGCAGCGGGACATCATGGCCGACATTGCGGCACGCGCCGCGGAGCAGGTCTTCATCCCGTACACCGTCGGCGGCGGACTGCGCTCGCTGGATGACATGCGGGCGATGCTCAAGGCCGGCGCCGACAAGATCTCCGTCAATACCAAGGCGATCGAGGTTCCCAATATCATCTCGGAGGCGGCGCAGCGCTTCGGGTCGCAGTGTATCGTAGTCGCGATTGATGCGAAGCGGCGCCCCGCGACGAGCCGCGGCTGGGAGCCGAAACCAAAGGCGCCGTCGTGGGAGTGTTACACCCACGGCGGACGCCGGCCGACGGGCCTTGATGCGGTGGAGTGGGCGGTGAAGGCGGCCGATCTCGGCGCGGGCGAGATTCTCCTGACGAGCATGGACGCGGACGGCACCAAGCAGGGCTATGATCTGGAGCTCACGCGCGCGGTCGCCGCTACCGTTCCCATCCCGGTCATCGCCTCCGGCGGCGCGGGAACACCCGAGCACATCCTGCAGGCGTTCACCGAGGGCCACGCTGACGCTGCGCTCATTGCGACCATCACGCACTATCATGAGCTGACGATCACCGAGATCAAACAGTACGTGGCCGAGCGCGGGGTGCCGGTGCGATTCGAGCCGGAACTGCCGGAAATCAGGCCGGGGTGACGGACTGGCCGCGGATACACGCGGACCAACGGGGATGGCAAGAATCGAGGGAATGGTGGAACTGCCCGAACTGAAGTACGATGCCAACGGGCTCGTTCCCGCAATCGCGCAAGATGCGGCGACGGGCGAGGTGCTCATGCTGGCCTACATGAACGCGGAGGCGTGGCGCGCCACCATTGAGACGGGTTACGCGACGTACTACAGCCGCTCGCGAAGCAAGCTGTGGGTCAAAGGTGAGACCTCCGGCAATCGCCAACGCGTGACGGAGCTCTATCTCGACTGCGACCTCGACGCGGTGCTGATCAGGGTCGAGCAGACTGGCGCCGCGTGCCACACCGGGTTCAGGTCGTGCTTCTACCGCAGGCTCGATGACGGACGGCTCGAGGTCGTCGGCGAGAAGGTGTTCGAGCCGGAGCAGGGACACGAATGATAAACTACCGCCGTCATTGCCGATGAAGCGCCGAGTAAGGGCACAGCAGCCTACTTCGCCGAAGTAGCTTCGGCTACGAAGGCTGAATGCCGTGCCCCTACAGTCGGGCTGCAAGCCGCACCAGGCCACTCAACGTGCCAGAACTTGACGAAAACCCAGATGCGTCGCCGGCCCTCTCCATCTGCATCGTCAACTGGAACACGCGCGACTACCTCCGCGAATGCCTCACCTCCATCGCTCAATACCCCCCGCATCGCGCGTACGAGACAGTCGTCGTTGACAACGCTTCGGCCGACGGCAGCGCCGAGATGGTGGGGGCGCAGTTCCCGCAGGCCCGCGTCATCGCCAACGACCGCAACGAGCAATATGCGCGCGCGAACAACCAGGCGATCGAGACCAGCGCCGGGCAGATGATCCTGCTGCTCAACCCCGACGTACGCGTCCTCGAGGGAACCATCGACCGGCTTCTGGAGTTCCTGGACGAGAACCCCGCCGCCGGGGCGTGCGCGCCGAAACTGCTCCACCCGGACGGGCGCGTGCAGCGCTCGGTGCGGACCTTCCCGACGCCGGGAGCGCTCCTGGCGGACCTTTCGGGCCTGGCGCGGACCATCCCCCGGAGCCGAATCCTCGGCCGTTATCGGCTGATGTACTGGGATTACGATTCGGTGCGCGAGGTCGATCAGCCGATGGCGTCGGCGCTGATGATACGGCGGCGCGCACTGCTCCAGGTGGGGCTGTTCGACGAGCAGTTCCCGCTGTTCTTCAATGACGTCGACCTATGCTATCGCCTGCGCAAAGCGGCGTGGCGCATCTACTTCGTGCCCGATGCGCGCGCGATCCATCACGTCGGCGCGAGCACCTCGCAGGCGCGGCGGCAGGCGCTGCGCCTGAGTCAGGAAGGACTCGCGCGCTTCTACCGGAAACACTACTGCGGCGTCTTGCCGTGGCCCGCGTATTGGGCGGCGATGATCGGGATGCGCGTCGCGTTCGCGCTGCGGCGGGCGGGGGCGGCGCTGTCCCGCGCGACGTGAGTCCAACCCAAACCACAGACGACGCGGAGAACACCGAGATGACGCTTCATCGAAGCGGCCAACTCGTGACACGGCGTCGCACGACGCAGGCGGCGAGCCCCTGTGGCCTCCGTTTACCCTGAGTCGGCCGAATGGGTGCGCTCGGTGGTCGAGATGAAGCGGAAACTTACGATCGCGATCGATGGGCCGGCCGGGTCAGGGAAGACGACGATCGCCCGTCTGGTGGCACAACGTTTAGGACTGACGTGCGTTGAGACGGGCGCCATGTACCGCGCAGCGGCCTGGCAGGCGCGCAAGATCGGTCTCGCGGCGGACGACGCACAGGCGCTGGCCGCCATGACGCAGCGGATGGACCTGAGTCTTGAGCCGCTGCCGGACGGCCACACGCGAGTGCTGCTGTCGGGCGAGGATATCACCGCCGACCTGCGATCACCGGAGCTCGAGCAACTCGCATCCCGGATCTCGACCCATGCCGAGGTACGGCGCAAGCTGGTCGAGCTTCAGAAGCGAATGGCGGCGGGCGGCGGCGTCGTCATGGAAGGACGCGACATACAGACCGTGGTGCTGCCCGACGCGGATGTGAAGGTGTTCCTTACCGCGTCGCCGGAAGAGCGGGCCCGGCGGAGGATGAAGGATGTGGCGGCGGCTGGGCGGCCGGCGCGATTCGAAGATGTGCTCGCAAGCGTACGTGACCGCGACCAGCGCGATCAGACACGCGACGCCTCGCCGCTGCGTCCGGCGCCCGATGCCGTGATCGTGGATACCGACGGTATGACGATTGAGCAGGTCGTTGACGGCGTGGTGGCGCTGGCCAACCGGGCGAGGTGATTCGCGCCGGGCCGGGCAGGTCGCGGGAGGCGCAATGGAGCAAGATAGAGCCGCAGGGGCGCCGGGCAGGCGCCGCCATTGGCGCGAGATGATCCTGCCGCCCGCGCTTGCGCTGGCGATACTGGGCATCCCGTGGCCCGGGGTTTCCTTGTGGCACACCCAGGAACCGCAGCGGCACGCGCCCGTACGCCCGCCCACTGCGATGACGCCGCCAACGGCCCGCGATCGCGTGCTCGTCGTGACGCCGCACTGTGACGATGAAACGATCACCTGCGGCGGGGCGATCGCGGAGTCCCTGCGGGCTGGCGCGGATGTGCGCGTGGTATTCGCGAACAGCGGGGACGGCTTTCGCCACGCGGTGGAGCGTTTCTTCCGCGAGAGCGCAGT
>Ga0315282_10007855_pt1 | contig 17413 bp, 13 predicted proteins | sample YL17G07_20_MG_FD_203693 | JGI IMG/M metagenome (GOLD analysis project Ga0315282, IMG submission 203693) | Sediment microbial communities from Yellowstone Lake, YNP, Wyoming, USA - YL17G07_20 | ecosystem: Environmental > Aquatic > Freshwater > Lake > Sediment | place: USA: Wyoming | collected... | reverse complement strand
ATGTTTGCGCAGTTGAGAATTTCAATGTTTTGCATAAGAGAGGAAGGAGAAGCATGGGCTCCCAGAAAGCCCATGTTCCACTTAGGTTTCAGAAGACTCAAACCGAAAATAGAAAGTCTTTTAGGCTGCCATCTGGGTTTCTGAGTGTGCCTTCAAGAGTGAGTCGCTCGTAAACTTCTTGCCTGGCAACAGTGTGATCGCTTGGCTTCACAGGGCTAACGTGAATGCTCCCCGGCGAATTTTAGGTTCTCACTTCTAACTGCTTGCATGTGTTGCGTGCGCTAGTTAAAACTATATTTAAATCCAAGCTCACTCTCATTAAGACAAACCGAGGCGCACATCATGAAAGTGCAATTCCTTGACGGACCTTCGCTAGCTGAGAAGCTGCCACAACTAGTCAACGCATCAACTAACTTGGACATCGCGATGGCCTATGTGAAAATCAGCGGATTACGCACACTGATGAAAAGCGCTGACTCGCTTCTCAAAAGAGGAGGCTCCATAAGAATAGTATTCGGTCTCTCAACTCGACATGGAATAACAGACAAAGAATCCGCAGAATCTCTCTTACAACTTTCAACTCAAAGGAACGTTAGTGTCAAGAAGTGGAACCATTGTGGCTTCCACCCAAAACTGCTCATATTCCATGGAACCCCCACATCCATAGTCGTAGGTTCAGCAAACCTTACAGAAGCCGCACAAAGCACAAATGCAGAAGCAAATATTCTCGTAGAAGATCCTGACACTCAAGTTCGGAAAGACGCGGAAAAATTCTTCGCGTATTATTTCGAGTCAGCTCCCTACCTAAGACGCAAGGATGTTGAAACATACGAACGCCACATCATTCAAAGAAGTAAAACAGTCTCCACAGGAGGCTCAAAAGAAGATGACTTACCATCTCCTCCTCAAAGAAGACATGAGCTAGTGGACATAAAACCCAACAATGTCTGGAAGATATCCCCTGGCAGAGACGCAGTCTGTTGGGATGAATGGGTTCAAGCCATCGATGAAGATGGGGAAGGAATCGTAGCAATGGGATGGGACGAGGTCGGAAGCTTGGACAATTTCAAATCACATGACGCGCTCAAAGAAATGGTAACTCGGACAGCTGAGGAGATATGGAACAAGAAATGGGACAGAAAGACCGATGTCAAACACGCAACAGACCAGCTTTGGACATTCAGGAACAGCATCAATAAAGGCGATGTCTTCATCGTATACTCAGAATCAAGAGTTCTCGGGATTGCTGAAGTAACCGCAGAATCCAAGTATCGATACCAGAAATCAGGGTCTATCTCCTTTGCTCACCAAATAAATGTCAAGTATAGATGGTACAAGCAATGGCCTCAAAGAGCCGGTCAGCGAATAATCGACACACTTGGAAAGCAAGGAACACTAAGACAGGTAAAAGAAAAATGGCTGTGGGACTACCTGATCAAGAAACTTCCCTAGGAATATCGGATGAAGCTCGCGAAGTTGATGGCTATTCTTGGAACGTTAATAGCTCAGACAGGTAAAATGCAGACATATTAGAAGCCAGATTCCCTGTCGAGATTTCGGAAATGCTATTTCCCTTTTCTCCCGCAAAACCCCTCTTTTTCAATTCTTTGAGCCCACTTCAGAAATCATTGTTGTCTTGGTAATTATTGACAGATATTGGAACTTCAATTCAGTCCTACTCTTTTATCTGGTATGTTCGAAGCAGAATCCTGATAAACCTTCTTCTATGCCTAGCAGGCATGAGTAAGGTGAGCAGAAGGAGGATTCCGATCACAGTCAGCATATCATGTACGCCTTTTTTATCTGAAAAGATAACCTAAACAAGGGATTCCGTAAAGCCTTTTTAGCAGGTGGGTGACCTTGAGGAGAAATACTCGCTCCAAGATGCTCCTGAACTTCTCCACTTCTTCAATTGACAATTCGACAGTTTCTTTACCGTGCATTACTTTATTTCTCTCAGAGCGTAATTTCGATATCAATTCCTTTTCCCGTTCTGTCAACTTGACACCAAGTCTACTGACGAGATGATTCCACTTTTTCATTAGGGATGGATTATTTACATCCCTAACGGATTCGATTACTGACCTTTTTTCGTCTTCAGGAATACTGAGGTTCTCAATCGATGTTATGCACATTCTAAGGTTTTCCTTCTGGATAGTTTTCGGTACTTTCTCCTTAGAACAGATGAACTCCAAAGCTATCCAAAGCTGAAGTAGATTATCTATTGGTGATTCTGTTTCAAATGAGCGCATCAGCCAATTAAGCGCTTGATACAGATTCTGAACATCACTTTCTTGTCCATCAACAGATTGGCGAAGTCTATTCCATATCCAAGCTAAGGGTTCCAGAAAATCGTTAGGATCATGTTTAAATACTAACGCGTGCCCAGCTCGCTCATCGAGTAAGCAAAAAGCCGATCCTCCTGTGGCTTGTTCAATTACCAATCCATATCGAATATGTCTGCATCTGGAGAAATTCTTCCTCAGGCTATAGTAGATTGTGTTAACTCTTCCCTCTTCAATCACACATGGTGTTGTGATGTCTGTTCTAAACTGAACCCAATTAACGGCTGTAGCTGCAAGTCTCTCTGCATTAACTAAAGCTTCGTAATAATCGTCTGCTTCTAGAATTACAACCAGAAATGTAGATGCAGTGGACCAAGGGGCCTTGGAAAGTGTTTTCCCATTCTTTGCTTGATCGGACAGCTCCTTACTAAGATTGGGAGTGAATAAAACATTTTCAACTTTAAAGTCGCATGGAACTTTGAGCCCTTCTATGGGAAAAATTACTTTAAAATCTCGGCTCTCAAGGTTCGGCTGAAGTGGTCCATGAAATTTTGGTTTATATCCAGCGTAAGAAGCAAGAAAGTACAGAGCATCTTCCCCTTTCATTCCAAGAAACTCGGATGTTACCCTACCTTGATGTAATCGTCGAGATCCACCATAGCAGAGAAAAGCCGCCGAGTCGTCACTGTAAGACGCTTCATGAGCGAATCCCCTAAAGGCAATTTCATCATTATCAGTCCATATTATCTTCACTTCATCACGTAGATCAAATTGGCAGAAATCAGAGTTCTTTTTCAAATCCACAAAAAAATGAGCAGCACCAACATGAGGACCGCCTGGTCCAGCTAATAGCAGATGATAGAGAAGAACCCCTTTTAACTCGTTATCACCGATGAACACCTTGTAAGGCCTTTTTGGTACGATTCCTTTCTGAGAAAGTTCATCAATTTGTTTGTTATAACTCTCTAGATCATCTACATAGATGAACTCATTGTTTCCGTAAGCATCTTGAAACTTCTTGAAGTGAAAAACATATTCAGCAAATTCCCCATCATTGACAACTTCCATGAACTCCCTTTTCCTACCTTTAGCTAGAACTAATCGTATTCTCATCTCTTCTCTCGCTTTAACGTATGAAATGTTGATGGCCATGATTCTCCAACCATCAGTAATCATTTGCTTAAGATTCCTAATATTTGAGGAAGACAACTTTATCAACTCAAAGTCATTGTTTTCTAACGGACTTAATTACTTTTCACGAGTGCAGTAATGTACTTTTTGGGATAACTAGCCCCTACGTAATATTGCATTGTTTGTTTTGATTGACAAGTTTGTTTTTGCACCTTTTGATGCAGACTTGATTTAGAACTAGCTAGAATGCCCCGTAATCTAGTATAGACTTAGACCTGCGTGGAAACATCTCCCGATGTGGGACTTTTAAGGTCTGTTTTCTCCAAGCATTACGTGAGCTTGAACAGGGTTATAAATGCTGATGTTTGTTGTCTGCTTGTGCGTCTGGAATCTTTGTGAGGTGGATTGCATGGTTTTTAGCGTTTTCTTTTGGTTTTTCGTCTCAATTTTGTGAAGACTGCTGTTAAGATTGCTATCAAAGCGATGTATGGTAAGACCGGTTCTGCTTTCGTGTGAACCTGTATTGGGATGGAATAGCCTCCTACAGGTATAGTGATTACTGTGACTCTGCGAGTTGTTGAATCTGTTTCTGGCGTTGCTCCAGGAGCGTAAACTGTTAAAGTCACATAGTAAATTCCTGAACTGCTAAAGCGGTGATATACTATTGGTGTTGATGTTGTTGTTCTATTGCCGTCACCAAAATCCCAGCGGTATTCTGTAATAGGCATGTTATGTGTGCCGTTCCATCCTGATAGAGAGCTTGAACCATCAAACTTTACAACCTCGCCTACTTTTGCTGTTTCAGGAGTTACTGTAAACTCTGCTTTTGGACCGTGTGGTTGGACAACTTGTATTTGTTTTTGCTCAATGTCCCATTTTCCTTCACTATCAGTAACATTAAGCGTGACCGTGTAAATGTTGGCAGTGGAATATACATGAGTCACTATTTGTCCAGTTGCATGTTCACCATCGCCGAAGTTCCACTCGTATTTTATTATAGTGCCACCATTTGGCAATGAAGCTGATGCATCAAAAGTTACAGATTCGCCAACTCTTGGTATATGTGGGCTCCAAGTGAAATTGGCAATCGGAGGCGGAAATTCCACCGTGAAATAGATTTTTTCTGATGCACCCATGTTTCCTGAGGTGTCGTTTGCAAAGAGTTGGATATTATGAGAACCCTCAGTAAAGTATAAAGTGGTATTACCAATAATCATTACATTTGAAACATATTCACCGTCGTCTATGGTGCAACCTACCCACGATGTTGGTTCACTTACAGTATAGTTCAAATCAATCGTACCCGTTGTGTAAGTTATGTTTTGAGGCGAAGTTATCACTATTTCTGGCGGTGTCGTATCAGGTGAACCTTTAACTTGAATGATTTTAGATGTAGAATTCGACCTAGCCTCACTATCGAAAACAGTCAAAGTTACTACGAAAGTTCCTTCAGTTTTAAATGCATGAAATACAGGTGGCGGGGGAGTCAAGGCACCATTTGTTACGTTTATTTCGGTTCCATCTCCAAAATTCCAGCAGTGCTTCCAGATATATCCTCCATTTGGAGTAGAAATGCTTGCATCGGATTTTACCGTTTCGTTAACTCTTGGTGTTTGAGGATAATAAGTGAACCTGGCTTTTGGATCTGTGGCACTTACCTCGTAGAAATATCCTTCAGGTTTCAGCCTACGTGCGCATTTGGGGTTTTCAAAAGCTAGGTTTCCTAACCATTCGCAAGAAGCAAATGGTAAAGGCCAACCGAGCAAATTTTCTGCTATAGGATGAAGAGGCGTCCACCAATCATGATACACTAAGTTTATTGGATTTGATGAAATATCATACACTTCAACAGCATAATAGCAACCAAGCCTCTCTTTTTCTATCTTGATAAGGCCAAAACCCCACCAGGGAAATTCTAACCGGTAAACCCCGTATTTGGCTATGCGTACACGCTCACGTGGTACTCCAGCCGCTCTAATCAACGACGCCAACAGTATCGCTTGATCTTCATCGTCCCCATGCAATAAATTTAATGTAGTATTTGAAAGTTGCCAATAGTCAGGCACTCCCCAATAATCTTGATCACGCATATACGCGATATGTTTAGGTATTCCATGAGGTACACTCCCTGCAACCCAATGGTAAAGGTTTTCAACATTTGACCGCGCGGTCCAGAAATCAGTTTTGCCAAAGTCAGACCCACAAATAATTTGAGCTACATTTATCACTTGAGAGTCATTCGGAGTAATATAATAACCCAAATGGAGTGCATCTGGCAGATCATGAGCTTTCACCGGCAGAACCATTGAAACAATAGGGAGCATAATCAAGAAAATCAAGATTGTTGACACTGTTTTTTTCATTCTTTTCTCCTTTCTCCTATATGATAAACGGACAGTTAATCATAAAAAGCTTCTGGAGACATCTTCTAGAGAAATTAGGCTCATGAACTCCAAATTAACAGCAGAGATAAGAGACTTCTAAAGTCTCAAATCTCCCGCAAACCCCCCTTTTTCTCAAATCGGTGAACACAACAACAAATATTAGAAGTGTGGATAAAAGTTGAAAAAGAGTGAAGCTGATATGAAGAGTTTCTTGAGAAGTAAGAAGGCTCTCAGCGCGGTTCTTGCTACACTGTTATTAATCGTTGTAGCAGTCGCTGCAATAGTCGTGACCTACGCTTGGGTGATGTCTTATATAGTAGTCCTGCCAGCGCTTCGTTTAGACCTGCAGGTGTCACCCTTAGGCTATCCTGAAACGGGAGCATCTTGGAGTCTTATAGTTTTCAAGATCAATCTAAGTGAGGGCCATCCAATGTACAGATATGCAGAAAACGCTACGATTATCGTGGATATATTGACTATTACCAAAAAAACTGAGACTTACATGCTTCTTACAGATGGTGAAGGAAGGACCTCTTTTCAATACCTTGAAAAACATTCAGAAGTTAGTTTTCAGGCCTTTCTAGAGGATATGAGCCTAGCAATAAGATAGTCCTAAACCGATTTTATGTTCCTTTAAGCACTCTAACATGGTTATCGACATTTTCAATCAGTAGTATTGGCTTAGCATTGAGTGGAAAAAAGTATCTTGGAAAAAAGAGAAAATCCTTCCTTATTGAGCTTCTAAATTGGACATTGCTTTGCATTTTGTGCTTATCTTCATTCGTATTGGTGCTCACGATATACTCTTTTCTATTTAAGAGCACATTCTGGGGTTTTCCGTCAGAAATAGTAGCCCCCATTATCACTTTCGAAGTATTGAAGTATTCCGCGTTCATCACAGTTATTCTTTATACAATGGTTGCTTTCCTCATCTACTTTAGCTATGACAAGAAGAACTAGAATCACAACATCGTTGAGTTATGGGAAACGCGATGAAGTCGTCGAAATAGCCAAAGAGGTCCCAAAGAGAAGCTGGAACCAGAATTCGAGCAGACCCTTTAGGAAGACTACCTTGCATATCTAGATCTCAGAAAGCCAGTAAACATCGCCCGTCATAGTACAGAACGGAATAATAAGTCATAAATCGTATCACAAGTTAGAATGGAGATGTCTCCCGCACAATCCCTCTTTTTTCTGTGCACATGTGCGCGCGTTTACTTAATTAGCTCATAATCGATCATGTCGTAGAGAATGCGTGCCAAGAATTCATCAGGATAAGGCCAGCTTTGCTTATCTGCAAGCGGTTTTATTAGTCCAATGATTTGTTTATAGAACTCTTTTTTCTCAATGAATTCTATATCATGAGTTCTCACTAATCTGGCGAAATCTGTGGCCATGTTGCCGGTTGCGCCGCCTATGAATATTCTTCTTATCTTTTTGTCTTTTGAAGTACCTTTGTATGAGGCACTGCTTGGAATTCTGTTAAAATCAGCGAATTTTTCGATCGCTCTTTTCGCATCCGCTCGCGTCACGTATGTCTGCAATTCGAGCATAATAAACTCTTGATCGTTGAAGGCAACCAGATCAAGTATTCTTGCTGGCCCACGTCTTTTTGTAACTTTGGGAGCGGGAACATGCATCTGCGTCAGATAGCCCTTCATTCTGAACCAATTCTCAGCTAGTTCCTCAAACCAATTAGGTCTCGCCAATATTCGCCACCCTGGAGTTTTATCATATCAACACTTCTATTTAGTCTTGTAGAAGTATGGCAGTCGCGTGCGATGTCTCCCGAAGTCATTACTTTTGGTCCACTTTTCGAAGCACTGATAGGTGAAGATACTCAATGGTTGATAGCCCGTGAATCCTCCCAAACCTTCAGAACTCTTTCAACGGTGGAGAAGAGGATAGCAGAGAAAAGTGACCAAATAATTGAGTGAAAAGGTATTCCCATCATCGTCATAAACGGGAAGTCCGAGTAAATCTCAATTAAGCCTCCTCCGAAATTTGCTTCATGGAGGTTAGTGGCAATATTAACTATGAATATGGCAAGGGATGCTAAGCTTATTCCTAAGAGATACATCCGCAAATTGATACTCTTGGGCTTTCCTATCCCACCGCTTTCAATCCAAGAAAACCAAGCTCCAAACAACAATAATCCAAATGCGCCGAACAAAAACAGTTCATCAATAAGTGAACGTTTGACAAAGAATGTGAAGAAAGCTTTACCACCAATAACGTTGAAAAACAATCCAACGAGCACCCCAAAAACCAGCGGTGCACTAATGTGATTGAATAACTTCCTGAACGTATTCATTCTAGTGGTCACCGAGTCGACTCAATAGATAAATGAATATATCAATTCTTCTCCCATAAACTATGAAGAGTAGGAGATAAATAGTTTCGGCACCATAAATCGTTTTCAGTAATTGGTTGTTTTTGTTGCAAATAACTTCAACGTGGGCTATAGCAAGCGTTATTAGCCGTTAAGCTGTATTGATTGTTTGGTGTCTTTTGGATTAAGTTGTCTTTTGGTAGCTGATTTGCTGACTCAAGCCTTGCGGTGTTTCAATCTCTCCAGATTAGGGCATGTGGTTGAAAGAATTGAAGAAAAGTTGCAATTTAAAGGGGTAAGCGAGGGTGGATGTGGTTTCTAGGCGCTTGGAATTGCTGAAGCTCGAAGGTTTAGGGTTTTCTCAGGTTGAGATTGTGAAGGAATTGAGTCAAAAATGTGCATGCTCCAAACGTACTGTGTATAATGATTTTGAGACTCGGGAAAGTTGGCAGCCTATTGTGCAGAGCGTTGTTGATTCTCGCAGGGTCTTGTTGAAGGTGGTTAATCGTTATGAGCAGATTTACCGGCGCGCGCGCTTGCAGTTGGCAACATAACCTCGAATTATCCAGTATTTATAGAAGTGAACCCTCAAGTTGGCGTTGTTATGGGAGGAGAAACACGAAAACTCGTTACCTGACAAAACAAGTGAAGAGGCATGCCACCTGAACAAGGAGCTAAACCGCTTAATTGATCAAAAAGCAGCCGAGAAAGTGGGCAAAGGCTGGGCGCTAACAACATTCCTACGAGAAGCGTGGGGTTCATCAAAGGAAGAGATGTTGACACACGTCACTTGATTTAATCTTTCTTGTTTGATGAAAACCGTTTTGTTTTTTGCTCAACAAGGTTGAGCAGATATAGAGGTAATTGAGCGTGAGGGTAAGTTGTGTAGGCATCCACATATTGCGGTTGATGAGCCTGTGGCTGAGTTTCTAAGCCTGAATTTTGAGATCTTCGTAGTAAACACGTGAATTATGTGGCTTAATGAAATCAGGCAATTTGAACCGCAACATTGGTTAACGCGAATTGTGTTTGATGGGCGGGTTTTTATAGATCATTGATTTGTATATTTCGCTTCCATAATTCCGTTTTAGCTCTTCCTCAGTTTTGTTCCATAACTGTTCAAAGTTTGACACTGACTTCTTAAATGACTCAGAAGTATGCCTTCTTATAGTGTGTGTAGAGCGTCCAAGTGCGTCAGACTTCAGATCGGTTCCAATGTCGATAAAGAAAGATTCTTCAGATCCAATCCATCGTTGATGTATCTTAGGAATCTCCATTATTTCCAGATGCGGTCTACCTGTCGCGCACTTATCCGCTTTCTCAATGCATTTCTCAAGCTCTTTTACATTCGAGGTAATGACACGTATTCCGCAACTTTTCGGTATCGAGTCTAAGTATCCAAAGGTGGTTTTGTCAATGAAATCTAATTGTGCAATCACGTTTCCAGTAAGCTGATCAAACCATTTTTCTATCGTGTTTTCTGCTTTGTTCATTTGACCTTTGATGATGGTTACTTCATTGCCTAAGATCTCGTCTGATTTGTCAGCCTTTTCATCTATTGCTTGGCGCACAAGCTTTTCCAGTTCGTCAAGCCTTGCCAAAATCAATTTTACGTCCAGAGAATGTGCATGTGACCGCAATTTAGCCCGACGCACCGTCTTAGTCTCCCTTCTTTGAGTATTGTTTAAAAGCACGCTTGAGATGTGTAATCTCATTTCTGGCTTTGACAAGATCCTCAAGATCGCGGTATTGCTTAATCGCAGTAAATCTAATCAAATGCCCGTCAGAAAAGGGAAGAGGCACGAGTACGTCTCCCACATCTTTCAGAGTGATGTGCCTGATAGGAGCGCCGTGTGCTAAGCCTTCTAGTTGCTTCTGAAATGTGATTGCCACAGTCTTGCTTTGCAGATGATCGAAAAGAAATTCTGGGTTTATAGTGGTAGAGCGGATTATAAAGAGATTTTTGGAGGCGATAGCTGGCAGGTCCTTCTCCTCGACCATAGCCATTCTACGAAAATCAAAGCTATTTTGTAAAACTATGTCTCCTGCAACTAGAACGCTTTTTGAACTTCGCTTGACCAGTCTTTCGGAGGCAAAGGTTTTAATCTCAAGGATTCGGTTGTCCTTGATGTCACGGGGTCGTATGAACTTCCATTTCCCTTTGTCTAATAAGTCTGCCGAAGAGTAGTTGGCGCCTGAAATTATATTTGCAAGTTCCTTTAGCCTCACTGACGACATCCCATAAGAGTATGTTGGTTTTTTCAGGCCAAAGAAACCTAGAAGTCTTGGGTTAATTAGGGAAGGATGGTTGGAAGTTAAACCCACTATTGTTGACTCAAGCTTTCCAAGAATTCCCCAATCACTTTCTGATAGATTTTGACATTCGTCAAGAAAAACTATGTCGAAGAAGCTTGAAGGAAGTTGCGTCATTTGTCTTCTAAGCGTGCTTAGCGATGATAAGAAAACTGGCGTATTATCATATTCTTTTTTCCAGCGCTCTAGAGATCGTGCGTTTTTCAATGAGTGCTGAAGCAAAAGGTGAGAATACATGTCTAACAATACGTTTCTAGGGGCGACTATAAGAGCATGTTTGACTTTTTTTGTTTCTACGAGGTCCTTCAAAGCCTGAATAACAATTGCTGTTTTCCCGAAACCAGTGGCTATTGATAGTAGTATCCTTCCTCTGGACATAGTGGCCTTTTTGATTAGTTCTATACAATCTCTTTGATATGGAAAAGGGATTATGCTTTTTGAAGTTTCTTTTCTCATACTTTGCGCCCTAAAAAACAAGTATATGGCTACAGGAAATAATAGATTTGCGCATTTGACTGCTGATCAAAGCGCAGAGTGAATTGTATCCTCCGGCTAGGTTTGTTTTTGTTGTAGGGCATAGATTGTCTCTGCATGGGTCAGGATCTCTTCTGAGAGTTGTTCTATGTCTGTGTATGTTCCTCTTCCGTTGATGACTTTGATTAGCAAGTTTTTGACGGCTGCTCTTAGCTTTGCCTTTAGGTATTCTTTTCTGTTCCAGTCTGCGACTTTGGTGTAGTAGCCTAATTCTTTGGCTATTTCTTTTGCTATTGCTTGGATTTGTTTGTAGTTTTCGAAGAATTTTTCTTTTGAGGCGAGTAGATCATAGAAGGCTAGTTCTTCGTCTGTGAGTTGGATTTTTTGTCCTTGGGCTATTTGTTTCTTTAGTTCGTGGGCGAGTTTTACGAGTTCTTCCATGATTTGGGCTGCGGTTATGAGTTTGGCGTTGTATCGGTCTATTAGGTTGGTTAGGGCTTCGTATAGTGAGCGGTATCTGAAAGGGTTGACGTTCATTTGTACGACGAGTTTGTCTTTGAGTATTTTGGCAAGTAAGTCTTTGGCGTAGTTTTTGTATGTCATGTTTCTAAGGTCTGTGAGGAATTTTTCGTCGAAGATGGAGATTTCGGCTTTTTCTTTTCCCATTAGGGTGAAGATGTCGACGGGTTCTTGTGCGGATATGCTTTTGGAGATGAGGGCGGTGATTTCATATTCGAGTTCTTTATTTATTTCGCGAATTCTTGCGGTGGAGTATTTGACGACCATGGTTTTGATCATTTCAAAGAACACTAGGTCTTGTTTTATTTCGTAGGCTTCTGGGCGTGGGCTAGCTAGAGCGTAGAGTTTCTTAAGAGCGACGAAGTTGCGTACGAATTTCTTTTTGGTGTCTTCGTCTTGGACTACTTTGTCATAACTCATGATTGTTAGTTTGGCGATTTGTTCTGGTTGGAGGTTTTTCCAGATTTTGTAGTCTATTCCTTGGAAGAATGAGATTACTGTGGTGTGTTTTTCTTTTAGGAGTTGGATGACTTCGTTTATGTCTATCATTGTTTCTTTTATTGTGTTGAGCGTGTAGAATGCCAAAGATTTTCTTAGGTCGTCGGCTATTCCTATGTAATCGACTATTAGGCCTCCTGGTTTGTCTTTGAACACTCTGTTTACTCGTGCTATTGCTTGGACTAGGGCGTGGCCTTTCATTGGTTGGTCAAAATACATTGTGTGCAGGCAGGGAGCATCGAAGCCTGTGAGCCACATGTCTACGACTATGGCCATCTGTGGATCTTTGTCGGGGTTCTTGAAATCATCAGCTACTTTCTCCAGCTCTGCTTTGCTTCTCAAGTGTGGATGGAATTCTTTTGGGTCTTTTTGTTTGTTTCCAGACATCACTAAAACTATCGGTGGGGCGTTTGGTTGTTTTACTATGTTTTCATAGAGTTTGACTGCGACTTTTCTGCTTATTGTCACTACCATTGCTTTGCCTTTTAACTCTTGTGTTCGTTTGTTGAAGTGTTCGACTATGTCTTTTGCTATTTTTTGTGATCGCTGTTCGGACAGCATTATTTTTTCGAGTCTTTCATATTTTTGTTTTAGTGCTTCTTTCGTTTCTGGATCGATTGTCATGGTTTCGGATATTTTTTCAAATTTTTCATCTATGAATTCGTCTGTTAGGTGTAGTTCTGTGAGTCTTGCTTCGTAGTTGATTGGGACGATTACGCCGTGTCTTTTGGCTTTGCTCATTGAGTATATGCTGATGTGGTCGCCGAAGACTAGGGTGGTTGATCTATCTGCTAGTTCTATTGGTGTGGCTGTGAATCCTAGAAATGAGGCGTTTGGTATTGCATGTCTGAGGTTTTGGGCAAGTTCTTTGTATTGGCTTCGGTGAGCCTCATCAGCGACGACTATGAGGTTTTTTCTATCGGTGAGGAATGGGAATTCTTCGGCTTTCTTTTTTCCGAATTTTTGGATTGTTGCAAAGACTATTCCGCCAGCTGTGGTTTTGATTGTTTGTTGCAGATCCCTTATGCTCTCTGCCTGTTTGACTATTGGTAACGAAGCAAAGACTCCGTAAAGTTGCTCGTCTAAGTTGTTTCGGTCTGTTATGAAAAGTAAAAGTGGGTTTTCTAGTTCCTTTTGTTTTAGGATTTTTCTTGCGTAGAACATCATTGTTAAGGATTTGCCGGTTCCTTGAGTGTGCCAGACAACGCCGATTCTTTTTTCTTCGAGAGTTTTTCCTTCTAATACTGTTTTTTTGGTTCTTTCAACGGCTTTTCTTGCCGTGTAGAATTGGTGGAACATGGCGATTTTGTTTTCGATGCTTTCGCCTGCGCTTTCGTAGAGTACGAAGTCTTGTAGAAATTCTAAGAGGTGCTCTTTTCTAAAGAGTCCTTTCAGTAAGACTTCTAGGGAGGTCATTTGTTGCTTTGTGGGCTTGAAGATGTAGTAGTAGCGTTTTTCTTCTGTTTCTTTTGCTTCTAGGTCGTCGTCATCAAAGATTCCTTCCCATATGAAGAATCTGTCCCAGTCGCTTGTTTTGGCTCCGTATTTTGTTTCGAGGCCGTCGCTTACTGCTAAAATTTGAGGATAAACGTAAAACTGCGGGATGTCGTTCATTTTTGTTTTATGATCATAGTAGGCGTCTTTTGCGACTTGGTCGGCGTTGAAGTTTTTGAATTCGAAGGCTGCTATAGGTAGGCCATTTATGAAAACTACCAGGTCTGGTCTTCTCGTGAACCCTTTTTGATATTGATATTCAACAGTGAATTGATTTGCTGCTAGAAATTCGTTGTTTGCTGGGTTCTCAAAGTCTATGAGTTTTGCGATTTTTGTTCGTTCTTCGTGGTTTTCTTTTATGGTTATTTTTACTCCGTTTGTTAGTATGTCATAGAAGATTTTGCTTTTCATGATGAAGTCTGGGTGTTCAATTTCGGTGACTTTTTTGTAGATTTCTTGTGCTTGTGTTTGTGTGAGCCACGGGTTAAGCCTCATAATGGCTTCAATGAATCTTTTCTTTAAGATAGCGTTTCTGTAGGAGTCTCGTTCTTCATTCTCTGGAGAAAGCTCATAACCGCTAATGTAGGAATAGCCAAGTTCTTTAAGCCAGTTTATGGCTGACTGTTCCACCATATAATCTTCAGTAAGCTGAGCCATGCTAAATCTCCTCCACCCTCAACTTACCAAAAACAAGCAAAGGAATCAAGGAGTCGAGAATTTTTCTCAAAACTAAGATTTGTTTCTGGTTAAGGATAATTTTTTGAAACAGTGGCTCAACAGAAAAGTGAAATTTCTCAAGGACCGACTCAGGTGGCATCAAAATTAGTTTATTTCGCATGAATAGTTCAGTGTTAAGATGAAGCACATTGACTCCATTAGCAAAAGTTGAGTTGTCTTCTTGTGTATGCTTCAAATAGAGATAGAGATAATACCTCAAATACTCTTTGTGAGGTTGCAGTTTAGCGCAATCCAGGGAGATTATAGCAAAGTCATGACCATGAGGTAAAGATACGACTGCTGGACTCCCTACAACTTTAGCTAAGGGTGTCATGTCTGTAAGAGCTATTATTAAATCTCTTTCCTTTACTTTGTGGTCTTCTTTTGCTTTAGGTCCGATGTAGTAGTCATATTCTGTTTTAAACCCACCTTCTCTCAAAAAGTTATTTAGCGTTATGAATAGGTTTCCTTGATTGTCTAAGTTAATGTCTGACGAATTATAAGAAACTCCTTTAAATAGAGTTGCAGCTTCTCTAAGTGGCTTTACTTCGAATTCTCTTGGTATTTCTCCAAACTCACTACCAACAAACTTGCTATTTTTGAACGGTTCAAAGTCAATAAACCAGCTCTTGAAAAGAGCCATGGCAGATTTTTCCAAAATATCATTCTGACTTTTTTTGTTCTCAACGAGTTCGTTGAACCAGGAAAGCACTTCGCCGATACGCTTTTGTTCCTCGTAAGGTGGAACATTGACTTCGATGCTCTCTAAGAAGCCCCATGAAGTCCTAGGCATTTTAGTACCTTCAGAAGCCGTAGATACAGAATCAATAATCTGTTTAGAGGCGAGCAGATAAAACAAGTATTTGTTACACATTTTTGTTTTTGGTTTAATGACAAGAATATCAGTTGAGCAAACACCGTCGAAAGGTGCCAAGATAACTTTCCTGAAGTAAGGTCTAAGTTTTCCAAAAAGAATATCTCCTTTTTTGAAAACAGATTTACTACTAACTACATCCTTTGATTTACCCAAACCTTTGAGAGTTAATGTTCCTTCTTCGATATGTTCAAGCCCCACATATAGCCTTGCATCTTCATCTTTTGGAAGAAAATGTTCTCTGCGCAATTCTGCAACATGGCCTAAATTCTTGCGTTCCCACTCGTCTGGGATTTTTTCAATAGTCCTGTCTGAAATCGGTGTTTCCCACTTAAACCTGAGCATTCTCACACCCTAAACCCTAAGTTCTCAAAGACTTCCTTGATTCTCTTCGCTAGTTCCTGCTCAGCGCTAAGCAATCCGGAGAGTTCTTCAGAGTAGGTTTTCATCTTTTCTCCAAACGATGTTTCATCTTCAACTGACTTAACACCAACATATCTTCCAGGAGTTAGAATATGGTCGTTCTTTGCGATGTCCTCTATTGAAGCAACTTTAGCAAACTGAACTTCATCTATTTGGTTCTCAACTTCTCCAGCTTCGAAAGACTTGAATTTTCGAACAATCTTTGCTATATGCTCATCCGTAAAAATAACTTGTCTTCTTGAGATTTCCTTGAACATTTTCTGTGCATAAATGAACAGCACTTTCCTTTTCATTTTGGCAGGTTTTGATTTCCGTATGAACCAAATTGAGACAGGTATACTGACGTTATAGAAGAGCCTAGGAGGGCACGCGATTATACCATAAACCAAGTCGTCTTCAATTATCTTCTTTCTGATCTCTCCTTCCACATTTCCACCTGACAAGGCTCCATTTGCCATAACGTAACCAGCTTTGCCCTCAGGTGCCAAGTGATAAATGTAATGTTGAATCCATGCAAAGTTTCCATTATTGTCAGGCGGTATTCCATACTTGAACCTTGGGTCTTCATAACCGACTCTGTCAGCTCCCCAACCACTATCATTAAAAGGCGGATTAGAAACCACATAATCAGCCTTCAAATCGAAAAACTTGTCATCATGATAAGAATCCCCAAGCCTCAAATCACCCTCAGCACCCCTCAAAGCAAGATTCATCTTACAAATCTTCCAAGGCATAGGCTTAGAATCTTGCCCATAAATCGTAAGCATATTCTTGTCAAGCTTCTCTCTTTCTATTTTCTCCAAAGCCGAAACAAAGAAACCACCGCTACCACAACCGGGGTCAAAAATTGTTCCACCCTTAACATCCAAAACCTCAACAATCAACCTTGTCAAAGACCGGGGAGTGTAGAACTCGCCACCCTTCTTACCTTCAGCCTCAGCAAATTTACCCAAGAAATACTCATAGATTCGACCAAAAGTGTCTTTGGCTTTATGTTCTAAGGGAATCTGAATAGAAGAGAACAGATTTATGAGATATGCAAGGTCCAGAACATCGAGGTTTATACTCGTATAGATTTTCGGTATGGCATCCTTTAACTGTCTTGGATACTCTTCCTCTAAAATCTCCACTGCCTTATCAAGGATTTCTCCAATGTTCGGCTGAGTCGCATTCTTAACCAGATAATCCCATCTAACATTTTCTGGCACATACAAAATTCCCTGCTTGAGATAACGGTCTTTATCCTCTAATGCCTGCTTTCTAAACGCTTCATAAGATATGTATTCATCACTTGCTGGATCAGAAAAAGCCTTCTCCAATTCCCTTCTTCGTTGCTCAAAAGCAAAAGACAAATACCTCAAGAATACTAAGCCGAGAACTACATACTTATACTCGTGAACCTCGACCTTCTTTCTCAACTTATCCGCTGCTTTCCAAAGCTTATCCTCAAAATCAATATCTTTCCCTTCGCTTAGCTTTTCCTGAACGACCATCAAGTCACCTACAACAGGTAAATTCTCTATGAACCTTATCAACTTCGGGGCTTATGTTTTTTGCGCATCAGAAGAACATATGTAGCAAAACGGAGCGACTCAAAAAACGTTTAAACTAAAACAACTAAAAAAGAACTAGGAATCAGCCATGGTAAAATGCCCTAACTGTAAGAAAGAGATCACCAAACCAAAGAAATCATGGATTTACGGGTTATTCAAAGTGCAAGCTTACTCATGCGGCAACTGTGGAACAGACTTCAGAGAGTACACCAAAGCAGGGAAACATAGCTTTACCCTAAAACTCAAGAAAGGCAAAGGCTTCGTTAAAGCTTAACAAATCAATAGATACCTATTCTTTTTCTTTGTAGTAGCTTAGTCCGGCTGTTGCGCCTGTTGTTATGGCGAACCATACGATTGTTGCCGTTATGTTTCCTTGGCTGACTATGTAGGCTAAGCCCACTGAAACTCTGTTGAGA
>Ga0315282_10007854_pt1 | contig 17415 bp, 15 predicted proteins | sample YL17G07_20_MG_FD_203693 | JGI IMG/M metagenome (GOLD analysis project Ga0315282, IMG submission 203693) | Sediment microbial communities from Yellowstone Lake, YNP, Wyoming, USA - YL17G07_20 | ecosystem: Environmental > Aquatic > Freshwater > Lake > Sediment | place: USA: Wyoming | collected... | reverse complement strand
GCGGCTCCCGACCGGCGAACCGAAATGGAAGCCTCGCGGATAGGCCGGGATGAACGCCTCGGGCAGGAGGATGAGCCGGGCCCCTTTCGACCCGGCTTCCCGGATCAGTCGGCAGGCCTTCTCGACGCATGCGTCGCGATCCATGATCACGGACGCGGCCTGTATCACGGCGGCGGTGATGTTCATCGGGGCACCTCCGCGACGACTATATGCGCCGAAGCTGACCGGGATCAAACCCCAATCCGGCTTGACTTAGCTAACAACTTAGCTAATAATGGTCTCATGAGCGCCGTGAACGTGCACGAAGCCAAGACCCAGCTCTCGAGACTCCTCGCCCGTGTGGAGAAGGGGGAGGAGATCGTCATCGCCCGGGACGGGAAGCCGGTAGCCCGGCTGGTGGCGGTGATCGCACAGCCGCCCAAACGCGTCCTGGGCCGGGATCAGGGCAAGGTGATCATCGCCGAGGACTTCGACGCGCCCCTGCCGGACGACGTCTTGAGCACTTTCGAGGAGTAGACCGAAGGTGCGTTATCTGCTCGATACACAATGCTGGCTGTGGATGGAGGCGGCGCCCGAGCGCTTGAGCGAGAAGGTCCGGAAGCTCATCCTTCGGAAGGACACAGAGCTTTTTCTTTCCGCCGCGAGCGCCTGGGAGATTGCCATCAAGTACGCGCTGGGCAAGCTCAAGCTTCCCGTGCCCCCTTCCGAGTACGTACCGGATCGGATGGCGAAGAACGGTATCGACTCCATCCCGGTCCTTTCTAACCACGCGCTTCGGGTGGCCGAGATGCCGCTCCATCATCGGGACCCCTTCGACCGTCTGATCATCGCGCAGGCCCTGATCGAGAAGTTCACGATCATCACATCGGATCGCCATTTCGAGAGCTATACCGTCGACGTTCTCTGGACGTGATCGGCGGTCTTCCGGATGAGCTCCCACGCCTCGTGCACGTGGCGCTCGGTGGTGGTCCTGGAGCCGATCATCATGCGGAGCGTGTATTTGCCCCGGAGTGACGTGTGGGTGAGAAAGACCCGGCCGGTCTGATTGAGACGTTCCAGGAAGTCCCGGTTCAAACGGTCGAGATCCGCGTCGGGCCTTCCGTCGTTCAGGCGGAAGCAGACGAGCCCGAGATTCGGCGGCGCCGTGATCTCGAAGCGTTGGTCCGCCTCCACCCATTCCCGGAAAAGCGCTGCAAGCCGGAGGTGCTCCCGCACCATGGCCTGTAGCCCCTCGACGCCGTAGGAGCGGATCACGAACCACAGCTTCAGGGCCCGGAACCTCCTGCCCAGCGCGATGCCCCAGTCGCGGTAGTTCTTCACCATGGAGTCCACGCCGGTCTTCAGGTACTCGGGGTGGATCTCGAAGGTGCGGATGAGGAGCGCCGAGTCCTTCACGAAGAAGGCCGAGCAGTCGAAGTTCGTGAACATCCACTTGTGCGGATTGGTCACGAACGAGTCCGCGTGCTCGATCCCGTCGAGAAGGCGCCGCTGCTCCGGAAGGATGGCGGCCGTGCCGGCATATGCTGCGTCTACGTGCAGGAAGAGTCCCTGGCGCCTGCAGATCTCGCCGATCGCCCGAACCGGATCCACGGCGGCCGACGACGTGGTGCCCACGGTCGCAACCACGCAGGCAGGCACGAGCCCCTGCTTCCGATCCTCGGTGATCGCGGATTCGAGCTTCTCCGGGATCAGGGCGAACGAGCAATCCGTGGGGATGCGGCGGACGCGCTCCTGGCCGTAGCCCGCGATCTTGGCCCCCTTGTCCACGCTCGAGTGCGCCTCCTCCGAGGCATAGACCACGAGCGGACGATCGAGCCCGCTGCGGTTGGATGCAAAGCCGGTGGCCCGCTCGCGCGCCATGAGGAGCGCGCAGAGCGTCGCGGAGGAGGCCGTGTCCTGGATCACCCCCTCGAACGTCTCGGGAAGGCCGAGCATCTGCCGCATCCAGCCCATGACCCGCTCCTCGAGCTCGGCCGCGGCCGGCGAGGTCTGCCACACCATGCACTGCGCTCCCAGGCCGGCCGTGAGGATCTCGGCCAGGATGGACGGCGGGCTGTTGTTGGCCGGGAAGTACGCGAACCACGACGGGTGCTGCCAGTGGGTCATGCCCGGCATGATGATCTCCCGGAAGTCCCCGAAAAGCCGCTCCATGGGCTCGCCGCGGAGCGGGGGCTCGGCCGGCAGCTGCTTGAGGATGTCGCCGGGTCCGACCCGGGATCGTACCGGGTATTTCTCGACCTCCTCGAGATAGTCGGCCGCCCAGTCCACGAAACGGTGGCCGTGCTCCCGAAACGCCTCTTTGTCCATGTTCGATCTCCTTTGGTCGGGGGAATCCTACCATGATTGCCCGCAGATGATGAAGAAGGCCGGAAAGACGACAGTTGACTTTTAAGGTAGGAAATCCTACCATAGAAGTAGGAAAAGGAGGTTCGGGACGATGAAATCCGTTGTTTCCGAGAAAGGGCAGGTCACCATCCCCAAGCCGATCCGGGAACGTCTGGGTCTGGTCCGGGATTCGGTGATCGATTTCCGGACCGAGGGGGGAAGGCTCATCGGCGAGAAAGGGGACTCCATCGAGGATCCGGTCCTGGCCGTGACCGGAATCGTCAAGAAACGGGTCCGCGTGGATCGGTATCTCGAAGAGACGCGCGGTCCGGTCCGGTGATCACCGCGGTCGACACCTCCGTTCTCCTGGACGTGTTCTCGGCGGATCCGGAGCATCTCGCGTCATCCCAGAAAGCCCTCAGGCGGGCCATCCGGGAAGGGTCGCTCGTGGCCTGCGAGGTGGTCTGGGCCGAGCTCCGGCCGTGGTTCCCGAGCGACGAGAGCCTGCTTCGGGCCATGGACACGCTTCATGTGACCTTTTCCCCCTTGAGCCTCGAAGCGGCGCTTTTGGCCGGAAAGACCTGGCAGAAGTACCGATCCTCCGGTGGAACCCGGGATCGGATGATCCCGGATTTCCTCATCGCCTCGCATGCGCTGGACTCGGCGGAACGTCTGCTCACGCGAGATCGCGGCTTCTACCGGAAGCATTTCAGCGGACTTCCCATCCTGAATCCTCTTCACGAGTGACTCGATAGACCTGTGGTGAGCTATTTCTCGGCGGGTTGCTTTTTTCGCCAGAGCCCCTCGGCCACGAAATGCCGCCACAGCTGCGGGCCCCAGACCCTCAGGCGCAGGGCGAGCCACAAGGCCCAGGCCAGCATGAGCACCTTCCATGCGGTGACGGGCAGGGCAAAGGCCCACGGCGTGGGGAGCGCGCCGTTGGTCCGGTCCACGTACCACGCAAGGTACGTCCCGGCGCTTCCGCCGCCCGAGATCATCATGTCCGGCGCCGAGACGAGCCCGTCGTAGACCGCAGCGATCAGGATGCCGAGCGCACCGAGCGACCAGATCGCGAGCAGCACCTGGAGCAGGTTGTGGCGGAGCACGGTCCGGGGCGGCCGCGCTCCTCGCGAGACCAGGACCCAGAAGAAGCCGGCCACGATGAAGACCGCGACGAGCGGGATCTGGGTGAGGCCGAGGCCCAGGATCATCCACTCTCGCGACGTGAACGGGCTCATCCGGACCCGACCGAGGGCGTAACCCGAAGCGAGCAGGATCAGGACCCAGCCCCAGAAGAGCACTTTGGGACCCCAGCACGGCCCGCCCGCGAGCAGGATCCACCGATCCTGCGGCATCTGCATGGAGACCCGGATGTTGGCCGCGTCGCGGCCGAGGTCCACGGCCGGAGCCCGGGCCAGGAGCGCGAGTCCGATCGGTTGCTGCCAGGAGAGCAGCACATCCTGCTTCCCGGTCTTGAGGTTGATCTCCAGGGTCCGGTCCTTGAGGTGGAACGGCTGCTTCGCACCGTTCACAAGGAGGTTCTGCACCTCGGCCTTGTCGGGCAGCGTGATCTTTTGCACGCCGCCCCGGCTGCTCCGCACGGCCAGACTCAGGTCGGCCTTGAGGTACCGCTTGTCCGGCGCGGTCGTGAGCGCGGCCGAGTCGATGGTGATGGACCGGCCTTCGACCCCCTGGGGCCGCTTCATGGTCAGGGTCACGGTCTCTCCGGGCCAGGGCCGGAACAGGGGCTCGAGCCTTGCATCCGCCTGCTGCCCGATGGCCGGAAGCCCCTGGAAGCCCAGCTGCCAGATCGGGCTCGGCCGGATGATCCAGATCTCGGACCAGGGCTTGTCCTTGGCCGCCGTGAGCCTGATCTCGGGCGCTTCCTTCAGGGTCGAGGACCAATCCGCTTCGGTGTCGTCCCTGCCGAGCGAGACCACCACCGCATTGTCCTGGACCTCGAGGTCCGATTGCGTGACCGACTCGCCGGGAAGCAGGGGAACTCGTTCGAGCACCGGCGCGCCGACCGGGCTGACACGCCGGACATGGGTCTGGACCAGCCAAGGAATGCCGAGATCGATGATGCGCGTGATCTCGAGCCAGGGCGGGTACGAGCCTTCCACGGTGGCGGTTGCGCCGGATTTTGCGCCGTTCTCGGGCGCGAGCCTCGTGAACTGGATCGAGCTTTCGGCCTTGCCGTCCTCGCGCAGGCCGTCCACGGCCCATCCCGCGACCGAGGCGGCGACGCGGTGAGGCTCCTCGCCGAGCTCGAGCACGAGCGAGTCGCCCTGCGGCATGGAGCCCAGAGCCTCGATGCTGTGCCTGCCCGGAGCCAGGCGCACGTGCAGGAACCCGTCTCCGAGAAGGGCCAGGGCCGAGATCGGCTGGCCGTCCACGCGGACCGACGAGGGGATCCAGTTCCGGGCCGGGCCCGGGATGCGCACGGTCGAGGTTGCGCCTGCATGCACCTCGGCCGAAAGCCGGATGGCGTTCTGGTTCACGGCGATGTCGAGGAGCGAGGTCGAGACGCAGTCGGGACGGCACTCGTCCTGCCTTGTGAGCCGGCTCTTCAGGTCGTCGAGCAGGCTTCGATCCGGGTAGTCGGCCGGGAAAGCCTTGCCGGGCCAGCACAGGATCACAAGCAGGAGTGCGGTCCCGGCAGCAGCAGCCCCAGCATTTTCCGGGCCTGCCTGGGGGGAGGTACCCCTCCAAGCTTTCGGCGCACCTCCCCCCGGCGCGGCCTGGCAAGATACGCTGTTGCGGCTGAGATGGACAAACCTCCAGGCCAGGAGCAGGAGCAGCACCACCCGCAGGATCGACAGCATGAGGTTCACGCATGGGCAAAGCAGGCAGAGCTTGATCCGGTGATCCTTCTCGACCGGACCTTTCCATCTCAAATACCAGGTGTTCCAGCTCCACGTGGGCACGCCGAACCCGGTCTGGATCACGGCGCGGAGGTCCTGCTGCAATGCGGCCTGCCAGGTGTCGAGCTTGCCCTTGCCTGAGCTGGTGCTGCCGAGCTTGGAGATCTCGCGCTGCTCGTACGGCATGGCCTGGGTAGGCGCTGGCGGAGACGCAGCCTGGGCCGCCATGTTCTGGCCCACATTAGCCATACCCGCGGCTGCTTCCTTGTCTTTGCCGCCGCGAAGGCCCATCTCCATCTTTTCGGTCGGGCCGCGGATGCTGTATCTTTCCCCTGATGCTCCGCCCCCTCCTTTCGCGACGACAGTAAGAGAATCCAAGTTGCCAGTGGCTTTCCCTTCTTCTTCACGTGCTCGAGCCGCACCGCTCGGCGCCTCGGCCATCTTGGATTGCGGGAGCATGGCCACCGGCGCCCTGGCCGCTGTGCCGATAAGGCCCGGGATGTCGATGCCTTGCATTTCTTCCGTGACCTGCGGAAAGAGCCCTGTCCTGAGCTGCGACACGCCGAAGTTGACCACGCCGACGGCGAGCAGGATCACGCTGAGCCACCACCACCAGCGGACCACGGTCCGGAGACGTCCCTCGTGAAGCACCTTGAGGAGCGCGAGCGACAGCACCAGGCTCACCCACACGATGAACGGCGCATGAGGCTCCTCGTAAGTAGCCACGAGCGTTGCGAGCGCCAGGATCCCGTACCGCCATCGCGTGAGCTTGCCGATCGCGGCAGCAAGCAGCAGTGCGAAGAGCAGGCCGAACAGGTCCCAGCGATCGAGCCAGGTGCCGGGCGCCTCGTCCACGCCCGATGCCGAGAAGAGCGACCATCCGGGCGGCAGGTGCAGATTGGCCGAGAGCTGCTCCACCTTCTGCGACCACCCCACGGCGCCCAAATCGCATTTCCGCTCGATCCTGGACTCGGCCGCGAGCCGGATCGCCGATTGCCTGAGCTCGACCCCGGGCTTGCCCGTGGCCGGGTTTTTGGTAATGAGCTGATCCACGTCGTCCACGGCCACGCGGCCCAGGAGGCCGGCCTCCTCGAAGTCGAGCCGCCACGATCGGCTCAAGGTTCCGTACAGGCTGTCCCGCACCGTGTAGCCCTTGCCGTCGAGGTCGAGCCAGAACTCTCGGTCCAGGGAGATCCTGTCCGGCCCTGGCTCGGGCTCGCCGCGCCGGACCGTGGTGAGGACCAGCTTTCCCTCTGGGCGCACCAGGAACGCCGGGAAGCTCCGCCATTCGTCCGGCAGGTTGGTCCTGGATGCGTCCACGCCCGGAAGGCCCGAGAGCTGCACCTGGCGCAGCGCCTCGTCGGCCTCGCAGGACCAGATCTCCTGTTCGGGCCACGGCGGCTCGCGCTTGGCGGACGTGAACGAGTCCGGCGACCCGTCGGTCCTGGCGATCACGTCGATTTGATGCGTGCCTGCAGCGACCTGGATGCGGAGGTTTCCGTCCTTGTCGATGCGGGCCGGGATGTCCGCGTCCACGGACAGGACCATGGTGCCTTGGAGCAGGACCCGGCCCAGGTTCGCCTCGCGCGACCGGCCGCTCGCCCTGGCCACGATGCGCGTCGTGACCGTCATGGGCACGCCGTCCGAAATCTTGCGGAACACCTCGAGCTCGAGCCGCTCCTCCTCGGTCGAGGTCGAGGCCGCGCTCTGGAGCCAGAGGAGCCCGTCCGCGTCGCGTCTCGGGAACGGCACAACTGCTCCGTCGAGCACGAGCGACACGATCGCGGCCTCGGTGGGAATGCGGATCCCCTCGGGAAGCTCCTTCCAGACGAAGCGGCCCGCGATCTGATGCCTGCCCGTGAGGAGCTTTACCGACGGTTTCCCATTCGTCTCCATGACCGCGGCCGGCCTGGCGTCGAGCTTCACGTCCTGGGGCCAGCGATCCGGATCTCCGGGGAGCTCGAGATACATCTCCCGATCCGCCCAGGCCGTCAGGGTGAAGACCCCTCCTTTGGCGTTCAGGTTGAGCCTGAGCTCGCCCGGCCAGATGCAGATCGTCTCTCCCCGGGCTGTGATGGCGCAGTTGCGATCAGGCGCCTCGTCCAGGACCCAGGAGATCCAGGGCCTGAGATCGGGCGGGACGTCCTTTTCGGCCATGGGAGAGGCCGAGCTGCGGGACGGGCCGAGCATTGCCGCTGCGGCGAGAATGGACACCATAACGAAAAGCTTTTTCGAAGTCATCATTCCCCTCCTGTCATTTTTTCATCTCACCTCACCCCGGCCTCCGGCCACCCCTCTCCACGACATGGAGAGGGGATGGGGGTGAGGTTCAATACATCTCGTACTCGAGCAGCCTGCACTCGATGGCGCCGTTCCAGAAGGGGATGCGGCGCTTGGCATGCAGCCCCACCTTTTTCGCCAGGTTGAGATTGCCGGTGAAGACGTAACCGGTGTAGCCGGTGCAGCGCTGCTTGAGGAAGTCGCCGATGCGGCCGTAGAGCGGCTCGAGCTTGCGCTCGTCGCCCATGCGCTCGCCGTACTCGGGGTTCAGGACCACTACGCCGTGGTCTTCAGGGATCTCGGTGTCGCCGAAGTCGCAGACCTTGAATTCGATGAGGTGCTCCACCCCGGCGATCCTGGCGTTCTGCCTGGCCGCGTCGATGGCCTTGGGATCGATGTCGGTGGCGATGATCTTGCCGGGGAGCGACTTCATCGCCGTTTTCTTGGCCTCGTTTCGTATCGAGACCCATGCTTTTTCCAATGTGGTTCTCTGATTTCTCGGCCTGCCTGGGGGGAGGTACTCCTCCAAGCTTTCGGGGCACCTCCCCCCGCCGCGGCCTGTTATTATCCATTCTTTCACGTGCATGAAGCCGAAGTTGTCCCGCAGCAGCCCCGGCGCCCTGTTGAGGCCCACGAGCGCGGCTTCGATGGCGAGGGTGCCGCTGCCGCACATGGGGTTCACGAAGGGGATCTTCCGATCCCAGCGTGTGCTCAGGACCACGGCGGCCGCGAGCGACTCCTGCATGGGCGCCTTCCACGGGATCTTTCGGTAGCCGCGCTTGGGAAGAGGCTCGCCCGTGGTGTCGAGGAACAGGCCGCATCGCACCCCCTTCCAGTACAGGAACACCACGGCGTTCGCCCGCTCAGGGCCCGAGTCGGGCCGCCGGCCGGTCCTGGCCTTGAGCCGGTCCACGATCGCGTCCTTGCACTTCATGTTCGCGAACCGTGTGTCCGTGATGGTCTCGTTCTCGACCGACGACGTGACGCTCAGGTGCTCGTCCGCGCTCAGGATGTCTTCCCACGGGATCGCGTTCACCCGGGCGTACATCTCTGCCGCGTCCCTGGCCCGGAACTCCTCGATGAGCCACAGTACGCGGTGACCCGTACGGAGTTGCAGGTTGAGCCGCATGCAGTCCTCGAGCGTGCCCTCGGTCTCCACGCCGAGCACGGCCTCCCGGGTCGCCTCGAGCCCGAGCCCCTCGATCTCGGCCTTGAGCACCGGCGGGACGCCCCTGGGGCAGGTCACGAGGATGCGGTTCTTTCCAATCACACGGACATCAAGCGTCAAATGCCGACGTCGGTCAAGACGACCCATGGCCCGGCCGTCGAATCGTCCGGTTACGATTTCCGGGCGACCAGAAGGGCCTTTCCGAGGTCCGCGTCGGCGGTGACGAGGTCGGCCTTGTGCCTCAAGGCGAGCGCGATGAAGAGGGCGTCGTAAACCGTGACCTTGTGCCTTCGGGCGAGCGCGAGGGCGTCCGGCAGAAGGTCCCGATGGCCCACCAGCTTGAGCGGCAAATCGAGGATCGCATCGAGGATCTCGGCCGTGACACCGGAATCGAGCTTCCTGGCCCGCTCCTTCTTCAGGAGCACCTGGGCCGCCTCGGCGAGCACCAGCTCGGGCGCCAGGAGCACCGCGTCGCCGCGCCAGGCCTCCTCGATGCACGACTCGAGGCCGTGGGGCAGGGGTCCGTCCGGAACGTAGAGTCGGATCACGGCCGAGGTGTCGAGAACCACGACCTTCATCGCGAGCGCTCCCGGCGGATCTCCGCCACCGTGTCTCCCAGGTCCTTTCTCCCGAGCCTCGCCCGGATGGCGGCGGCCGTGTCCAAGGGCGAGTCCTGGTCCAGGAGGCTTGCCTGCTCCAGCAGGGTCAGCACCTGCTGCTGGAGGCTTCGACGGTTGCGGCCCGCGAGCTTCGCAAGCGCCTTGTAAACGTGCTCGGGCACGTCCCGTACCGTGATGGCGGACATGGTTCGACGCTCCTTTCCCAGGCGATCCCGTCGCCTGCAATCAATATAACATGACATCATAATGCAAGCAAATCAAATTGAAATCAAAAGGGGCTTCGGAAAGATAAGATGCAAGCAATCGTCTTCCGATACGGTATACTCGGAACGACTTCAGGCGGAGATCGGTTCCATGCGATGGCTCGGAATATGGATCCTTCTGGGTTCGGCCCTTCTGGGCCAGGGGTGCATTCTGAACTATTTCGATGACCTGGACGCCGGCCTGGCGGACGCCGGAGACGGCGGGGATGCCGGGAAAGACGGTGGGGCAGGCCCGGATGCGGACGCCGATGCCGATGCGGATGCCGACGCGGATGCGGATACGGACGCGGACGCGGATGCCGATATCGACGGTGACGCGGACGGCGATGCTGACGCCGGCAAGGACGCGGCGCAGGATGCGGATCTGAACGCGGATTCGGACGCTGATGGGAATGGGTAGCGGCGCGATGATGCGGATTCGACCATGGATGATGATGGCGATCCTGCTCTTCTCATTGCGGGTATCGGCCGAGGAAAAGAAACGAGACGTGGACGAGCCCGTGACCCGGCCGGAAGGCGCGCCGCAATGGTCCGTCGACGCGGAGTTCGCCAAGTTGAGCCCGTGGCAACGCAAGTTCCAGCACAACGCCATCTCGAGGGAGCTCGACGAGCTGCCCTTCCAGCGGTACCTGGATTTGCAGGCCGGGATCGTAGGGGTACCCGACTTCTTGGCCCTGCTCGTTGAGTTCCATCCGTTGAACCAGTTGGGGATCGCCGCCGGGGGAGGGGTGGTGGCGGTGCCCTTTTTGGGCAGCGACATTCCGCTCGCGTCGTTTTACGGCCTCGTATCGTATCGCTGGGATGTCACCATGGACCAGTATCTCCTGAACCGATCCATGCACCAGACAGCCATCGGTCCGGCGCTCGGCGTTCACTGCCTGGCCCTCTCGGTCGACGCCTCCGGGGACCGTCTCCATTTCTCGGATTATCGCTGGAAATACCTCCTCGCCCTGGATGTCCTGGTCAGTGTCGAGTACACGGTCTGGGAAAAAGCCCATGTCGGGATCTCCTTCCAGGTCGATGCCGGCCTCGAGTACGTTCTGCCCGTGCTCGACGCCACGCTGGTGCACAAATCGTGGCAGGAGAACTTCTACCCTCTCCTGAGAATCACCGTGGGGCTGGCGGTCTGAGTATACCCGCTGACGCATCGGCAAACGGCACTCGATCTTGACGGCGGATCGGGTTGGGACCATCATCTTCGGCAACAACCTTGGAGAAGAAACCCATGAAAAAGCTTATCGTCCTTTTTCTTGCGCTTGTGCTGGTCTCGTGCGGACGTGAGGAGGCCAAGCCGGCTCCGGCCCCGAACAAGGCGCCCGTTGCGGCCGCGGCCAAGCCGGTCGCGCCCGAGCCGCCGCCGATCCAGGTCTCGGAGCGGGCCCTGAAGCTGCACCGCGACGCTTTCGTGATGGACGCGCACTGCGACGCGCTCCTCAAGGTGGTGAACGAGAACGTCGACCTAGCGAAGCGCTCGGACGAGGGGCATGTGGATTTCCCGAGGATGAAGGAGGGGGGGCTGGACGCCGAGGTGTTTGCGGTCTGGATCGAGCCGGATTTCATCCCGGACAAGGCGAGGCAGCGCGCGCTCGACATGATCGACGCGATGGACGCGCTCGTGACCAAAAACCCGGACACGGTCGGGCTTGCCCTGACCGCGGCCGACGCTGAGCGGATCACGGCCTTCATCGGCATCGAGGGGGGCGAGGCGATCCAGGACGACCCGGCGTCCATCGAGATGTTCTTCAAGAAGGGGGTCCGGTACATGACCCTCACCTGGTGGAACAACACGCACTGGGCCGACGCCTCCGGGGACAAGCCCAAGTGGAACGGCCTCACCGACCTCGGAAAGAAGGTGGTGGCCGAGATGAACCGCGTGGGCATGGTGGTCGACGTGTCGCACGTGGCCGAGAAGACCTTCTGGGACGCGCTCGCCGTCACGACCAGGCCGGTCATCGCATCGCACTCGGACACCAAGGCGCTCTACGACCATCACCGGAACCTCTCGGACGACCAGCTCCGCGCGCTCGCCAAGAACGGCGGCGTGGTCGGCATCAACTTCACCGCGAGCTTCCTGGACGGAGACTTCGACCGGAAATCCGAGGAGATGCGGAAAAAGATCGAGCCCCAGATCAACGCCATCAACGCCAAGTGGAAGGGCAACGAGCGCCAGGCGCGCATCGAGCGCTGGGCGCTCTACAAGCGGCACGAGGCCGAGCTCCCGGGCGTTCCGGTCGACCGACTCATCGATCACATCGATCACGCGGTGAAGATCGCCGGCGTTGACCACGTGGGGCTCGGATCGGACTTCGACGGGTTCGTGGTCGGTCCTCGGGAGATCACGGACTGCACCAAGCTTCCCATCATCACGCAGAAGCTCATCGATCGCGGCTACTCGGACGAGGATGTGAAGAAGATCCTGGGCGGCAATTTCCTGCGCGTGTTCCGCGAGGTCATCGGCAGATAATCCGGATCCATGGACTCCATCGTTCTCATCATATTTTCGGTCGTCTATGTGGGCATGATCCTGGGCGGGATCCCGGGCCTGGCCATGGACCGGACCGGCGTGGCGCTCCTGGGGGCCATCGCGCTTCTCGCATGCGGCCGCATGACGAGCGACGCGTTCTTCAAGGCCGTGGATACCCCGACCTTGGGGCTGCTCCTGGGGCTCATGGTGGTCTCGGCCCAGTTCCGCATGAGCGGCTTCTACGCCCATCTCGTGCGTCTCATGGGCCGGATCACGGCCTCGCCGCCGCTTCTTCTCGCCGTCCTGATCCTGGCGACAGGCCTGCTCTCGGCGCTTCTCGTGAACGACATCATCTGCCTTGCGGCCGCGCCCGTGCTGGTCGAGATCTGCGTGCGGCGGGGGTTGAACGCCAAGCCGTTCCTGCTCGCGCTCGCGTGCGCCTCGAACGTGGGGTCAGCGGCCACGCTCATCGGAAACCCGCAGAACATGCTCATCGGCCAGGTGCTGGGGCTCTCGTTCTCGAAGTACATCGTGGACGCCGGGGTGCCGTCCATGGCCGGCCTGGTGGTGGTGTGGGCCGTGATCGCGACGATGTACCGCAAACGATGGCGCGAGGACCCGATCACGCTCAAGGTAGAGCCGGTCCGCTTCAATGGGTGGCAGACCTTCAAAGGCTCCGTGGTGCTCGTCACGATCGTGCTCCTCTTTCTCTTCACCCCGTTCAAACGCGAGATCGTGGCGCTCACCGCAGCCGGCGTGCTGCTCTGCTCGAGGAGACTCCGCTCGCGCGAGATGCTGGGGCTCGTGGACTGGCAGCTCCTGATCCTCTTCATCTCGCTCTTCGTGGTGAACTACGCCATGCGCGAGTCGGGCAACCTTGATGTGGTGAAGCACGCCGTGATGTCGAACGGCGTTCGGATCGAAAGTCCGTGGTGCCTGTTCGGGCTCTCGGTGCTGCTCTCGAACCTGGTCTCCAACGTGCCTGCGACCATGCTGCTCTTGCCGTCGGCCACGCACCCCATGGCCGGGCCGGTGCTGGCGCTGTCGTCCACGCTCGCCGGCAACCTGCTGGTGGTGGGGTCGATCGCGAACATCATCGTCATCGACCAGGCCTCGAGGCTCGGAGTGCGGATCACCTGGGTCGAGCACCTGCGCGTCGGGGTGCCGGTCACGATCTTCACCCTCGGCCTCGCCGCGGCGTGGCTGTGGTATCTGGTGTAGATTCTAATGGTATTCGTACGCGCCCATGTCCGCCCACGGCGGTCCGATCCCGCTGTTCACCGGCGCCACGTCGGAAACGTCGACACGTGCATTGCCCTGGATGTCCAGATACGGAGCATTGGGGCCGTCCGCGGCATCGATGCACGGAGAGGTGGACTGCAGATGCGTATCGTTAGGATAGCTCACGAAGACGGGATCGAGGCTGATGTTGCCGGTGCCCGTGAATCCGCTGTAGATATCGCTGTACCGGACCGTGTGGCCGGAACACACCGAGGCCGATGCGATCTCGCTCGCGGCGTTGTCCCAGACAATGCTGTTTCGGATCGTCGGGTAGCTGCTGGAGGTGCAAACGTGATTGGAGTCCTCGGCTCCGTAGGCATAGCTGCTCGCACCGGTACCCGTGTTCGCCACGAAGGTGCAATTCGTGATGACGGGTGAACAATCCGAGCTGTAGATGGCTCCGCCGTTGGTGGCCGAATTGGCGTTGAAGACGCAGCTCGAGATGCTCGCCGAGCTGGCGTAGTTGCGGATCGCCCCGCTGCTGTTCAAAGTGAAAATCGAGTTGGATATGATCGTGCCGGAGGTGCTGTCGTTGTATATCGCCCTGCCGCTGTTCGAATTGAAAATCGAATTGGATATGGTCGTGCCGGAGCTGCCGTCGTCATATATCGCTCCACCGTAATCCGCGTCGTTCCCTTCGAATAGCGAATTCATTACGGCAACAGACGAGCTCGAAAGCATATAGATTCCCCCCCCGTTCCCGACCGTTGTGGACCATCCGCTTGCGGCGTCATTCGCACTGTTATTGATGATCTTGCAGTGATTGATGAGCATATTGCTCACCGAGCTGACAAGGACGCCGCCGCCCGGGGATGTATCGGCGTCATTCTTGCCTCCCGTGATTGTGAAGCCGTCGAGGACCGAGTTGCTGCTCCCGGTGACGACGTACAGCACCTGGTCGGGAGAACCGCCGTCCGGAAGTGCAGCCCCGTGACCGTCCAATATGGTCTCATTCGTTTCGAAATTCCTTTGATTCCGGTCGACCTCGGTGGCCGTGAACCCTCCATAGGCGTGAACTCCGGGTCTGAGCAGGACCGTGTTCTCGGCCGCGGACTGGAAGATGTGGTAGGTTCCCTCTGCCGTCCATACGTCGCAGGACCCGCCGCTGGCCACGGCGGCGTTGTATGCCGAGTCGATCCCCTCCTGCACGGTCCGAAATGCCTTGGACCACGACAGCCCGTTCGGAGAAGCGGCCGTGGAGTCCAAATCGACATATCGGACACAGCAACCCTGGATCCCGATCTGGATGGTGTCGATGTACCATCCGGCTGCGGCATTGAGCGCGTCCGATGCGAAACAGAAACGGATCCGGAAGTCCGGGTTCTCGAAATTCGAGATGTCGAACGTCTGCGAATGCCAAGTGCTCATGGTGCCTGCGCTCGTGTATCCCTTCTGGCCGTTCAGGAATTTCCCCGAGGCGGTGATGGTGCCCGGATAACCTCCCGTCGGCGTGATGAGCACCCAGGACTTGCCGTCCCAGGCCTGGACATTCCCGCCGTCGTAGCCGGTTTCGAAAGAATACCAGTGCATGAAGGAAAGCTTCAGCCACTGTCCGTGCTGATACCCGGAGAGATCGATGATCGGGCTCTTGACGCAATCCTCCTCGTTGTTGAGGTAGCTCCCGGTCGGATTCGTGGCCCATAGCGCCCCGTCCGAGCCCGACGCCGGCGTGCCGCTCGGAACACCCCAGGCCCAGGTGGAGTTGGCAAGAGGCGAGTCGTCGACGACGAATCCCCCGCCGGCATCGTTGAAGTTCTCGGTGAACGGTGTCCCGGTACAATCACTGTCCGCATCCGCGTCCGTATCAGCGTCTGTATCCGCGTCCGCATCACCATCCACATCGCTGTCTGCGTCGACATCCGTATCCGTGTCCGAATCCGCGTCTGCGTCCGAATCCGCGTCTGCGTCCGAGTCCGAGCCAGCGTCCGTGTCCGTATCTCCGTCCGTGTCGCCGTCCGTGTCGCCGTCCGTGTCGCCGTCCATGTCGCCGTCCATGTCGCCGTCCGTGTCCGTATCTCCGTCCCCGCCGGCGTCATGCCCGCCCTGGCACCGGCCGGACTTGTCGCAGGTCTGGCCCTGGTCGCAGTTGCTGTCGTCCGTGCAGTCCTGCGAGCACTTCTTCCCGATGCCGCAATACTTCCCCTGCGGGCAGTCCATGTCGTTCTTGCACTCCTCCCCGGGCGAGAAGCCGCAGGCCATCACGGATAGCGCGGCGAGAATGGAAAGACCGAGAATAATCTTGAAAACATTCATTCTGCTTCCCTCCATTAAGACTGCCTTCCAGTATACAGTACTTGATATAAAAGAAGAAGATCGTCTCCAAATCTCGTCAGGGCGATCCGCCTGGCGTGGTGCATGATTGACAACAGCGCGAGATGCGTCTATGGAAAGGGTATGTCGGCTCTGCAACAGTCTGTGACCATGACCGGCTCGAATCGGCGGTTCTTCTTCAACCGCAGCGGGCCGCCTCGTCCAGACTGAGCCGAAAGCCAGTTCTGGACCGAGAAGGGCCCGCCAACATCCGGCGGGCTTTTTTTTCGGACGAGGCGTCCCGAAGGACGCCGGAAAGAGAGGCTCAGATGACGACGTACCGGCCGAAACTGGACTTGAGGGAAACCCAGCGCGCGATCTGCGACGTCAAGGAACTGTTCCAGCGGAAGCTCGCCCATGCGCTGAACCTCACGCGCGTGAGCGCGCCGCTCTTCGTGAGGTCCGGCACCGGGATCAACGACGATCTGAACGGGATCGAGCGGCCCGTGTCGTTCGACGTGAAGGCGCTCGGAGACCGGGCCGAGATCGTGCAGTCCCTGGCCAAATGGAAACGGCTGGCCCTGGCCGAATACGGCTTCGGCGTGGGGGAGGGGATCTACACGGACATGAACGCGGTCAGGCCCGACGAGACGCTCGACGAGCTGCATTCGATCTACGTGGATCAGTGGGACTGGGAGGCCGTGATCCCGCCCGAGGAGCGCACGCTCGCCTGCCTCGAAGACGCGGTGGGCCGCATCTACGGCGCGATCCGCGCCACCGGCCTTGCGATCGCCGGGAAATACCCGGCCTGCGCGTGCCCGCTTCCGGAGCACATCACGATCCTCCACACGGAAAAGCTCGCCCGCCTGTACCCCGGTCTCGACCGCCCGGCGCGAGAGGATCGCATCTGCGAAGAGCACGGCGCCGTGTTTCTCGCGGGCATCGGCGCGCCGCTCGCGGACGGCTTGCCATACGACGGCCGGGCGCCCGACTACGACGACTGGAGCACGGAGACCGAGCTCGGACCGGGGCTGAACGGGGACATCCTCGTCTGGAGCCCGGTGCTGGGTAGGGCCATGGAGCTTTCGTCCATGGGCATCCGCGTCGATGCCCGAGCGCTCCGCGTCCAGCTCGAAGCCTCGGGGAGCGCTAAACGCGCCGATCTGCCGTTCCACAGGCGGCTGCTCGAGGGGCGGCTGCCGGAGACCATGGGCGGCGGCATCGGCCAGTCTCGTCTTTGCATGTTCTACCTGCACAAGCGCCACATCGGCGAGGTGCAGTGCGGACTCTGGCCCGAGGAGGTTCGCGATCGCCTCGCCGGGCAGGGGGTGAATCTCCTCTAGGGGAGGGGCCGGGAAAGGAGGTCCAAGTCATGGAAGGGCTCAATCTGGTTGCCTTGTCGGGACGGCCCCGGACGCTGGTGCGTGTCGGCGATGTGGAGGTGGGCCGTGGAACCGTGGTCATCGCGGGTCCCTGCGGCGTGGAGACCGAGGAGCAGACCATGACCACGGCTCTCGCGGTCAAGGAAGCTGGTGCCGACATGCTCCGCGGCGGCGCGTTCAAGCCGCGCACATCGCCCTATGCGTTCCAGGGTCTGGGTCTGGCCGGGCTCAAAATCCTGGAGCGCGCCCGGCGCGAGACCGGGCTGCCGATCGTCACCGAGGTGATCGATCCCAGAGACGTCTCGTGGGTCGCGGAATACGCGGACGTGCTCCAGATCGGCGCGCGCAACATGCAGAATTTCTCACTGCTCCGGGAGGTGGGAAGAAGCGGACGCCCCGTGCTGCTCAAGCGCGGCATGCACTCCACGATCGCCGAGTGGCTCAACTGCGCCGAGTACGTGCTGAGCGAAGGCAACGGCGACGTCATCCTTTGCGAGCGCGGCATCCGCACGTTCGAG
>Ga0315282_10007853_pt1 | contig 17415 bp, 9 predicted proteins | sample YL17G07_20_MG_FD_203693 | JGI IMG/M metagenome (GOLD analysis project Ga0315282, IMG submission 203693) | Sediment microbial communities from Yellowstone Lake, YNP, Wyoming, USA - YL17G07_20 | ecosystem: Environmental > Aquatic > Freshwater > Lake > Sediment | place: USA: Wyoming | collected... | reverse complement strand
AGCCCGCTTTTTTAAAGAGAACCGGAAAGGTTCCTTCCTGGGATTTCATTTCTACGCTGTTATCAATTACTCCATGCTGATGACTGTATTGACCGGTGAGAATAGAAGCCCGGCTGGGAGCGCAGATAGAATTGGTAGCAAAGCTGCCATCGAACCGGATTCCTTCGCTGGCTAATCTGTCTAAATGCGGTGTCTGGATAAGGCGGCTGCCGTAGGCGCTGATAGCCTGGCAGGCGTGGTCGTCCGACAGGATGAAAATAATATTGGGCCGGCCAGCCTTACCCAGGCAGGAAATAGCAGAAAATACCTGAGGTAAGCTTGAACTCCCAAAAGCTGTTAATTTCAGGAAATCTCTTCGGCTTAATTTGTCTTTCATTTTGCTTACACCTATAGCGATAATTATCAAATTAAATTGAACTAATCAAGCCTTAGAAAGGAGGTTTTTACTTAATGTAATTTGAAGGGATTGTAAAATAGTTTTACAGGGATTGTTGATAGGATTTTTAATGGAAAATTTTCGAGTGAAATAGATGCCAGAGTGGTTATCTACAGAGCCGGAGAACTGTCAATCGGAGCAGCAGAACGGTTGGAGTGTTTCTCTCTGTTGAGCCTTGAGACTTATAACCGTCTAACTTATCAAATACAGTGAGGGCTGGGCTAAAGAGAACCTATGTTAAAGATGATAAGCTAAAGCCATTTTAGAGCGAGGACTGGTTCAGATGGCTAATTAGGAGCAAAATATAGGGTGCTTACGATCGCCACTTAAGGAGATCGGCTTATTCGTCAAAAGTGTGGTGAAAAAGATGTGTAGATGCGGTAGGAACTACTTGATGATACATAAGTTAGAAAAGGAGTTGACCTACCACAATGAGCATCAGAAATTTTATCCTGAAATCTTTTTCCATCACCCTCATCCCACTACTAAATTTTTACCACACTTTTTAAGGAGGAGCCGCACAATGCTTGACAATTTCCTTAATTTTATGTTGTCTTTAAATACAAAAAATATAATTTTAATTTTTGGGAAAATCTGTGAATGGCAAAAATAACAGTAATTAAGGAAAATTAAATAGAAATGGCAGAGGAACCTTTTTGCAAAGTTCGCGGGAGATAAGACATTAGAAATAGAAACGACTTAATTAGCATTTTTAAGGAGAACAATTATGCAGAAATTAATTTTCTGGTCTGTTGCATTTACTTCTTTATTGGCTATGCTTTTGCCAGTAAGGGCTGAAGAAAATGGACTGGTCGGTTGGTGGAAGTTTGATAACATACGCATCGAAAGAAAACCCATAAAAATGGAGCGTGGAGAAACATTTATTCCGAAAGAAGTATTTGGATATGTTAAGAACAGCATAAATGGAGTGGAAAGTGACCTTAACGGTAAATTTTTCAAACAGGTCAAGGGAATTAGTGGAGGTGCCGTGTTGTTGGATGGAAATACCACTTTTATCGAGGTTGCTCCGAAAGATGTGCCACGAGTTTCAGGTGATTTTAGTGTTGAATCCTGGATTGCTTTAGGCGCCTATCCTGATAACCTCTGCCCTATAGTTGATAATCAGCGCGATCCTGCAGAAGGTTATTACAACGGCTATTTCTTCGGCCTTGATGCACTAGGTCGTCTGGTGCTTAAGATAGCCACTCGGGGGCGAGAAGAAGTGTGCATGACCAAAGAAACGATACCTCTAAACTGCTGGATCAATGTGGCTGGGACTTACTCTCCACAGAATGGACTCCGATTGTGGGTGAACGGCCGGCTGGTGGCGGGAATGAAGACAGATTTCGACTTCACTCCAGCCCAGCCCAGTGTCAATCTCCTTATGGGCAAGAGCCGGCAAAAACGTCGTCCCTACGGCTCCATTCGTCCTCACGGCAGCCAGGAATTTCATGCTTTCTTCGATGGTTTGTTGGACGATGTGAAAATTTATGATAGAGAATTGACAGAGGCTGAAATTATGGCACATTTTTCGTCCCTAAATTTAGACCGGAAACCCGAGCTTCCGGATCGCAAGTTACCAACCGGGCCGCTTTCTCCCGGACACTTCGGGGCCATAAATACTACGTTGAAATATTATGAAGCTTATGATGCCCTGTACCACGTTAACAAAGGGTCAGATTTGATAGTGAGGTTCGATGAATATCCGTGCGAGTTTGTTTTTTGGAGGGGAGCGAACTATCAAGGTCATCTCGTTACCGAAAAGGGTTTTTGGTTCAACAATGGCTTCACTGAGGGATGGAGCGAACACGGAAGTGCCGAGCCTATGTCTGACAAACAGGTCAGATATTCACGAGTCAAGGTGCTAGAAAGCAGCGACGCCCGAGTGGTGGTTCAGTGGCGCTACGCTCTCGTGGACAATTGGAATGCTTTCGGTTTCTACGATCCAGATACTGGATGGGGCGATTGGACAGAAGAGAATTTTTACATCTACCCCGACATGGTGGCCGTGCGTGAAATTGTTCTGTTGAGCAATGCGCCACGCGCCCCGCATGAATGGCAGGAAAGCATGGTCGTTCTCGGGCCGGGGCAAAAACCCACCGATGTGCTGGAATACACCGCCATGACTCTGGGTAACGACAAAGGCGAATTCTATTCCTATTCATGGGAAAAAGAAACGCCGCCGCACTGGCCGTCTGAGCCTAAAGAACCATGTATTCAGTTAATAAACATGAAATCAAAATATAGGCCATTCTCGATTTTACGTCCGCAAGATAATCCTAAAATTGATGTGTATTCTGGAGAAATAAGACGCGAGGTTAGTGTTTTCCCGTGGTGGAATCACTGGCCTGTGGCTCAAAAGCCCACCGATGGTCGCTATGCTATGTTCTCAGACCGTCCGTCTCACAGCTCTCTTTCGCACTGGTTCTGGGAGGCTTACGAGGAAACCGATCGCTCCATGACGAAACTGATGTTGATCGGTCTAACGGTTAAATCCACAGAGGAGTTATTGCTCTTGGGACGAAGCTGGTACAATCCCCCTGATTTCGAAGGCGCACGAGGTGTGAAAGGAAAATACGATCCAACACAGAGGGCGTGGGTGATTCAGCTCCAGGAGGGCGCTGAGAAATGCTCATTTCAGTTGCTTGCTAGCGAGACCTCGCCGGTCATCAACCCGGCTTTTCTGGTTAAGAATTGGGGGCGGTACAATGCTGGAGTGGAAGTTAATGGCAAACCCATCTCGCGCTCCAATGCGTTTAGAATAGGTCACATTGAAACGCTGGAAGGCACAGATTTGATTGTGTGGCTCAAGTTTACGTCAACAAAACTTACTAGTGTGAAGCTGATACGTATGAAATAGTCAGCCTCTTGGTTTAAATAGACTGCTCCATATAAAGCCGGTTGAGCAGCATTCTACAATATATGGAATTACAAGCTGCCGATGAGGGTGAAGAGGTTATTTTGCTCTGGCTATCACAAGTCTGAACGGCTGGGGGTATGTCCGCGATATCGCAGATAAGTATCTGAAAATGGTAAAGACACTTAAAAAAGATATATAAAGTTTTGGGATGATAATTCTGGTGCATAAAATAGTTCGGGATGAAGAAGCACTGAAATACTGCCTGAGCTCATCATAGAGGACTATGAGGAAAACTATCCCGAGTTCATGCCCTGTTTGGAAGAAGATCTGGAAGGCTCATCGGAGTTATATAATTTCCCGAAGGTAGTATCCACCCCTAATGTTCTTAAGAGGACCTATTATGATGAGATAAGAGCGAGGAGCGAGGTGATCGGAGTGTTTTTTTCGATTGATTCGTATCTCAGGCAGGTAACCGCCTTTCTCATCGAACACACTAAGGATTGGATTAATAAATATGTCTATATATAGGCTTTAAGCCGGGGCCGCGGTAAGAGCAAGAACTTGCTCAAGTAGATTATTAGGACCTGAAAATGCAGCGTTTATGATGGCTAAATTGCAAGCAAAACTTGACGCGGCCGAAAATAATAATTTGTTATTATATAATGTAAATGAACAATAAATTATTCTATAGATTCTATTGTTACTTTCGCTATATTTTCGCATCCCATCTTAAGCCATACGACCATGTCCTTATCCCTTACTGTACTCGGATAACCAATTCTTACATCGTCCAGATGCTGACCGACAACGGTAACCTTAGTTTCTTTTCCTTTCCAGTTGCTTATAACAAAGCAGGGATTAAAAATGGGGGAATTACTATTTCCTTTAATTTCGAAGGTCATCTTGTTCCCTTCCGCTTTAAGCACATAAGCACGCTGAGCTTTATCATAACCGCTGCTTACACATCCGCTTATCGTGGTAAGTTCTGGAGGATTCAGCCATGATTTTGCAAGAGAAGCTAATTCTCCCGCCGCCTTATCCGTCATCCCTTCCATTAAAATTTTTGAATAATAAGGACGATCCCCGGAGCCAGGTTTGCTTATAGTGCTTTTATCTTTAATATGACGCCAATTATATTTAGGTGTATCTCCATACACCTCTTCATATATCGGCCACACCAAGTTATCGATCAATGAACTATGACCTGCCCGGTCGGGAAAGCTTGCATACCTTCCATCTGAAAGAATCTGGGCAACCGGCCAATGATTCCAGGCAGGAAATACCGAGTATTTGGTAAGTTCGCCTTTGTAAACGCTACCTTCAGTAAAGTCACCTATTGTAAACGGTTTATATCTTGCCTTATAGTTAACGATAATTATTTTCATGTTCGTATAGTGTATTTTCTGCCCGGGAACCCAGTCATATGCTACTACATTGCCTAAACTATCAGCTAGATAAAGCGCGGGCTTCGTCTCAATAATAGTTTCGGGATGCTGATCAGGTCCATAAACGGCCATGCCCTCAATGAATTCGTGGTTACGTTCGCCACTAGTCCATAGCTGCATCAGTTTTGTGGCAACCCCATCCGGGTAAATATAATAATACCAGTCGGCCCAGTCACTCCAACCTGTCTCCTCCACATAATTAGCATGAGTTTGAAGAACATCCTTCAAGGGGTAACGCCAATGTATCACGACTCTCGCTGCGGAATTTTCAATAATCCTTACATGGTTAGAATAGGAACCTTTGTCAGACATCGGTTCCTGGCATCCTTTGCCTCCAGATTTATTCCAGGTTTCATTAAATTCATTGCTATACCATTGCTCTTTTTCGTTTACAATCATTGGAACATAACCCGTACCATGCCAAAAGATAAATTTAATTGGCAACTCATCAAATTCAACCACTACATCAGGATGTTCGCTAAATCGCCATAAATTATCCCATACATCATAATACTTCAAATGTGTATAATAAGCTCCAAATTTGCTTCTTGACTTCCCTTTAGGAAGCGTCCGTTCATCCATTTCTGGATTTATTAAATCTGCCAAAGATGGTTTGGATTTTTCAAATGACTGTTTGATTTGATCGGCGCTCAATGCTTTATCATAAATGCGTATCTCATCTAATAAACCATCAATAGAAAATGTATTAACAAATGTATTCATTCGAACTGGATCAACCGGACGTCTTGGTTTCCCTTGGCCAATTTTAATATCTTTTAATGACATAACTATGTTCTTATGACCCACCATTTTTTCACCCGCAGGCTGGCCATTGACATAAATGGTCATTTTGCCTTCATCTTTGTCAAACGTCCCAGCGATATGGTACCATTGTCTGCGCTCCAAATGAAAATTAGAAGTCAGTTCCTCCCAGCTATCACCTACTTTTAATTTAAAACAAGGGTAACCATGGCCATCAATACCAAGAAAATAACCAGTGTCATTTTCTTTTTTCAATATCATTTTAAAATCCGGTTCTTTCAGGTTTTCTACTTTCCCTTCTTCAATAATGCGTTCAATTTCTTCCGGTACGTCATCGCATTGCTGAATAATCGGTGCCCAACTCCAAGGATAGGCGCCCAAAGCTATCCAACCTTCTAACGTAATGGCCGATGAAATCTTAGGCGCTTTAGACTTAGGAAATTTTATTAAAGAAGTATACCCATCAAATTGCAATGCCGTTCCAGAAACACCCTTGCGCCATAAACTTTTATGTCCTTCAATAGTACACGCTACCCCACTTATCCTCTCCACCGTTATATCACCTTGGCCTTCATCAAAATTCCACCATGCAACTGGTTTGGCAACCAATTCCGTTTTTATCTCAGCCCCTTTAACAGGCGCCGCCTTTCTTGAATTACGTGGCTTGATCAACTCTATTTCTTTAATTCCATTTAATGTTAATAAAAATTTCTGAGTCGTTCGGTTCAAAGGGTCAAGCCAATCATCAATCTTTTTGGTTCCTTTTCGAATTATGCGGGTTACCTCACCGGTAGGTGTAATGGTGAAATACTCGTCAACAAATTTTATTACGCTCACCCCATTATGTGGATTTTTACCTGAAAACGTTGGCAAATATCTCCAATGAACAACCACTTTTTCTGGACTAGTTTCAATAATTTTAACATGCGAATAGGTGTTTACTTTATCCGGCATTTGGTCATTACCATCTCCTTTCCGAGGGACAATCTCTCTTACAAACCATCTGCCATTTGCTGTTTGCCAGTAAGGCAGGTAACTCGACCCGCGCCAGAAAACCAATTTACCGTTTTCTTTTCCAAGGTCTACCACGACATCTGCATAATCGCCGACGCGTGCATATTTCTCAAACTCCTCTCCGGAATTTATTCTGGTATAATAGGCTCGAAACGCATCTAAATCAGGTTTAAGAATTTCCTGTTTATATCTCGCACTGCAGGTTATACAGGTAATAATTAACAAAAGAATTAAGAGAAATGGCGAAAACTTAATCCACTTCATAGTTCACTCCTTGTTCTTTTTAATATTTTGCTCAATTGCCCTGGAAAGGCAAATTTTTTTCCATCCCGCCAAATAAACCATTTTTTAATTACATGCTTTCTTTCTTTGAATGAGCTCCTGCCTTATTAATTGATAAGTTAAGACAATTTATTTTTTCTTGAAAGGAAACTTTTTTGATTAATATAAAAAATATCGCTATAAATAAGGCTTTGATTTTTTCCATGATAATAGCTCCTATGGAACGAAAATACTTAATTTCTTTTATTAATTAAGTTAAATAAAGCGAAAAGTCAAGTACTTTTATCGAGCAGTTCAGCAATAATAAAAAGTAGAAGTAACCTAAAAGCAAAAATAGACGAAATATACATGGCGGGAGCGGACGTGCTAGAACGATGATCATAAGGGGGCGTCTACCACGATGAAGAGCCAACTTCATAAGCGATTGCCTTTGGAGTTTGCTGATGATTTTATAAAGGCCTTTAATGAGCTGCGGCCGAGTTAGGAGAAGGCCTGCGAGCTACTTGGGGTCAAGCGAGCCAGGCTATACCGCCTTCGGCAGCGATGGTTGGAAAGCCTGGTTGGGAATAAATCTTTCTCTCTTTATGGGCGACAGAATAGTTTTTTGCATCAGTTACCGGAGGAAGAACAGCACTGGCTTCACCAGGAGTTAAATAATATCTGACCTCAGACGCAAGTGTTCAGAGAAAGATTTAATCTTTCGGTATTGGCCGAGGATGCGGCCAAGCGCTATGGCCATCTTTTTCATTGGCCACAATTCGCAGCTTCACCCTGAGGCATCACTATTATCGGGCTCGACAAGAGGAAAAGAGAAAGGTTTTTGTTAGGCTCTAAACTCCTGGTCCAGGCTTTCTTTTCCAGCACGATTGTTAAATGCATCGCTGGAAACCTGGGCCAAGTGGTTATCAATATCTAATCCTGACTTAGGATGCTTACTCCAGATCCCTGGTTGCATCCCATCTATTTGAAAAAGAAGCTAGTCGAAGTTATTCAGGGGTTAAAGCTAAAGTGGCTTTCATCCCAAAACAAAAAATCCTGGTATTAAAAGAAGGACAGAAAGTAGCCGATTTTCCAATCTGATTTTTACCCCTAACGTCTACTTTTGATTTTTACGGAACGCTTGACAAATATTTACTTGACAAAAAATTTTTTTTAATATAAATTTCATTTCTTAAGTAAGATACCTCAGAAGAACCGACTGAAGGATATTCTGATGAGCTTATGTCTAGAAATCAGCTCTGTTTCATTTTTCTCACTTACTTTCTTTCTCCGTGAAAATAAGGCACGGAGGAGTTTTTTTATAAATCAATCTTTATGTCAATTTTAATTTTATTTGAGGAGGTTTAAAATGAAAACTCTAAGGACGATTCTTTTCGTCGTCCTGAGCCTCGCGCTCATTTCCTCCCTCTACGCTCAGCTCGGCCAGACCGGCTCAATCCGTGGCAAGGTCACTGATGACCAAAAACAGCCCTTGCCTGGGGTAGCGATCACGGTCACGAGCCCGGCCCTCATGGGCAAGCAGAGCGTAGTCTCTGCGCCCGACGGGACGTTCAGATTCCCCCGGATCCTTCCGCCAGGGACGTATACTGTCGTCGCCGAGCTCGAGGGATTTACCACCGTCAAGCGCGAGGGCGTCATCGTCCAGGTAGGGATGATCTTTGATTTAAACATCGAAATGGCCCCTGCAAAAATCAGCGAGGAAATTAAGGTTGTCGCCCCCTCTCCCGTTGTAGACGTTACCTCACCCAAGATCAACCAGAATGTTTCGGCTGAGATCATCAAGACCTTGCCCTACTCCGACCGCGAGATCTGGACGCTCGTCTCGGCGACGGCGGCCGGTGTCCTGGGACGCGCTCAGATCCACGGCGAAAGCCGCCAGACCTACATGCTCAAGGCCGACGGAATCCCGGCCAACTCTTCGGAATACAACACGCCTGAGACCCGTGTGAACATGGACACAATCGAGGAGGTAGAATTCATCACCGGTGCGGTCGATTCCGACCAGTACGGCACCCGTTCGGGCTACCTGAACGTCATCACGAAATCCGGAGGGAATGATTTCCACGGGTCCGCCCAGTTCTACTACACCGGAAAGAATTTCCAACAGATTCTCCCTTCAGATGAACAGCTCTCCGCCCTGGGCTTGACCAAGCCAGTCTTCTACAAATACTACTATGACACTTCGGGGGCGCTCGGAGGTCGGATCATCAGGGACAGGCTCTGGTTCTTCACCAGTTTCAGGTACGTTTCCAATAGGCAGAAAGCGGGTTTCATCCCTACCACGATCAACGGTATCAAATATGAAAGCTACGACCAGTTCGAGACCATGCCGTCTTATTTCGGGAAGCTGACGTTCCAGCCGTCGAAGGCTATCAAGTTTTTTTCTATTTTCTCATATGTCAAAGACACGCAAAATTACTACAGGTCATATTGGTACTGGACGGCCTCGGCTAACTTCAACAACATCCCCACCCAGTACACCTGGAGCAACGACTTGACCTGGATCTTGAATCCCGATACTTTCCTTGACGTGAGGGCTGGTTTTTACCGTCAGAACTGGAAGGGAACCAATACCAAAGAAGCCGTTCCCGGCCCTCACTTCATAGACAGCTACACGAGTTATGAATGGGGGAACCGGGGGAAGAATGGGGCTGAGGAATACACCATAGAACAGAATAGCATCGTTTCCGTCAATCTAGTCCGCTACCAAGATGATTTTCTGGGCGGAGACCATGAACTCCGGGTGGGCGCAGAATGGGCTCGCATCCATGGCGAATGGGGCTACTGGCGTGAAAACCCGATCGATTGGTATTACTATAATGGGAATCCTTACTACTACCGCGGCTTATACAATCTTACTGGCCCCCATCCGCTCTACGGCGATGGCCGTTTGGACTTCGCCATTTATGGAGTCAAGCGGGGAGATTCTCAGAGAGTAGGTTACGGAAACCGGATCGGGGTGTATATTCAAGATTATATGAAAATATGGAACCGCCTGACTATCGGTCTGGGATTTCGCTATGACAAGATGTGGACAGGTGTCACCCCTCAGGTCAAGAAGTCCGCGGGTGGAATCGCCCCCGCTATCGGAGAATATTATTTTGTCCCGCAATTCGGGATCAATCCATTTGGGGAACTCAGCTTTGAGGGATGGAAAAATCCATATCCCTATAGGGGCTTGGCGCCGACTATAGGCGTGACTTACGACGTCTTCGGCAACGGGAAGACGGCTCTCAAGCTTCATTATGGAACGTATTTCGACCCGGTCTCAACCGGGATCTGGACCGACCTTCTTCCCTACAACAATAATAGCTATACCCTTTATTGGTGGGATCTCAACCTCAACGGACAACCCGACGAGCCGCCCATCGACAAATATGAGATCCCAGCCGGGACGAATCCCCTGACGTTGCTGAGCACAGAATTCAAGAAGCAGATCGACCCCCATCTGAAGAATCCCTATACCCGGGAAATCATCGCCCAAATAGAGAGCGAGCTCCTGCCCAATTTTAAGCTCGGCCTTGCTTATATATACCGGGACCGAAAGAATATCACTGCTTCCCTCAATTATGATTCCGCCACCGGTACCTACTGGAACCTCCTCGAGCAGCATCCAGAGTGGTGGGTTCCTTTCACGACCACCGTTCCCGCCTATCTTAATTTCCCCGCGCAGGAGGTGACAGTCTACTACCGAACGCTCACCGCGCCGCTCGATTTTGGCGTCCTGACCAACGTCCCCCAGCAGAAATACCGTTATCATGGAATCGAGCTGACGTTCAATAAACGGATGTACAAAGGCTGGTCGCTCGGCGGAAATTTCAGCTACAGCTACCAGTGGAGTAACGGCAACTTCCGAAATCCGAACAACCGGGTCAATGCCGAAGGTAGGCAAGGTAGGCCCTGGTGGGCGAAGCTCTACGGAACATTCAACGCTCCCTTAGGCTTCGTCGTATCCTTTATTTATACGCACATCGAAGGCACCTACTGGAACCGGACCGTCTCAATCTCCGCTCCGACGGCCTGGATAAACGCGAACCAAGTAGTGAAGGGCAGCATCACTGTCAATGTTGAACTTCCCGGAAGCCGCCGGAATTACGCAACAGACAATTGCGATTTTCGGATAGAAAAGGCATTCCAGATCAGCAACGTCGGACGGGTGGGCCTGTTCGTCGACGTTTTAAACCTTTTCGGGTCAGTCTATCCCGATGTCATCACGAATCCGGGAGGGACTTGGAAGCCTGTGGACAACAACTCAAGCCAGGGCACCTATACACCGGCTCAGATGCGGGTGACGGCCCTTAACGGAGTGCGCAGTTTTAGATTTTCGATCCGCTTCGATTTCTGATATCCTCGGGGGGAGAGACTTCCTCCCCCCTCTTTTGCCTCGGAGCTAGAGAGGAAGCGGGCTGAGGATCATCGAGCCTGCTGCGAGAGCCTCGTCGTTTTGAAGGATAAGACGTTGAAGGATAAGACAATAGATGAACCGGTCATTATAGTTGTGGGGGACGTCGTGCTTCGGAATTCGCCCGTCGCCGTTTTCAGGATAGGTCAAGTCCTTGTTCAGGTCTGCTGGGTCGGTGTTTGCGGCTCGGACGTCCACGTTTATCACCGAAAGTGTCCCTTCGCCACTTATCCCGTCGTCCAGGGGCACAAGTTCTCGGGAATCATCTTAATTCACGCGTCAGAATGGTTCGACCCATCTTCAATCAATTCTCCCCATGGTACATATAACAATACATTCTGGGACCCTTATACAAAGAAAGATAGGGGATACACTTGCGGCCAGAGTGACGGCGCTGGTAAAGTTGTGACCTACACGGAGTCAAAGGACTTTCTAAACTGGACAGATGACAAACAAGTCTACGGGATTTATGATAGTCGGGTTCCCGATTATGTTTGGTACCATCTTATGGATATCTTCTCTAAAGGTAACGTATATATTAGGCTTCTTGGTGCAATCGTCTTTCGTCAGAGTTCGGCCCCCTGTGGTGATGATAATAAAAAACAGCATATCGACCTTGCCTGGAGTCTGGATGACACAACCTGGCATCGAATTGGACAAAGGACATCGTTTATAGAGTATACCCAGATCGGAGCCGCCGTCTGTAGCGAAATGCGTTATGACTGGGAGTGTATTTTTGCAACTGCACCTGTTTTCCCGGATAATGAACTACCCATTTATCATGGAGCCTGAGACTAGAACTTTTTCGAGTGGCGTAAGAGTTATCAGGCGCTTGTCACTTTACGACGGGAGCGGTGAGCCGCATAAGAAGCGCTTAGGGACGGAAGTAATAAAGTTTAGCCCAGAGTTATGTGATCGATGAGTTGACATGAGCGAAAAAAAATGGATACAAATTTAATTGATATTCAATCTTAAAAAGGAGGTGTAGCTCCATTAATGACCTCGAAATCTCGACCGTCCTCAGATATAAGGTACCAAAAAAGGTTTGACCTTCATGCGGACTGGACAGAGGTAAGGGTGTGCTAATGAGTGCAGTTCTTAAGGAGATTCTGAAAGTCCTCGAGGAAAAGGCTATCGTGGATTATACAGGCCACAGGCCGGAACAGTATGCCAGGCGCGAAAGCCAACCCAATCACAGGAAACTCATGACCGGGGAGTTTTGTCCCTGTGTGGTTCAGCTCCAGGATAAGCAAGAGGGGGCTTTTTTTTGCGCTTTGGACAAAGAGCTCCAGATTACGAATTATAAGCAATATCAGGGAGAAGCTTTGGAAGCTGCGGTTGGACAGGCGGTTCAACTTTCCTACAGGATGGAAGCCCTGGAAACACGGCGGATCAAGAGAATTGGCCCGACCAAAAGCAATCTCTGGCGAGGCGTGCAGGAGCTGGCTCGAGCGCGTTGGGATTGGCCGCCTCTGAAGGAGTGGAAGTTTAAGTTTTTGATGGTTGACGGCACTAAGGTTCGTCTTCAAAGGCAAGGTGAGTCGTTGGTGAAGGCGGAACTGCGCGGGGCCTGTGCGGCTGAGGAAATAAGGGGAGATTTTGAGCTTGTCTGTTTTTGGGTAGATCAAGACTGGGGAACAATCCGTCGAGACCTGAGTCAAAGACTCGAATATCCCCAGATGCAGACGCTTTTTTCTGATGGGGGACAGGGGGGTGCTGAGAATCTTCTAAGCGGGACGATGAACCACCAGCGGTGCTTCTGGCACTGGAAGCGGGATTTTTTCTGTCTTCTCTTCCAAGGTGGATACAGCAAGGCGGTTCGGGAGCCCCTCCGCGAGAGAGCTGAGGGAAACGCGCTCATTAGTCTGAAGCAGGGAGACTTGAAGCAATTAAGGACCTCCGACAGACCATTGGCCATAAGATTGGCCCGTGACATTGAGAGGCGTTTTCGGGAGTTTTTGAAAGCTCTCCAGGCGGAAAAGCACCCGAAAAGCCGGAGCTACATTGAAAATTTTTACAGCCACTCTCTTTTGTTTTTTGATTACTGGCTGGAAGGGAAGGGATGTGTTCCGATCACCACGAACATCGTGAAATCGGCTTTCAGCCTGATCGTGAAAAGGGCGAAATGGGTGGCTCACCGATGGAGTGAGGATGAGCTAATCAACTGGCTGAAGATCGCCTTTCGGAAGATCTTCCATCAAGCACTATGGCAGGAGCTGTGGCGAGAGTATCTACGGCTTAATAAGTTGCTCACTTTTAAAATGCTTAAGGTTTGTTAACAATGGATCGCCTCACCCATCACGCGGTTTTTGGACAAACTCATATAAGGAGAAAATAAATGTCACATACGATATCGCCCACAGCAAATGCCAAGTATATTCTTAAGCTAAATACCAGAAAGGTTTTGAAACTCATTCGGGACAATCCCTCTATCTCTCGGGCTGCAATTTCCAAGATAAGCGGGTTGAGTGCTCCTACGGTCTCCAGAATTGTTGAAGATTTAATCGAAGAAGGGTTAGTTGAAGAGATTGGTATAGGCGTTTCTAACGGTGGCAGGAGACCCAATCTACTTAAGTTCTGTCCTAATAATAACTTTATTATCGGGATAGACCTCGGGACGACAAATATATATGGGGTTCTGGCGAATCTTGAGGCCGAAATAATAGCAGAGGAGAAGATTCCTACCCGAGTTGAGGAGGGCTTTTATAGTATAATGGACAGGACTTTTGAGGTGATTGAGAAACTTAAAGCGCAGCTCGGAGGAAAGCAGAGTCATTTATGTGGCATCGGCATGGCTGTTGCCGGTCTAATCAACAAGAAAAGGAATATTGTCGAATTCTCCCCTAATTTCCACTGGCACGATGTGGATATCATCGGGTACCTGTCGCAAAAAACAACTATTCCTATATTTTTTGATAATGTCACTCGAGTGATGGCCTTAGGAGAGCTGTGTTATGGGGTCGGAAAAAAGTACAAAAATTTTATATGTGTCAACGTCGGGTATGGAATAGGAGCAGGAATTATAATCAACGGCCAACCTCTTCTCGGGACTCACGGGATGGCTGGTGAATTCGGTCATATAACGCTGGAGAAAGACAGCAAGATTCAGTGTTATTGTGGGAATTTCGGATGCCTGGAAGCGCTTTCTTCTGGAAGTGGAATTGCTCGGGCCGCACGTTTGGAACTGGAAAACGGAGCCAAAAGCATTCTGTTCGAGATGTGTAATAATGATCTTAGTAGCTTGACTGCTGAAATGGTAGCCAACGCCGCTAAGAAAGGCGATATTGTGGCTTGGAATATTTTCCACCGAGCTGCCGAATATCTTGGGATTGGTATTTCGGCTCTGATAAACCTGTTCAACCCTGAAGTTATTGTCATTGGAGGCGGTGTCACCCAGGCAGGTGATATCCTCTTTGATACTGTCCGGAATACAGTTAAAGCCAGGTCGCTGAACAAAATAAGCAAGGAAGTTGAAATATTGCCCGCTACTTTTGGACTTAAAGCTGCAGTAATGGGAGCTGTGTCCTTAATCATGCAAAAAGTTCTAAACTTAGATTATAGGAATGCGGCTAAACACGAGGAAAAGAGACATTCGGTTTCGGTGATGGAAATAGAAAGTTAGGATAACTTAATTGTCTTTCGATAGCCAAACAAAAGAAAATTGTACCCTTCTTATATGAGGAGAAATCTTTATGTCAGGAATTAAATTAAGCATTCCGATTCTAGATCTGATAATTATCTTGGCTTATCTTATCGGGATAGTAATTATCGGTCTCATCTCTTCCCGAAGGTTCAAGCAATCCAGCCAGGATTATTTTCTGGCTGGCAAATCACTGAAGTGGCCGGTAGTTGGGGCAGCCCTTTTTGCAGCCAATATTTCCACTATCCATTTGGTTGGTCTGGCGGCTGCCGGTTATAATGAAGGACTGGTATGGGGGAATTTTGAATGGATGGCCACTTTTACTCTGATAATTCTGGGCTTGGTTTTTGCCCCATTTTATTTTAACACCAGAATATCTACACTCCCTGAGTTCTTAGAAAAAAGATATTCTGCCGGCTCAAGAATAATTCTGGCCATTATGGCCATAATTGCTGCTCTTTTTATTCATATAGGAATGAGCATCTATGCCAGTGCTGCGGTATTTAAGCAATTCTTTGGCATAGATGTCTTGACTTCCGTAGTAATTATCTCTGTTATGACTGCTATTTACACTGTCCTGGGCGGACTTAAAGCTGTTGTTGTTACCGAAACTATCCAGAGTGTAATTTTAATTTTGGGAGCGGTGACTGTAACCCTGTTTGCTCTTTTTGCCTTGCCGGCTCATGGGATTACCAACCTGACTCAATTTAAGGCTGCCATTAAACCTGATCAACTCAGCATGCTTCAAACTCATAGCCAAGTGGGGTTGAATTGGTACGCCGTGCTTTTAGGTTATCCGATCTTAGGAATCTGGTATTGGTGTACAGATCAAACCATCGTTCAGAGAGTATTAGGCGCCAAGAGCCAGCGTGATGCTCAGCTTGGTCCTCTTTTTGCCGGGTTGTTAAAACTCCTTCCTCCTTTTATTCTGGTTTTCCCCGGCGTTATTGGCTATATCCTTTTCAGCAATTTGATAGGGAAAGATGCTAATCAAACGCTGCCAGTATTAATAAACCAGCTAATCCCTACCGGAATCAAAGGTCTCATTACAGCTGGACTTTTGGCAGCTTTGATGAGTACGATTGCTGCCGCCTTGAACAGCGCTGCCACCCTGGTAGCTGTAGATATTGTTAAAAAAATAAGACCTGATACTTCAGATGAGAAACAGGTTAAGATCGGACGCATCAGTGCTGTGATCGTAATGCTTCTAGCGATGGCCTGGTCTACTCAAGGAGGAAGATATTCCAGCATTTTTGAAGGAATAAACGCCATTGCTTCTGATCTGGCCCCGCCAATAACCACTGTTTTCCTCTGGGGTGTTTTTTGGCGACGTGGGACCAAACAGGCTTCCTTGGTTACCCTAATTATGGGCTTTTTAATGGGTATAGCTGCTTTTATTCTTGATTTTCCAGTGTTTGGCACAGAAAAGCTCATCACCCAAAAATTAGGCATTCCCTTTATGATGCAGGCCTGGTGGATGTTTGTTATTTGCAGTCTCGTGTTTGTAGTTGTAAGCCTGTGCACGCCAAAGCCGTCTGCGGAAAGTATAAATAACCTGACCTGGGAAAAACCAATAAAGGTGATTTCACAGGGAAATATTCAGGGGTTAAAGGATCCGCGTATTGTAGCCTTGGGTCTGTTTTTGCTTTTAACAGTCCTTTACTTTATCTTCCATTAAACAATTAAAAAGTGAGGGTTCAGTTTTGACTGAGACACACTCAAAAGATAACAAGCAGCAGACGACAGTCGTCGGCATAGGGGAAATTGTCTGGGATGTTTTCCCTGATGGGCTTCGTCTTGGTGGTGCTCCAGCCAACTTCTCTTATTACGCCCAGCTCCTTGGTAAAAAAGCCATTCTGGTGAGCAGAGTGGGGGATGATAATTTAGGGAAAAAAACCTTATCTCTTCTTTCCGGACAGGGATTGGTCACGGATTATATTCAAGTTGACCAAAATCATCCCACCGGAACTGTAAAAGTTGTGCTTGATTCAGCAGCCGTTCCAGTTTTTACCATTATGGAAAACGTTGCTTGGGATTATCTTAACCGAGATATTAATCTTAAGGCCATAGCCAAGGAAGCCTCTGCCGTCTGTTTTGGCTCACTTGCTTTTCGTTCAATTCCAGCTAGGAAAACTATAAGTTGGTTTCTGAAGCAGGTTAAACCAGACTGTCTCCGTGTTCTGGATATCAATCTCCGCCCACCATTTTATTCTAAAGAGCTTATAGGGTCACTTCTTAAACTGGCAGATGTTCTCAAAGCAAATGAGGAAGAACTAAACGTCATTAATTCGTTGTTTTCTTTTGGGCTTTCTGATGAGACGCAACTTCTTGAACGTTTGCTGCATGATTATAAGTTTAAATTAATTGCCTTGACTAAGGGGAAAAAAGGCAGTCATCTGTTAACGGCGGATGGGGAAGCATACCATCCGGGTTTTTCTGTAGATGTCGTTGATACAGTCGGAGCCGGCGATGCTTTCACTGCCGCTCTGGTTCATGGGCTTCTAAATGGTGAAGAGCTGGATGAAATTAATGAAAAGGCTAACCGGCTGGCCAGTCTAATATGTACTCAAAAAG